>Ga0265797_10000025_pt1 | contig 356902 bp, 274 predicted proteins | sample P2T30metagenome_FD_192433 | JGI IMG/M metagenome (GOLD analysis project Ga0265797, IMG submission 192433) | Plant litter microbial communities from East Loma Ridge, Irvine, California - P2 T30 | ecosystem: Environmental > Terrestrial > Plant litter > Unclassified | place: USA: California... | reverse complement strand
CCTCGAAGCCCGTGGAGCAGATGCCCACGAATGGCTTGCGCAAATCCGCATCCGACAGGCCCGCGCCGATGAGCATGGCCTGCGAGGCGGGCAAGCTGTCGTCCTGGGTGTAGATGCGGCTGAATTTGTTGATTGCCATGTGTTTGAATGCGTAATGCTTGGGTGCAAGCCGCGTTAATTCCAGTTAGTAATGGTGTCTTTCACGGCGGCGAGCACCACGAAATTCAAATTCTTGTACACGCAATCGACCTCCGGAAAGCCTGCCGTTTCCAGCATCTGCAATTGCGCTTCCAAGGTGCCAAAGTCATCTAGCTTGATGCGCTCGAAGGCCCGCTGAATGGCTTCCTCGGGCAGGCCCGACGTTTGCACGGTGCGCACCCAGTGCTGGCGATTGAAAGCATCGAAGCCAGCGGTGCGTCCCAGCACCTGGTCGGCGTTGATAAACAGCCCGCCCGGATTCAGCGCGTCGTAAATACGCTGGTAGAGAGTGGCTTTCTCCGCATCGGGCAGGTGGTGAATAGCCAGGCTCGAAACAACCACGTCGTAGCGGCCGGGTAGAGGCTGGGTGGCAAAATTCAACTCCTGAAAGGTGAAGCCCGGTAGCCCCGCAAACCGCTGCCGGGCCACCGCTAGCATCTCTGGGGCCAGGTCCACGAGCGTAAATTCCAGCTCGGGCCGCTGCTGATAGAGGAAGTAGGAAAACAGGCCCGTGCCCGCCCCCACATCCAGCACCGTGCGCGCCTGCGGCCGATTAGCCAGCAGGGCATTGGCCGCGCCATAAAAGTCATCGAAGCACGGAATGAGGTACGGCCGCTGCTGGTCGTACTTCGCCGATATTTCGTTAAACTGTTCTCTTATGGTGTTCATTATTAATTTAGTGACTAAGGTAGTATTTTCTGGCAAGGCCCTAAAAAAACCTTCCTGGCAGCGGGCTAGGAAGGTTTTCTTGAGCGTAAGAAGTACCTGCTAGCCCGTGAGGGTAGGAATAATGACCACGGAAATGACGGGTAGTAGGGGCATGACTGGAAACCTTGATGGCGCGGGGCTCTGCCCCGTGCCGACTATTAGCCGGTCTCTGGCCGGCAGTCGTTGAAAGATTTTGTAAGGCAATTGCCAGGCTAGCCGGCGCTAACGAGCGGGCCAGAGGCCCGCGAATAATCGGCACGGGGCAGAGCCCCGCGCCATCGGTTAAATGATAGTGCTCACGCCCACGGCAATGTTGTGGGCATTCCACTGCTGCTCGTTGGAGTCGGCAATCCAGAAGGCCACGTAGCTGCCCACCTGCTCAGTGGTATAAGGTGCGGTGGCGTTCAACTCGGGCGTGAGAATCTGGTTGGTGAGCGCCTCGTCCACGGCTTCGCGCACCAGCGCGGCTTCCTCGGGCAGGCCCACGTGGTCGAGCAGCATGGCGGCTGATAGGATGGCGGCCAACGGATTGGCAATGCCCTTGCCCTTGGCCTGGGGGTAGGAGCCGTGAATAGGCTCAAACACCGCTACTTCGGCACCTACCGAGGCGGAGGGCAGCAGGCCCATTGAGCCGGCAATGACCGAGGCTTCGTCCGAAATAATGTCGCCGAACATGTTCTCGGTCAGCATCACGTCGAATTGCTTGGGGTTGGTGATAATCTGCATTGCGGCGTTGTCCACAAAGAGATAGTCAACCTCTACCTCTGGGTACTGCGAAGCAATATCGCGCACCACTTCGCGCCATAAGCGCGAGGTTTCCAGTACGTTGGCTTTGTCAACCAGCGTGAGGTGCTGGCGGCGGCCGGCGGCCGACTGAAACGCCAGGTGCGCAATGCGCTCAATCTCGAAGCGCGAGTACGTGCAGTTGTCGTAGGCTACGCCATCGGCCGTGCGGCCTTTCTCGCCGAAGTAGATACCGCCCGTCAACTCCCGGAAAATTATCAAATCGGTGCCTTCAATGCGGTCCGATTTCAGCGGCGAATGCTTCAGCAGCGCGTTGTAAGCCGTGACGGGACGGATATTGGCAAACAAACCCAGTTCCTTGCGCATGCGCAGCAGGCCCTGCTCGGGGCGCACCTTCGCGGTCGGGTCGTTGTCGTACTTGGGGTCGCCGATGGCGCCGAAGAGCACCGCATCAGAGGCGCGGCAGGCGGCTAGCGTCTCGTCGGGCAGCGGGTTGCCGGTAGCGTCGATGGCGCAGGCGCCCACGAGGTGCGAGGTGAACTCGAAGCGATGGCCGAAGCGCTCGGCTACGGCGTCGAGCACTTTCACGGCCTGTCGACAGACTTCCGGCCCGATGCCATCGCCGGGCAGTAAGGCTATTTTCTTGATTACCATGTCCATGCGCGTTGTTGTTCGTAGGCCTCAATGGCCGATTTTTGATTTACTAAAAAGTCGATATCGTCGTAGCCGTTAATCAGACACTCCTTTTTGTAGGGGTCGATGGCGAAGCTGACGGTTTCATCCCAGGCCGGCACGGCTAGCGTTTGAGCGGGCAGGTCTACCACTAGTTCCAACTGCGGGTCGGCCTCGATGGCGGCCAGCAGACGGGCCAGCACCTTGTCGTCTACCTGCAAGGGCAAGAGGCCGGTATTCAGGGCGTTGCCGCGAAAGATATCGGCGAAGTAGCTGGAGATAACGGTGCGAAAACCCGCGTCGTACAGCGCCCAGGCGGCGTGCTCACGGCTGGAGCCGCAGCCGAAATTCTTGCCGGCTACCAGAATCTCGCCGCTGTAGCGCGGGTTATTCAGCACGAAGTCGGCCTTGGGCGAGCCGTCGGCGTTGTAGCGCCAGTCGCGAAACAGGTTTTCGCCGAAGCCTTCGCGGGTAGTGGCTTTCAGAAAACGGGCCGGAATAATCTGGTCAGTATCAACGTTTTCGAAGGGGAGCGGCACGCCGGTGGTGTGCAGGGTCTGAAATTTTTCCATTAGTTCAGGTACTGCGTAATGTCGACGATGCGGCCCTGCACGGCCGTGATGGCGGCTACCAGCGGGCTAGCCAGCAGCGTGCGCGAGCCCGGTCCCTGGCGGCCTTCAAAGTTGCGGTTGGAGGTAGCCACGCAGTAAGCGCCGGCCGGAATCTTGTCCTCGTTCATGGCTAAGCAAGCGCTGCAACCCGGCTCGCGCAGCTCAAAGCCAGCGGCGGCCAGCACCTTGTCGATGCCCTCGGCAATGGCCTGCTGCTCCACCTGCTTGGAGCCGGGCACGATGATGGCTTCGACATGGCTGGCCTTGTGCTTGCCCGCTACGTAGGCGGCCACGGCGCGCAGGTCTTCAATGCGCGAGTTGGTGCAGCTGCCGATGAACACGTAGTCAATCTGCTTGCCGAGCAGCGACTCGCCGCGCTCGAAACCCATGTACTTCAAGGACTTGTCGAAGCTTTCGGCTTCGGCGTCGGGTACCTGGCTGGGTACGCGGCCGGTGAGCGGAATGCCCATGCCGGGGTTGGTGCCGTAGGTAATCATCGGCGTGATGTCGGCCGCGTCGTACACAAACTCGGCGTCGAATACCGCTTCCTCGTCCGAATACAGCGTTTCCCAGTAGGCCAGGGCCTGCTCCCAGGCTTCGCCTTTGGGGGCGAAGGGCCGGCCCGCCACGTAGGCAAACGTGGTGGCATCGGGGGCGATGAGGCCGCCGCGGGCGCCCATCTCAATGCTCATGTTGCAGACCGTCATGCGGCCTTCCATGCTCAAGCTGCGCACTGCGCTGCCTGCGTATTCTACGAAGTAGCCGGTGGCGCCGCCCGTGCCGAGCTTAGCGATGATGTAGAGAATCAAGTCCTTAGCTGTGACGCCGGGCCGCAACGTGCCTTCCACCGCTACGCGCATCCGCTTGGGGCGCGTGAGCAGCAGGCACTGCGAGGCCATCACCTGCGCCACCTGGCTGGTGCCAATGCCGAAGGCTACCGCGCCAAATGCGCCGTGCGTGGAGGTGTGGCTGTCGCCGCACACGATGGTCATGCCCGGCTGCGTAAGGCCCAGTTCGGGCCCGATAACGTGTACGATGCCCTGGCGCTGGTGGCCCAGGCCGTAGAGCTCGATGCCGTACTTCTGGCAATTCTCGGTCAGTTTATCAACCTGCGAGCGGGAGAGGGGCTCCTCAATGGGCATGTGCTGGTTGAGGGTCGGCACGTTGTGGTCGGCCGTGGCGATAATCTGGCTGGGGCGAAACAACGGCAGGTTGCGCGCCGCTAGCTCGTCAAAGGCCTGGGGACTAGTTACTTCATGAATCAGGTGGCGGTCGATGTACACCACGTCCTGCCCGCTCGCGATGGAGCGAACGACGTGGGCATCCCATATTTTATCAACTAAGGACCGGGCCATTTTTAGGGGTATAATTACTTGCTGCGTTTATCGGGCTTCTAAAGTGCCGCCTGACAAATGTGTTATAAATAGTTGATAATAAGATGAAGCCGGGGCTAAAAGGCTAAGGAAACGAAGCAACAGGGGGAAGTTTTGGTCGAATCGACGAGTGTGAAAGAACGGTGTAATTGGGTTGTTAATCCGACCCCCTGACTTCCCTGCTCCCACCCACTGGCAGCGCCTGCCACCTCGTTTCCTTAGCCCGGATTAGCCGACGGCTACTAATTTTTCTTGTTCGATAAGGCTGTGTAAGTCGTTGTCAATCACCTCGCGTTGGCGGTCGGCCAGTTGCAGGAAGCTGGCGTAGGCGGTGTTCAGAGCCGGGCGCTCCAGGTTGTAGCCGAGCTTTTGGAGGCGGTAGGCCAGCGCGGCGCGGCCCGAGCGGGCGGTGAGCACGATGGTCGAATCGACGGCGCCCACTTCCTTGGGGTCAATGATTTCGTAGGTTTCGCGGCACTTGATGACGCCATCCTGGTGGATGCCGCTGCTGTGCGCGAAGGCGTTGGCGCCCACGATAGCCTTGTTGGCTTGCACCGGCATGCTCATGAGGTGCGACACTAGGGCCGACGTCTCGGTGAGCAGGCGGGTGTTGACGTCGGTGTAAAGATTGAGCGTAGGATGCTGACGCAGAATGAGTACTACTTCCTCAAGAGCGGTGTTGCCAGCGCGCTCGCCCACGCCATTGATGGTGCACTCAATCTGCCGGGCACCGTTGCTGACGCCCGCGATGGAGTTGGCGGTGGCCAGCCCGAGGTCGTTGTGGCAGTGCGTGGAGAGAACGGCTCGGTCAATGCCTTTCACGTTCTCGTACAGGTACTTAATCTTGGCGCCGTACTCGTGGGGCAGGCAGTAGCCGGTGGTGTCGGGGATGTTGAGCACCGTGGCGCCGGCCGCAATGGCGGCTTCGCACACGCGGGCCAGAAACTCGTTGTCGGTGCGGCCCGCGTCCTCGGCGTAAAACTCCACGTCTTCCACGAAGCTCTTGGCGAGCTTCACGGCGGCTACGGCGCGCTCAATTACATCTTCGCGGGTGGTGCGCAGCTTCTGGAAAATGTGCAGGTCGCTAGTGCCGATGCCGGTGTGGATGCGCGGGCGGCGCGCGGCGCGCAGGGCGTCGGCGGCCACGCGAATGTCGTTTTCGACGGCGCGGGTGAGGCCGCACACGGTGGCCTCCTTGGTTTGGGCGGCGATGGCGGCCACGGCGGCAAAATCGCCGGGGCTCGACACCGGGAAGCCGGCCTCGATGACATCAACGCCCAGCGCTTCGAGCTGCCGGGCAATAACTAGTTTCTCCTGCTGGTTTAGCTTGCAGCCCGGCACCTGTTCGCCGTCGCGGAGAGTGGTATCGAAAATCTGAATTTTTTGCGTCGCCATAAGGATAGAAAAACCCGCCGGTGCGGGGCTTGCGCGGTTATTGAGTAGCAAGTACCGGCCGCTTTGCAGCCGCCAAAAACAATTTTTGGCGGTTTCTATTATTTCCAAGTCAATCTATTTTTTAAGCAGTTTGCTATTTATCAAATAGTTAGCCGGTAGTTTCATACAATGCCTAACAAAGCCAGCGACCCGGTTTTTCAGTTAATAAAATCCCTGACGCAGTCCGAAAAGCGTCATTTTCGCCTGTTTACCAACCGCCAGGGGGCCACGGAGGGCCTGAAATTTCTCCAGCTCTTTGATGCGTTCGACGCCCAGGAAAGCCCCGATGAGGAGCGTGTGCTCACGCAGGTGCCCGCCCTCAAGCGCGCCCAGCTCGCCAATCTCAAGGCCAATTTGTACCGGCAGCTGCTGGCTAGCCTGCGCCTCTATCACGCCGGCCAAAACCCCGATATTCAGCTGCACGAGCAGCTCGACTACGCCCGCGTGCTCTACAACAAGGGCTTTTACCAGCAAAGCCTGCGGATGCTGGCCAAGGTGAAGCTAGCCGCGCAGCAGGCCGAGATGCCGCACGTGGCGCTGCTAGCCATTGACTTTGAGAAGATTATCGAGTCGCAGTACATCACGCGCAGCTTGCAGGGCCGAGCCGAGTCGCTGGCGGCCGAGGCCACGGCCACAGCCGCGCACTTAAGCCAGCAGCACGCGCTCTCCAATGCTTCGCTGCGGCTATACGGGCTGTACCTGCAAGCGGGGCACGCCCGCAATCAGGCTGACCACGAGAAGTTTACGGCGTATTTTCGGGCGCACTTGCCAGCGGAGCTGGGTCGGGGCAGCGGGTTTTGGGAGAAGCTGTACTTTTACCAGGCGCACGTGTGGTACCACACGATTAACCAGGATTTTCGGGCCTGCTACCGCTACGCCCACAAGTGGGTCGAGCTGTTTGAGCAGGCGCCGCACCTGAAGGAAAGTCAGACAATGCTCTACATCAAGGGGTTGCACAATCTGCTGGCGTCGCTGTTCAACTTGTCGTACTACAGCAAGTTTATGGAGGTGCTGCGCAAGCTGGAAGACTTTTCGGCCAACCAAACGCGCCGCGCCACGCCCAACACCGAGATTCTGCTATTTCAGTACATCTGGACCAACCGCATCAACGCCTGTTTTTTGGAGGCGCGCTTTACGGAGGGCGTCGAAATCATCCCCGAGTTGTTGGAGCAGCTGGGCCAGTACAAGGCACAGCTCGACCTGCACCGCACGCTGGTTTTCTACTACAAAATTGCCTGTTTGTACTTCGGGAGCGGACAGTACAAGCAGGCTATCAAGTACTTGAATCGCATCATCGACCACAAGGACCTGAGCCTGCGCGAGGACTTGCAGTGCTTTGCCCGCATCCTCAACCTGGTGGCGCACTACGAGGCCGGCCAGGATGCCGAGCTGGAATACCAGGTGCGCTCGGTGTATCAGTTCCTGGCCAAGATGAACGACCAGCAGCCGATGCAGGTGGAGGTATTCCGGTTTCTGCGGCGCGTGGGGCACAGCGCGCCAGCGCAGCTGCGCGAGGAATTTATTAGCTTGAAAAACAAGTTGGTAGAAATCGCCGCCCGGCCCTACGAGCGCCGGCCGTTCCTGTACTTTGACATCATCTCGTGGCTGGAAAGCAAGATTTCGGGCCGCTCGGTGCAGGATGTGATGCAGGAAAAATTCCTGCTGATGAAGTGAGTAGTTGCGCGACTGCTCACTTCATCCAGGCTAAAAAGTCGCGGGCCACGCGGTCCCACTGGCCTTTTTCGTAGTCAAGCTGGCCGTTGGTAAAGCCGAAGAAGTTGTGCTCAACTTCTAGGTAGGCGTGAAAGGAAATAGTGCTTTTGCGGTGGCGCATAGCCTCTAAGCGCAGGTAGTCGTTTTGCAACGCAGCCGGGTCGCGGGTGCCGTAGCCAACAAAAATGGGTAAGCGGCTGTGTAGCAGGTCAGCTAAGGCATTCGAATGCGTAGAGAGAGAGGAAATTAGCCGGTTACTGTCACCGTGGCAATCTATTCCCATAGGGGCGGCGACTACTTGCTGCCAGCGTTTGAAAAGGTAGTCGGTGCCAACGGAATCGCTCTCCAGGCGGGCACCGGAAACTTGAGTCAGTATTCTGCCCAGCGGGCTGCCTGATAAGTAGATGACGCGGCGCAGGTGGTGCGGGTGGCGCGCCATACGGGCCACAATGGCACTGCCTTCCGAATGCCCCATTGCCGTGATGTCGTCGGCTTGCACCCACGGTTGCCGGGTAAGGTAGCGCAACACGGCATTGTTGCGCCGCACGTAGTATTCCAGGTAGTTATGCTGGCAGTACTTGGCGGGGAGCAGGCCCGTTTTGAGGTCGCCGGCGAAGCCGCCGGGCCCCAGGGTGCGCAGGTCGCCCAAGAGCGGCATACCGGGCTTCGACACTACCACCAAGTGGTAGCGAGCCAGCAGCGAATCCATGTTGATGGGAAACAGCCGGTAAGCGCCTTTCTCATCATAGAGCACTACGGGGCGCGGGGTCGAGCCCTGCGCGTAGAAGAACACCGGCTTGCGCTTCAGCTCCTCGCCCTTTTTGGAAAGCACGAGGATATTCACCGTGTCGCGCTGGTAGCGCATGCGCAGGTGGCGGTAGCCAAAATCGGCGGGCGTTTTGGGCTGGGCCTGGGTGGGCCAGCCCACGCAACAGAGTAGCAGGAGGAGCAGGTAATTTTTAAGATTCATAGCGAAGGGCTTAACGCGGGGGTAGGTGCTAGGAGGCCCTGCGCGCTGGCTAGCCAGCCAGGGACTGCCGTATCCGTGCTTAAGTTGCGTTTGTGCCTACTCTGCTCATGTCTTTTACTCCTTACCGCGTGCGGCGATATGCGGCGCTGCTCTCGCTGGCGCTGCTCTCGCTCACCACTGCCTGCGGGCAAACCACTACCGGGCCGCCCGCCCCGCCGGCCGTCGTCACCGACTCGGCCACCGGCAAAGTAGACATGCCCTGGCTGCGCCAGCTGCTGGACAGCAGCGCCACGCTACGCCGCCAGCAAGTGGGGGTAGCGCTGGCCGATGCCACCACGGGCGCGCCGCTGTTTGGCTACAACGAGGCCAAGTACTTCACGCCCGCCAGCACCATGAAGCTGCTGAGCCTCTACGCCGGCCTCACGCTGCTGCCCGATTCGCTGCCCAGCCTGCGCTACTTTTCGCGGGGCGACACGCTATTCTTCCAGGGTACCGGCGACCCTACCTTTTTGCACGGCGACGTGCCTTCGCGGCGGGCCTACGCCTTTTTGGCCAGCCGGCCCGAGAAAGTGCTGGCCTACTGCGACATTGCCTGCGTACCGGCTTATGGCCCGAGCTGGGCCTGGGACGATTTTGGCTACTACTTCCAGCCCGAGCGCACGGCGTTTCCGGTGTATGGCAACACGGTGCGTTTCTACGCGGGCGCGCCGCAGGTGGTGCGGCCCCGGCCGGGCGCGGCAGCCGTGGCGCTGCCGCAGCACGTGCGGGTGTTTCCGCGGGCGTTTGCGCCGCTCACCGAGCGGGCGGGGGAGGGGTTTCGCCTCTCGCCCGACCAGGACGACGAGATGCACGTGTACCGGGCGCAGCTCGAAAACCGCTTTACCTATCGCCCCAGCCCCAAAAAGTGGATTGACGAAGTGCCTTACCGCACCAGCCGCCCGCTACTGCTGCGCCTGCTCGGCGACACGCTGCGGCGCGCTATCGTGGGCACGGCGTGGCACCCGCGCCCCAGCCGCGACAGCATCCGCACGCTGCGCGGGCTGCGCGCCGACTCGCTCTACCGCCGCATGCTGCGCGTGAGCGACAACTTCCTGGCCGAGCAGCTTTTGCTGATGACCAGCAGCCAGGTGGGCTACCGCGACTCGCTGAGCGGGCAGCGCGCCATCCGGTTTTTGCTCAAAAAAGACCTGAAAAACCTGCCCGACCGCCCCGACTGGGTTGATGGCTCGGGCCTCTCGCGCCTCAACCTGCTCACGCCGCGCACCCTCATGGCGCTGCTGTGCCGGCTGCACCAGCAAGTGCCCGAGCCGCGCCTGCTGAGCCTGCTGGCGGCGGGCGGCGGCCAGGGCACCCTGCGCAAGCGCTATTTCGAGCCCGGCCCGCCCAAGGTGACGTGGTTTTGGGGCAAAACGGGTACCCTCACCCACACGTGCAACTTGGCGGGCTACGTGCGCTGTAAAAGTGGTCGGCTCGTGGCGGTTACGTTTTTCAACAATAGCATTCCGGGCGACGACCAGGCCACGCGCAACGCCATGCAGCGCCTGCTGGGCGAGGTGCGGGCGCGGCTGTGACGCGAAAATGAAACGTTGGTGTATAACAAAAGAGTAGAAAAGTAGCACTTTGGCGTTGAGCCGCGTACAATCGATGTCTGCACACGAATTGCCTGGGTTGGTCGATTTTGGGGAAAAGGGACAGGGTTAGCGGGGGAATTTTGCAGCGTTATCCTACTTCTGCAAGCCGCTGCTACCTCCTACCATGTTATTCGCTACGAGTTTCCGCTTCAAAAAATTATCTGGTAAATTATTGCTGACTACGGCCTTAGCCCTGCCGCTAGCCAGTGCTGCCCAAACCATCACCGGCTTCACGCCTGCCACCGGCAACCCCGGCACGCTCATCACCATCACCGGCTCGGGGCTGGGTGGCGCCAAGTCAGTGATGCTCAACGGCCAGTCGCTGAAAATGGGCCTCAACCTGGGCACCTCGCTAACCGTGACGGTGCCGGTGGCCGCCAGCACCGGCAAGCTGGTGGTGACGACTGCCGCTGGGGCCGTGGTGGCTGACAAGCAGTTTGGCGTGACGCGCGTTACCTCGGGCGTCACCTTTCCGCAGCAAACAACCAAGGGCGGCAGCTTCAACAGCATCAGAGTGGCCGTGGCTACCAATGCAACGGTGGTAAACAGCTACGGCAGCGCGGCTTACTACTCGACCCCCACCATTGCCGACCTTACGGGCGCCGGCCGCACCGACCTGCTGATTGGCAATGCCAATGGCAATATTGAGTACTGGCCGCAGGCCGCCGTGGGCAGCACGTCGTTCAGCAAAAGCGGCAACCTCAAGCTGAACACTGGGGCCGATATCCGGGTGGCCGACTTCGCTAAGCCCACCGTGGTAGACTTGGATGGCGATGGCTTGCTCGACTTGCTGGTGGGCACCGGCGACAATCAGCGCATTGCCCGCTTCGAGCAAACGGCCGCCAACACGCTTACTTTCAATTCGCTGGGTAATCTGCAAATACCCAGCGGCACCGCTACTGCCGACCTTGTCACGGGCTCTCTTTTCCCCCGCCCGTCGGTGACGGACCTGGACGGCGACGGGCGCCTCGACTTGCTCATCGGGGACTACTCGGGCCTGCTCAAGCGCTACGAGGCCAACGGCGTAAACTCCGCGGTATTCGTGGCCGATGCTGGCAATATCCAGGCCGACGGCGCCAATATCAAGGCTGATGGCACTGCCGCCAATGGCACGGCGAAGCCGCTGGTTTTTGATATGGATGGCAACGGCTTGCTTGACATGGTGATGGGTAGCCAGCTGGGAGCTATCACCCGCTACGAGCAAAGCGCCCGTTATTCCACCACGTTTATCGGCAAAGGCAACCTGACCACCAACGGCAGCACGCCCATCAACATGGGCACCACTGGCAATGCCGAGGGTGGCTACGCGGCCCCCATCATTACGGATATCAACAATGACGGGCGCCTCGATATGCTGATTGGCGACATGAATGGTACCATCTACCTCTACACCCAGGCGCAGCAGGCCGCGTTGGCTGCCTCACCGCTGCCGGTGCAGCTCTCGGCCTTCAGCGGCCAGGCCACCGGCACCGGCAGCCAGCTCAGCTGGACCACCGCCAGCGAACTCAACAGCGCCCGCTTCGAGGTAGAGCGCTCGGCCAATGGCACCACCTACGCTACCCTGGCCAGCCTGGCAGCCGCTGGCACCAGCACCGCCACTCACAGCTACCACTACCTAGATGCCGCTGCCCCGGCCGGCACCAGCTACTATCGCCTGCGTCAGGTAGATTTTGACGGTGCCAGCGCCTACTCGCCGGTGGTGGTGCTCACCCGCGCCGGTAGCCCAAACGGCACTGCCAGCGCCGTTCAGCCGCAGGCTTTCCCCACGCTCTTTACCGATATGCTAAGCGTGGCGCTGCCCGGCATGGAGGCGCCGCGAGCCGCTACGGTGGCACTCCTTACCCTCGATGGCCGCACCGTGTACAGATACCACCTTGCTTTGAGCGCCGCGCCCCAGGCCCTGAGTGGCCTGCCGACACTCACGCCCGGCCTCTACTTGCTGCGCATCACTACGGCCGCCGGTACCACCACCCAGCGCGTCAGCCACATCTAAGGGCGAAAAAAGCGGCTCTTTTTGATGCCCGTCCCGCTGACGCAGCAAGCGTCTTATCGCGCCAGAATAAGTCGTTCGAGCCTGATAAGATGCTCGTTGCGTCAGTACGACAGGCGGTAGGTAATTTGCTTTGCCCAGGATAGTAAATAGCAGTACTATAATGGGTTAGCTAACTTGCTGCAACGTGGCTGCCACCTGATATGCCACGCCCAGCGGCTCGAATACGGCGAAATGCTCGGTACCGCACTTGATTTTCAGCTCCTCGCGGCTGCGCAATGTCTGCTGGTCGATGGGCGTGAGCTGGCCGGCGCTGCCCTTGGTTTCGACCACGAAGTACACGCGCTGCTCGCCGCGCAGCACAATGGCCCAGTCGGGCCGGTAGTGGCCCAGCGGCGTGGGGATGAGGAAGCCCCGCGGGAGCTTAAAGTAAAACTCAACCTGCTCGGCCGCGTCGCAGCTGGCAGCAAAGCTGCGCTCGGTAGTGCTGTCCACGGGCACGTAGTTGTAGAGGGTACGGTCCTGGCGCTGCACTTCGTAGAGGTTGTGGGCGTATTGCGCCACCTCCTCGTCTTCAAAAAGGCGCATCTCGTAGGTTTGCTCGCCCAGCCGCTCGTAGGTGATGCCCGCCACCTGCAAGCGGTGTAGCGTGCGCCGGATGGCCCCCACCACGTTATCCAGAAAGGCTTGCGGGTTGATAAGCAGCTCGTCGTAGCGGCCCGAACGCTGCAAAATCTGGAAGATGGTGGCCCGCGTGAGGTCCACGCGGCTCTGGATGTAGCCGTACACGTCGGGCACGGCGAAGCTGGCGGCCCTCAGGGGCTGGTGCGCCTCAGCCGCCAGCTGGCCCACGAGGCCCGCGTCGGTGTAGCTGAGACGGGCCTTGTGGGCGCGGAGCTGGGGCGGGCGGGTGGGCGGCGTTTTGTGCGGGTCGCGTAGCTCGGCCACGGCGCCCGTTATCAGTTCCTCGGTGCTGAAAGCCACGCGGTAGCGTGTGCGGTGCCGAATGCGCTCCCAAATGGCAAAAAACGCCGGGTAGTTATCGGGCGTTAGCTCCTTGCCTAGCCGTAGCGTGCGGCGGGCGGCTGTAGCGCGGGTGCGGCCGGCAAAGTTCACGCCCGTCTCGGCCTGAATCTCGCGCTGCAAGGCGGCCGAAAAATCCTGGTAGCTTTCGTTGGCAATGACGGTGAGCACGTTGAGCGCTTTGTCGTGCACGCGCTGGCCGCTGGCATCCACAGGCAGGCGCAGGCCGCGCCCGATTTCCTGGCGCTTCCTCACGTCGCTCTGCGTCTCGTTGAGGGTGCAGATTTGGAACACGTTGGGGTTGTCCCAGCCCTCGCGTAGCGCCGAGTGTGAGAAGATGAATTGCAAGGGCTCGTCCAGGCTCAGCAGGCGCTCCTTGTCGCGCATTATCAGGGCGTAGGTGTCGCGGTCGAGGGCCGTGTCGCCGCGCGTGTCCTTGCCCGCCGGGCTGGCCTTGTCCTGCGAGAAGTAGCCGTCGTGCACCGCGTTTGGGGCGAAGGGCAGCAGGCCCGCGTACTCCGGCTTGCCTGCGTATTCGGCGTAGATTTCCTCAAACCACTGGGCAAACCGGCCCGGCAGGCGCGCCTTGGTGTCCGTATCGTAGCGGCGGTAGCTGGCCACGCGGTCCACGAAAATCAGAGACAACACCTTGATACCTCTGGGCTTGAGCTGCTTCACTTTCTCAAAGTGCCACTTCACGGTGCGCGTGAGCTGGTAGCGCAGCACGGCCTCCTGGAGGCCGCCCACATCCTGGCCCGCCACCACGCGCAGGCCCGAGGCAAACGTGACGCTGCCCGCCTCGGGGTCCAGCTCATTCACGATGAAGCCCGTGCGGTAGATATCGCGGCCCTTGCTGAGGGCGTAGAGGTCGCTGCCCAGGCGCACGGTCACGGCTTTCTGCTTTACGCCGCCTTTCTCGTTGCTGTAGATGCTGAGCCGGGCCTGGAGGGCGGTTTTGCCCGGCACCACTTCCAGTACCCGCACGAAGGCTGCGTTGTAGTTGCCATCGGCCGTAATGCCGTCTACCTCAATCTGTTTGACCAACCCCAGGTCGTAAGCCTGCACCGGGTTGAGGGAGTACACGAGGTTGTAGAGGTGCTTGTGGGTGGCCGAGTAGCGCAGCGTGGCCAGCGGGTGCAGCTCGGCCAGGGCGGCCTTGCGGGCGTCGGTTTCCAGGTTTTGGGGCTCATCGACCACCACGATGGGCCGGGTGGCTTGCAGGTACTCAATGGGCCGCACGCCCGTTTCGCGGGGCCGGTTGATGAGGTTGCTGTCCTTGGCAAAGGCGTCGATTTTGATGACCAGGATTTGCAGCGCGTCGCTCACGGCGAAGTTGCGCAGCATGGCCGGCCGGCCGCTATCGTACACCGCGTACTGCACCGGCGGGTAGCCAAAGTGCGCCTGAAAGTGCGCGTGCGTAATCGCCAGCGACTTCCACACGCCTTCCCGAATAGCTACGCTGGGCACTACAATCACGAATTTGCGGAAGCCATACGTGCGGTGCAGCTCGTAGATGGTGCGTAGGTAGACGTAGGTTTTGCCGGTGCCGGTTTCCATCTCCACCGTTAGGTTGAGAGGCAGGCTCGTATCGTCGATTTCGCCGTCGGTAGCTTGAAAAGTGCATGGTATCAACTCGGTAGACACCGGTAGCCCGCGCGCCGCCTGGCCCTGCCGGATGTTGGCCAGCAGCTGCTCCTCGGCTAGCACGAGGCGATTGGCGCTGCCGGTTTCGGAATAGGCCAGCGAGCCGGCGGCGGGCAGGCCCAGGCCCACTGCCAACGGTTCGGGGCTGAGTGGCTGGCCCGCAAAAGCCGTGACGACGGCCCGCACGGCCGCCTTCTGGTAGTCCTGCTCGGCGTCGAATTGCAGTATCATGGCTGTTTTTAAATCAATTGCAAGACCACACCCGCGTCGGCCAGCTGCAAGCGGGCGTTGCTCACCTGCTCGTCAGGATTAGGGCCGCCGAATGCCTGGCCCGGCACTACCAACCGCTGGGGGCGGGCGGCCACGGCGGCGGCCACTACCTCGGCATTGAGGCCGGCCAGGGCCAGCCACAGCAGCCCACCCGCCACCGCGTGCACCGTGAGGCCGCCCAGCTCGTGCGGCACCACGGCCACCGAAAGCGGCCGCAGGCCAGGGCCGCCTGTGAGCTTAAGCAGCAGCTCGGTGAGCAGGGCCGTGTCGTGGCTGGGGCGGCGCAATGGCTCCTGAAACAGCTCTAGCTGGGCCAGCAGGTTGGGGGCGGCGGGCACGTCGGGTTGCCACGCCCGGAAATTGGATTGGTCGAGGCGGTAGGCGCGGAAACCGGTGTCGGGTGCTGGTGCGCCAGCGGGCTGGCTAGCCTGAATTTGCGCACCCGCCAGCCGCAGACGGGCGCGGGTGATGTCGGCGATGGTGCGGTAGCCAGCTTGGTAAGCTTCCGATTTTTCGGCCACGGGCTCGGGCATTTGCACCAACAGGTAGCGGCGCTGGCCGCCGTCCTGGGCATTGAGGTCGAGCACGGCGTGGCCGGTGCTGCCGCTGCCAGCGAAGAAGTCAATTATTAAGTCGTCGCCCTGCGTCACGAAGGCCAGCAGGCTGGCCAGCAGCTTTTCATCTTTGGGAAAGCGGAAGACGTCGCGGCCCAGCAGGTTGTTGAGGCGCTTGGAGGCGGCGCGGCCATCGTTGTAGATGAGGCTGCGCAGCTGGTCCTTAGCGCTGGCGAGACGCTTTTTAGGCTTGATGATAGTCGTTTCGTCGTCGCCGAATACGATATCACCGGCCGCCACCAGCTTCTGCATCGTAGCCTCGGGGTAGCGGTAGCCCTTGGCGGGCACCTTGCAGGGGCGGCCGGTGCGCGGGTGCGGCACGGCGTAGTGGTAGCCGCCAAACTTGGGATTGGCCACGTCGGCGTCGTGAAAAACGCCCTTGGCATCTACGTTATCGTAGTGCGCAGTGCCGCGCAGGTCGGCGCGGTTTTCCCTGAGCCAGGCGCGCAGGCTGGCCTGGATGGCGGCCGGGTCGGGGCCGTGCTGCTTGCGCAGCTTTTGGTACTGCTTCTCAATGAGCTGCGCCTGCTTCGACTCGGTAAACCAGTCGCCTTGCAGCTCTTTATTCTTGGCGTATAGCAGCAGGTATTCGTGCTCGCGGGCCACTTGGCCGGGGTTGTTGTCGGTGGCGGTTTCGAGGATTATTTGGGCAATAAAATTCTCTTCGCCAAATACTTCGTTGAGTAGCAGGCGCAGGTTGTGGACCTCATTATCGTCGATGGCCACGAAAAGCACCCCGTCTTCGCGCAGCAGATTGCGGCTCAGGTAGAGGCGCGGCCACAGCATGCTGAGCCAGGCGGAGTGGTACTGGCCGCTTTCGCGGGTGTTTTGGCGCCACAGGTCCTGCTTGTTGAGAAAGCCGGCGGCGTCGCGCTGGCCGGTGCGCTGCTCGTAGGCGGCGCGGCGCTCCGAGTAGTCGTCGGGGTACACGAAGGAGTCGGAGCCCGTGTTGTAGGGCGGGTCGAGGTAGATGACCTTGGCCTGGCCGAAATAGCCGCGCTGGAGCACGCGCAGCACTTCCAGGTTTTCGCCCTCAATAAAAACGTGGCCCGTTGCGTCCCAGCTTACCGACGCCTGCGGGTCGGGGAGGAGGGTGGCGCTGGTGGGGCGCTGCACCTCGCGGCGCGCCTGGGCCTTGCCGGCCCAGCGCAGCTCGTAGTGCTCGGGCGCGGGCGGCGCCAGGGCATCGGAGGCTTCTAAAAAGGCCCGCAGGCGCTCAAAATCCACTTTCCCCTCGCTCACCATTTCGGGGAAGAGCTGGCGGAGGCTGGCTGTAGCCGTGGCAAGGAGGTCGGGGCTGAAGCCATTCATAGCAATGAAACAGGAAGTGGAAATTTGTTACAAATATGATTCAAATAGGCTAAAAATTGAATCAAAAATGTAAAAAAACTAGCACGAATTTCATTGGTCATGTCACCCAAATTTGTTCTCTTTCTTCCGAACTTAGAATAGTGATGCAGCACCGTGGTGAAATAGTGGCGGAGACCGTGGCCAAAAGCGGTGTCAAGCTGAGTCAGCTCCATCGGGCGCTGGGCATCAGCCGCCCCACGCTCTACCGCCGCTTCGAGGACCCCAACCTGGATTTTGACTTCATCAAGCGTGTGGGCCAACTCATCTACCACGACTTTGCCCAGGATTTTCGGGAGCTAGCCGCGCCCGGCCCCACGCTGGTCGCTGAGCCCGCCGCCAGCTACCAGCTCGACTCGCTCGACGACTGCAAAAACAAGCTCCTGCACGTGTATTCGCTCTACACCGAGCTGCAAGAAAAGTACAATGCCTTGCTTAGCGAGCGGGCGCAGTAGCGTGGCCCAGTAAAGCCAGCCGCCGTAAATTGCCGTACCCTAGCCGGTCGGCGACCGTTGCCCGGCGGCACTGCCAGCCACCGCCAGTGCGCAGCCTGGCCACGGAGGGTACACCAGTTTATCCTGCTTTTTATGCGCAAGCGCATTGGCCGCCTGCTCGATACGGCCGCCGTTCACCGCTACCACCGCCAGCGTATTCGTGAGTACGGCACGGGCAGCCCCGGCGCCCTGGGCTGGCACCCCGAGGGCCAGCAGGTGCGCTTCAAAACGCTGGTGCAGATTGCCGACCTGGCGCACCATTCGGTGCTGGATGTGGGCTGCGGCTACGCCGATTTTTATCCTTTCCTAAAGCAGCGTTTTGCGGGGGTGCAGTACACGGGTATTGAGCACATGCCCGAGCTGCTTGACCTGGCCCTGGCCCGCTACTGCCACGCGACCGACATTACCCTGCGCGACGGCGATTTTCTGCGCGAGCCGCTGCCCCTCAGCGACTACGTGCTGGCCAGTGGCTCGCTCAACTACCGCAACCGCGCCCCGCGCTTCATCTACGAGGCCATCGAAAAGCTATTCGCCGGCTGCCGGCTCGGGCTGGGCTTCAACCTGCTCTGCCGCGAGCCGGCGGGTGGCGGGCCGCTGGCCGCCTACCAGCCGGCCGACATCGTGGCCTTCTGTAAAACGCTAGCCCCCAAAGTGGTGCTGGTAGAAGGCTACTGGGAGGGCGATTTTACGGTGTTCATGTACCGCTAAAAAGTGAGTAGTGGCGGCTGGCCAGCAGGTAAAATATAGCGTTGGCAAAATGGCTGACGCCAATTTCCAGTGCTGTTTTTGCCCTTAAACCAAGCAACTAGGCCCTAGCTGCTGAGGGGGCACTAGGGTTCATTCTACCTTTACGGCCTACCCATTCGCACTACCGCGCCTTATGAACGTCCCCCGCCTGCGCCAGCTGCGCCGCGACAACACGCTTTTTACCCTCGCCATGAACGCCATCCGCCTGCACCTGGAGGAGGAAGACCGGCTGGCCTGGCAGCCCGAACTGCGCGAGGCCCCTGATGCCGACCTGCTCGTTATCCAGCAGAGTATCGACCAGTGGGCGAGCCTGGCTACGGGCTACATCATGCGCAAGTTCCGGTGCCCGATGGCAACGGCCTTGCAACTGCTGGGCGAGCTGCAAAACGACCTCAAAATGAGCGTGCCGGTAGCCGAGCTGCGCCAAGTGCCGTTCACGCGGGCGCTGGCGTTTCCGTACGAGCCAGTGGCCAGCGAACAGCCGGCGGCCGCCGCGCCGGCAGAACAGCCAGTAGCGGACGGCCCCGCGCAATAAGTGCGTGTGGTAGAGTAGTGAGCGCTACGGGATAGCCGGAATATCTCTGGCCATGAAGAATGCCTTGCTGGCCAGCGCCCCGCGAATAGCCGCTACCGCTGCCTGCCAATCGCCCAGCGAATCAGCCGCTGGCGCGGCCGCGTCGGCAACCAGTACCACTACCCCCAGCCCCCCTGCGCTAGCCAAGGCCCCGGCTGGCCAGCCCGATACCACGCAGCTGCTAACGAGCTTCGTGCCAACGGGCTGCCGCGTGCAGTACAACGTGGCCGGCTACCTGAACCGCGATGCCTTGCCTGACAGTGGTACTCTACACCGCCGCCGTACTCACCGACGCAACTCCCCAAGCCGTTGTTGACCGTGTTACGTGGTTTCGCCGGCCGCTGCTGTTGCTGCTGGGCGAGCTAGGCGGTGCCCAGTATCACCTGGCTGCCCGCAACGACAGCTTGGCAGATAGCCGCGCCGCCTCCTACCGGTAGCGAAGACACGTTTCAGCGCGTGGCCATCAAAAACGGCTATTTCTCGGTGGAAGGTGCGGGCGGCAGCAGCCTGCGCTGGTCGGCGGGGGCACGACCTTCCGCTATAACCCCGCCGACCAGCACTGGTACCTGCACCGCATTGGCCAGGATAATACCTACATCGACGGCGATGAGGCCGTGAAGCACGAGGTAAGCACCCCCCGCAACTTCGGCTGGGTGCGTTTTGAGCAGTACGCGGGCGCGCAGTAGGCTGGCCCTAGTACAGCACCCGGAACTTGATGGTGTGCTCTACTTCGCGCAGGGCCTGAATCACCTCGTGCTCGTACTCGCGGTTGATATCCGTGATAACGTAGCCAATCAACTCATTGGTTTTCAAATACTGACCCAGGATATTGACGTGGTGCTTGGCCAGCACGTTGTTGATGTTGGCCAGCACGCCGGGCACGTTGGCGTGGATGTGGATGAGGCGGTGCGCCTGCTGCGTGGGCAGCTGGATGTTGGGGAAGTTGACGCTCTGCTGGGTGTTGCCGGAGTTGATGTACTCCATGATGCGCTCGGGCACAAACTCGGCGATGTTGCGCTGGGCCTCGGCCGTGCTGCCACCGATGTGGGGCGTGAGCAGCACGTTGGGCAGGCCGCGCAGCTCGCTCTCGAAGCTCTCGCTGTTGGTCTTGGGCTCGTAGGGGAATACGTCGATGGCCGCGCCGCCGAGCTGGCCGCTGCGCAGGGCGGCGGCCAGGGCTGGCACGTCCACGACGTGGCCCCGGGCGTTGTTGATGAAGAGCGCGCCCGGTTTCATGAGCGCAAATTCCTTGGCCCCGAAGAAGTCTTTGTTTTCGGGGCGGCCGTCGATGTGCAGCGTCACGATGTCGGCCTGGGGCAGCAGCTCGTCCAGGCTTTTGGCCTTGCTGGCGTTGCCGAGCTGGAGCTTCTCGGCCATGTCGTAGTAAATGACCTTCAGGCCCACGGCCTCGGCCACTACCGAAAGCTGCGCCCCGATGTTGCCGTAGCCAATGATACCCAGCGTTTTGCCCCGAATCTCGAACGAGCCGCTGGCCGACTTGTCCCACTCGCCCTGGTGCATCTTGGGGTTTTTCTCGGGTATGCGGCGGGCCAGCACAATCAGCTCGGCCAGGGTCAGCTCCACTACCGAGCGGGTGTTGCTAAACGGCGCGTTGAACACGGCCACGCCCTTGCGCATAGCCTCAGGCAGGTCAATCTGGTTGGTGCCGATGCAGAATGCGCCGATGGCGATGAGGCGGTTGGCGGCGGCCAGCACCTTGGCCGTCACCTGCGTCTTGGACCGGATGCCCAGGATGCTCACGCCCTCGATGCGGGCAATCAGCTCGTCCTCATCCAGCGCGCCTTTCACCTGCTCCACCTGGTAGCCTTCCTCGCGGAACAGCTCGGCGGCGCGGGCATCGGGGTTTTCGAGGAGCAGCACCTTGATGCGGTTTTTGGGATAGCTCAGGGTCATGGGTAGCTTCAGTTGGTAGAGAAATTCGTCGAAGGTGGGCAGCACCTCGTCGGCGTGGGCCACCACGCTGGGGCGGCTCACGTTTTCGGTGTAGGCGTAGAAGCGGTGGGCCAGCCCCGCTTCGCGAATCTGGTAGTCGGTGTAGCCGTCGCCGAGCACGTACACCGGGCCGTCGAGGTGCAAGTCCTTCAGCTGCTGAATCTTGCCGCCGTCGCGACTCAGCACGTTGGCCTGGTCGCAGCCGGTGATGTTGCCCTCGGCATCGAAGGTGAAGGTATTGGCCAGCACGTGGCTGGGCACGATGCCGAACTCGGCCACTACGGGCTCGATAAACTCGCGGAAGCCGCTGCTCACCACGTAGATACGGTCGGCAAAGCGCCGGAAAAAGTCGCCGTTGCGCCGGATGCTCGCGCTCACCTTCGTTTGCAGGTGCGCCACCAGCGGGGCCAGGTGCCGCTGCTGCGCCCCCAGCAGCGCCAGCCGCTTAGCCAGCGATTCCTGGAAGCCGATTTCGCCGGCCATGCCACGGTCGGTGAGGGCTTTTATCTGGCCCACGCGCTCGGCGCGGTCGGGCTGCCCTTGCAGGGCAATGTCGGCCAGCTCATCCAGGCCCTCGACCTGCGTAAACGTGGAGTCGAAATCGAAAACGAGGTAGGGCAGGGGCATGGCAGCGTCGGGCATGAGCGCAAAGATGGGGAAGTATACCGCAGACTCACACCCTATAAAGAGTGGCTAACGCAGATAAAAAATACTGGCTTCGCGAAATTGTAATCACAAGTGGGCATAAAAAAGGCCGCTATAAAAGCGGCCTCTAACATTTTCTTTGCTGCTTCGGGAAATAATTCCTCGAAGCGTGCTATGTCTTGTTGCGTTAAGTTATAAAGCTTAAACACCCTGGCTAGAGGGCGCTTGCTTCGGAAGGCTAATGAGAAAGCAGCTACCACTTTATAGAAAAACAACTGCTCTTCAGATACTTCCATATCATAGAGCGGGTCGTGCAGGCGGTCGGAATGGCCTGAGCGAGTGTCTAATACAGAGGTTGTCATGAGGAAGGTAATACTCTACGGCTGGAGTAAAGGTAGGACTCAAAAATACTTTTCTGAGCTTTGTTCTGTAAATCTAATACAGCTTTCCAGTGTGTACCCATCAACAACTCTTTCGCGAAAGAAGTTTGTGCCCATTCCCACATAAGAAATGGACTCTCAAGGGGATTGCTACTGTAAAACTCTTCTAAATCTTCGTGAAGAAGCTCAATACTATCATCGTCTACCCCTATCCTACGTAGCCGTTCATCATCCAGTACGTTTGTGGCTTCCTTCTTGTTCGCCGCTGCAAAGCCATACCTCGCCAATGCATAACCACCACCTGTGGCACCTGCTTGAGCATCAATAAAATCAATTTTGGCATTTGCGTACTGCCGATAATAAGGCAGGATAAGATGACGTGAAAGTCCCTTCTGCTGCATGGAGGGGGGCAAGTACATCTCCTCATGCGATATGCGTTTCTTATCTGCAGTTGGCGGCTTCAATATGCGCCTCACCAGCAGGCAGTCTGCTTCGTCACTTGTATCTAAATTATCGTACTGATGATGTATCATCAAGCCCCCTAAACCTCCGAGGCCAATACTTTTTTGTCCCCACTCAAAGTCCCACATCTTAGCAACTTTATCCAACTCGTAAAGCACAGCTGATAAGTCGAAACCTGGGTAGTAAGTGGTCAAAAAAGAGGTGATGGCCTGTTTGTCAGAAGAAAAAAACACGCCTTGTTGCTCCAATGCATCAAATTGGATGATAGCTGATTGTGGCATTGCGCAGATATTTTCCTCAGATTCTTTCCGCAGTTTCCACTGGTTGAGGAAGAACGGGTATGGATTGGTTTTTTGCTAGCTGTGACGCTGGAGATGTAAAGTTAGGAATAGTCAATCCTGGATTTGCCCGATGCTTCAGGAATAAGGGGCGAAAGAGAAATTTTAAATAATGAGTCACTCTCTGGGACAACGCATAATTTAAAACTTCAAAAACAATGTCGGTACATGAAATGTATGTACATTTGTGTGCTAGCCAAGCAGCTGCCCCGCGGCGGCTACTAAACTCGGCACTACCCACATTGTTCTTACCGGCCCATCGGCCATTATCCCTTTTTTCGTGAATATCCTGCACATCATCTCCAGCCCCCGTAAGGAGGCTTCGGCCAGCATTCAGCTCGCCAACGGCATCATCGACAAGCTGCAAGCCGCCCACCCCGGTAGCAACGTAGTGGTCCATGACCTGGCCAGCAACCCCTTCCCCCACCTGGAGGAGGCCAAGCTGCAATCGTTCTTCACGCCGGCCGAGAGCCGCACGCCCGAGCAGCAGGCCGCCGCCAAGCACTCGGACGACGCCATCCAGGAGATTAAGGATGCCGACGTTATCGTGATTGGTGCGCCGCTCTACAACTTCGGCATTCCTTCCACGCTGAAGGCCTGGGTTGACCACATTGCCCGCGCTGGCATCACGTTCCGCTACACCGCCAACGGCCCTGAAGGCCTGATTACCGGCAAAAAAGTATACGTGGCTATGTCGAGCGGCGGCATCTATTCCGAAGGCCCGTCGGCTGGCTACGACTTCGTAGCGCCTTACCTGAAGGCCGTCCTCGGCTTCCTGGGCATGACGGACGTGACCGTAGTGCGCGCCGAAGGCTTGGCCATCCCCGACCTGCAAGCCACCGCCGTGCAAAAGGGCCTCGACAGCGTGACCATCACCGCCTAAGCACTCAGGCTGGCTAGCCGCCAGCTACCTACAAGGCGCTCCGTTGACTACCATTACCGATTAAGTAATGGTAGCCAACGGAGCGCCTTTTTGTATGCTGTTCGGGGCTGGCCGGAAGCTTAGCCAGCCCGCTCATCAGTGCTCACCGGGAGCCACTCGTCTTTCTGGCAGGTGGGGCAGGTGGCGGTAGCTGCTGTAGCCAGTAGCTGCACGCTGCCGCAGCAAAAACAGGCGTGGGGGCCGGCGGCTTCGGCACGGCGCAGGCGGCGGGCGCAGCGCTCGGGTCGGATGGGCAGACCGCCCCGCACGGGGTCAGTGGCGGGGTAGAAGTACACGCTCATGTTGCCGGAAGCCTCCATGTAAGCCAGGCGCACCTGGCCCAGGTGCTCGACCTGCTGCTGGCGCAGCTCACCAAAAAGCTCCTTCTGGGTGAGCCGCAGCTTGTGGAAATTGGCAAGTAGAATCTGGCCATCTTCGACCAGCAATATCGGCTCGCCCTCCATCCAGTCGCTGAAGCGGGGAAAGCTACGAGCCAGATAGTTACACAGCCAGTAGAGGCCCGTGACTACCACGAATACTACCGCCGCGTACAGGACGGAGGTGGTGCCGTAGAACATGGTATCGCCCGCCGCCGAGCCTAGCGCCAGCACCAGGCTTATCTCGAAGATGGAGAGCTGCCGCACGCCGCGCCGGCCCGTCACGCGCAGTGCCACGATGATGATGAGGTACATCACGACGCACCGAAACACGATTTCGCCCAGGTAGGCAGGCGGCGTGTGGGGCGTCCAGATGATGCGATGCCAGTCGAAGGGCACGAGCGGGGCGGCGAGAAGCATGAAGAAAGTAGGCGGCTAGGTGATTGATAAGCTGGGGCCTGGCTTAGCCCAGCCCCAGCTTATCAGCCTACTGCCTTAGTGGCGGCTAGGGTTACTGCCAGTTCTGCTTATCGCGCCACGAGTGGGTGGGCTCGTAGCCGAGTACGCGGCGAGCTTTGTCGATGGAAAGCAGTGTTTCGTGCTCGCCCAACTCCTTTTTCACCGGTACCTGCGGCAGGTGGTTCTTCATTAGCTCGGCCGAGGATTTCGACATTACCGTGTCGGCGTTGGCGATGATGAAGGGGTGCATGCCGGTGGCCTCCCACTCGATGGCCTTGCGGATGGCCTGCGCGCCGTCGCGGGCGTCGATGTAGGCCCACATATTCCACTTGCGCTCCTCGGGGTCCTCGTCGTAGGCCGGGAACTTAGCGTAATCCTTCGGTTCCATTACGTTCGAGAAACGAAGGCCAATCAACTTGTAATCAGTGGTTTGGAGGCAAAACTGGCGGGCCATGTCTTCCATCAATACCTTGGCCAGGGCGTAGGCGCTCTTGGCGCGCAACGGGTAGTCTTCGTCTACCGGCGCGTAGGGCTCATCACCCGCGAAGGGCTCGCCGAGCGTGGTTTCGCTGCTGGCCCAGATGACGTTGCGGATGCCCAGCCGGCGCGCTGCCTCAAATACATTGTAGGTGCCCATGATGTTGTTCTGGAACAAATGGGCGTCCGGGTACTGGCGCGGGGTGGGGAAGGCCGCCAGGTGCACCACGGCATCGAATACCTGCTCATTAGCCACGCCGGCGTGGATATCAAAGCCCACCGATGAAAGCGCGTCGAGCGTCTGGCCAAAGTCGCTCAGGTCGGCGATGATGTGCGGAATGCCTTTGGCGGGCGCCACGGTATCAATTACGAATACGTCGTAGCCGTGCGCCAGCAGGTCTTGCACGCACACTTTGCCAAGCTTGCCGGTGCCGCCGGTTACGGCCACGCGCTTTTTGGTGGCGGTTTTTTGGGGAGAATTCATCTGGAAATGGAAAAGGAATCGACGGCCGAAAGGCCGCTGCTGATAGATGAGCTACTACGGCAAAGCGGCCCCGGCCGCCGTGTCTCTTTTGGGCCGGGTGGGCTGGCCCGGCGGCCGGGGCCACGGTAGCGGCACGTAACTTTGTGAGCCTATATCAGTTCGGCTACTTATGAAACCATTGCTGCTCGCCGCTACCGCGCTAGTGCTCACCGCCGCCGCGCCCGCCACTACTACGGTTGCGCCGCGCAGCCGCCTCTTCCTGCTCAAGTGCCAGGCCACCGTGCCGGTGCCCGCCGTCGGCACCAAAACGCTGGAACTGTGGATGCCCGTGCCGCACACCGACAAGAGCCAGAACGTCAATAACCTCAAGATTGAGGCCAGCGTGCCCTACACCGTAGCCACCGACCAGTACGGCAACCAGATGCTGCACCTCAAGCCGGCCGCCGTGCCCACCGCGCCGCTCACCGTCACGCTCACGGCCGTAGTCACGCGCCGCGAGCACCTCAACCTGCGCGCCACCGACGACCACGCCCCCGCCGAAACCGAAGCCCGCGACCCCAACCTCAGCCGCTGGCTGGCCCCCGACCGCCTCGTGCCCCTCGACTTCAAAATCAAGGCCCAGGCCCAGGAAGTGGTGGACAAGGCCGGCGCCAAAACCGACCTCCAAAAGGCCCGCGCCATCTACGAGCACGTAGTAAATACCGTGACGTACGACAAAACCGGCCAGGGCTGGGGCCGCGGCGACATCTACTACGCCTGCGATGCGCGGCGCGGCAACTGCACCGACTTCCACGCCATTGTTATCGGCTACTGCCGGGCGCTGGGCATTCCGGCGCGCTTCAGCATCGGGCTGCCGCTGCCCACCGACCGGGGCAAGGGCGAAATCAAGGGCTACCACTGCTGGGCCGAGTTCTTCACCAAGCAAACCGGCTGGGTGCCCGTCGATGCCTCCGAGGCCGCCAAAAACCCCGATAAGCGCAATTATTTCTTCGGGGCGCACGACGAAAACCGCGTGGAGTTCACCCGCGGCCGCGACCTCACCCTCACGCCCAAGCAAGCCGGCCCGCCGCTCAACTACTTCGTGTATCCCTACGCCGAAGCCGACGGCAAGCCGGTGGAAAACGTAGCCCGCACCTACACCTTCGAGGATATGACGGGCGGCAAGTAACCGGGAAGAACAAAGCAAAAACGTCCGTCATGCTGAGCTTACCGAAGCATCTCTACCGCACCGTTCGGTAGAGATGCCTCGGCAAACTCAGCATGACGGACGCCTTTAAAAGGTATTGGCCGCCTAGCCTTGCAGCTCGGCCACATCGGCGGCGCTGAGCTGCACATCCAGCGCCTTGGTCAACTCCTGCACCTGCGCCACGCTGGTGCCGCTGGCAATGGGCGCCGTGATGCCGGGCGCCTGCATGAGCCAGGCAAGGGCCACCTGCGCCTGACTGATGCCGTGGCGGCCGGCCACTGCATCCAGCGCTTTCAGGATTTTGAAACCCTTGTCGTTCAGGTACTTCTTGCCGATGCCGGCCCCGCGCTGGCTTTTCTGGAGGTCGTCTTCGCTGCGGTACTTTCCGGTGAGGAAGCCGGCGGCCAGCCCGAAATACGGAATCACGCCGATGCCGCTGGCCTGTACGATGGGCAGGTCGTCGTGCTCAAAAGCCTCGCGGTCGTAGAGGTTGTACTCGGGCTGAAGGCTTTCGTAGCGCGGCAGGCCATTTTGGGCAGCGTCGAGGGCGGCTTGCAGGCGCGCGGGCTTGAAGTTGCTGGCCCCGATGGCGCGGATTTTACCTTCTTTGATAAGCTCGGCGTAGGCTTCGAGCGGCTCGGTTACGGGCAGGGCCTCGTCATCTTTGTGGCTCTGGTAGAGGTCGATGTAGTCGGTTTGGAGGCGCTTGAGCGACGCCTCCACGGCCTGCTTAATGTAGGCTTTCGAGAGGCCTTTTTTGTCGGGGCCCAGCTCCATGCCCACTTTGGTGAGAATGAGCACGTCGTCGCGGCGGCCGCGCTGGGCCAGCCACTTGCCGATGACGGTTTCCGACTGCCCGCCGCCCTCGTGGCCGGGCACCCAGGCCGAGTACACGTCGGCCGTGTCGATGGCATTGCCGCCGCCCGCCACAAAGGCGTCGAGCAGGTCAAAGGAGGTTTTTTCGTCGGCCGTCCAGCCGAATACGTTACCGCCCAGCACGAGCGGGGCAATGTGCAGGCCCGAGTGGCCGAGTTCGCGTGTGGTTGCCATGTGTGGAATTCAGGAAGTGAGAAGGCTGCGTAAGAATTGGTGAATTCTTGTAGCTATAACACCGCAAAACCCGGTCGGTTGTCTTTTCAGCAATTCTTCATTTCCTGTTTTTGCTGCCGCTGTTTTATTCCTCATTCAACTCCAGCAGCAGGCCCTGCAACTCCTGGTTGAGCAGGCGCACGGCCGATTGCAGTTCGTTGAGCATGCTGGCACGCACCGTAAGCTGGTCGGCCGAATAGTGGCCGCCGGGACCGAAAAGCAGGGTCGCCAGCTCCTGGCCCTGCTTCGAGTCGGGCTTGGCGAGCTGGCCGTAGTGCTGCCAGCGCTGGCGGGTGTTGTGGGCCAGGCTGGTGCGGCCGCCGTTGCTGAAAGCCGGCTCGCTGAGCAGGTACCAGATGCTAGGCGGAAACACCTCGGAGGCGGGCTTTTCGGCCCACACGTCGGCCAGCAGGTTGCGCGGGTGGGTAAACTCGGCGGTGTGGCCCTGTTGGCGTAGCGTGAGCAGGCCCAGCCCCGCCGCCAGCAGCCCGCCCCCAATGCCGAAGGCGTACTGCGCGGCCTGATTTTCAATCACGGTGGTGCCAATGCCGCTGGCCGCTCCCACCGTGATGGAGAGCACGTTGAGGCGCTGGGTACGGCGGTCGTCCAGGTTTTTGAGGTAGCCGGCCACCTGGTCGGCGCGCTCGCCCTCGCAGTCGAGCTCGGCGGCGAGGCTGGCCACGGTGGTGCTCACCAGCGTTATCTGGCTGGCAATGGCCTGGCGCTGGCGCAGCACGGCCAGCTCGGTAGCGGGGCCGGGCTGCTGGTGAGCGGTGGCTTGCAGCGCCAGCAGGGCCTGAAGCTGGGGTAGAATACCGACCGCATTGGCTGTGAGTAGGGTGCGGCGCGGGTAGCGGACCAGCACCGCGGGCGTGAGCGCCGCCTCAAAATCGGCCTTGGGCGCGAAGGCCGGGTTGTAGCGGTAGGGCAGGGGCGGGTCGCAGTAGCCAGCGGCTACGACCAGGCGCGTGGGCGGCTGCGTAGCGCAGCCTGCCAGGGCCAGCAGCAGGGCCAGCAGGTAAGTTTTGGGCATCGCCTAGGCTTCGTAAAACTCCAGCGGCAGCCCGTCGGGGTCGCTGAAAAACGTGAACCGCCGGCCCGTCAGCTCATCCACCCGGATGGGCTCGCAGGCCACGCCGTAGCGGGCCAGGTGCTGGCTGGCCGCTGCCACGTCGGGCACGGCGAAGGCCAGGTGGCGCAGGCCCGCCGCCTCGGGCCGGCTGGCCCGAGGCGGCGGGCTGGGAAACGAGAACAGCTCGATGAGGTACCGGCCATTGAGCGCCAAATCAAGCTTGTAGGACTCGCGCTCGGCGCGGTAGGTTTCGGCCAGGATTTCGAGCTCCAGTACCTCGGTATAAAACCGCTTGGAGGCGGCGTAATCAGTGCAGATAATGGCGAGGTGATGCACCCCGAGTAGAGAAAGAGCCATGCGGCGAAAGTAGCGCGGACTTTTAGTCCGCGAGTTGATACGCTTGCTACTCGCGGACTAAAAGTCCGCGCTACAGCGCACTACGCTACGTCGTTACCCAGCGGGTTTTGTCTTGCACAGGGCCGCGCTTGCCGGCCGAGCCGGGCGTTTGCACGTAGCCCAGGTTGAAGAAGCCCAGTAGCTTATCCGTCGGCCCGAGGCCAAAAAACGCCTTGGCTTCTTCGGTGTAGGTGACGCCGCCGCTGCTCCAGAAGCCGCCCAGGCCGTAGGCGTGGGCTGAGAGGGCCAGGTTTTGGACGGCGCAGGCCACGGCCTCCACGTCTTCGATTTCGGGCAGGTCCTCCGAGCGGTGCATACCCAGCGCGATGATGTGCGAGCACTGCGGCGGCATGGCCAGCAGCTTTTCGTGCTTGGCGGGGTTGAACTTGAAGCCGGCCGTTTGCTGGTATAAATCGGCCTGAAACCGGGCCAGCCTTTGCAAGCCCGCGCCCGTGAACACCACGAAGCGCCACGGCTCGGTGCGCTTGTGGCTGGGCGCCCAGTTGGCATTTTCGAGTAGTTGCCAGATAATGTCGTCGGGGATGACCTTGCCGGGCACAAACTGCGGCACAAACACGCTGCGCCGGGTGCGAATGAGGTCGTTGACCTGCTGCGGGTCGAAAGGGGAAGGAGTCATGGAGAGGAAGGGAAAATTGCGCTAGCTCGGTAGCGCGCTGGCAAAGGTCAGCACCGCCTTGGCCAGCGGTAGTAAACAACCGCCTAACGCTCGAAATGCCCCGGCCAAAACCACCAAATGGTCCGGTTGCAACCACGCGGCCAGCAGACAGTCTTTCGGCGCGGCCGAAATCCCACTGACCTCGGTTTGGTACTTCATTCAAACTGCCGGGCCAGCGGCTATTTTTGACGTTGCTGTCTATTCCTTTTTCATGAAAAAACATTTCGTTGCCACGCTGCTCGGTGGCGCGGCCCTGTTGCTGGCCGGCGCTGCCCAGGCCCAGCCCAATGCCCCCCAGCCCACCGGCTCGCTGCCGCCCTACAACGCCCGCGCCCTCTTCAACCCCGACTACCTCAACCAGGTGGGGCCAGCCACGCGCACGGCCGGCGGCCAGCCCAGCACCACCTACTGGCAAAACGCGGCCGACTACCAGATTGCCGCCAGCCTCGACGACAAAACGGCCCGCGTGACCTCCAGCGTCACCATCACCTACACCAACAACAGCCCCGACGCGCTGCCCTTTGTGTGGGTGCAGCTCGACCAGAACCTGTTTCGGGCCGACTCGCGCGGGGCGGCGGCCACGCCGCTGGCGGGCAGCCGCTTCGGCAACGGGGCGCGGGGCTTTCAAGGCGGCGACTCGTTGCAGACCGTGAGCATTGAGCTGCACGGCAAGAAAATGAAGGCCAACTACCGCGTGACCGACACGCGGATGCAGATTATCCTGCCCGAGGCCATGAAGCCCCACGGCGACAAGCTCAAAATCAGCATCGCCTACGCCTTCAACATCCCTGAGTACGGGGCCGACCGCCTGGGCCGCCTCAAAACCCAGAACGGCGAAATCTTCGAGGTGGCGCAGTGGTACCCGCGCATGGCCGTGTACGACGACATCGAGGGCTGGAACACGCTGCCCTACATGTCGGCCGAGTTTTACCTCGAATACGGCAACTACGACTACACTATCAACGTGCCGGCTAACCTCATCGTGGGCGGCTCGGGCGAGCTGGTGAACGGCGCCGAGGTGCTCACGGCCAGCCAGGTGCGCCGCCTGGCCCAGGCCGCTGGCTCCGACAAAACGGTGATTGTGCGCGGCCCCGACGAGGTGACGCAGGCCAGCTCGCGCCCGGCCGGGCGCAACGGCCGCCTCACCTGGCACTTCAAGTGCCAGCAGGCCCGCGACGTGGCCTGGGCCGCGTCGGCGGCCTTCGTATGGGATGCCGCCAAGATGAACCTGCCCAGCGGCCGCAAGTCGCTGGCCATGTCGCTCTACCCCGTGGAAGCCGCCCAGGACACCGCCTGGAACCGCAGCACGGAATACGTGAAAAAGAGCATCGAATTCAACTCCAAGCAGTGGTATGAGTACACCTACCCGGTGGCTACCAACGTGGCCGGCGTGGTGGGCGGCATGGAGTACCCGGGCATCGTGTTCTGCGGCGCCAAGTCGAAGAAAGCCAGCCTGTGGAGCGTAACCGACCACGAATTTGGCCACAACTGGTTTCCGATGATTGTGGGCTCCAACGAGCGCAAGTACCCGTGGATGGACGAAGGTTTCAACACCTTTATCAACATCTTATCCACCAAAGACTTCAACGGCGGCGAGTACAAGGCTCTGGAAGACGTGGAAACCCGCATGACGCCCGGCATCGTGCGCGCCCTGCAAGACCCCAACATGGACGTGCCTTATACCGTGCCCGACGTGACGCAGGCCCGCAACCTGGGCTACGCCGCGTACAGCAAAACGGGCTTTGGCCTGTATTTGCTGCGCCAGGAAATCCTGGGGCCGGAGCGCTTCGACTACGCGTTTCGCACCTATATCAAGCGCTGGGCCTTCAAGCACCCCACGCCGCGCGATTTTTTCCGCACCATGAACAACGTGGCTGGCGAAGACCTGACGTGGTTCTACCACCAGTGGTTCTTTGAGAACTGGCAGCTCGACCAGGCCGTAAACTCGGTGGCCTACGTGAACCAGGACCCCAGCAAGGGCTCGCTCATCACCATTGAGAATAAAGGCCAGATGGCCATGCCCGTGACCGCCGAAATCACGGAGGCCGGCGGCAAAAAAACCACCGTGCGCCTGCCCGTCGAAATCTGGCAGCGCGGCGGCAGCTGGACGTTCCGGGCCGCCACTACCGCGCCCCTCACGCAGGTAGTGCTCAACCCCACCAACCTGCTGCCCGACGCCAACCGCGCCAACAACACCTGGCGCGCCCTGAAGCTGCCGGAGTAAGTAGAGCTACCTAACGCAAAAAGCCCCTGGCGCATCGGTGTGCCAGGGGCTTTTTGCGTTAGATTCAGTGAAGTCAATCAGGTATTCGGCGGCAGAAACAGCAGGCGATTGGGCGGGTTGGAAAAGCGCTTCCAAGCCCTATAGCCCAAGTAGGCGGCCAGGATACCCCCAGCGGCTAGCACCCCTTTGTCACCCAGTGCCCCTACGGCTTCGTTAAATAGTTGCTCCTTGCCAGAATGCGCTTCGGCTACGGTGCCGTTGGCGATTTTCAGGGCCTCCGAATAGGAGAAGGCAGTGAAAGCCAGCGTTGCGGCCAAGCCGATAAGGTAATTAACAATGGATTTCAGCGGCGTTAATTTCTCCTCTTGCCTGGTGAAATAAAGCTCCTTTTGTAGGTAGTTGAAAAATAAGGGGTAAGCGCTTTTGTCATGCAATGAGAATTCGCAGTTGGTGGGAATGCCTAATACCGTTTTGTATTTAATTAGGATAGTTGACCCATCATCATCTTTGTGTACCGATTTTATTGCCTCATACTTCACCTCGACTTTTGTCGCCAAAGACAATTTCTTCTCCCAGGCGGCTTGAAAGGCTTCGGGGCTAGTAAAATGCTGGCTGGAAAACAGAAAGGCCTTTTCACCAGCTAATAGGGAGGCTATTTTGTTCCCCGTAACGGAGAATACTTGTTGTAGCATGAAGCAGGAAATTTGCGCGTAAATAAACTGGGTTACGCAGTAATAGCACGGCCTCGCGAGGTAGCTATCTAGGCTTAGTGCGAAATCGTTTTGGAAAAAAGCTGCATTACCAGCACGCCCAGCACGATGAGCCCAATGCCCGCCAGGGCCGGTAAATCGAGCCGCTGCTTGAGGTAGAAAAAGCCGATGAGCGTGACCAGCACAATGCCCACGCCGCCCCAGATGGCGTAGGCTACGCCCATCGGAATGGCCTTGAGCGAGAAGCTGAAAAAGTAAAACGCCAGCCCGTAGCCCGCTACCGTTATGAGGCTGGGTACCAGCCGGGTGAACTGCTGCGAGGCATTGAGGGCCGTGGTGCCGATGACTTCGCTGATGATGGCCAGAAACAGAAAAACGTAGGGCATGAGAATGGCTGAAAGGCAGTGATGGCGCGGGGCTCTGCCCCGCGCCATCGGTCGTATTCGGCAGAAGTTTTTAGTGGTGGGGGCTAGTCGCGGGTGCGCAGTACGCGCCAGCCGTGGGCGGGCACGGTGCGCGCCTTGGCCTGGGCCAGCGTCAGCTGCTCGCCGCTGAACACGTCGAACAATCCCTTCTGGGGGTTCACGGACGTTTTTTGGCCCGGCAGGGCCAGCGGCTCGGCGGAGGCGTTGACGAGCACGATAACGGCCGCGCCGTTTTTCTCCCGGATGAAGCCGTAGAGGCCAGCCGGGCCTTCGAGGCGCTGAAACTGGCTGGCAGGGTCGCCGTTGCGCAGGGCGGGGTGGCGCTTTTTGAGCTGCAAGAGCTTGGTATAGAAGTCTTGGAGCGGGAGCTCGGCCCAGTCGATGGTGTCGCGCTCAAAGAAGGCCAGCCGGCGATTGAGGCCCGCTTCCTGGCCGCTGTAGAGCATGGGCATGCCCGGCAGCAGGGCCGTGAGCACGGCGAATGGCAGGGCCAGCGGCCCGAGGCGCTCGTGCTCGGTGCCGTCCCAGCTGTTCACGTCGTGGTTGCTAGTGAAGTGCATGAGGTACACGCTGGGCGGGTACTTGGCGCGCTCGGCGGCGAGGTACTCGTCGATGTCGGCCAGGGTATTCTTGCCCTCGGCAATGTGGTCGAGCAGGTAGTGCAGGCGCAGGCCGAAGCTCATGTCGAAGGCCCGCTCCAGCAGCTCGGTGTCGGCGTTGAACTCCTCCCAGGTGAGGCCGCCCGAGGGATATAGCTCATCCCACTCGGCCAGCATGAAAACGGGCTTAAGGGCCTCCAGCGCGGGGCGCGCCTCGTCCCAGAAGGCGGTGGGCACCAGGCCGGCCACGTCGCAGCGGTAGCCGTCGATGTCGGCCTCGCGCACCCAGTAGGCGAGCGCCCCGGTCATGTACTGACGCAGGTCGCGGTTGGCGTAATCGAAGGCCACTACGTCGGTCCAGTCGGCCACGGGCGGCACGAGCTGGCCTTGGGCATCGTGCTGGTACCAGTCGGGATGCTCCGTGATGAGGGCGTTGTCGCGGCTCGTATGGTTGGCCACCCAGTCGAGTATTACCTTGAGGCCCAGGGCGTGGGCGGTTTGCACGAGGTGCTGCAAGTCGGCCAGGGTGCCGAATTCTTCGTTTACCCCGAAGTAGTCGCGCACCGCGTAGGGCGAGCCCAGCGAGCCCTTGCGCCCGGCTTCCCCAATGGGGTGAATGGGCATCAGCCACACTATCACCACGCCCATTTTGGCCAGGCGCGGCAAGTGCGCCTCGAAGGCCCGGAAAGTGCCCTCAGGCGTGTAGTTGCGCACATTTACTTCGTAAATAGTAGCATTGGCGGCCCACTCGGGGTGGCGCACGGTGAAGCGAGAGGCTAGCGGATGGTCGGTCATAAAAGCTAAAAAGGGAATGTAGCGCGAAGCTCCGGCTTCGTGCGCGAGCGTAGCGAGCATGGACGCCAGGGGCGTCCGGTTACAAATGCTCGCTACGCTCGCGCACGAAGCCGGAGCTTCGCGCTACTGGCCATACGGCCTTACGGTTTTTTGGTGCTGAGCACGCGCCAGCCGTGGGCGGGTACGGTCACCTGCGGGTCTTCGACGGGCGAGCCCACGTCGGCGAAGGCATCGGTGACGGTTTCGGCGGGGTGAGCGAGGGTCTGGGGCTGGGCGCCGAGGTTCACGGCCACCCAGGTTTTGGCTTGGCCGTCGCCGCTGGCCCGCTCGAACACGAAGCAGTCGGCCGGGGCGGGCAGGATGGTGAATTTGGCGCAGGCGTCGCCGTTGCGTAGCGCCGGGCTATTCTGCTTGAGGTGCAGCAGCGCGGCGTAAAAAGCGTTGAGCGCATAGCCGTTCCACCGAATGGTATCCTTGTCAAAAAAGCGCAGCTTTTTAGTCGAGGCTGCTTCCTGGCCGCTGTAAACCAGCGGAATACCTGGCGCCAGCGCCGTGAGCACGGCCATTACCTGGGCATTGGCCCCCAGCCGCGCGCCCTCGGGGTCGTCCCAGGAATTGACATCGTGCGAGGAGGTGAAATTCATCAGATATACGCCGGCCGGGTACAGCTGGCGCTCGGCGGCGAAGTAGCCGGACAGCGCCGCTACCGGCCGCTTGCCCTGCGCCACGCTGTCGAGCAGGTAGTGCAGCCGGAGCGCGTAAGTAGCGTCAAAAGCCTTTTCGAGCAAGTGAGTATTGGGCGTGAATTCGCCTTTTTTGAGGAAGGGTGGGTTGTGTAATTCGTCCCACTCGGCGAGCATAAAGACGGGCTTTATCTTGTCCAGCTCGGCGCGGGTGTTGTTCCAAAAATCGGTGGGCACCAGGCCCGCTACGTCGCAGCGGAAGCCGTCGAAACCCACGTCCTTCACCCAATAGGCCATGCTTTGGGTCATGTACTGGCGCAGGCCGGGCTTGTTGTAATCGAGGTCGATGACGTCCTGCCAGTCGGCCACGGGCGGCTGGAAGTTGCCCTGCGCATCCTTGGTAAACCAGTCGGGATGCTGCTTGCTCAATTGGCTGTCCCAGCTCGTATGGTTGGCTACCCAGTCGAGGATGACGTGCATGCCCAGTTTGTGCGCCTCCTGAATAAGGTGCTGCAAATCAGCGAGTGAGCCAAAATCCGCGTTCACGCCCCGGTAGTCGCGCACCGAGTACTGGCTGCCCAGCGTGCCCTTGCGCTTCACCTCGCCAATGGGCTGCACCGGCATCAGCCACAGGATGCTCACGCCCATCTTATGCAGGCGCGGCAAGTGCTTTTCGAAAGCCCGGAAAGTGCCTTCCGGCGTGTACTGGCGCACACTTACCTGGTAGAGGCTGGCATTGGTAGCCCAGGCGGGGTGCTGGACGGTAAACGGCGCGGCCGGCCGGCACTCGGCCGGAATAGCCACCTCGGGCGGGCTGGCCGGCGTAGTGGGCGAGCAGGCAGCCAGCGCCAGCAAACCGAAGCTAGCCAACTTGGCGCGCCCCGGCCGCGGAGAAGAAAGAAGATGCATGGCGCAAGGTAGCAAGCCCTGCCGAGTAGAGGCCGTGCCCTAATGACCTGTATATTGGCTCACTAAAATGGGTAATGCCAGCCGAGGTGCGTGCAATCGGGCTCTGGGCTGCATCGGGGTAGGTACCAGCTTCATTCCTCTTCTTTGACCACAGTCTATGCAACTACCCGGTTACGCGTTTTTTAGCAGTGCGCTGGTCCTGGCCGGGCTGGCTGCCTGCTCTCCCGACCAGCCGCTGCACCAGGCCCCGGCCGTAGTGCGGCCGCCCGTAGAAGCGCCGGCCCCAGTGCGCCCCGCCCCACCGCCCGTGGCTAGCCCGCCTGCCCATCCCGGGGCCGCCGTGGGCCGGCGCGGTGCCTCCGCGCCCCATGCGCCTGCTCGGTGGGTGCGGCGCCCGGCGCAACCCGTACAAAGCACCGCTTCGCGCGCGGTGGCCAGGCGAGAGGAGCCGGATTTAGAGTTGGGCGGAGAAGATACCCTGGCTGCGGGGCTAGTGCCAGCCGCCCCAGTCAACTACAGCGACCTGCCCACCTTCTGTGCCCAAAGCGCGCCGCCGGAGCAGGCATTTGTGGTGCGGCCGGGCCGTGATACCGTGCTGCTGGGCCAGCGGGGCACGCGGCTGGTAATTCCCGCCCGGGCCTTCGACGTGCCAGCCGGCAGCGGCCCGGTAACCCTCATCATGCGCGAGTTTTATAGCACCGCCGACATCGTGCTGGCCGGGCTGGGCACCCGCGCCGGCCTCGACGTGCTCGAAACCGGCGGCATGCTGCACCTCTACGCCGCCGCCAACGGCCAAACCGTGCACCTGCGTCCCGATAAGCAACTCCTCGTGCAGCTGCCCACCCAGCGGCAGCTACCTGGCATGAGCCTCTACGAAGGCGTGAGCGCCGATGCCAGCCACGCGCCCGACTGGCGGCTGGCTGGCACCGGCACCCCGGCCGGCCCCCGCCTCAATGCCGCCCGCCCCACCGCCGACCGCGCGGCCCTAGGCGAGTGGGTGAAGCTGCACCCGCCCAAAAGCCCCCGCTGGCCCTATTTCGAAAAAGACAAGCAGCTGCTCAAGGAATACGCCCGCCAGTTACCCAATGCCAAAGCCGACCAGGCGCACCTGCGCCGCAAGCGCACCGTCAGCAAGGAGGAGCAGCGCCTGCTGAAAGACCTGAGCCAGGAAAACCACATGGCCATCCGCCACGCCCTTATGATTGACGTAGAAGTGGATAGCGCCGGCGTGCTGCAAAAATCGGAGCTGGTGCTCGGCGACTCCGTACTCGGGGCCAAGGTGCTGGCGTTTGTGCGGCAGCTGCCCACGCAGCGGGCGGCCAGCTTTATCAGTGCCCTGCCGCGCGGCCGGCGCACCATGAGCCGGGCGCGCGGCGTGTTTTCGGTGCTGTATGCCCGCTCGGGCCGGCAGCTGGTGGGCTTCAACTGGCTGGTCATGGACAAGCAGCTGGAGGAGGAGCTGGCGCGCGATGTGCAGCGCCGCCGCGCCGTATTCGCCCGGCAGTTCAGCAGCGCCAGCACCCCGCTCACCCTGGCCAGCGGCCTCTACTACGAGCTGACGGCCGGCGGCCTGGGCTGGATAAACTGCGACCGCCTGCTCGACCCCGGCCCCCGCATCCTCTACACGGTCGCCACGCCCGACCCCGCCACGGTGGTCTCGCTGGTGTTCAAGGGCCAGCGCAGCATCCTGGCTAGCACGCGTAGCGAGGGGGGCGCGGCCATTTTTGAGCAGGTGCCCAGTGGCCAGGCCGCCACGGTAGTTGCCCTGCGTCGCGAAAAGGGCATCACGTACCTGGCCACCAGCGGCGTGAGCCTGGGCCAGCCCGCGGCGCCCGCGCTCAGCTTTCACCCCGTCACGCTGGAGCAGCTGCGCACCGAGCTGGCCCAGCTCTAAGGTGAAAAACAGAAACGCCGTCCATTCTAAATCCTGGCCAGGCTGTGGGCTACCCTCTGTAGGGTTGGCTTGCCAAGTGGGCGCAGCAGGCTGGTAAGGCTGCCTGGTAGCGGGGTGTGAAGTAAAAGCTGGCAGCCATACTGCCACTGCGCGCTGCAGTTTTGCGTATGCAGGCCGCACCTTATCTGCTCGTTATGGACGTTGTTTCCACCCGCCGCCGCTTGGCGCTGCCCGCCGCGCTGGCCTGGGGCGTATTTGGCACGATGGGCGCGCTGGTGGCCCGCTACGGCCAGGCCCCGTTCGACGAGCCGCTGCTGCTGGCCTTGCACCGCCACGCCACCCCGGCCCTCGACCGGCTGGCCATCTTCTTCACCATCGTGGGCAATACCGGGCCCATGATAGCGGCTGGCGTACTCACCACGGCGGTGCTGGCCCGGGCGGGCCGGCGGCGCACGGCCTGGCTCTTCGCCGCCGGGGTAGGGGGCTCGATGCTGCTCACGCAGGCCATTAAGTTCTTCGCCACGCGGCCCCGGCCGGCGCTGTGGGCCAGCATCCGGCCCGAGCACACGTTCAGCTTCCCCAGCGGGCACGCCATGGATACGGCGGCGCTGGCGGCGGCGCTGTTTTTTGTGCTGCCGCGCCACCGCCGCTGGTGGGCGCTGGCCCCGCTGTTTGCGCTGGCCGTGGGCTCGGCGCGCATGTACCTGGGTGTACACTACCCCTCCGACGTGCTGGCCGGTTGGAGCAGCGCCGTGGGCTGGGTGCTGCTGGTACAGCTGGTAGCGCAAAAGCAATTGGCAGCCAGCTAGCTGTTTATCCGATGAGAAAAGCTGATAGCTGGCTGCTAAAGGCTGGCAGCCTAAAGCAGCACTACAGCTTCACCCCAAACCTGGCCCCGGTCTTTTCCAGGTCCTGCACCACGGCGTCGAGCAGCGGAATGCCCTCCAGCAGGCGGTGCGCTGCCATAGCGCGCTCGGGGTCGCCGGGGATGAGCACCTGCTGGCCCTCCACGGCCTTGGCCTCGCGGAAGGTGGTTATCCACTTGTCCATGTGCTGCTTAAACTCGTCGGCGGGCCGGAAGGCATCCACGCGCATGGCCCCGAAGAAGTGGCCCAGCCCCTGGCCCACCGGGTCGGCGGGCGGCTGCAAAAACGCCACGAACGGCGGCACCCACGGCCCATAATTAGCCCCGCTCAGCACGGCCGAAAAAATATCGACCACCGCGCCCAGCCCGTAGCCCTTGTGCGAGCCGGTGGCGCCGCCCAGCGGCTGCAAGGCCCCGCCGTTTTTTACGGCGTTGGCGTCGGTGCTGGGGTGGCCCTCGGCGTCCTGCGCCCAGCCCTCGGGGATAGGCAGATTTTTGCGCTGCGCGATTTCGAGCTTGCCGTTGGCGGCCGTGGTGGTGGCCATATCGAGCACGAAGTCGGGCTGCTCGCCGGCGGGCACGGCCACGGCAATGGGGTTGGTACCCAGTAGCCTATCGAGCGAATGGGTGGGCGCTACCAGCGGCGATGCGTTGGTCATGGCGATGCCTATCATATCCTGGGCCAGCCCCAGCATGGCGTGGTAGCCGGCAATGCCGAAGTGGTTGGAGTTTTTTACCGACACCCAGCCAGTGCCGACCAGTGCGGCTTTTTGCATGGCAATGCGCATGGCCTTGGGGCCCACTACCAGGCCCAGGCCACCGTCGCCATCGACCACGGCCGTGCTAGGCGTTTCGTAGGTGATGCCCACGCGGGGCCGGGCGTTGATGCGGCCTGCGTCCCAGAGGCGCACGTAGCCTGAGAGCCGCGCCACGCCGTGCGAGTCCACGCCCCGCAAGTCGGCCGAGAGCAGCGTCTCAGTGGCTAGGGTGGCATCGGCCTCGGGGCAGCCGAGGGCCAGGAAAACCCGCTCGGCAAAGGTGAACAGCTGCTGGTAGGAGAAAGTAGACATGAGAGGAAAGGGGAGATAAACCCACCCGGGCACTGGCGGCCGAGGCACTGGCAAACGCCGGGCAAAGGTCGGGCGCAGCCGGGCAACGCCGCGGCTGGCCCCTGCGCCGCCCTGCCATAGCCCCCGGTTAGTAGTACCGGTATAGGTAGTACCGAATGTCCGCTAGCCCGTTAATCTCCTCCGTTATCTCCTGGCGGGCCAGCAGGCCGCTGGGCAGGTAGCTAAGCACCGTATGGTTTTGCTGGGCAGGCGGGATACTCAGTTGGTTCTGGATATAATACGCTGTGGTTTGCAGGCGCCCCTGGTCGTTGCGCTGGTAGGTAGTGAAGAAATACTTAGCCGCCTCTTTAAGCAGCCGGCCCTGCGCATCGTAGCTATTGGTGCCGAGCGTTTCGGCCCGGCCCGCCGCGTGGCGGGCTACCTGGTCGAGCAGTCGGCTGTATGCCTCGGTGCCCTCGGCGGGCTTGGCTACCTGGGGGTGCTGCGCCAGGTAGGCGCGCAGGTCGTCCTCAAAGTGCATCCAGCCAAACTCCACCTCGCGGCCGTTCTCTTGCCGGGTGTAGGTGTACTGCGGCTCCGTCATCATGTCGTTCATAAACCACTTGCCGGTCAGCAGGTAGTCGGCGCGCGTGCGCCCGCCGGGGGTGGGGTAGGTGCGGAGCAGAAAGCCGCCCATGGTATCAGGCAGGCGGGTGGTTTGCACGTAGGTGGTGTCGTGGCTGCTCCAGCGGCGGGTAGCCTCGGTTCGCTGCCAGCGCTTGGCTTGCGGGTCCCAGCGCTCGCCGTAGCCCGTTTGGCCGGGTTTCAGCGGGTAGTGCCCCCGCGATTTGGGCTGCCAGCTGGTGCCCAGGCGGCTGGTATCGGCGACGGGGGTTGCGTTGTCGTAGGTAGTGAGGTCGGTCAGGTGCCCGGCGGCATCGTAGGTCGATTCCTCCAGCGCGCTAAACCGGCCCTGGTTAGGGTACTTCCATTGCTTAATGACGCGGCCCTGGCGGTCAAGCTGTTGTGCAGCCAGCGCCCGGAGCGGGCCACTTAGTTTTCCCTTGTAGTACCCCTGCTTCAGCACTACGATTTCGCGTACCCGGTGCCGACTAAAAAAGGCGGTTTCTTCGGTCCCATAAATGTCGAGCGGCCGCAGGGGCTCGTCGGGGCGAAGGGGCGCCAGCAACAGGCTCACCCAGGCTGGTAGATGGAATAGAAGCATCGGGTACTGACTAGGAAATGGCGCTGCCGGAAAATAAGCCAGCCGACAAGCTGACGAGCAGGGTCGCAAACCTAAGGCAAGGCGTGAAAGCGTAGGTTAAGCAAAGCGGTGGGATTAAAAATTAACTATTGGCTGTCAGCTCATTGGAGCTTATTAACTAAAATTTTAGTTAATAACTATGATTTTAGTCGAAATGTAACTTCCTTTGTCAGCCTAGTCTGGTAAAGTAGCTGTTAGCTAGCGCAGCCGAGACCACGCATTAAAATGGAATACCCTATGCAGCCGCCCTTTCCCGAACTCACCCGCGCCGAAGAGCAAGTAATGCAGCTGCTGTGGCAGCGCGGCCCCAGCTACGTCAGAGACCTGCGTGAGGCGCTGCCGGCCCCCCTGCCGGCGCTCACCACGGTGAGTACCATCGTGCGCATTCTGGAGCAAAAAGGCTTCGTGGGCTACGAGCCGGTGGGGCGCGGCTACCGCTACCACGCCCTGGTAGCGCAGGACGACTACCGGCGCTTTTCGCTGCGTAAGCTGCTGCGCGGCTACTTCGGCGGCTCGTTTGGGCAACTGGTTTCCTTCTTCGCCCAGGAAGAAAACCTGGATGCCGCCCAGCTCGATGCCCTGCTGCGCCAGGCTCAGGCCGACGGGCCAGTGCCAGAAAACCCAGGCGATACGGATAATAAGCAAGTGAACTACTAGAATAAAGCGGTTATGCGGAGCTTGTTACTTGTCCTGCTGAGCACCCTGGCCACGGCTTGCGCTGGTAGGCACCCCACCGAGCGCCTCGACCGGCACGCCCAGCGCCAGGGCCGCTACTGCACGTATTACGACGCCGCCCGTACGCAGCTTTTTACGCGGGGCCGCTACCGGCACGGGCAGCCGGTAGGCCGCTGGCGCTACTACGCGCCGGATGGTGCCTTGCAGCGGCACGAGCGCTACCGCCGCCACGGCTTCAGCGACATTGCCTATTACTACCCCGGCGGCCAGGTAGCGCGCCAGGGCCGGGCCCGCGTGGTGGAAGAGGCTGGCGGCCCGCACTTCTACTGGCTGGGCGAGTGGAAGTATTACTCGCCAGCCGGCACCCTCGACAGCGTGCAAACCTACGACCTGGGTAAGCGCCAGAGCACCCGCTACCTCACCGGCAATCGGTTGCTGCCTGGGAAATAACTAATTAAAAATCAGTAAATAAACATTTTTTACACCCGATGGATACTCTTTTTGTAGTAGGCTGGTTAGCAGGCACCTTGCTGCCACTAGGCGCCATTTGGTTGTTGTTTCGGCTGGGGCTGCGCCGCGAACGGTGCTTTGGCTACAACCGCGCCCTGCTGCTGCTGGCCCCGGTGGTGGCCCTGGCGCTGCCGTTGCTGCCGCGCCCTCCGGTGGCCGGCTGGCTGGCCCCGGCCGCTCCAGCAGTAGTGGCAGCAACGCCGGTAGTGGCCCTGCCCGTGGCCAGCGCGGTGGCAGCGCCCGCGCCCGGCTGGCCACCGGGTACGTGGCTTATTGGCTTGTATTTAGTAGGGGTGCTGGTGGCGCTGGGCTGCCTGGGCTACCGCTACGGGCAGCTGCGGCGCGCTACCCGGCACCTGCCCCGCGAGCGGCGGCCCAGCTACGTGCTGGCCTACACGGGTGGGCGGCTGCCCACCAGCTCCTTCGGCCGCACCATTTTCTGGGATGAAACGGCTGCCCTCACGCCTACCGAGGCTACCGCCGTGCTGGCCCATGAGCTGGCCCACGTGGGGCAGGGGCACAGCCTGGAAGTGCTGTGGTTGGAAGGCTGGCGGGCGCTACTCTGGTTCAATCCCTTTGCCCACTTGCTGCTGCCCGCGCTGCGCCTCACCCACGAGCTGCTGGCCGACCAGCAGGCCATGCTACGCACGGCTAGCCCCGCCGATGCCCCGGCCGCGCCCTACCCGTCGCTGCTGGCGCGGCTGGCCGTGCGCCGCGTGGCTGGCCCTGGCTATTCTTCTCTTACGCAGTCGTTTGCTTTTTCCTTCACCTTAACCCGCATTGCCATGTTACACAACCAAATTCCCGTGCGCCGCTGGAAGCAGTGGCTAGCCTTGCCTCTGCTGAGTGGGGCGTTTTTAGGGGCTAGCCAAGTGGTGGCCCAAACTGTGCCGACTGGTAAGGTAGCTACCCGACAGGCCGACGTGCGACGCAAGACCCGGGAGGCCATGCACCAGGATTCGCTGAAGGGCAAGTTTGCGCCGGGCACCGCGCAGCAGGTAAACATCACCCGGGTGCAGGGCCAGCCAGAAGAGGTGACCGTGACGCGGGTGAAAGCAGCCGTGCCGCAAATGAAGGTGACGAAAATGCCGCCAACTCCGGCGCCCCCGACGCCGGCGGCGACCGGCCAGGTGCCAACGCCGGCCGTTGTGGGCGGTGAGCACGTTTACACCTACGTCGAGCAAATGCCGGCCTTGCCCAGCGGCGGCGGTATGGGCGGCATCATCAAGCAAATTCAGGACAACCTGGCGTACCCCAGCGGGCCGCATCAGGAGGGCCGGGTTTTTGCCAGCTTCACGGTGGGGGCCGATGGGGCGGTGCGCGACACCCGCATTGTGAAGGGCCTGGCACCCGCCTACGATGACGCGGTGCTGGCGGCCATTCGGAAGCTCGGCCGTTTTGTGCCCGGTAGGCAAGTGGGCCAGCCGGTAGCCGTGAGCTTTACGGTGCCAATCATGTTTAAAGAAAAGCTGTAAGCAATGGATAGCCAGCTGGCTACTGCTGCTGCTGCTGTTGCTGCTGTTCCCAGTCGAGGTACTTGCGGTAGGAGTTGACGGCGGGGGCGGGGCTGGGGGCCTGCTGCACGTAGGTGGGCGTGGCAGGCAAGTCGTTGCCGGCGATGGGGCGGCCGTTTTCGATGTGTACCGTCACCTCCAGCGTATGCGCGCCGGTGCCTTTGTAGGTGCCTTTCACGGGGGTGCAATCGGCAAAGTGCCGGCCGATGGCCATGCGCACGTGCCCATCATTGACGATGCAGTTATTAGTAGGGTCGAGGCCCAGCCAGCCGTAGAAGGGGACGTAGACCTCGGCCCAGGCGTGGGTAGCGCCCGCACCGCGCACGCCTTCCTCGCGGGGGCACACGTAGCCGCTCACGTAGCGGGCGGGCAGGCCGTTGAGGCGCAGCAGGTAGGTGAGCAGGTGGGCAAAATCCTGGCACACGCCGGCCCGCCCGCGCCAGATGGCGGCCAGCGGCGTCTCAATACTCGTCACGCCCTGCTGGTACTGGAAGTTATCGTGCACGTACTCCGAGAGTTCGAGCGCCTGCTTGAGCGGCTTGGCCCCGTAGGTGACGATACTGGCCAGCGCCGGCCGGATTTCGCTTTCGACCTCCGAAGGGGCATTTTTCAGGAAGTCAAGAAAAGCCACGTCGGCGCGCAGGCCCGCCAGGTTGGCCCACTGCACGTCGGCCGCTTCCTCGTCCATCGGAAACTGGATGGCGTGGGTTTCGACCTCGGCCAGCGACTCGATAACCAGCTCCGAGTGCGGCTGCAACAGCGAAAACACGCCCACCTGGTTGCCGAAGTAATCGGTAAACAGCGCCACCTCCGGCTGGCCCGTGATGCTGACGGTGTGCTGCTTCACGGTCAGGTGCTCGTCGGCCAGCGGGTATATCATCAGCTGGTTGGCACAGTCGATGACGGGCGCGGCGTAGGCGTAGCGTGTGCGATGCTGAATTTTATAGGAAGCCATTTTAGTCAGTTATCAGTTAGCAATTAACAGTTATCAATTTATTAGGAGGTTGATAATGATAATTTTAGCTGAAATAGGAATTGCTGAGGGCGGTGGTGATGTCGAGTAGCTCGCCGCGCACCTGACCCAGAAAGGGGCCAAGCGCGCCGCCTTGCTGGGCCTGCAAGGTGCTGTAGGCCACCGTGGTGCGGGCCTTGCCGATGAGGAAGCGCAGGTGCTCGTAGCTCTCGGGGCGGCTTTTGTCTTTGAGGCGCTCGCAGTAGCGCAGCAGCTGGCCCAGGCTGTAGAGCAGCGAGTGCGGGAAGTCGTTGTTATAAAGTATTAATTCCAGTACGTGGCGGGGCTCCAGGTCGCCCTGATAGGTCTTGATATACAGTTCGTAACCCAGCAGGCTGTAGAGCAGGTAGCGCAGCTCGTGGCCGCCGCTGTCGCGGGCGGCCTCGCCGTCGAAGAGGTGCTCGCTGAGGCGCAGCAGCTCCACCGTTTGCAGGGCGCGCTCCAGAAATTTGCCCAGCTTGAGGAAGATGTAGCCTTCGTCGCGGGGCATGGTGTTCTGCACCGTGCCCACGTAGAGCACACTTTGTTGCAGCAGCGCGTCGAGGCCCGACACGGGGTCTTCGCCCAGCGTCTGCTGGGCCATGGTTTCGTGCCGGATGAGGTGGTAGTAGTCGTTGAGACTCTGCCATACTTCCTTGGTGATGTGGTCCTGCACGGCGCGGGCGTTCTCGCGGCCCCGCACGATGTTGTGGTATACCGAGGCCCCGTTTTCGCGGTCAAAAATGAGGTGATGGAGCACCTGCGGCGTGTGCGGGGCGCGCTGGGCTACTTCCGCCTCGCTGAGGTCGCCGTAGGTATAGAGCAGTGGCTGCCAGCCCCAATAGTGGGGCTCATCCTGCGAGGCAATGTATTGAATACGAATAACCTGCAACATGGCCTGGGTGCGCTCCAGGTAGCGAGCCAGCCAGTAGATAGTATCAGCAACGCGGGAAAGCATTTCAGTTATCAGTTATCAATCATCAGTTATCATTTTCTGTCGGGGACGCGCTATTGTCGAGCGGCTGAGAAGGAGATACTGAGGATTTTAGGTTGCGCGTGGTGCGTAAAATGGCGTAGAGGAGCTTGCCTAGCTCGTCGGCGTCTGCGAAGAAGCTATTGAAAGCAGGGGTTGTAAGATATTCAGTATCATGTAGCAGCTTGAGCTAGTACTTCGTTTCGAGACATTCTTTGTAAGCAATCGAAATCTTGGCAGAAAAATCAGCTTCCGATATGGCGCCGTTAGCCTCCGAAATATTGGCCCCTATGCTTGTGCCACAGCGTAATAATTGCTTTGATAGCACATACTCGCGTTTTTCCTGCGAAATATGCTGGTAAGCTCTTACTATTCGCACGCTGAAAGCGTAAGCCTTAGTGTACAGATTATTAGGCTTACTACCAAGCATGAACGTGGTGATAACTGATAATTGATGACTAATAACTGACTACCCGCCCAACACCCACGTATCCTTGCTGCCGCCGCCCTGCGAGGAGTTCACAATGAGCGAGCCCTCGCGCAGGGCTACCCGGGTGAGGCCACCGGGCACGATGTCGATGCCGCTGGGGCCGCACAGCGCAAACGGCCGCAGGTCGATGCGGCGGGGCTGGAGCTTGCCGTCGATGTAGCATGGCGTAGACGAGAGGCTGATGATGGGCTGGGCAATGAAGCTGCGCGGGTCGGCCAGGATGGCGGTGCGGAAATCGGCCATTTCCTGCTCGGTGGCGGCGCTGCCGATGAGCATGCCGTAGCCGCCGCTCTCGTTGGTGCGCTTGATAACCATCTTTTCCATCTGCCCAAATACTAGCTCGCGGTGCTCAGAGTCAGCAAGTTGGTAGGTGGGCACGTTCTTCAGAATCGGCTCCTCGTTGAGGTAGTAGCGAATCATATCGGGCACGTAGCAATACACGGCCTTGTCGTCGGCCACGCCGTTGCCCATCGCATTCACTATGGCCACGTTGCCCTTTCGGTAGGCCCAGTACAGGCCGGGCACGCCCAGCGCACTGTCGGGCCGAAACACCAGCGGGTCGAGAAACTCATCGTCCACGCGGCGGTAGATGACGTCCACTTTTTCCAGGCCGCGTGTGGTTTTCATGTACACAAAGTGGTTGTGCACGATGAGGTCGCGGCCCTCCACCAGCTGAATGCCCATGAGCCGGGCCAGCGTGCTGTGCTCAAAATAAGCCGAGTTGTAGATGCCCGGCGAGAGCAGCACCACGGTGGGGTCGCTCGTTTGGCGGTCGGCCAGCGCCATCAGGTTGCGATAGAGCAAATTGGGGTAGTCCTTAACCGGCAGCACGTTGCTCTTGGGTAGCAGGTCGGGGAAGATGCGGTAAGTGATGCTGCGGTTTTCCAGCATGTACGACACCCCAGAGGGCGTGCGCAGGTTGTCTTCGAGCACGTAAAACTCGCCGTCGTGGTCGCGGATGAGGTCCACGCCCGCCACATGGGTGTACACGTCGTGGGGCACGCGCACATTCACCATCTCCCGCAAAAACTGCGGGCATGAGAACACCAGCGCCGCCGGTACCACACCGTCCTTGATGATAAACTGCTGATGGTAAATGTCTTTGAGAAAGATATTGAGCGCTTTCAGCCGCTGCTTGATGCCCGCCTCAATGCGCAGCCACTCGCTGTTGCTGATGATGCGCGGGATGATATCGAACGGGAAAATCTTCTCAATGCCCTCGCCGCTATTATACACCGTGAACGTAATGCCTTGGCTCATAAAGAGTTTCTTGGCTAGCTCGTCTTTGCGCGTCATCTCGGCCCCGGCCAGCCCCGCGAGGGCCGCCACAAAGTGCTGGTACTCGGCCCGCACCCCTTCGGCCCGAAACATCTCGTCCCACACCTGCGGCTGCTCTTGGTAAGCGGATAATAGCGGGTTGCTCATGAGGTAGTTTGAAAAAGGGGGTAGGTACGGTTAAAAATTGGTATCTATCGGCTTGATGGGGCTAAATAAACGACTAAAAAATCCATAAAAGAGTAAATTTTATGAAAATACCCTTGTTGGTAAGGGGTTAAAAGTTGGTGTGAGTACTTTGGTGGGTACTGACTGGGCCAACCTACTGCGCATCCGGCCCGTTGAGGAAAGCTCTGCTAACAACCTCTTCTCGTGAAGCTTTTTACCTGCACGCATTGCGGCCAAGTGCTGTATTTTGAAAACAGCCGCTGCGAAAAATGCCAGTTTCCGCTGGGCTTCGAGGCCACCCGGCGGCAACTGCTGCCGCTGCAAGCCGACGCCGACGGGACTACCTTCCGGCTCTATGGCGAGGCTGATGGCCTCCCCTATACCTACTGCGCCAACCACGAGCACGGCGTCTGCAACTGGCTGGTGCCCACCGATAGCGCCACGCCGTTCTGCACGGCCTGCGCCCTCAACCGTACTATCCCCGACCTCAGCCAGCCCGGCTACCTGGGCCGCTGGCGTAGCCTAGAGGCCGCCAAGCACCGCCTGGTATACAGCCTGCTGTGCCTGCACCTGCCCGTAGTGAGCAAATTCGTATACCCCGAGCAAGGGCTGCAATTTGATTTCAAAGCCGACGAAAGCCCGCAGCAGCGTGTGCTCACCGGCCACGACAACGGCCTCATCACCATTAATATCGCTGAGGCCGACGCCATTGAGCGCGAGCAGGCCCGGCAGTCGATGAATGAGGTGTACCGTACGCTGCTGGGCCACTTCCGACACGAGGTGGGCCACTACTACTGGGACCGCCTCATCGCCGATGCCCCGCCGCTGCAAGAGTATCGCCAGCTATTTGGCGATGAGCGCGCCGACTACGCCGAGGCGCTCCAAAAGCACTACGCCAACGGCCCCGCGCCCGACTGGCCGCAGCACTTCATCAGCGCCTACGCCAGCAGCCACCCCTGGGAAGACTGGGCCGAAACCTGGGCCCACTACCTGCACATCCTCGATACGCTGCAAACGGCCCACGCTTTCGGCTTGCGCCTTGACCCGCTCGACACCACGCCCGAGCAAGGCCTGCGCGCTGCCATTCAGGACCCGTATCAACAGGCTGATTTCAGGGATATTATGACCATGTGGCTACCCCTGACCTTCGCTATGAACAGCCTCAACCGCAGCATGGGCCAGCCCGACCCGTACCCATTCATTATCAGCCCCGCCGTGGTCGGCAAGCTGGCGTTTATCCACAAAGTGGCTGGTGGGCGCGCCGGGCTGGCCTCGCGCCAGTAGGGGCGAGGCGCAAAGCTCCGGCTTCGTGCGCGAGCTAAGCGAGCAGGCATAACCGCACGAAGCTGGTTCCGGAAGCTCGCTTGGCTCGCGCACGAAGCCGGAGCTTTGCGCTACTTGCCCAATAGCTCAGCCAGTAAGCCCTCCTTCAGGGCAAAAGCCGACGTGGTAATCTGCGTTAAACCGTAGGTAGCCAGTACATACTTTACAATAACGCTGGCTACCAGCAGCATGTCGGCCCGCATGGGGAACATGCCGGGCAGGGCCACGCGCCCCTCGTGGTCGAGGGTGAGGAGCTGGGCAAAATGCTGCTCAAAATCAGCCAGCGGAAGCAAGGTGCTGGGCGGCAGGTCGGCCTCGCGGCGCACCTGGCCCACGCTCAAGTCGGCCAGGGTATCGAAGCTGCCGGAGCTACCCACCAGCCCGGCCAGCGGACCGTGCGCGGCCACGGCCGCCGTGAGCGGCGCCAGCTTGTCGGCCAGGTACTCTAGCTCGGCTTGCAGCTGCTCGCGCGGAAACACGCCGCTGGGGTCAGGAAAGAACTTATCCAGCAGGCGTTGGGCCCCGATTTCGAAGCTCTGTTTCCAAAAAATGGTATCCTCGTTGGCAATGATGAACTCGACCGAGCCACCGCCAATATCCATTAGTAAGTGCTTGGCCTGGCCCAGCGGCACGGCCTGGCGAATGCCTTTGGCAATCAGCTCAGCCTCGCGCTCGCCGGCAATTACTTCTACCTGGATGCCCGTAGTTTCGAGGATGTCGCGCACGAGGTCGGGGCCATTGCGCGAGACGCGCATGGCGCTGGTGGCCGTGGCGCGCACCTCGGTTACGGCGTGCAATTCAATTTCCTCCTTAAAGCCGCGCACCGTTTGCAGGGCGCGGGCGTAGGGCAGGGGCGCAATTTCGCCCTTGCTGATGCCACCTTCACCCAGGCGCACGCCCACCTTGGTGCGCACCAGCGGGTGCGGCGGCTGGCCGGGCCGGTCTTCCACTATGAGTAGGTGGAAGGTGTTGGTACCCATATCGATAAGGGCTAGCCGGCGATGATGTACAGGTGCGTGCATATAAGCGATTTTACTAGGTGGAACATCATGCTCATCTGGCGTCCGCTTGCCGAAGCAGCTCGCTCGCTTCATTAGAGCCGTTCAATGAAGCAAGCGAGCTGCTTCGGCAAGCGGACGCCAGATGAGCATGACAACGATATTATGGTAAACAAACCAACTTAGGTGGCAAACCGGCAGAACGTGCCCAGCGGTAGCTTGCGCTGGCCGGCGTCGTGCAGGTAGATTTCGCCCAGCTCGCGCACGGCCTTCTTACCCGGGAAAATAGCCTGCGTCAAATTGTCCAGAATCAGCGCCGAGAAGCCCAGCGAATACAGGTTCACCACAAAGAAGTGGTCCTCGGGGTCGAGCAGCTGCTGGCTGAGCTTGAGCAGCTCGTTTAACTCGTCCTCGAGCTGCCACTTTTCGCCGTTGGGGCCGCGGCCGTAGGCGGGCGGGTCCAGGATGAGGCCCTGGTACTTGCTGCCGCGCTTCACCTCGCGGCGCACGTATTTCATGGCGTCTTCCACAAGCCAGCGCACGCCGTCGAGCTGGCTGGCTTCCATGTTGTCGCGGGCCCAGAAATTGACCTGCTTCACCGAGTCCAGGTGCGTAACGTCGGCCCCGGCGGCGCGGCCAGCCAGCGTGGCCGCGCCGGTATAGGCAAACAGGTTGAGTACGCGCGGCAGCTTGGCCTGGCGGGCTTTCGTCTGGTTATAAATGAATTGCCAGTTGGGGTCCTGCTCCGGAAACAGCCCCACGTGCTTGAACGACGACAGGCCAAGCCGGAACTTCAGCTTGAGGCCGCCGGGGCGCTCGTAGGCAATAACCCACTGCTCGGGCATGCCTTTTTTTAGGCTCCACTGGCCTTTTTCGGTACTGCCGGGGGCGCGGGCGAAGGTGGCATCGGCGCGGGCCCACTCGCTGGCGGGCAGATGCGCATCCCAGATGGCCTGCGGCTCGGGGCGCGCCAGCACGTAGGGCCCAAAGCGCTCAAGCTTTTGGAAGTTGCCACTGTCGAGCAGCTCATAATCGGGCCAGGGGGAGGTAGTCAGAAAATCGTACACGAGCGGGAAAGCGGGGTGAGCGGGCGCGGTGCCCGTACTAGAACCCGCAAAGGTCGGGCGGGCAAGGGAAAGATGCGGATTATTTCAATCTTTTTAAACCAGCTTCAATGGATTGCGTAAACACATCCAGACCTGCGGCTTATTCAATAAGCCTTTGATTGCCAATAAATTAATCTAAATTTCACTTTTATGCCTACCACCGCCCACGAAAAGCTCGCCAAGCCCACGCTGCTGCACACCCCGTCGGACCTGGATGAAACCGGCCGCGCCAAGCTCAGCGATAGCCTCAACCTGCTGGTTGCCGACTATTTCGCGCTGTATATCAAGACGAAAAACTACCACTGGCATATGAGTGGCCGCCATTTCCGCGACTATCACCTGCTGCTTGACGAGCAAGCGGAGCAGATTTTCGAGGTAATTGACCCCATCGCTGAGCGCGTCCGTAAGCTGGGCTACCCCACCATCCACTCGGTGGGCGAAATCGGCCGCAAGCAGCGCGTAAAAGACAACGATGACATCTACGAGAATCCCCTCGACATGCTCATCGACCTGCAAAACGAGAACCGCGAGCTCGTGAAAAATCTGCGCGGCTCGCACGAAATCGCCGATGACATCGAAGACGTAGCCACCGCCAGCCTGCTGGAAAACTACATCGACGAAGCCGAGCGCCGCGCCTGGTTCCTGTTCGAGGCCACCCGCGACGTAAACTAAACTGCTCTCGCAGTCACAAAAAAGCGGCTCCCCAGTGCAAACTGGGGAGCCGCTTTTTTGTGCGTTGGTAGCTAGCGCCTGCGCTTGTAAGCCCTGTATACCAAAAAAAAAGAAGAACGTCGGGCTGAGCTTGCCGAAGCATCTCGCTCGCATTGTTAGGGTTAGCAAACCTGACGGCGCGAGTGAGATGCTTCGGCAAGCTCAGCCTGACGTTCTTCTTTGAGGTGAGCGTTAATTGAGCGTTATTTCTTGCTTGTTTTCAGTTGTACTTCGCCGCTCTTCAGGCCGTCGGCCGTGGCTTGCAACTTGAGTGTGCCGGCTGCTTCGCTGGCCTGCACAATGGCTACTAACTGGCCCTGGAAAGCGCGCATGTGCGGCTCCTGGAACGGCTCCAAGTTGGTGGCATCGCCGTTGCCCACGGCGCGGAACTTGCCAGCGCCGCTCACCGCAAAGTGCAGCTGCTGGGTGGCATCGGGGCAGAGGTTGCCCTGCGCGTCTTCGACGCGGGCGGTGACGTAGGCAAGGTCCTCGCCATCAGCTGTCAGCTGGGGGCGGTCGGTGACGAGCTTGATGTGGTGGGGCGCGCCGGCCGTGCGAACTTCTTCGGTACCAAGGATTTTGCCCTGGGCATCGTAGGCGACTACTTTAATAGTACCGGGCTGGTAAACGACGTCTTTCCACTGGAGGCGGTAGCGGGTTTGCGGGTCGGTGGCACCGGCGGCGGCTTTGGTTTGGCGGCCCTGGCTTTTGCCGTTTACAAACAGCTCGGCCGACGCCCCGCTGGTGTAGCAGAACACGGGCGTTACCTGGCCTTCGCGGCCCTTCCAGGTCCAATGGGGTAGCAGGTGCACGGTGGGCTGGCTGGGGTTCCAGCGGGCGCGGTAGAGGTAGTAGCGGTCCTTGGGCTGGCCGGCCAGGTCGATGATGCCGAAGTACGAGCTGTGCGACGGCCACTTCTCATCGTAGGGCGTGGGCTCGCCGAGGTAGTCGAAGCCCGTCCACACAAACTCGCCCAGCGCGTAGGGCAGGTCATCTTGCGCGGCAAACTCGATATCGGGAATCTGCGACCAGCGGCAATACTCCAGGTCGTACGAAGATGATTGATTATCAGGATACTGCTTGTCCTTGGCCAGCTCGGCCGGGAACTTGTAGATGCCGCGCGAGCTGACGGTCGAGGCCGTTTCGGAGCCCAGCAGGAAGCCCTGCGGCAGCTTCTTGATGGCGTCGGGGTAGAGCAGGGGCTTGTAGTTGAAGCCCGGGATGTCGAGCACGGCGGCGATGCCGTACTTGAAGTCGTCGCCGTAGCGGTCCATGCCCATCGTGACGGGGCGGGTGGGGTCTTCGCGGTGCACGATGTCTTGCAGGCGCTTGGCGATGGCCGGGCCGTCGGGGCTGCTCTGGTCGGGCACCTCGTTGCCGATGCTCCACATGATGGCCGAGGGGTGGTTGCGGTCGCGGTGCACCATATTCACGAGGTCCTTCTCTACCCACTGGTCGAAGTACTGGCTGTAGCCGTTCTTCACCTTGGGCGATTTCCACTCGTCAAACGATTCCACCATCACCATAAAGCCCATCTCGTCGCAGAGCGTCATCAGCTCCGGCGCAGGCATGTTGTGCGAAGTCCGGATGGCGTCGCAGCCCATGTCTTTCAAAATAGCCAGCTGGTGGCGCAGCGCCGCCACGTTGATGGCCGTGCCCAGCGGCCCGAGGTCGTGGTGATTGCACACGCCCTTGAACTTGCGCGGCTGGCCATTGAGCGAGAAGCCTTTACCCTTCTCAAACTTGAAGGTGCGAATGCCGAACGGCGTTTTGTACGTGTCCTGCCCCGTCTTGCCCGCCAGCAGCTTCGACTCGGCGGTGTACATGGCCGGCGTTTCGGGCGACCACAGCTTGGGCGATTTTACGGTGAAGCTCTGCTCGGTTTCCTGGCCCGCCGCCACGGCGGTGGTGGCGGTGGCTACCACGCGGCCAGCGGCGTCGCGCAGGTCGGTTTGCAGCGTGAGGCCGGTGGTGCCAGCGGGGGCTTCCACCTTGGTTTTGAGCTTGATGGTGGCCGAGGCGGCCGATACCTCGGGCGTGGTGAGGTAGGTGCCCCACACCGGCACGTGCGCGCCCTGCGTGGTGATGAGATGCACGTTGCGGTAGAGGCCCGCGCCGGGGTACCAGCGCGAGGCTTCGGGCTGATTTTCGAGGCGCACGGCCAGGGTATTGGGGCCGCTGGCGTGCAGCAAGGGCGTGATATCGACCGAGAACGAGTTGTAGCCGTAGGGCCAGAACATGGCCTCCTTGCCGTTGATGTACACGCGGGCGTTGCTCATCGCGCCATCAAACAGCAGCACCGCCTGGCCGCCCTTGCCCAGCGCGGGCACGGCCAGCGTACGGCGGTACCAGCCCACGCCCACGAAGGGCAGGCCCCCGGTGCGGCCCGATTTTAGCGTGGCTTCTTTCTCGCCATTCTGCTCGATTTTAACTACTTGTGCATCGTTCTGGCCGTCGAAGGGGCCGGTGATGGCCCAGTCGTGCGGGATGCGGACGGTCTGCCAGTTGGCGTCGTTCAGCTCGGGTTTGGCGCCGTCGGGCTGGTCGCCTTTGGTGAATTTCCAGTCGGTGGTGAGGAGGGTTTCCTGGCGGCTCTGGGCCGCCGCTGGCAGGCTGGCCGCCAGCAGCAACGCCGTGGCTAGGGAGGGAGTAACGCGCATACGTAAAAGGGTAAGCCTCACAAGGAGGCTGTATGTCAAGAGCGGGCAAGTTACGGCAACCGGGCCTTGGGGAGTACTTCCAGCGGGCATGGGCGGCCGTTGGGCTAGCCAAGCCTGGGGTTGGGCGGGCCTGCTTACCAAGCTGCGCCGTGTGGCCGTATTTTTACATAATGCCTGATTCGTTACGAAGGAAATTTACCTATTTACTACACGCGCTGCTGGGAGCCGGGCTGGTGGCGTGCGCTTCACCCGATGCGCCCGGCCTGGCCACGGAAGACTACCTGCAATGCCGCGAGGTGTACCGCCCCGTGCGCGGCCGCCTCTACGACCGCGAGGGCACGCCCCTGGTGGCCAGCCAGGACTATTACACCCTCAGCATCCCCAAAAGCGCGCCGTTCGACACGCTTGCCTTTAATGAGTTAATGGGCTGGCCCACTGGCGCCTTGCAGGCGCGGATACTGGCTGCCCGCCTGCCGGCCCTGCCGCCGCCCCGCCGCCCGGCCCCGGTCGCCGACTCCACCGGCGCAATAGCCCCCGACACCGCCCGGCCCAAACCCGCGCCGCCGCGCGTGCAGCGCTGGCCCATCGCGCTGGCCCTCACCCAGCCCGAGGCCGACAGCCTGCGCCGTCACGCCCGCGAGTACCCCGGCCTGGTGGTAAGCCACCGGCGCGAGCGCAGCTACCTCGCGCCGGTGGCGGCGCCCGTGCTGGGCTACCAGCCGGCTGCTGCCCAGCCGTTTTTGTACCTAGCGCAACGGCTGGAGCGGGGCCGCTTTTACCGCCTGCGCAACAACGGGGTCGAAGGCTATTACAACAACCTGCTGGCTGGCCACCGGGGCGCCTACCATCCGCTCACCGACGGCCACGGCAAGGTGCACGGCCGCTGGGCCGCCGACACCGCTTTTCAGCAGGGCCAGAACTTGCATTTGAGTATCGACGCTGACCTGCAAGCCTACGCCGAGAAGCTGCTGGGCGAGCGGCGCGGCTACCTCGTGGCCCTGGACCCGAATACTGGCGAAATCCTGGCCTGCGTGTCGGCCCCCACCTACGACCCCGCCACTCTCACGGCGCCCGGCGGCAACGCCGCCCGCCGGGCGCTGCTCCTCAACCCCGACCAGCCGCTGCTCAACCGCCCCGCCGTGCAGGCCAGCCCACCTGGCTCGGTGTTTAAGCTTGTGAATGCGGCCGTGGCCTTGCAGCTCGGCGCTATTACCGACCACACGCCGTTCCGTTGCGACCAGTCGCTCATCAACTGCGTGCACCCGCACCCCACGGCCCAAAACCTCACGATGGCCCTCAAGTACAGCTGCAACCCGTACTTCTACCAGGTGCTGCGCGCCGTGGTGGAGCCGCGCCCCGACTCGGCCGCCACGCTGGCCGATACCGTGGCCGCCCGCCACGCCCACCTCGGCGAGTGGCGGCGCTACGTGCGTTCGTTTGGGCTCGATACCTTGCTGGGCGTGGATGTGGCCCGCGAGCAGCCCGGCTTTTTGCCCACGCCGGCTTACTACGACAAGGCGCGCCGCACTAAGAACTGGACCTTCAAGTCCATCTACTCGCTCAGCATCGGGCAGGGCGAAATCAATCTCACCGGCCTGCAAATGGCTAATGTGCAGGCCATTATTGCCAATCGGGGCTGGTACATCACGCCGCACTTTGTGCGGGCGGTGGGCAAGTCGGGCCAGCCGCTGCCGCGCTTCACCCAAAAGCACCGCACGCTGGTGGATAGCGTCCACTTCGCCGCGCTCATCCCCGGCATGGTGGCCGCCATGCAGCGCGGCGGCACCGCCGAGCTAGCCAGCCTCGCCGACGTGGGCATCACCGTAGCTGGCAAAACCGGCACCGTGCAAAACGACGAGGGCGACGACCACGCCACCTTCGCCGGCTTTGCCCCGGCTACCAAGCCTAAAATCGTGGTAGCTGTGTACCTCGAAAATGCGGGCTTCGGCGGCCTCTCGGCAGCGCCCTGCGCCGCGCTCATCATGGAGAAATACCTGAAAGGCCACATCGCGCCCAGGCGCAAAAAATGGGAATATTGGCTGCGCTGCGGGAACCTGGCTCGTCAGGGGCATTAATTTAGGGCTGGCGAAAGCCGGCCGGGGCCGGAGGCATTGCGCTCTCCTTCCCTAAACTGTATTTGCACTATTATAATGACCTTCCATAAATACCAGGGTACCGGCAACGACTTCGTTATCATCGACGACCGCGCCCAGCAATTTGACCACACCGACCACGAGCGCATTGCCGCGCTCTGCCACCGCCGCTTCGGCATTGGGGCCGATGGCCTGATGCTGCTGCGCAACCGCGAAGGCTACGACTTCGAGATGGTCTATTTCAACGCCGACGGCCGGCCCAGCAGCATGTGCGGCAACGGCGGCCGTTGCTTGGTGGCCTTCGCCAGAGACCTAGGCGTTGTTATCGATAAGGCATATTTTCTGGCCGTTGATGGCCCGCACGAGGCCCGCATCGAAGCCGACGGCACCGTGCGCCTGAAGATGATAGATGTGGCCGCCGCCCAGCCCGCCGGGGTAGGGGAGGACGACGTGTTTCTTCATACCGGCTCGCCGCACCACATCCACTTCCTCGACCCCGAGGAGCACCATTCGCTGGCCGAGTTCGACGTGTACGGCCACGGCCACAGCATTCGCTACGACCAGGCGTATGACCCGGCCGGCGTCAACGTCAACTTCGTGGAGGTGCCCGCCGACCCCAGCCACTCCTGGCCCGTGCGCACCTACGAGCGCGGCGTCGAAAACGAAACCCTGAGCTGCGGCACCGGCGTCACGGCGGTGGCGCTGGCGGCCTCCACGCGCGGGGCCACCTCGCCGGTGCAGCTGCAAGCGGCGGGCGGCCTGCTCGAAGTCTCCTTCGAGCCCGGCCCCGATGGCGGCTTCCAAAACGTGTGGCTGAGTGGCCCGGCCGTGCGCGTATTCGGCGGCGAGGTGTAGCGGTTTTATTCCGCTGGCCTGTTTTCTATCCGTTGCCTTATGCCGCCTGCCTATTTGCCCCTATTGCCCGATGAAAAGCCCACGGTAGCCCTGCGAGCATTGGAGCCTGAAGACCTCGATTTCCTGTATGCGCTGGAAAACGACCGCACCATCTGGGCCGTTTCCGACACGCTGGCGCCCATTTCGCGCCACGCGCTGCGTGAGTACCTGCGCCACGCCGCCGCCGACCTGCACGAGGTGCGGCAGCTGCGGCTCGTAGTCGACTCTGTGGATTGGGGACAGTCGGTAGGCGTGGTTGATTTATTTGATTTCGACCCCCGGCACCAGCGGGCCGGGGTCGGAATCACCATTCGGGCGAGTGAACGGCGGCGCGGCTACGCCTGGCACACCCTCAACCTGCTGAAGGCGTATGCCCGCGATGTGCTGCACCTGCACCAGTTATACTGCACCGTAGCGGCCGATAATCGGGCTAGCCTCAGTCTCTTCAAAAAATCCGGTTTTCGGCGGGTGGGCGTGCGCCAGGACTGGCTACGTGGAAATACCCCTTCCGGCTGGATAAATGCGATAGAATTGCAAATAATACTGAGCCCCTAGGGGTTTGCCGCGCGAAAAACTACCATTCTAAGCTCAGCCATATCCTTTTAGCAAAGGCTCTCGTAAAAGAAGACAGGCGCTGCTTACCGGACGATTTTCCCCGGTTTGCGCAGTTCTTAAAGCTCTTTCCTGTCTTTTTTCATGCCGCTTTCTACTCCGGCGGAGGCACCCTTGCGTGTCGCCACCACCGCCCCGGCTGCGGGCCAAGCCGATTCTACATCCCTTACGTACTCGCTGCCCGATTTGGTGTGTTTTGCGCACCTGCATTGGGATTTTGTTTGGCAGCGGCCCCAGCATTTGCTGTCGCGCTTCGCGCAGCACGGCCGCGTTTTCTACGTCGAAGATGCCTTCTACCACAACGATGACCACATCGAGCCGCACGTAGAAGTAAAGGAGCGCCAGAATGGCGTTAAAGTATTGGTAGTACACTTGCCCCAGCGCCTGCGCAGCAACGAGCAGGCTAGCGACGAGGCGCAGGTAGAAGTACTAAAGCAGTTTTTCACCGACAACGAGGTTAGGACCTACGTTTTCTGGATTTACACGCCGATGGCGATGAGCCGCGTGCGCGAGTTCACTCCCGTGCTCACCGTGTACGATTGCATGGATGAGTTGGCCCAGTTCAAAGGCGCGCCGCCCGAATTGCGCCAGCGCGAGCAAGAATTATTTAAGAAAGCCGACCTCGTATTCACTGGCGGCCAGCGCCTCTACGAGTCTAAGCGCGAGCAGCACGACGATGCCCACTCTTTCCCGAGCAGCATTGATAAAGACCACTTTGGCCAGGCCCGCAACCCCGAACTGGCCGAGCCGGCCGACCAAGTGGGCATTGCGCATCCCCGGGTAGGCTTCTTCGGCGTGGTCGATGAACGTCTGGACATTGAACTGCTGGGCCATTTGGCAACGAACCATCCTGAGTGGCAGTTTGTCATAATCGGACCGGTGGTTAAGATTGACCCCGCTACGCTGCCCCACAACAAAAATATTCATTACCTCGGCGGTAAGAATTACCAGGAACTACCCGCATATTTGCGGGGCTGGGACGTAGCCACGCTGCTCTTCGCTCGCAACGAGAGCACCGAATTTATTTCGCCCACCAAAACGCCTGAGTACCTGGCTGCCGGCCGGCCAGTGGTTAGCACCAGTATCCGCGATGTAGTGCGCCCCTACGGCGACCTCAACCTGGTGCAGATTGCCGACGACCCGAAAGACTTCGGAAAAGCCATTGCCTATGCCCTCGAACAGGGCAAGGATGCCGACTGGCGCACCCGTACCGACGACTACCTGGCCACCATCTCCTGGGACCTCACCTGGCAGAATATGGTGAACCTGATGCAAGAGCGCCTCGCGGCCAAACCGGCCGCGCCCGCCGCTCAGACTGCCCTATAATGCCCTTTTTAGTCCGCACTACGCAACAGTTTCTAATCTCCACATCCTCCTAAATTTCCCTACTTATGTTTGACTACCTCATTGTTGGGGCCGGTTTTGCCGGCAGCGTGCTGGCCGAGCGCCTAGCCACCCGCAGCAACAAAAAAGTACTTGTTATCGACAAGCGCAGCCACATTGGGGGTAATGCCTACGACCATTACAACGAGGATGGGATTCTGATTCACAAGTACGGCCCGCACATCTTTCACACCAACTCGAAGGATGTATTCGACTACCTCGGCAACTTCACCGACTGGCGCCCCTACGAGCACCGCGTGCTCGCCTCGGTAGACGGCCAACTGGTGCCGATGCCCATCAACCTCGACACCATCAACAAGCTATATGGCTTGAAACTGACGTCGTTTGAGGTGGAGGAGTTTTTTGCATCAGTAGCGGAGGAAGTGCCGGTTATCAAAACGTCGGAGGACGTAGTAGTGAGCAAGGTAGGCCGCGAGCTGTACAACAAATTCTTTAAAAACTACACCAACAAGCAGTGGGGCCTCGACCCCTCGCAGCTCGATAAGTCGGTGACGAGCCGGGTGCCCACCCGCACCAACCGCGACGACCGGTATTTCACCGACACGTTCCAGGCGATGCCACTGCACGGCTACACCCGCATGTTTGAGAAGATGCTCGACCACCCGAACATCAAAATCATGCTCAACACCGACTACCACGAGGTGATTAAGTTCATCCCCTTTAAGGAGATGATTTTCACCGGCCCGGTAGACGAGTATTTCGACTTCCAGTTTGGCAAGCTGCCCTACCGCTCGCTTGAGTTCAAGCACGACACCCTGAACAAGGAGCAGCACCTCGCCGCCCCCGTCGTGAACTACCCCAACGAGCACGCCTACACCCGCATCACGGAGTTTAAGGCCCTCACCGGCCAGAGCCACCCCAAAACGGCCATCGTGTACGAGTACCCGCAGGCCGAGGGCGACCCCTACTACCCCGTGCCCATGCCCGAAAACGCCGAGTTGTACGCCAAGTACAAGAAGCTCGCCGATGAAACGGCCAACGTACACTTCGTAGGCCGCCTCGCTACCTACAAGTACTACAACATGGACCAGGTAGTAGCCCAGGCCCTGACCCTCTACAAGAAGTTGACGGACAAGGAAGAAGCCGCTAAGCCCGTGCGCCCGGCCATCGCTGGCTCGACCTCGCTCGTGGAGAAGCTTATCAACCGTGAGCCCGCCAAAGAGTAGTATCGGCTAGCCCCTATTCATCGTACAAAGCGCCTCCCCTCTACCGGGGAGGCGCTTTGTTTTTGCCCTCCCTAAGCTATGAAGCCTTTCAAAATAGACGTACCCCAGTCCATGCTGGACGACCTGCATTACCGCTTAGCTAACACCCGCTGGCCCGATGAAATCGAAGATGCCGGCTGGGGCTACGGCGCCAACCGTGAGTACCTCCAGCAATTGGCCGCGTACTGGCAGCAGGGCTACGACTGGCGGGCGCAGGAAGCCAAGCTGAATGAGTTCGCCCAGTTCACGGCCGAGGTCGATGAGCTGAACATCCACTTCCTCCACATCGAAGGCAAGGGGCCGAATCCGGTGCCGCTGCTGCTCACTCATGGCTGGCCCGATTCGTTCTTCCGCATGGTGAAGCTGATTCCGCTGCTCACCGACCCGGCCAGCCACGGCGGGCGCGCCGAGGATGCCTTCACGGTGGTGGTGCCCAGCCTGCCGGGCTACGGCTTTTCGGACCGGCCCACCCGGCCCGGCTACGATGCCAAGCGCATGGCCACCGTGCTCGATAAATTGATGACTAAAACCCTGGGCTACGACAAGTACCTGGCACACGGCGGCGACTGGGGCAGCATTATCACCGAGCAGTTGGCGCTGCACCACGCCGACTCGCTGCTGGCCATTCACCTCACCGACGTGCCCTCCAGCCACGCCAAGGCAGCCGACGAGCTAACCGACTTATCAGCGGCGGAGAAGGAGTTTCTGGCTAAAGCCAAGGTGTGGCTGGAGAAAGAAGCCGGCTATCAGAAAATCCAAGGCACCAAGCCCGAGACGCTGGCCTACGGCCTGAATGACTCGCCAGTGGGCCTGCTGGCCTGGATTATCGAAAAATTTCATACCTGGAGCGACAACGATGGCAACGTCGAGCACACCTTTACCAAGGACGAGCTACTCACCAACGTCATGATTTACTGGGTCACGCAAACTATCGGCTCGTCGGTGCGGCTCTATTACGAGACCCAGCACAACCCCGCCCTGGCTAAGCCCAGCTACGCCAAGGTGCCCGCTGGCTTCGCCATTTTCCCGAAGGACATCTTGCCCGCACCCCGCGAGTTTGCCGAGCGGTTTTTCAACGTGCGGCACTGGCAGGAAATGCCCCGCGGCGGCCACTTCGCCGCGTTGGAGCAAACCGGGTTGCTGGCGGCTGACCTGCGGGAGTTTGCCCAGTCCTTGCGGGAAAAATCGTAATGGTCAGTGCCGATGGCGCGGGGCTCTGCCCCGTGTCTACTATTCGCCGGCCTCTGGCCGGCAGTCGTTGCACGAGTCGTTCGGGTATCGTGCGGACGTTGCGGGCCAGAGGCCCGCTAATAGTAGACACGGGGCAGAGCCCCGCGCCATCGGCCAGCGGGTAGCTTCTATTTGTAACTAAACCGCCCACTAGTGCCCCTGTCAATTTTACCGCTTCTCAAAACCCCGCACTCTTTTTGAGCGTGCGGGGTTTTATAGTTTATGGCTTACCGCGCCGTTAAGCAGGTAAGTACTAAATTTGTCCAGAACGCGCTGTCCTTTTTAGTCAATTTGTTTACCCAATGTTAGATTTCCTCGGCAAAACCGTCGCCAAGCTGTTTGGCTCCAAAGCAGAAAAGGACCTCAAGGACGTGGTGCCTTACGTGGCCCTCATTAATGCGGAATATGCCAAACTGGCCGGCCTCACCGACGACCAGCTGCGCCAGCGCACCCAGGAAGTCCGCCAGCAAATCGATGGCAAGCTGGCGGGCCTCGATGGCCAGATTGCCGGCCTGCAAAGCCAGATTGATTCCCAGCCCAACCTCGACGTATCGCGCAAAGAAGCCATCTTTGAGCAAATCGACACGCTCGAAAAGCAGCGTAATAAAGACCTGGAAGCTGCCCTACTCGACGTGCTGCCCCAGGCCTTCGCCATTGTTAAGGAAACCGCGCGCCGCTACGCCCAAAACGGCCAGCTCGTAGTAACCGCCACCGATGCCGACCGCGAAATTGCCCGCACCAAGGGCAACGTCACCATCCAGGGCGACAAGGCTACCTGGAGCAACAAGTGGCTGGCCGCCGGCGCTGAGATTACCTGGGATATGGTGCACTACGACGTGCAGCTCATCGGCGGCGTGGTGCTGCACCAGGGCAAAATCGCCGAAATGGCCACGGGCGAAGGTAAAACCCTCGTTTCGACCCTGCCCGCGTTCCTGAACGCGCTCGGCGGCCGCGGCGTGCACCTAGTAACCGTCAACGACTACCTCGCCAAGCGTGACTCGGAGTGGAATGCGCCGTTGTTCGAGTTCCACGGCCTCACCGTGGACTGCATCGACAAGCACCAGCCCAACACCGACGCCCGGCGCAACGCCTACCTGGCCGACATTACCTACGGTACCAACAACGAGTTCGGCTTCGACTACCTGCGCGACAACATGGCCCGCGACCCCAGCGAGCTGGTGCAGCGCAAGCACCACTACGCGATGGTCGACGAAGTGGACTCCGTGCTGATTGACGATGCGCGCACGCCGCTCATCATCTCCGGCCCCGTGCCCAAGGGCGACGTGCACGAGTTTATGCAGCTCAAGCCGCGCATCCAGCGCTTGGTAGATGAGCAGAAAAAGCTCGTGCAGAACTACCTCGTGCAGGCCCGCAAAGCCATTGCCGAAGGCAAAACCGGCGCAACTGAAGGCGGCAAAGACGGCGACGGCGGGCTGGCCCTGTTCCGCGCCTACCGCGGCCTGCCCAAGAGCAAGCCGCTCATCAAGTTCCTGAGCGAGTCGGGGATGCGCGTGATTTTGCAGCAGACCGAAAACCACTACCTGGCCGACAACTCGCGCCAGATGCCGGAGGCCGATAAGCCGCTGTTCTTCACCATCGACGAGAAGAACAACCAGATTGAGCTGACCGAAAAAGGTATCGACCTGATTACGGCGCAGGGCGAAGACCCGCACCTGTTCATCATGCCTGATATCGGGGTCGAAATCGCCAACATCGAGAAGGCGGAAGCCCTGACCGCAGAGGAGAAGCTCCAGCAAAAGGAGCAGCTCATGAGCGACTACCAAGAGAAATCGGAGCGCGTGCACACCGTGAACCAGCTCCTGAAAGCCTACACGCTGTTTGAAAAAGACGACCAGTACATCCTGAGCCAGGACGGCAAGGTGATGATTGTGGACGAGCAAACCGGCCGCGTGATGGAAGGCCGCCGCTACTCCGATGGCCTGCACCAGGCCATCGAGGCCAAGGAAGGCGTGCGCATCGAAGATGCCACCCAGACCTACGCCACGGTGACCTTGCAGAACTTCTTCCGCATGTATCATAAGCTGGGCGGCATGACCGGTACGGCCGAAACCGAAGCCGGCGAGCTGTGGGAAATCTACAAGCTCGACGTGGTCGTGATTCCGACCAACCGCGCCATCTCGCGCAAAGACGACCACGACAAAGTTTACCGTACGGTGCGCGAGAAGTATAACGCCGTAGCCGAGGAAATTCAGGCGCTGGTGCAAGCCGGTCGCCCGGTACTCGTGGGTACGACTTCGGTAGAAATCAGCGAGTTGATGAGCCGGATGCTGAAGCTGCGCGGCATCAAGCACCAGGTGCTAAACGCCAAGCAGAACCAGCGCGAGGCCGAGATTGTGGCCGCCGCTGGCTACCCCGGCACCGTGACCATCGCCACCAACATGGCCGGCCGGGGTACCGACATCAAGCTGCGCGAAACCTCGCGCGAGGCGGGTGGCCTCGCCATCATCGGCACCGAGCGCCACGAAAGCCGCCGCGTCGACCGCCAGCTGCGCGGCCGGGCCGGCCGCCAGGGCGACCCGGGCTCCAGCCAGTTCTTCGTGTCGCTGGAAGACAACCTGATGCGTCTGTTTGGCTCGGAGCGCATTGCCAAGCTCATGGACCGCATGGGCATGGAAGAAGGTGAAGTGATTCAGCACTCGATGATTACTTCGTCGATTGAGCGGGCGCAGAAGAAGGTGGAGGAAAACAACTTCGGCACCCGCAAGCGCCTGCTGGAGTACGACGACGTGATGAACGCTCAGCGCGAGGTGGTGTACCGCCGCCGCCGCAACGCGCTCTTTGGTGAGCGTCTGGAGTTAGATATTCTCAACCTGATTTATGACGTGAGCGAGGACATCGCCAATGGCCACAAAGTCAGCAACGACTACGAGGATTTCAAGCTGAGCATCATCAAGGATTTCGGCTACGACACGCACATCACGGCGCAGGAATTCAGTGCCTTATCTGCCGAGCGCCTCACCCAGAAGCTCTACGACGAGGCCACCGGCTATTACGAAAGCAAGAACGAGCACATCGGCCAGAATGCCCTGCCGATGATAAACGACCTGCTGGGCCAGAACACGCCCTACGAGAACATCGCCATCCCGTTCACCGACGGTCACAAGCACACGCAGGTAATCGCCAACCTGCGCAAGGCCCAGGCTACCAACGGTCTGGACATCATTCGCCAGATGGAGAAAGGTGCCGTGCTCTCAACCATCGACGAAGCCTGGACCCAGCACCTGCGCCAGATGGACGACCTCAAGCAGGTGGTGCAAAACGCGGTGTACGAGCAGAAAGACCCGCTGCTGGTTTACAAGTTCGAAGCCTTCGAGCTGTTCAAGCGCATGCTGAGCAAGGTGAACCACAGTACCTCGGGCTTCCTCTTCAAGGCCGACGTGCCGGTAGCCGCCGAAGCCGGCTTCGCCGAGCCGGACTTCCACTACGAGGATGATATCTCGGAGCCGCTGCCCCAGCTGAAGGCCGAAAAAGCCATCTCCGACGTGAGCCTCGGCGCGGGCCCCGAAGACCTGGAGCAGGCCGCCGAGCTGGGCCTGGCCCCCGCCATCAAGCAGGAGCCAATCCGCAGCCAGAAGGTCGCTAACCGCAACGACAAGGTGACCGTGCAGTACATGGACGGCCGCGTGGTGCGCGATGTGAAGTACAAAACGGTGGAGGAAGACCTCGCCGCCGAGCGCTGCGTGCTGGTGGAGGAAGCATAAGGCCCCGAAGCTGCTAAAGGAAAAAAGGCTCGCGTAAGCGGGCCTTTTTTGTGTGCACAGGTTTTGCGCTGGGGCAATTGCGCTCGTCTTCCCCAGCCTTGGTTATCGCCGTACCTTTGCCCCATGCCCACGCCCAACCTCGCCGCAACTTTCGACCACACCTTGCTGCGGCCCGACTGCACCGACGCCCAGATAACGCAGCTTTGCCAGGAGGCGCGCCAGCACGGCTTTGCCAGCGCCTGCGTGCCCCCCTGCCATGTGCCGCTGGCCACCCGCGAGCTCAATGGCTCGGGCGTGGCCGTATGCACGGTTATCGGCTTTCCGCTGGGCTATAATAGCCCGCGCATAAAATTCAAGGAAGCCGAAATAGCCCTGGCCGAAGGTGCAACCGAGATTGACTTAGTTCTGAACGTGTCGCAGCTAAAGTCCGGTAACCAGGAGGTAGTGAAGGCTGAGATAGAAGACATCGCCGACCTCTGCGACGTGCACGATGCGCTGCTCAAAGTAATCATCGAAACTGCCCTGCTCACCGAGGAGGAAATAGAAACCGCCGCCCGGCTTTGCGCCGAGGCCGGGGCCAACTTCGTGAAAACCAGCACCGGCTTTGCCAGCCGGGGTGCTTCGGTGGCCGATGTAGAGTTATTGCGCCGCGTGTTGCCGGCTAGTGTGCGCATCAAGGCCAGCGGGGGGATTCGCACCCGCGAGCAGGCGCTGGCCCTGCTCGCTGCTGGTGCCGACCGCCTGGGTACATCTAACAGTCTGGCTATTCTACAGGAAGATGAATCTACGCCTTCGTAACGCCGTGCTATTTTTGAGCCTGCCGCTGCTGGCGGCCTGCGCGGCCACGGCCCCGGCCGCCCCCACCACCCGCGCCCAAACGCCAGTCGATACTACCCGCAAGCCTGTGGCAACTGTGCCCGCCGAGAACGTTACCAAGTACCGACCCGTGTTTACGCTGCCCCCGGCCAGTAGCCCGGCCAGCCCGGCCGCTCTCCCCAAGCCAGCCAGCCCTACCGTTGCCCCGGCCGGTAAGGCCAGCGCACCCGCGCCCACCGGCCACGTCACTGCGCAGGTAGAGCAGCGCCTGCGTGACCAGGCGTTCACCAATCAGAACGTGAAGTACGTCAGCGGATTCCGCGTGCGGGCGTACCTGGGCCTGGAGCGCGACCAGGTCATGAGCATCCGCCGCCAGATTATCAGCCGCTACCCCGACGAGACGGATTACATCACCTTCAAGCAGCCCGTGTACCGGCTCTACGTGGGCGACTACGTCAATAAGCTAGACGCCGCCCGTGGCCTGGCCCGGGTGCGCCAATTTGTGCCCCGCGCCGAGCTGGAGTCCATGCAGGTGCTCCTTAATAAGACGCCGTAGTTGTTGCCCAGATAGTAAAAAGTCCGTCATGCGGAGCTTGCCGAAGCAGCTCGCTCGCGCCGTTGCCGTTAGGAGATGACCCTAGCGGCGCGAGCGAGCTGCTTCGGCAAGCTCCGCATGACAACGATTTAATAGGATGTTATGCTAGAAAATCTTAAAGCCCGCGCCGCGGCCCTGGCACCCGAGCTGGTCGCTATTCGCCACCACCTGCATGCTAATCCCGAGCTGTCGTTTAAGGAAACGCAGACGGCGGCCTTTGTGACCCGGCAATTGCAGGAAATGGGCCTGGCACCTTACACCGTGGCGGGTACCGGCGTGGTGGCCCTCATCGAGGGCCAGCCGGGCGGCCCGGTGGTGGCCCTGCGCGCCGACATGGACGCGCTGCCCATCCAGGAGCTGAGCGAGGTGCCGTATAAGTCGCTGAATGCTGGCGTGATGCACGCCTGTGGCCACGATGTGCACACCACTTGCCTGCTAGGGGCGGCCAGAATTCTTACCGAGCAGCGGGCCAACTTTAAGGGCACCGTGAAGCTGCTTTTCCAGCCCGGCGAGGAGCTGCTGCCCGGCGGCGCTTCGCTGATGATAGCAGACGGCGTGCTCGAAAACCCCAAGCCTGCCGAGGTGCTGGGGCAGCACGTATTTCCGCGCCTGCCGGTGGGGCAGATTGGCTTGCGGCCCGGCCGCTACATGGCCAGCACCGACGAGCTGTACCTGCGCATCAAGGGCAAGGGCGGCCACGGTGCCATGCCCGAGCTTAACCTCGACCCCGTGCTGGTAGCCGCCCACCTCATCGTGGCCGCTCAGCAAATCGTGAGCCGCCGCGCCAACCCCAAAATGCCCTCGGTGCTGAGCTTTGGCAAGGTTATCGCCAACGGTGCCACCAACGTCATCCCCGATGAGGTGTACATCGAAGGCACCTTGCGCACCCTCGACGAAGCCTGGCGCGACGAGGCCCACCAGCACCTGCGGCAGCTCTGCGAAGGGTTGGCCGCCAGCATGGGCGCGGTGTGCGAGCTGGAAATCCGGCGTGGCTACCCCTGCCTCGACAACAACCCCGCCGTAACGGCCCGCGTGCGCGTCGCCGCCGAAGCCTACTTAGGGGCCGAAAACGTGATTGAGCTGGACCAGTGGTTGGCCGCCGAGGACTTTGCCTATTTCTCGCAGGCGGCACCCGCCTGCTTCTACCGCCTCGGTACCCGCGCCGTGGATGGTCGCTTTGCTGCCTCCGTGCACACACCCATCTTCGACGTAGATGAGCAGGCGCTTAGCCTCGGCGCGGGCCTCATGGCCTGGCTTACCTTGCAGGAACTGGCTCAGTAACCAATTTAAGGGCGCCTGCGCCCGTCGTCCACCATGCTCTATAAAACTACCCTGCTGGCCCTGTTGCTGGCCAGCGCCGGCCAGGTAGCCGCCCAAGGCACCGAAAAGCTGCGGCGCCCGGCCGTGCTGGCGCCTGAGGTGCAGGCTGCCGTGACGCTGGCCGAGGGCAACTACGCCTATTTCAGCGTGGGCGGCCGCCGCGAAACGGAAGACTTCGCTGGCCGCAAATCCGCGTTGGGCCTCGACTTTCTCAATATCACGGCGGGCTATGAGCACAGCTGGACCCCGCAGTGGAGCTGGGGTGCTACCCTGCGCTACGCCACCGAGCCAGCTACTGCTCTGAAGCGCAATGCTTTGGTGCCCGGGCTGCTGCTGCGCCACCGGGCGGCCGTCGGGCCGGTGCAGTTTGGCCAGCGCCTGGGGCTGGAGTACGCGCTGGGCGGGGAGCCGTACAATGCCTCGCCTTTCCCCACGACCAGCGTGTATAGCCGCACGCTGCTGCGCCTGCGCCTTGATGTGGAGAAAACCATCCGGCTAAGCAGCCAGCCCAATGGCTTTGGCCTACGCCCGCGCGTAAGCTTCGAGCCCGCGCTGTTTTTGCGCCTGCAAAAGGCCGATGCCGACATGGATAAGCGCACAGTAGATTTTACCAGCCTGCGCGGTGAAATCGGGTTGCAGGCCGGGCCGCAGCTCACACTTACTCCCTGGGTAGGGATGCAAACAAATTATAGCACGCTTGTTGTGCAATATGATAAAAACAACTTGCCTACTTCCAACGGCAAGCTCAATGCCCGTACGCTCGCCGTGGGCCTCGACCTGCGCTATACCTTTCTGGCTAACCAGCCCAGCGCAGACTGGCAGCAGCTTCCAACGCAAAATTGATAAAGTAAGACATTTTGTCAAATCATTGTGTTTGCGAAATTAGGCTTTGATGCGCTTTAAAGACGCTTTTAAACTGCATAGAAGAAACGGTCTAAAATAGCTCAGTATTCATGGCTGACTTTTTGGCTGAAAAAGCGGGCCGGCATAGATTTTAAGGATAGGGAGTAACGCCGCCGCTAGCAGCGGCTCACCGCTCACCTTAACATCTTAGTTATCATGTCCGCTCTTTTGTATAATACCCGCCCCGTTGTTCGTCCCGCCCGCGCTTTCAACTCCATGTTGAGCGAACTGCTGCGCGATGCCCAGCCAACTACGCCGCAGCCTTCCGCATCCTTCGTACCCGCCGCCGATATCTTCGAAACGGCCCAAGGCTTTGAACTGCACCTCGCCCTGCCCGGCGTAGCCAAGGACGCCGTGAGTATCGACTTTCAGGAAGGCAAGCTCGTGGTGAAGGGTAGCCGCCCGGCCCCAGCCACCGAGGGCGACAACGCCCCCACGCTGCGCCGCGTCGAAACGCGCTTCGGCGACTTTGCCCGCTCCTTCCGCCTGCCCGAAACGGTGAATGTGAAGGGCATCAGCGCCGAAATGACCGACGGCCTGCTGCGCATCAGCCTGCCTTTTGACACCGAGAAGGTGACCAAGCAGCACATCGAAGTGCGCTAGCCCTCTCCCAAAAAAGGCACCCCGCTGGGGTGCCTTTTTTGAGTTCAGCATTTGCACAGAATTAATTGTTACGCAACCTTTAGCGCACTATTATCGCTCTTTTGCGTGTTGAGTTGACAGGAAGTTAAACTCTTTATTATTTTCGCGGGTACTTAATAGGCGGAGCCACCGTTAGAATGGCTCCCTAAAAGCTCCTCACTACTACCCTTTTTAACCTTAACCCCAATGCAAGCTAAACAAATGATGCTCGGCCTGTTGACTTCCGCCGTACTCGGTGGGGGCGTGGCCGTGGGGGGATACAAGCTGCTGGAATCCGAGCCGGGCAACGTGGCTCTCACATCGGTGGCTTCCGACCCCCAGGTTCGGTATACCTCGGCCATGCGCAGCAGCACTTACGCTGCGCCCGAAGGCCTGAACTTTGTGGCGGCCGCTGCCGCTACTACGCCGGCCGTGGTGCACGTAATGACGGAGTACAAGGCCGAGCCCCAGCAGCAAAGCCGCATGCAGATGGACCCCTTCCTGCGCCAGTTTTTCGGCGACCAGATGGAAGGAATGAGTCCGCACGGCCAGCGCCAGCCGCAGGGCGGGGGCGAAGGCTCGGGCTCGGGCGTGATTATTGCCGCCAACGGCTATATCGTGACCAATAACCACGTTATCGACAAAGCGTCCAAAATCACGGTCGTGCTCGACGATAAGCGCAAGTTTGACGCCGAGCTGGTGGGCGCCGACCCCAGCACCGACCTGGCCGTGCTCAAGGTAAAGGCTGATAACCTGCCCTTTGTGAAGTACGGCAACTCCGACGAGGTGAAGGTAGGCCAGTGGGTGCTCGCCGTGGGCAACCCCTTCAACCTGAACTCGACCGTGACCGCCGGCATCATCTCCGCCAAGGGCCGTAGCATCGGCATCCTGGCCAAGGAGCAGAACGGCATGGGCGTGGAGTCTTATATCCAAACCGATGCCGTGGTGAACCCCGGCAACTCGGGCGGTGCCCTGGTGAATACCAACGGCGACCTCATCGGCATCAACTCGGCCATCTCGTCGCACACCGGCTCGTTTGAAGGCTATGCCTTCGCCGTGCCCAGCTCCATCGTGAGCAAGGTGGTGGACGACCTGCTGAAATACAAGGTCGTGCAGCGCGCCCTACTCGGCGTCCGCATCCAGGAAGTGGATGCCCGCCTGGCTTCCGAGAAGAAGCTCAACACCCTGAACGGCGTGTACGTGCAGGGCCTGGGTGAGAAAAGCTCGGCGGCCGCCGCTGGCCTCAAAGTCGGCGACATTATCACCGACATCAACGGCGTTTCCGTGAACACGGCTTCGCAATTGCAGGAGCAGGTGTCGCGCTTCCGCCCCGGCGATAAAATCAAAGTGGGCTACCTGCGCGGCAGCAATAAAGAAGTGGCTTCCGCTACGCTCTTCAATGCCTCCAACACCACAGCCGTAGTGCACGAACTGCCCGCCGAGGCCGCCATCACCTACGAAGGCGCCAAAATCAACCCCGTGGCGGCCCGCCTCCAAAACCTGCTCGGTATCGAGGGCGGGGCCCAGATTTCGGGTATCAAGGGCAGCAACTTCAAGGAAACCGGCATGGCCGATGGCTTCATCATCACGCGCATCGACAAGAATGCCGTGCGCAAGCCCGGCGATGTGCAGGCTTACCTCGACCAGGCCAAGGACAACTCGGGCGCGCTCGTGGAGGGCGTATACCCCGACGGCCGCAAGGCGTTCTACCCCATCGGCCGCGAATAAGCGTTTGCAAGCCGGAAGAATACAAAAGCCCTCGCCAGCCCTTGGCGAGGGCTTTTGTATGGTAGTGAATGAGTTGAATGTGCACAAGTCGCCTTGGTGGACAGCGCAGGGTATCTTTTAGCAAGTAGGATATCGAGGTTGGGCCAGCCGCTGGTATTTTTACCGGCATCTGTTTCAACTACGGTGCTTTATGACCTCAGCCATCAGCTTTTCTCCCGATAGTTTCACGCTGAGCTACCTGCCCGACCAGGGGCTGCTCATCGGCCGCTGGCTGCGCCCGGTAGCGCTCGATGCGTTGCAGACCCACTACGCCGCCCTGCTGGAGGCGGCGCAGGCCCACGGCAACTGCCGCCACTGGCTGCTGGACGTGCGCCGCCGCCAAATCAACGAGCCCGTCGCGGTGCAATGGTTTGGCCAGGAGTTTAGCCCGAAGCTGCCTGGGCTGCTGGGCCAGCCGGTAGTCATCGCGTACTTCGCGATGGTCAACCAGGATTTTGCCAGCGACGACCCTAATCTGTGGGAAAATATCAAGCAGGGCGCGCTGCAAGGCAGCCACTACTGCTACTTCAACCAGGAAAGCGAGGCGCTGGCCTGGCTGGCCCAGCAGCCGTAGGGGCCGGCTGGGGCTGTTACCTTTGGGTCGGTTAGCCAATCCCACCTGTCCCATGAAGCAAGCTCTCGAAGAAGCCACCACGCCCGACGTAACCGTGCCGCACCCGCACGCCGACCCCCACGGCATTCGCGATGTGCTGGCCCAGCTGGGTGTGCAGCCCGAAAACGCCGCCTACAGCACCGGGCGCATCTGGGGCGGGGCCAGCGGCACGGCCCGCGTTATCACCTCGCCGGCCGATGGCCAGCGCATTGCCGCCGTCAGCCAAGCCACCGTAGCCGACTATGAAACGGTAGTAGCCGCCGCCCAGGCGGCTTTCCCGGCGTGGCGGCTGGTGCCCGCGCCCCAGCGCGGCGACATCGTGCGCCAGATTGGCAACGAGCTGCGCCGCCACAAGGAGGCGCTGGGCAAGCTGGTGAGCTACGAGATGGGCAAAATCTTGCAGGAAGGCCTGGGCGAAGTGCAGGAGATGATTGACATCTGCGACTTTGCGGTGGGCCTGAGCCGGCAGCTGCACGGCTTCACCATGCACTCGGAGCGGCCCGCGCACCGCATGTACGAGCAGTACCATCCGCTGGGCGTGGTGGGCATCATCTCGGCCTTCAACTTTCCGGTGGCCGTGTGGAGCTGGAACGCCATGCTGGCCGCCGTGTGCGGCAACGTCTGCATCTGGAAACCATCGGAGAAAACGCCGCTGGCCGCTGTGGCCGTGCAGCACATCATTGAAAAAGTGCTGGCCGACAACGACGTGCCCGAGGGCGTGTTCAACCTCGTGCTGGGCCACGCCGACGTGGGCCAGGCCATGAGTGCCGACGAGCGCGTGCCGCTGGTGTCGGCCACGGGCAGCACCCGCATGGGCCGCGCCGTGGGCGCCGCCGTGGGCCAGCGCCTGGGCCGTGCCCTGCTGGAGCTGGGCGGCAACAACGCCATCATCCTCACCCCGCAGGCCGACCTCGACATGGCCATGCGCGCCATCGTATTCGGGGCGGTGGGTACGGCCGGGCAACGCTGCACCACCACGCGCCGGCTTATCATCCACGCGTCTATCTACGAAGAGGTTAGCCAGCGCTTGCTGGCCGCTTATGCCAAGCTGCCGGTGGGCCACCCGCTGCAAGCCGGCACGCTAGTGGGCCCGCTCATCGACGCCGATGCCGTGACGCTTTTCAGCAACGCCCTGGAGCAGGTGCAGCGTGAAGGCGGCACCTTGCTCACCGGCGGGCAGGTGGTGAGCAGCGCCGAGCTGCACGGCGGCCACTACGTGCTGCCCGCCCTGGTAGCGGCCGAAAACCACTACCCCACGGTGCAGGCCGAAACGTTTGCACCCATCCTCTACCTCATCAAGTATAGCGGCGGGGTAGAAGAAGCCATTGCCCTGCAAAATGGGGTGCGCCAGGGTTTGTCGTCGGCCATCTTCACGCTGAACCTGCGCGAGGCCGAAGCTTTCCTGGCCGCGCCCGGCTCCGACTGTGGCATTGCCAACGTGAACATCGGCACGAGTGGCGCCGAAATCGGCGGGGCCTTCGGGGGCGAAAAGGAAACCGGCGGCGGCCGCGAGTCGGGCTCCGATGCGTGGCGCGTGTACATGCGCCGCCAGACCAATACTATCAACTACGGCACCGAACTGCCGCTGGCGCAGGGAATTAAGTTCGATATCTAAGCCCTGGCCGAAGTTCAAAAAGCGGGCGCGCTGGCATTGGCCGGCGCGCCCGCTTTTTTTAGGGCGTGAAGCGAATATCGCCGTGGCCTTTGTAGAGCAGGCTATTGGCAGCAGAAAGCACGTAGTACAGCCGGTATAGCTGCCCCGTGTCGTAGGCCTTGGGGGCAAACTGCACGCTGTCGCCGGCCGCCAGGGTCGCCACAAACACATCGGTTTCCGTGTAGCGCTTGCTGCGTAGCGAAGCATATACCTGGCACGGGCACGGCGCGGTGGGGCTGAGCTTGAGCCGCCAGGTAAGCTGGCCGGCCGGGCCCGGATTGGGATACGCGCCGACGGCCCTGACGGCGGCCACTTGTTGCGGGCCATTAACCGGGAAGGCCGGGAAGTTGAAATAAGTTAATTCCTGCTCGTTCCAGGTGGCATCGGTGGTCCAGTCGCTGGGGTCCTGGGGGCCGTTGGGGCGCCCCTGCGCGTCGCGGTAAGTGATGCCTTCGCCGGGGCCAAAGTCGATATCTGGTCCGGCGTAGGGCTTTTCGCACTGAAAAGCTAGCAGTAGCAGCGAGCTAATGGCCAGGAACGGTGGCAGGCGTTTCATAAACCGGGTAGTTAAGTGGCTGATGATAGGCTAAGATACGCGCCTAGCGCTAGGGAGAGCGGCGCGCGGCGTGCTACGTTGCAGCCAAAAGCTACCCGCCAGCGGGGCCATCTTTGCGGCATGATGCACGCGATGTTTGAGGCGGTTTGGCTGGCTGGGGGCGCGGCTGGCGCACTGGCGCTGGTGGCTGGCCGGGCTGTGCCTGCTACTAGCGGCCACGTTCCAGTTTCCCAAGGTCAACCACACCTACGCCCAGCTTTTTGCTCACACCGAGGCGTTGTGCGCTGAGGGCGCGGCGCTGGGGCGTCATTTCTGTGCTGTGCCTGTGGGGCGAGAAGGTAGTGCAAAGTTGCACCCGCAAAATGGGAGTTTGCCCCATGGTTACTCGCCCCGCTGGCTAGCTCCGGCTAACTAGCCAAGTAAAAAAGCCCGTCCTGCTGAGCTTGCCGACGCATCTCGCTGACCTCGTTGGATGAAGCGAGCGAGATGCGTCGGCAAGCTCAGTAGGACGGGCTTTTTTAGGCCAGATGTAATTGGTTACATACTACTTGGCGGTAGTCTGCACAACTTCGGGCAGTACGCGGCTCAGGGCTTCGGCCTGGGCGCGGGTGAAATTACCTTGCACCTGCACGAGCACGAAGGAGCCCAGCGCATCGGGCATGGAGCCGGTGGCAACCAACTCGCTCACTTGGTCGCCCGAAGCTTTTACCACGTATTGGTAATTGGCTGCGCCGCCGTTGGAGGCAGCCAGCGGGGTATAGCGCTCGGCTTGCAGCAGGCCGGTTACCTCGCTGTTCAGGCCTTCGCGTACCAGGTTCTGGGCACTGCCCGAGGTAGGGGTGAAGGTCATGGCACGGGCCGTACGGATGCCGGTAATGGCATTGGTCAGGTCGTTGCCACCCAAGAGCTTACCCACCCGCACGAGCGCCAGGCGCTGGAGCAAGTCGGCCGACCATTCGGTAGTGCGGAAGCCCGAGCGGTCGCGGTACTTGGCGAAGAAAGCGGGCACCGTGCGGGCCGGCGTGCTGGGGCCGCCGGCCCGGCAGCCACCCAGCAGCACCAAAGCCAGCACGAGGGCCAGCAGTTGCAAACCCAGGCGGCTGCCTAACGGCCGGTGGGTAGCCGGGCAGGTTTCGATAAAATGCATACTACTAGCTGTGGGCGCCGGCCGAGTCGCCTTTTACGAGGTCGTCGTTTTCGCCGCGGCGCTGGCCCTGGCTGTCGCGGGGGCCTTCGGCCTGGGTTATTTCGTCGTCCTCGTCCGAGGATACATATTCGTTGGTGGTGGGGCCGAGGCCGCCGGTTTTGGCCGCGAGGTCGGCTTCAGCCTGAGCAAATTTGAGGTTGAGCAGCGAATCGTCGGCAGGCTTTTGGGTGTTGTCAGCCATAAGAAACAAGCCGGGCCGCCGGGTGGTGAGCGGTAGCTCGGCTGCGGGTAATACGCACCCGCTCGGCGCGGGGTTGGGGTAGGCCGCCCGGCGGGCAGCGCCTATTTTTGCGCATCATCTCTCTACCTATCGTAGCTATGCCGCACGCACATCCGCACCACGACCTCGACGAAACCCACAACCCCTGGCAAACGCTGGGTACCGAAATCAAGTACCAGAACCCCTGGATTCGGGTGCGCCAGGACGAGATAATCAACCCCAGCGGCAACCCGGGCGTGTACGGTGTGGTGTCGATGAAGAACAAGGCTATCGGTATCGTGCCCGTTGACGGTGAGGGCAATACCTGGCTCGTGGGCCAGTACCGCTACGCCCTGAGCGAGTACTGCTGGGAAATTCCGATGGGCGGCGGCCCCGTGGAGCTCGACGTGCTGGAGTCGGCCCAACGTGAGCTGCGCGAGGAAACCGGCCTGCTCGCCGCCCGCTGGACGCGCATTGCCCGCCTGCACACTTCCAACTCCGTGACCGACGAAGAGGGCTTCGTTTTCCTGGCCGAAGACCTGACCCAGGGCGAGTGGGAGCCCGAAGAAACCGAAGACCTGCGCCTCTGGAAACTGCCGCTGGCCCACGCCGTCGAGCTGTGCATGGCCGACCGCATCACCGACGCCATCAGCGTGGCTGGCTTGCTCAAGGCCGAGAAGGTGCTGGCGGCGCGCGCCAAGTAGTAAATTTGCCGTTATGCCTGCATTCCTGCGCACCCTTGGTCACCGGCTCTACACCACTTGGGCTACGTTCTGGTTTGTGCTGCCTTTTTTGGTGACCTACCCGTTGCAGCTCGTGCTGGTGCGCCGGCCCGAGTGGCGCCGCCACCTGCACAGCATCAACCGCAACTGGGCCAAGTTCTCCATCCTGATGTGGGGCGTGCCGCTCACCATCGTGCGCGAGAGTACCAAGCCCGTGCCCCAGCCCTGCATCTACGTGGCCAACCACGGCTCCTACATCGACATCCTGGTGCTGTTTTACACCATCCCGGGCTTCCTCAACATGATGGGCAAGGATGCGCTGGTAAAGTTTCCGCTGTGGGGGCCGCTTTTTGGCAAAACGTACATTCCCGTCAACCGCCGCAGCGTGGTGAGTAGGGGCCGCGCCTTTGCCCTGGCTAAGCAGGGCCTGAAGGAGGGCCGCCCGCTGGCCCTCTTCCCCGAGGGTACCATTGGCCCCAAGCCCGGCGAGGAATTGCAGCCCTTCCAGGACGGTGCGTTTCAAATGGCCATCAGCCTGGGCGTGCCGCTGGTGCCGGTGAGCATGCCCCTGAACCACAAGTTTATGCCCTCCGTGCCGGGCCTGCGCGTGCGCCACGCGCCGCTGCGCATCGTCTTCCACGAAGCCATCGAAACCAAGGGCCTCACCGAGGCCGACGTGCCCGCCCTCAAGGCCAAAGTAATGGCCCAGATTGCCGACGACTTTGTGCCCGAAGGCCGGGGCATCCCGGAGGCCAGCCGCTTCTTTGGCTAGCGGCCGGCGCGCGGCGGCTTCCCCCATCTCTACTCGTATTTTACTCTCCCCATGACTGACCTCGAAACCCTGCGCGGCCTGGCTCACCTGGCCCGCCTCGAATTTGACCCCGCCCGCGAGGGCCAGATGCTCACCGACCTCAACAAGATTCTGGACTGGGTGGCCCAGCTCGAACAAGTGGACACCGAAGGCGTGGCCCCGCTCGTGCACCTCTCGCACGAAATCAACGTGTTGCGCGACGACGTGGCCCGCAACACCGTGAGCCACCAGGAGGGCCTGCGCAACGCCCCACGCAAGGACTCGGATTATTTCCGCGTGCCCAAGGTGCTTGACTAAACGCGTTTACGAAGTGTATTTGCGTGCATAAAAGCACGTCATGCTCATCTGGCGTCCGCTTGCCGAAGCATCTTGCCCGCTTCATCCAACGAGGCGAGCGAGATGCTTTGGCAAGCGGACGCCAGATGAGCATGACGTGCTTTTGTACAGAAATTCCCCTCCCTTTTAGTCGAGCTACCATTTTGCCCGCTTCCCCCATTTTACGCCGCCTGCCGGGGCTGGCCGCGCTGCTGGCGCTCATAGCCGTAGCTGGCGCCGTGTACGCCTACTTTATTGGCGATGGCGCCACGCTGCCCGTGCAGCTGGTGCCGCACCTGGCGCCGGTGCCCCTCACCCTGGATTCGGTAGCCGTGGGGCCGGTGCGCCTGCCGCTGCCGGTGAGTGGCTTTATCACCACGCTCACCCACGACGTAAGCGGTCCCTACACCCAGCCGCTGGCGGCCGGGCTGTGGCTGAGTGTGTTAGCAGTGGCGGTGGCTGGCTGGCTGGCCGTGGTGAGCATGTTGCGGCGGGCCGCGTTTATTGCCGGCACGGTGCCCGTTATCTTCCTGCTGACCTCGCTCAATGCCGATGGGCTGGGCATTTTTAGCGCTACCAAGCCGTACTTTCTTTACCTGAGCCTGGGCGTGCTGGGCGCCGCTGCGCTGGGCCTGCAAGCCTACGGCGCACGGGTGCGCTCCGTGTGGCGGGTAGTGATTTTCAGTGCCTTGGTGGCCGGCCTGGTAGCCCTGCTACTCGCCAAAACCAAGCTGCCGCTGGCCGAAACTGCTTTGCACCTGGCCGCCTACGCCACGCCGGCCAGTGCCGGGCTGGTAGCCGCGCTGGTGCTGTGGGTAGGGGTGGAGAATATCCGGGCGCTGCTCTGGTTCAATACCCAGGCCGAGCGGCCCGAAAGCCGGTTTGGGTTGCTGCCCTTCGTGCTAGCCAGTGTACTGTATCTGGGTGCCTTGGGCTTGTATTTTTGGAATGACGGCGTGCTGCCCCTGGTGTGCGGCCTGCGCTTCGACCCGCTGGTGCTGTTGCTGCCGGCCGTGCTCATGGGCGGGCTGGGCCTGCGCGAGCGGGCGCCCAGCTACGCCAGTTGGCTGCCTTTTGCGGCGGCCCGGCCGCTCTACTGGCTGCTGGTAGCGGCTGCCTCGGCGGCGCTGGGCTACGCCCTGGCCACGGCCAATACCCCGCTGCTGACGGCGGCGAGAGGCTTTAGCGGGCGGGCGCTGGGGCTGCTGGGTACGGCCTTTTTGCTATATACACTGGTAAATTTCGGGGCCCTCATCCAACAGCGGCTGCGCGTGTACCGGGTGGTGTTTGAGCCGCGCCGGCTGCCGTTCTACACGGTATATATTCTGGGGCTGGCTGGGTTGTTTCTGTATGAATTGCGCAACAACTGGCCGCTGCTCAACCTCACGCAGGCTGGGCAGTACAACCAGCTTGGCGACCTCACCCGCCAGCAGAGCGAAGCCCGCCCCGACGACCTGCCGCTGGCCCTGCTGGCCGAGCGCTACTACGCCGAAAGCGGCGATGTGCTCGACCGCTTCAACCGCTCGGCGCAGCTGGGCCGGGCGGCGCTCTACCGCTTCCGCAGCCAGCGCCAGAACGAGCTAAACGCCCTGCGTCGCGCCCTGCTGCGCCAGCCCGACGAGAAAGTGAGTCTCAAGCTCAACGCCCTGCTCACCGAGCCCGCCGACTTCCTCGACGCGCTGGAGGTGCTGCACCAGGCCCGCCGCGCCGCGCCCTACAGCTTCGCGCTGGCCTCCGATGCCGCCCAGCTTTTCACCCGCTCGGCTCTCACCGATTCGGTGGTTTATTATTTCGATAAAGCCGAGCGGTTGAAGCCCAGCAGCTACGTTGGGCGTACCAATCAGCTAGGCTTTTTGCTAAGCCAAAACCTGCTGCCCGCCGCCCAAAAGCTGTCCGCTGACTCCAAGGCGAAGGCCACCGAGCCCGGCCTGCTGGCCAATAAGGAACTGTGGCAGTTGCTGGCTGGCGCCCCGGCTGCCCCCCTTGCCCCGGTGGCCGACGGCAATCTCGATGCCGCTGGCTTCGCGCACCTCTACCAAACGGCCTTGCTAACGGTGCGGGCCGGGCAGCCGGGCGCGTGCCGCCGCCTGGTGGCCACGCTGGCCCAACTCGCCGAGCGCCCTGCCAATGAACCTTATTATGAGCAGATTCTCTTCCTGCAAGCCTTGCTGCGCCACGCGGCGGGGCAGGAGCTAGCTGCCCGCCAAACCTTGGCCCCGCTCACGGCTGGTACTACAGCCACGGCTGGGTACTATCAGTATGTATTGGGCCTGTGGCAATTGCAGCAGCAGCAGTACGCCACGGCGGCTGGCCAACTGGCGCTGGCCACGGCCCACGGCGCCACCGATGCCCGCCTGCCCCACGCCTGGGCGCTGGCGCTGGCCGGCCAAACGGATTCGGCGCAGGCCCAGTACCGCCGGCTGGCCGCGGCCGGACCGGCGCAGCCAGGCACGGGGCAATTGGGCCAAGCCTTACGCGCGCCCGCTGCCTTGCGCCGGCCTGCTTCGCTGGGCCTTGCGGGCAGTAAGGAACTAGCCGATGCCCAGCGGGCCGAAGCCGAAAATCAATTGCCCGAGGCCAGCAAACGCTACCAGGCCCTAGTGCAGCAAGTGCCTTTTAATGAGGAGGCTGTGCTGGCCGCCGCCCGTTTTTTTACCGGGCAAAAAGCCTATACTGATGCCTACGACGCGCTAAATAAAGGCCTGACCGAAAACCCCACTTCCCTGCCGCTGCTGCGCGCCTATGCGCTGGCCGCCGCCGATGCCGGGCTAGTGGAGCTGGGGCAGTCGGCGCTGGCGCAGCTGCGGCCGCGTATTGGCGCCGTTGAGTACGCTAACTTGCTGGCGCAATTTGCGGCGCGCCGTGCGGCCCACGCGGCGGCCGGCGCGGCCTTCGACCAGCCGCCGCTGCCTGCCCACTAATTTTTCCTCTTTCGCCCTCACCTTATGGCTGCTGCCGAACTCACTCCCTACGTTATTCAGACTACCGACATCGCCAAGGAATACGTGATGGGTACTGAGCACATTCACGCGCTACGCTCGGTGAGCATCGATATCAAGCGCGGTGAGTACGTGGCCTTTATGGGGCCGTCGGGCTCGGGCAAGAGTACGCTCATGAATATTGTGGGCTGCCTCGATACGCCTTCTAAGGGCCAGTATATTCTCAATGGCCAGGATGTGAGCCGCATGAGCGACAACCAGCTAGCGGAGGTGCGCAACAAGGAAATCGGCTTCGTTTTCCAGACTTTCAATCTGCTGCCGCGCTCCACCTCGCTCGAAAACGTGGCCCTGCCGCTCATCTACGCGGGCCTGGGCAAGCGCGAGCGCAACGAGCGCGCCCTCGAAGCCCTGCGCTCGGTGGGCCTGGCCGACCGCGCCGGCCACCGCCCCAATGAGCTGAGCGGCGGCCAGCGCCAGCGCGTAGCCATCGCCCGTGCCCTCGTAAACACCCCCAGCGTGCTGCTGGCCGACGAGCCGACGGGTGCCCTCGATTCCAAAACCAGCTACGAAATTATGGGCCTGTTCGAAGCGCTCTACGCCAAGGGTAACACCATCATTATGGTGACGCACGAAGAGGATATTGCCCACTATGCCCACCGCATTGTGCGCCTGCGCGATGGCCTAATCGAAACGGATGACGTTAACCACAACGTAACGCAGCCCGCCATCAATTCGCTGAGCATGTAAGCCCACGCGCCCAGCGAAGCCAGCAGCTGCCCCACAAGCGTAGCCAGCCCGCACAGCGGGCGTATCTGCGAAATCCGTTTAATCCGTTAAATCTGCGGTCCATGAAGATATACACCAAAACCGGCGACAAGGGCCTGACCTCCCTCATCGGCGGCACGCGGGTGCCCAAGTCGAGCCTGCGCATCGACTGCTACGGCACCGTCGATGAGCTGAACTCCTACGTGGGCGTGCTGCGCGACCAGGACGTGAACGCGCCGCGCCGCGAGGTGCTGAAGGAAATCCAGGACCGGCTTTTCACCATCGGTGCGCACCTGGCCACCGACCCCGACAAAGACACCCGCCAGCGCATCCCCGACCTGCACACCGAGGACGTGACCCTGCTCGAAACCGAGATGGACCGCATGGATAAGGTGCTGGCCCCGCTCCGCGAATTTGTGCTGCCGGGCGGGCACCAGGCCGTGTCGTTCGGGCACGTGGCGCGTTGCGTGTGCCGCCGCGCCGAGCGCCTGGTCATTCACCTAAGCGAAGAGTCGCCGGTAGAAGACTTGGTGGTGATGTACCTCAACCGACTGTCGGACTACCTGTTCGTACTCAGCCGTGCCATGGCCCACGACCTGGGCGTGGCCGAAGTGACCTGGAAGCCCCGCGTGTAACCTTTCGCCGATTGCGGGCCAGCCAGGGCTGCGCTGCAACATTTAGCCCGTTTGCCGGTCCCTGGTACTACCTTTCCCACCCACTGGCGCGCTGGCCTGGCGCGCCGCTTTCTTCGATTTAATACCCCGCCGCCCCGCCATGCTTGATACCCTGACCATTGACGTGCAGCCCGCCGCTACCTCCCGCCTCGCCGAGCTGGATTTAGCTAACCTGGAATTCGGCAAGTCCTTCGCCGACCACATGCTGACCGTGGAATATACCGGCGGCGAGTGGCAGCAGCCGCGCATCGTGCCCTACGGTCCCCTGAACATCAGCCCTGCCAACTCGGCCCTGCACTACGGCCAGGCCATTTTTGAAGGTGCCAAAGCCTACCGCCAGGCAGATGGCAGCGTGGCTCTGTTCCGGCCCCTCGACAACTGGCGCCGCCTCAATGCTTCGGCCGAGCGCATGGCCATGCCCACTCTCCCAGAGGAGATTTTTCTGCAAGGCCTGCGCGAGCTGGTGAAGCTCGACGCGGGCTGGGTGCCCGGTGCGGCCGGTAGCTCGCTCTACATCCGGCCCTTCATGTTTGCCACCGATGGCTTCCTGGGCGTGCGGCCTTCCGAAACGTACCACTTCGGCATCATCACCTGCCCGGTAGCCGCGTTCTTCAACAAGCCGGTGCGCGTGCGCTTCGAGCAGAAGTACGTGCGCGCTGCCCCCGGCGGCGCGGGCTACGCCAAAAACGCCGGTAACTACGGCGCCGCCATGCTGCCCAGCAAGCTCGCCCAGCAGGAAGGATACCACCAGCTCCTGTGGACCGATGCCTCCGAGCACCAGTACGTGGAGGAGTCGGGCGCCATGAACGTGATGTTCGTTATTGATGGGGTGGTGATAACCCCCGAACTGTCTACGTCCATTCTCGACGGTATCACGCGCCGCTCGGTGCTCCAGCTGGCTAAGGATTGGGGCGTGCCCGTGCAGGAGCGCCGCGTATCGAGCCGCGAGGTGGTGGCCGCCATTCAGGAAGGCCGCCTTACCGAAGCCTTTGGCGTGGGCACGGCCGCAACTATCGCCGCCATTGCCACCATTGGCCACGAAGGCCACGACTATGACCTGCCAGCCCTGGCCGACGATTCCTTTGCCCGTAGGGTAGGGGCGGCCCTGGAGGCCATCCGCACCGGCCACGCCGCCGACCCGCACGGCTGGATGGTGGCGGTGTAAATGGTGAGCTAGCGAGTGGTGAATTATTGATTGGAATTGATGCTCACCGCTCCGCTTTAGCAAGCAAGGCCAGCCGGAATCCCCGGCTGGCCTTTTTTGTTCGACCTTTACGCCGTGAACACGCCCACTCACCAGTTCACCACTCACTATTTTGCTATTATGACTCAAGACCAGATAAAGGACTTGAGGGGCCGCGCCGAGGCCCTGAGGAGGTATCTTTGACTACGATGCCCGCAAAGAACTAGTAACGGTGGCCGAGGCCGAAACGCTGGCCCCCGACTTCTGGGACAACTCGAAGGCTGCTGAAGCCAGGCTCAAGGAAATCAAGAGCATTAAAACCTGGACCGACGACTACGAGGCCGTGTTGCAGGCCGTGGCCGATACCGATGTGCTCTACGAGTTCTACCGCGAAGGCGAGGCTACCGAAGCCGAAATCCAGGCCGAGTACGATGCCACCCAGGCTAAGGTAGAAGCCCTGGAATTTAAGCGGATGCTCTCCGATGAGGAAGACCAGTTGCCCGCCATTATCGACATCAACCCCGGCGCTGGTGGCACCGAAAGCCAGGACTGGGCTGAAATGCTGATGCGCATGTATATCATGTGGGGCGAAAGCAAAGGCTTCACCGTGAAGCAGCTGAGCTACCAGCCTGGCGAAGGCGCGGGCATCAAGTCGGCCTCGCTGGAGATTGACGGGCCATTTGCCTATGGCTACCTCAAAAGCGAGATTGGCGTACACCGGCTCGTGCGGATGTCGCCCTTCGACAGTAGTGGGCGGCGGCACACGTCGTTTGCCTCCGTCTTTGCCTATCCTGTGGTGGATGATACGATTAACATCGAAATCAACCCTGCCGATATCTCCTGGGATACCTTTCGGGCCGGCGGTGCGGGCGGCCAGAACGTGAACAAGGTAGAAACCGCCGTGCGCCTCACCCACGCACCCAGCGGCATCATCATTGCCGTGCAGATTGAGCGCTCGCAGCTCATGAACAAGGAGCACGCCCTGCGCATGCTCAAGTCGCGCCTCTACCAGCAGGAGATGGACAAGCGCAACCTGGAGCGCGACAAAGTAGAGGCTACCAAAAAGCGCATCGACTTCGGCTCGCAGATTCGCAACTACGTGCTGCACCCCTACAAACTCATCAAGGACCTGCGCACCGGCATTGAGCGTACCGACGTGCAAAACGTGCTGGACGGGGACTTGGACGAGTATATCAAAGGCTACCTGATGCAGAACTAGCCTGGTGGGTACATAAAAAAAGGCTGCTCAACTGAGCAGCCTTTTTTTGGTTAGGGAAGAAGCAATTAGAGCTTATCCCAGAACAGCTTGGTCGAAACATTGTCGCCGGTGCTACCGAGTGCTGCCGAAGCGGCGCTGTAGTTAGCATTATTGAGGCTCTGCTCGCTAGAAGGGTACAGGAAGCGGCGTGGAATAACCGTAACGCCATTCAGCGGGCTGGCCGCCAGTTGTAGCTCCGGATAGTCCAGGCGGCGCCACTGCGTCCAGGATTCGGTGGGCTGGTTGTAGAGAGCCACCCAGTACTGATACCCGATTTTCTGCTTGTACGTGCTACCGGGAGCCGTAGCGTAGGCTACGTTAGGTAGTGCCAAGTAATCATCAGCCTCGGCAGTAGTGCCACCCCATTCCAGGATAGAAGCCGTGACGCCAGCATTGTAGTGCGAAGCAGCCGTGCCACCAACGGCAAAGCCACGCTCTACAGCTTCAGCCAGCATCAGTTCTACCTGCGCGTACGAAACGAGTACGCCGGGTAGCGTCTGAGCCCGCAGCTTATCACCGGGCTGCGACAGGGTTTCCTTGTTGTTGGTGCGGCCTACGGTGCCCCCAACGTAGGGGTTGTTGGCATCGGCGGGCAGCAGGGCCTGGTTGAAGTAGTCGTTCAAGCGGGGGTCTACCGCTCCGGTTACGGGTACGCCGGTGGCATTTCCGGCAATGCCCTTCAGGGGGTTGATAAACGTGCTGGCCCCAACGAAGTCGCTGCGGCGGCTGTTTACCAGGTCTTCGTAGAGCGGGTTGGTGTTCGGCAGGGTCCGGTCGAAGGCGAGGTCAACGGCATCAGCATTGGAAGATGGCAGCTTACCAACAGTAGCTTCGGCCATGGTCTTGGCTTTAGCCGGGTCAACGTCTGCAAGCACGAGGGCCATGCGCAGCTTCATGGCGTTGGCAAACTTAACCCACTGGGCAGTAGTGTTGGTAGTGTTGGTGCCTGAGGTTTCTGGGAAAATCAGGTCGTTTTCCCCGGTGCCTATCGCTTTCGTCGTGTCGAACTTACCGATAACAGCATCCAGCCGGGTGATGAGGTCAGCATAGATAGTTGCCTGGTCGTCGTACTTGGGCTGTAGGTTGGTAGCGTCGAGAGCCTGCGTGTAGGGGATGTTGCCGAAAACTTCTACCAGGTTGGCCCAGGCGTAGATTTCCAGTAGCTCTGCCACGGCCAGGGTATTGGTCTTATTGGCATCGGGTACCGAGATATCGGTAGCAACGGCAGATTTTGCGGCCCGCAGGTCGGCTATGCAGTCCCGATACAGCGCATTCCAGTAGTTGAGCGGAATGTTGCGGGTGAGGAGGTCATAGCGCGACTCCGTGGGGTAGTCGGTAGCTGCCCAGTACTGCATGTAGAAGCGCAGCGGGTTCAGGTTAACGCTGGAGCTATTAACCGTCCGAACCAGCGAGCGCTCTGCGTTGGCAATAAAGCCGGCAGCAGAAGCACTGGCAGCGAGCTTCGGGTTGACGTTATAATCATCACCCAGATTGCTCACGCAGGAACTAGTCAGCGCGAGTGCTGCTATTCCGAGAAGAGAAAAGGACTTTTTCATATTCAAATTAGAAGCTGAGACGAACGTTAGCACCTACCGTACGCACTGCTGGATAAGCACCAGTGGAGTAGCCTTGGCCAAAGTTGCCAGAGCTGGCTGCGTCTTCGGGGTCAGCATCGGGCAGGTTTTTGTGGATAATCCACAGGTTGCGCCCAATGATGGAGAAGTCAACGCCGCGTACAGCTTTCGACTTAGCCAACCACGCTTTGGGCAGCGAGTAGGTGAGGGACAGTTCACGCAGCTTCACGAAGCTGGCATCGTATACGAACGCAGCGGATGGGTTAGCCGTGATACCGTAGGCAGTAGCGCCGCTGGCATCGCCGTTGTTGTCGGCCCGAATGGTGTTGGGCGTGCCGTCAGCTTGTACACCGGAGAAGATAATACCACCGCTGTTAGCTGCATAGGTGCCGTTGGCGTTGCGCACAATCGGGTCGCGCGAGGGGTTGCCGAGGTCGTTCAGGCCAGCGGTTTCTACCGGCAGGCCGGTGTCGAGGCCGTAAGCGCGGTCAAGCGAGAAGATAGAGCCACCCTGACGAACGTCAACCAGGAAGTAGAGCGAAATGCCTTTGTAAGACAGTGTGTTCGAAACACCGCCCGTCCAATTTGGGTTCGGGTTGGCGATTTCTTCGTTAGAAGTAGCCGACTTCAGATAGTAGCCATTGGAGCGTACTACACGCTCGCCGTTCTGGTACACGAAGTTCTGGCCGCGGATGCTGTTGATAGGCCGGCCAACGGTAGCGTTGGTCGTGACGCCACCCTGGTAGCTAGCCAATACGATGTTGTCCACACCGTTGAGAAGCTCCGTCACGCGGTTCTGGTTTTTCGTCCAGTTGGCGTTGATGGTCCAGGTGAAGTTATCGTTGCGGACGGGGCTGATGTAAGCCGTGAGTTCGACGCCGCGGTTACGTACAGTACCGGCGTTTACCACGCGGCCGGTGTAGCCAATGGCACCCGACGTGGTGATGGTGATAATCTGGTTGATGGTGTTCGACTGGTACACGTTGGCTTCAAAGCCCAGGCGGCTGTTGAAGAACGCGGCTTCTACGCCAAGTTCGGCGCTCTTCGTACGCTCGGGCTTCAGGTCAGCGTTGTTCTGATTGCTCGGCACCGAGAACAACGGCACGTTGCCGAAGGGAGTGGGCTTGTCGAAGCCATTGGATACGCTGTAGGGCAGCGCGCTTTGGCCAACTTCTGCGTAGTTACCACGCACTTTACCGTAGGACAGCCAGGGAGCACTTTCCTTGGTCAGCTCCGAGAACACGAAGCCCAGAGCAGCCGAGGGGTAGAAATAGGCATTGTTACCCTTGGGCAGGGTGGAAGACTGGTCTCTTCTGGCCGTCAGGTCTAGGAATACCATGTTGCGGTAGCCGAAGGTAGCGTTGGCAAATACCCCGTCAACTGCCTGCTGCACATCAGCCTCGTTCGGGGGCGTAATCGGCGAAATGCTGTTCGACAAAGCGTAGAAGTCGGGGATAGCCAGGCCGCCATTGGTAGCCGCATAGATAGAGCGGGTCGATTGACGACGGAGGTTAGCACCAATCAAACCCGTGAAGGTTACGTCTTCTACGATGTTGGCTTTGAAGTTACCAATCAGGTCGAAGTTGGCTTCCCGGTAGGTACGGTTGTAGCGGTTGTAGCCAGATACGTTCACGCTGCCGAAGGCCAGGCGCTCTTCCTGCAAGTCGTCGTTAGAGTCGAGGGTTACGCGGCCCAGTACATTAAACCAGTCGTTCACTTTGTACGTGAGGGCTACGTTGCCGAACGTACGGTAACGGGTATCCGTCTCAAAGCTCTTGGCACGCGACCAGTACGGGTTGTTCCAGTAAGCGCCCGCGTTGGTGTTCAGGCCATTCAGGTTCCAGGTAGCGTTGAGGCCCTGGTACTCATAAGCCTGCTTCAGCTCCTTCATGTCAACGTTGGTCTGCCACCACTGCCGGAAGTTGGTCATCTGGTTTTCGCTGTAGCCACCGCTATAGCCCGTGCCGTAGCGGCCTTTGCCGGTTACTGCCGAGAAGTTTACGGTGGCGCTCGCTGTCAGGCGGGGCGTGATATTCAGCGAGCCAGCAAAGTTGATGACGTTCTTATTAACCTGGCTGTTGGGCAGGATGCCCTTGTCGATGATGTTGTTATAGCCAAGCTTGAAAGTGCCTTTGTCATTGCCACCGTCAATGGTGACGCTGTTGTTGAGCGTTATCGCCGTTTTGAAGAAGGTAGAAGGGTCGTTGTCAGCAGCTACCCAGGCCGACTTCTGGCCGAAGTGGTTGCTGCCGGGCTGGAAGGCATTCCACTGGTACACCTGCCGGCTGGGGTCGAAGCGCGGGCCAACCGAAGCATCGGCGCTCAGCTGGATGTAGTCGTCGGGTACCCCGTCGCCATCAACGTCCGCCTGGTTGAAGTAGGGGCCGTAGCCGGCGCCGTACTCCTTCTGGTACTTAATGAAAGTGCTTTTGTCAATCCGGCCAGCCTGTATGCCACCGTTGATGGTGATGCCCAGGCCCTGGCGGCCTTTTTTGGTAGTGATAAGCACCACGCCGTTGCCAGCGCGCTCGCCGTAAAGGGCAGTAGCGGCAGCACCCTTCAGGATAGTCGTGGAGGCAATATCGTCGGGGTTAATGTCGCTGGCGGCGTTGCCGTAGTCGTAGCCACCACCACCGGTCTGCTGGCCACTGGAGTTGGTGTTGGCATTGCTGATTGGCACCCCATCTACCACGAACAGGGGCTGGTTATTACCAGTAATCGATTTTGTGCCGCGAATCAGGATGTTGGTCGAGCCACCCAGGGTGTTGCTCTGGCGGATTTGCACACCGGCCACTTTACCCGACAGGCCATTGATGGCGTTAGGGTTACGGGCGGCGGTGATTTGCTGGCCTTCTACTACGGTAGCAGCGTAAGACAGCGAGTTACGGGTTCTCTCTACGTTGAGAGCCGTTACGACTACTTCACCGAGCTGCTTGGTGTCGGTAGCTAGGGCCACGTTGATGTTCGTGCCGTTGCCGATGGGCTGCTCGATAGTCGAATACCCAACGAAGCTAAAAGTGAGGGTTGTTGCGGAAGTCGGAACACTCAGTGCGAACGCGCCATCTGAGTTAGTAGAAGTGCCAAGAGTAGTGCCTTTTACCACTACGGTTACACCCGGCAGGCCCTGGCCATTGGTGCGGTCCGTAACGCGGCCCGAAATATTACGGTCTTGTGCGGTTGCTTGGTGCCACAAGCAACTGAGCAGAAAGACCAGTAGTAAAGAAAAATGCTTCATACTATAAAGGGTTGAAAAAAAGTGAAATAAGATTACCTGTTGCAGCAAAACGAGATAAATCCATTGGCAAGTTATTACTTTTTTGCTAAACCTTGGTGAGTTGGATGCACAGAATGCAAACTCTTTTTTGCAAATCGGAACCTGTATAGCGTGTCCAGTAGCTACAAAATAAGACTGTCCGAAATAAAACTGATGATTGCCTAAAAGTTATGTTTTTATTATTAATATTTAAAATGACATATAAAATTATATAAACAAATGTATTTCTTGTATAAAAATAAGATGGGGGATAAAAAAAATTAAAATTTATGCTCAAGTGCTTGTTTTATGTCAGTGTTAGCTAATTACCTTGCGCTTTCATTGCATCCCCGTACCAGCGGTATCTGGTGACCTTCGTTTTATTCTTTACCTCCACCATCTTCACTCTTCAATGAAAAGAAAATTACTTATGAGCCTTGTGCTCATGTTCACCCTTTTCCAAGTGGTACTGGCCCAGACTAGGACGGTATCAGGGCGGGTAACAGACCAAAAAACTGGGGAGGGTCTACCCGGAGCCACTGTGCTATTAAAAGGTACTACCAATGGCATATCAACTAATGCGGATGGGGCATTCAGTATCAGTGTGCCAGGAGCAGAGGGTACGCTGGTATTTAGTTCGATAGGATATATAGCGCAAGAGCGGCCCCTGACGGCGGCTTCGACTTATGCCATCGCAATGGCCGCTGATGTGAAGCAGCTGAGCGAAGTAGTTGTGACTTCGTTAGGTCGTACCCAGGAGAAGAATGCTCTTGGCTACTCGATAGCAGAAGTTCAGTCTACAGAACTGACGCAAGCTCGCTCTACCAACATCGTGAACTCGTTGACCGCTAAGGTAGCGGGCGTGCGAGTTCAGGCTGCCAACGGCATGGTAGGTGCTTCTTCGAGCATCTTTATCCGGGGCTTTACCACCTTCACTTCCAGCAACCAGCCGCTTTTTGTAGTGGATGGTGTTCCAATTGACAACGGTGGTGGTACCAACGCCCTACAAAACGGGGTTTCTAACTCTAACCGCGCTATCGACATCAACCAGGATGATGTGGAGAGTGTATCAGTACTGAAAGGTCCCGCAGCTGCTGTACTGTATGGGTCGCGTGCTGCTTCGGGTGCTATTCTTATCACTCTGAAGAAAGGTGCCAAATATGGCACTAAAAAGCAAAGCATTTCCGTAACTTCGAACTACAATATTGTGAAGGTAGGCCGCCTGCCCGACTACCAGAATACCTATGGCCAGGGTAACCTGGGAGTCTTCAACCGGCTCAGTAATGCCTCCTGGGGCCCAGCCGTTACAGGCCAGGCGGTAACCAATTTTCGTGGGGAGCAAGAGCAGTTGGCTATAAACCCAGACAATGTGAAGGACCTCTTCCAGACAGGTTCTAACTTTCAGAATAACGTAGCTCTGTCGGGAGCTAGCGAGCGCATGCGCTATTACGCCGCCTATGGTAACCTGCGTGAGACGGGCATTCTGCCCAATAACGAGCTGACCCGTAATACGCTTACGTTCACAGGTAGCGCTCAGTTAACGGATAAGCTGCGTACCGGTACCAGCTTTATTTATACAAACAACCAGTCGCAGCGTACTCCCCAGGGTAACGTGTTGGCTAACCCGTTTTTCCGCACGTGGTTCCTGCCACGTAGCTATGATATCAACAAGTATCCGTTTGAGCAGCCAGATGGCAGCCAACTCGGCGCGGCTACGGTAAACACGTTTACCACCAACAATACGTGGTATAGCAATGATGATAACCCGTTGTGGACCATCAAAAATAACACTTATAAGGACCAGATTAACCGCGTAGTTGGCAATATTAGCTTAGGCTACGATTTCACTCCTTGGCTCTCGGTAGACTACAAATTGGGTGTTGATACTTACAACCAAGTCTCTCAGGCAGTAAACGGCCGCGGTAGCCGTGGGGTAAGTATTTCGGGCGGTGCGGCTCTTATCGGTAACCTCCAGGATGAGTCCTTCACCCGTACCGAAATCAGCTCTTACCTGACGGCTACGTTCAAGCACAACATTGGGGAAGATTTTAACTTGCGTGCCTTGGTAGGCAATGAAGTAAACCAACGCCAGACAACGGACATCGGAGTGCTGGGAAGCGACTTGCAGATTCGTTATTTCGATAATATTAACAATGCGCTCTCCTTTCAGCCTTTCGGCAGCCGTACAAAGCGCCGTCTGATAGGTGTTTTCGGTGAAGCAGCTTTGGGCTACAAAAACATTGCTACCCTGACCTTATCAGGCCGTAATGACTACTCATCAGGCTTCAACCTGGCCAACAACAACTATTTCTACCCAGGCGCTTCCGCCAGCGTGCTGGTTTCGGAATTGTTTCCGAGCTTCAAAGAGAGCAATACCATCAACCTGCTGAAGGTGCGGGGTGCTATTGCCAAAGTAGGTCGCGAGGCTCCCGTGTACGTAACTGATACGTATTTCTCTTCTAATAATATCCCCTCCGATGGTTTTGGGACCTCTATCCCATACCCCTTCCGTGGGCAGCTTGGGCAGTCGCTGAGCGACGCGGGTGGTAACGCTTCCCTTGGCCCAGAATTTACGACCAGCTACGAAGGTGGCGTTGACTTGAGTTTCTTTAAGAGCCGAGTGAACGTAGAGGCTACTTACTACGTGCAGAAAAGTACGGACCTCATCTTTGCCGTACCGGTAGCTGGTGCTTCGGGCTTCACGAGCGCTTATCAAAATGCTGGCAAAACGGAAGCCAAGGGCTTTGAGTTCTTGCTGAATACGGTGCCGGTAAAGACAGGTACCTTCACCTATAGCAACTCCATTAACTTCTCAATTGTACGCAACAAGGTGCTGGAATTGGCTCCGGGGGTATCGCAAATTACCCTGGGCGGCTTCGTAACGCCGAGCACGCGCCTCATCGCTGGTCAGCCTTACGGAGTGATTTTTGGTAGCGTATTCCAGCGCGAAAGTGTGGATGCCACCGGCCGTCCTCAAGGTCGTTTGCTCCTGACGCCAGGTGGTCGCGCTCAGTTGGCTTCGGACAACCAGATTGTGGGCAATCCTAACCCTAAATGGACAGGTGGTTTTACCAATACATTTACCTACAAAGGCCTGACGTTGAATACCCTGCTTGATATCCGTTACGGTGGCGATATCTTCTCGCGTAACATCAGTGACCTGCGTCGTACGGGCGCCGCCGCCGAAACCGGTGACCGCACCCGCACCTATGTTATTGATGGTGTAATCGCCAATGCAGACGGCACTTTCCGCCAGAATACTACCCAGATTACCGCTGAGAACTATTTTGATGACCTCTACGGTTCGGGCAAAGCAGAATTCGTAATATTTGATGCTTCCTGGATACGTCTGCGCGAAGTAGCATTGACTTACGCTCTGCCCAAAGCCTTGACTGACAAAACCTTCTTTGGTAATGTGGAGTTGGGCCTCAACGCTCGTAACGTGTTCTTGTATGCACCAAACGTACCGCATATTGACCCGGAAGTGAATGCTCAAGGCCAGAGCAACTCGCAGGGCCTGGAGTTTAACGCACTGCCGCAGTCGCGTACTTACGGTGGTTCTATTCGTCTGACTTTCTAATTTTTACGATTATCTGTTATGAGGACTTTTAAAGTAGTTGCTTACGCAGCCCTCTCAACACTTGGGCTCGGTGGGCTGTCATCTTGCGATAAGTTTTTGGATATCAATCAGGACCCGAACTCCATTCTGGTAGCCCCCTCACCTAATGTGCTGGTCGCAGCCGAAACGGGCCTGGGCTTTACGATGGGTTCGGACCTGCATCGCTACACTTCGCTGATTGCTCAGCAGTTCTCGGGCCAGGGCGGTGCCGGCATTCAAACGGCCGAGTATGACCGTTACATTATCACCGCTACGGACATCAACAACTTGTGGCGCTCGGAGACTTATGCGGGTCCTTTGGCCGATATGCAGCGACTGATTACCCAGACGCAGACTAGCAGCCCAGCTTATGCTGGTATTGCTAAAATCATGAAGGCTTACCAACTGCTCGCGTTGACGGATACTTTTGGGGATATTCCGTTCTCTGAAGCCCTGCTTTTCGACCAAAATTTTAAGCCTGCTTATGATAAGTCAGACGCGGTATACACCGGCTTAGTAGCACTGCTAAATGATGGTATTGCTGATATTAAAAAGACGTCGCTCCTCAAGCCAAGCACTGACGACCTTATCTACGGTGGTGACTTGGGTAAGTGGGAGCGTGCAGCCAATACAATCAAGCTGCGGCTCTACATTCACTATTTCCCCAAAGTATCAACGACCGCCAACACCGAGATGGCGGCTTTGGTAGCTTTGGGTCCGGGCTCCTTTATCCTTAGCAACGCCGACAATTTTCAGCTGCGCTTTGACTCGACCCCTAACCGTAACAACCCGATAGACCAATTTGAGAAGGCGCGTAACAACACATTCTTCCCAAGCGCGACTTTTGTAAACCTGATGAACTCGAAGAATGACCCCCGTCGGTCATCCTTCCTCACGCCTTTCCCAGTCGGTAGTACTACCTATGTAGGTGCGCCCAACGGCACAGGTGTGGTAGGCGCGCCTAACCAGGCGTTCTCCCGCATGAATACCTACCTGCGTGGTACGGCTACTGCTGGCACTACTGGCTTCAACAACTTCGACGGCTCAGCGCCTATTCGCATGCTGACTTTCGCCGAGTATAATTTTATTCTGGCTGAGTATTATACCCGGACAGGTAATCTTACTGCTGCCCAAACATCTTACACGGCTGGTATCACCGCTTCAATGACCGACGCTGGTGTGGCCTCTACGAACCTCGCTACGTACTTGGCTAGCCGCCCTGCCCTCACGGCCAACAATGCTATCCAGTCTATCATCGAAGAAAAGTTTGTGGCCAACTTTGGCGTAGCGGTAGAACCTTGGACCGACTACCGCCGCACCAAGTTTCCGGCACTGACGCTTCCGGCTAATACCCTGGGTATTACCAATATCTTGCGTATTCTGCCTTATTCGGACTTGGAGCGCACCTCTAACCCAAATACGCCCGCTCGGCCTAGCTTGACGACACCGCAGGTTTTCTGGGACCCAGGTGCTTAGTTGCTTCCCGGGGATATTACCCAATATCCCCGGGCTTATACTTTCTTCTTGATTTAACTTCTGATGAAAAAGAACCCTTACCTTTTACTTTGGTTATTGCTAACTACGCTGTCACTAGCTAGTTGCAAAAAAGACGAGCCTAGCTTGCAGGTAACGCCGACTACCTCAATCGTATTCGATGACAGCGTGGATAAAATTACGGCTGATTACAAGATTGGCTCTACCCTCACGCTAAAAGTGGCTGCACCTAATGCTACGAGCATCAGCATTATTACTACCTATACTACTGGTACCGTGCGGACCGTAAACTTGGGTAGCTTTCCCGTAGCGGGTGGGGTAGCCAACGTGGCTATCCCCGCTAATAGCTTGCGTGCTGCTGCTGATGGAACACCAGTAGGTGCTCCATCCGGTGCTACTGCTGCCGTTCGCACCGCGAATACCTATACCTTCACTGTGGATGCTACCGACGGTATGTCTACCAGCCGTCGCTTTTACTCGGCAGTATTGGTTCAATAATTAGACGAGTTGTAGCTTCCAAAAAGAGCCCTAACTTGATAGTTAGGGCTCTTTTTTTGGAAATCGGCAAACTAAGCAGTGCTCACAGAATATACTGGCTCATGTCGCGGTTTTTCACCATGTCGCGCAGGCGCTCCTCCACTAGCTGCGGCGTGATGGTGAGGGCCGTGCCCGCGGGCAGTTTATCGGGCACGTCGAAGAGCAACTCGTTGAGCAGGCGGCTCATCACGGTGTGCAGGCGGCGGGCCCCGATGTTTTCCACCTCGCTGTTTACTTCGGCAGCGATGTCGGCTAGCTTTAGCAGGGCCTCATCCTCGAAAGTAAGTTCCACATCCTCGGCGGCCAGCAATGCCTGATACTGCTTGGTGAGGGCGTTTTTGGGGTCTTTAAGAATACGATAGAAATCGTCCTTCGTCAGGCTTTGCAGCTCCACTCGGATGGGGAAGCGGCCTTGCAGCTCGGGGATGAGGTCGCTGGGCTTGCTCACGTGGAAAGCCCCGGCGGCGATAAACAGGATGTGGTCGGTATTGACGATGCCGTACTTGGTATTCACGGCCGAGCCCTCCACGATGGGTAGCAGGTCGCGCTGCACGCCCTGGCGGCTCACATCGGGGCCGCCACCGCTTTTGCCGCTGCTGCTCGTGGCCACTTTGTCGATTTCGTCGATGAAGATGATGCCCGAGTTTTCAGCCTGCCGGATGGCTTCCTCCTTCACCTCGTCCATGTCCACGAGTTTGGCGGCTTCCTCGTCCAGCAGCACCTTGCGGGCCTCGGCTACCGACACCTTGCGCTTGCGCGACTTCTTGGGCAGCATGTTGCCCAGCATGTCTTGCAGGCCCGACATGGTGGCTTCGTCCATCATGCCCGGCGCGCCCATGATGCCTACGCTGGGGCTGCCCTGCGCCACGTTGATTTCGATGCGGCGGTCTTCCAACTCGCCATTGCGGATTTTTTGGCGGAAGCGCTCGCGGGTGCGCTCATTCAGCTCCTGGTCGGAGCCGGGTGCGGCGTCGGCCACACGGCCCTCACTATTGCCACCGAAGCCCAGGCCGCTACCGCTGGCAGGTACTTTTATGGGCGGAATGAGCGCGTCGAGAATAATGTCTTCTACGGCCTGGGCGGCCTGGGCTTTCACTTCCTCCTGGCGGCGTTGGCGCAGGCGGCTCACGGCCTGCTCGGCGAGGTCGCGCACCATGCTCTCCACGTCGCGGCCCACGTAGCCCACTTCGGTGAACTTGCTGGCCTCCACCTTCACGAAAGGGGCATCGGCCAGGATAGCCAGCCGGCGCGCAATCTCGGTTTTGCCCACGCCGGTGGCGCCTATCATCAGGATATTATTGGGGACTATCTCCTTCTGCATGTCGGCCGGGGCGTGCAGGCGGCGCCAGCGGTTGCGTAGCGCAATGGCCACGTGGCGCTTGGCTTCGTGCTGGCCAATGATGTACTTATCGAGTTCGGCCACAATCTGGGCCGGGGTCAGGAAACTGGAATCTAACATGCGGGAGGTGTCGGTCGGGAAAAGAATGTCAGGCTGGCCGGGGCTAGCATCGCGCAAAGCCTCTTGCAATGAAGCGGCCAAGATGCTCCTCATCGGTCAGCATGACAGAGGTAGTAGCCGGATAAATGAAAGAATCAGTCTTTTTTCTTCAAAAAGCTGTCCAGGCTGCGGCTCAGGGTAAAATAGTTGCTGCTGCCGGCGGCTTGCAGCGTGGCGTACGTGTAATCGAGCTGAAACTGCGAGATTTTCACCATTGCCCCGAAGCTGAAGCCCGCGCCGCCGCCCACGTTGTCGAGGCGCAGCTCACGGGCTTGCAGGTGGTTGTAGCCCGCGCGCAGGCTTAGACCCTTGCCCAGCAGCAACTCGGCGGCCACCGTGAAGTGCCGGGCCAGGTTATCGCCAAAGTTGAAGCTGGGCCGCACCTCCTCGTTATTGGCGTTGAGGGTGACACGGGCGTTGGGGTCGAGGTACTGAATGCGCCAGGTTTGGAGGTGGTGGGCGGTGAGCGTCACGCGCAACGGCATGTGCTCGGGCTTGATGGTGGTGCCCAGCTGCACATCGAGCGGCAGCGGCTCGCGGGTGGCGGCCGTGTAGGGCACCAGCATGTAGCCCGCGTTTTTCACGACCAGGCCCACCGTAAAGTCGGCTTCATTGGGCTTGTAGAGCACGCCCGCATCGCCGGCCAGGCCCAGCGCACGGTCGCCCGCAATGCTCGACACCGCTAGCTTGGCCGCGAGGCCGAAGGTGAATTTGCCCTTGGTATAGGAGTCGGCGGCAGTCAGCGCATACTCGTTTACCGAGAAAGTGCCCAAGGAGTTGCCAGCCAAGTCGTTATAAGAAAGGCTGCCGTAGCTCAGGTAGGTGAGGCCCAGGCCGAAGCGCCCGCGCTTTTCGGTATTGAAGGCGTAGGCCGCCGTGCTCTGCTTGATGTCCGATAGGTAGCCGACGTAGCTTACGGCGGCCATATGGTCCATATCAGCGTTGAGTAGGGCCGGGCTGGCGAAAAACTGCGTAGGGTCGCTGCTGCGCGCCGAGGCTGTCATGCTGCCCAGCGCCGCAAGTTGCGCTGAAGGCGGCAGGCTCAGAAACGGAAACGCCGAGCGCCCCCCAATCTGGGCCTGCGCGGTGGGCACGGCCAGTCCCATCCCCAGTACCAGAATAACGTGCGCGGAGAGCTGCTTCATCGGGCTAAAATTACGCCTAGCCAGCCGGTTCTACTGTCCCTGGCTAATGGCAATATTATCCAGCAAAAAGAGGAACTGACTCAGGGTTGTCCCTCGTCAGTTCCTCTTTCACTTGACTTTGCTGGCTATGCGGCTACTGCACCTCCACGCTGGGGCCGGTGGGCGCGGGGGCCTCATCGCGCACGGGCAGCTTTTGAGGGCGGGCCACCAGTTCGGGGAGTAGGGCGGCAGCCAGCACGTCGTCGACGCGGTCGGCGTAGGTGATGGTGACGCCCTTGAGGTAGTCGGCCGGGATTTCCTCCACATCCTTGCGGTTTTTGGGCGAGAGGATGATGAGGTCGATGCCGGCGCGGCGGGCAGCCAGCAGCTTTTCCTTGATGCCACCCACTGGCAGCACGCGGCCGCGCAGGGTGATTTCGCCGGTCATGGCCATGTGCGGCCGAATCTTGCGCTGCGTGTAGGCCGAGGCAATACTGGTGAAAATGGCGATGCCCGCACTCGGCCCGTCCTTCGGAATACCGCCCTCGGGGAAGTGAATGTGCAGGTCGTACTGCTCGAATAAGCGATAGTCGATGCCCAGCTCGTCGGCCCGCGAGCGCAGGTAGGAGAGGGCCGTAATGGCCGATTCCTTCATCACGTCGCCCAGCTGGCCGCTGAGCGTGAGCTTGCCCCGGCCCCGGCTCAGGAGGCTTTCTACGAACAGAATATCGCCGCCCACGCTCGTCCAGGCCAGGCCCGTAACCACGCCGGCCGTGTCGTGGTCCTGGTCCTTGTCGCGGTCAAAGCGCGGCGAGCCCAGGATTTTGAGCACGTCGCTGGGGTCGAGCTGGGCGGGCAGGGTTTCCTTGCTGGCCTTGCGGCGGGCCAGGTTGCGGGTGAGGGCGGCGAGCTGGCGCTCCAGGCTGCGCACGCCGCTCTCGCGGGTGTAGTCGTCGGCCACGCGGTGCAGGGCCGGGTCGGTGATTTTTACCTCCGTTTCGCCCAGGCCGTGCTCGCGCAGCTGCTTAGGCCAGAGGTGCTTGCGGGCAATCTGCACTTTCTCCTCCTGGGTGTAGCCGGTGAGGTCGATGATTTCCATGCGGTCGCGCAGGGCCGGCTGAATGGTTTCCAGCGAGTTGGCCGTGGCGATGAACAGCACCTTGCTCAGGTCGTACTCCACCTCCAGGTAGTTGTCGGTGAAGGTCGAGTTTTGCTCGGGGTCCAGCACCTCCAGCAGCGCCGAGCTGGGGTCGCCCCGGAAGTCGCTGCTGACTTTGTCAATCTCGTCCAGAATAATGACTGGGTTGCTCACGCCGGCCTTCTTTATCTGCGAGATAATGCGGCCCGGCATGGCCCCCACGTAGGTTTTGCGGTGCCCGCGAATTTCGGCCTCGTCGCGCACGCCGCCCAGGCTCAGGCGCACGTACTTGCGGCCCAGCGCCGTTGCAATGCTGCGGCCCAGGCTGGTTTTGCCCACGCCGGGCGGGCCATAAAGACACAAAATCGGCGCTTTCAAGTCCTGCTTCAGCTTGAGCACGGCCAGGTATTCGAGGATGCGCTCCTTCACCTTTTCGAGGCCGAAGTGGTCGGCATCCAGGATTTTCTTGGTCGTCTTGAGGTTGAACTTGTCCTTGGTCGTTTCACCCCAGGGCAGGTCAAGCAAAAACTCTACGTAGTTGAGTGTCACTGGGTAATCGGGCGACATCTGGTTGAGGCGCCCCAACTTGCCAAGCTCCTTATCGAAGTGCTTGGCCACGGCCTCCGACCATTTTTTGCCCTTGGCGCGGGCGCGCAGGGCAGCTACGTCGCCTTCGGCGCTGCCTTCGCCCTGGCCCAGTTCGTCTTGCAGCGTTTTGAGCTGTTTACGCAGAAAGTACTCGCGTTGCTCAGCATCAATGCCGGTGTGCACCTTGGTGCGGATATCGTTCTTAATCTCCAGCAGCTCAATCTGGCGCAGCAGCGCTTCGAGCAACTGGCGGCCCTGGGCCTCGGGGTCGGCCAGTTCCAGCAGCGCCTGCTTGGCGGGTAGCTCCAACTGCACGTTAGAGGAAAGAAAGTGGATTAGAAAGGCCGGCGACTGGATGCCGTCGAGCATGGCGCGGGCCTCCATCGGGATTTCGGGCGTCAGCTCCAGCACCTTGCCGGCGGCTTCGCGCAGGCTTTGCAGTAGCACCAGCTCGCCATCGACCTCCGAATCCAGGGCGCGCTCTTCAAAGTACGTAACCCGCGCCGTGAGCTGCGGCGAGTACGTAAGCTGCTCGCCCACGTGAAAGCGCACCTGCCCTTGCAGGATGATGGTGACTGTATCGTCGGGCTGGTCGATGAGCTTGAGAATGCGCGCCAGCGTGCCCACGGGGTGCAGCTCCTCGGTGTTGGGCTCGTCGGCGTCGGGCTGGCGCTGGGCCACTACGCCCACCAACTTTTCGTTTTTAGCGGCTAGCTTACGCACCAAGCGGATGCTTTTTTTGCGCGTTACCGTCACGGGCAGCACCACACCGGGGAAGAGTACGGTGTTGCGCACGGGCAGCAGGGCCAGAACAGTGGGCGCATCATCAGCGCGGAGCAGGTGGTCGGGGTCGGCGGCCATAATGGCAATGGCTTCAGAGGGTGAATCGGGGCCGCTAGCCGCCAGGCGGCTGGGCTCAAACAAATCAAACGACATGGATAACGCAGAAAATAGGCCGGCCAGGGTAGCCAGAAGCTTCTGCCAGAGTGGCAGCCAGCTTCGGCTGGGCTAAGGTAAGAAGGGGCCGGGCTGGCACGGCGACAAGGGCCGTGCCAGCCCGGCCGAAGCCGCCAAAGCGGCGCATTGCTCTCGAAGCTCGGTAGTAATTTGATAATAATGACTATTGTGTAAGAACTTGCAGTACTATTCTGCCCCCCTGCCTGCCCATGCGCCACCCGCTACTTTTTTGTTTCTTCGGCTGCTGGCTGCTTTTGCTGGGGCAAATGCCGCATTTGCAAGCGCAGCAGGCCCCGCGCCGGGCTCCGCAGAACACCAAAACGGCGGCTGGCCCCGCGAAAACTGCGGTTTCCCCCGCCGCTGTGCCCCTGCCTACTTACCAGCAGCGCGCCCTCAAGGGCCGCGTGAGCCGCCGCCTGCGCCTGCGCGCCGATGGCACGCCTGACTTCCCGAACGTTAATAAAATCGCCTTTTACGAGAACAAAAAGGTCCTCAAGGCCATCCAGAAGGCCGAGCGCCGCCACAACTACGTCGAGGCCCGCACGTTGCTCACGCGCTACGTGGGCCAGTTTGGCATCGAAAACTTCTACCGCAATACCGACCTGCTCTGGCACCTTGGCCAGCTCATGCAGCGCGACAGCACCAGGCAGGAGCTGGCCAAGGCGTATTTCCGGCTGGCCCTCAAGCACCACCGCACCGATATCCGGCGCGTGCAGCTCTACTACGACTCGCTGGAGGAGAAGGCCGCCATTCTCTACGTGCCGCTCAAAATGTACTACGAGTTGGTGGAGTACCGCAAGAATATCAGCACCTTCCACCCGCCCAAAAACGTGTACACCAACATGGGCGACGCCATCAACTCGAAGTTTCCGGACTACGGCCCGGCCCTGGGTGCCAACGATACCATGCTGCTGTTCAGCTCGAAGCGTACGCAGGGCAAGGGAATCCGCACCAAGGTGGACGAGAACCTGTACGTGGCGCATAAGGAGGGAGACAACTTCTGGTCGGAGGCCCAGCCGCTGCCCAAGCCCATTAATTCGCAGTACAATGAAGGCTCGGCCTGCTTCTCGCACGATGGCAAAACCATCTTTTTTGCCCGCTGCGAGTGTCCCACCTGCCACAGCAACTGCGACCTCTACACTGCCAAGCTGGGCAAAGACGGCAAGTGGAGCGTGCCCAAGAGCCTCGGCCCGCTCGTCAACTCGGTGGGCTGGGACTCGCAGCCCACGCTCTCACCCAAGGAAGACACGCTCTATTTTGCCTCCGACCGGCTCGGTGGCTTCGGCCTGAGCGACATCTATTACACCGTAAAAAAGTACGGCCAGTGGGGGCCAGCCCAGAATATGGGGCCGGTGGTGAACACCCGCGAGAGCGAGGTAAGCCCGTTTTTTCACCCGCTCTACCAGGTGCTGTACTTCAGCTCGCGGGGCCAGCTGCTCAACTTCGGTGACTTTGATATCTACAAAACCTACCGCGTGCAGGGCCGCTGGCAGGAGCCGCGCAACATCGGCCCGCTTGTGAATGGCAAGGGCTCGGAGTACTACTTTACCATCGACAGCCAGAGCAAAAACCTCTACTACGCCCGCTCCGAAGCGCAGGAAATGGACAATCTGGACCTCTACTCGTTCCCACTACCGATGGAGGCCCAGCCGCTGGCTACCACCCAGGTAGCCGGCACGCTCCTCGACTCGGTAAGCAACAAGCCCCTCAAGGGCATGGTCAGCATCATCGACCTGGACAACGGTATTGAGGTGGCCAGCAAGTACTTGCGTGCCGATGGCTCCTTCGACTTCGAGCTGATGGACGGCTCGCACTATGCCATGCTCATCCAAAGCCCCGACGCGTTTTCGGTCGAAAAGCGCTTCGAGCTAAAAGGCGATACCGTGATGACGATGCTCACCAATAGTATCGACTACAAGCTGCCGCTCATCTTCAAAAATGTTGAGTTTGAGGCCAATAAGTCGGGTATCCGGCCGACTATGCAGCCCACGCTCGACCGCATCACGCTGTTTCTGGTGGACCATCCTACGTACCGGCTCAGTATTGCGGGCCACACCGATGGTCGGGGCGACCCCGAGGTCAATGAAAAGCTTTCGCAAGACCGCGCCGAGGAAATTCGGCGCTACATCGAGCGTAAGGGCAAGCTTGGCCCCAACCGCATCGAAAGCTTCGGCTACGGCTCCAGTAAGCCCCTCAAAGACGAGCTGACCGAGGCCGACGCCCGTATCAACCGCCGCGTGGAGTTCCGGCTCGTGAAGCCGGAAGGTGACAAAGGCGCGGCCGACCCGAATTGGAAATAGCCTAGCCAGCGGTACTTATTCGGGCCAGTCGCGCTGCAAGTCCTGCTCGCGCATGCATTTGAAATGCCCTTGCGGGCACTTGCCAAAGCCGATTTTAGAGCACGGCCGGCACGGCAGGTTCAGCACCTCCAGCGCCTCAAAGCGGGTGCGGTAGGGGTACATGCCAAACTGCGGCACGGTGTTGCCCCACACGCTGAAAATCTCCTTCTTAAAAGCCGAGGCGATGTGCATCAGCCCCGTATCGTGGCTGACCACGAACTGCGCCTGCCGCACCAGTGAGGCCGATTGGTGCAGCGAAAAACGCCCGCAGCCATTGAAAATGAGCGCGTTGGATGCTAGCTCAATGACGTGGCCGGTGCTCTCGTCCTCGGGCCCGCCCAGCAGTACTACCGGGCGCGGGGCCAGGTTTTGCACCAACTCAATGAGCTTCTCAACGGGTAGGCGCTTGGTGGCGTGCTGCGCCCCGATGGCCACCGCCACGTATTCCCAGGGCCGGAAACCGGCCGGCAGCTCGGTGGCTAAGTCTACTTCGTGGCTGACTGGGATGAAATAATCCAGCCCCTCGCCATCGTCGCGGATGCCCAGCGGCGCGGCTGCCGCCCGGTAGCGGTCCACGATGTGCACAGGCGGCAACTGGTTGATTTTGAAGCGCACCAGCAGGTATTTTGCCCAGTTGAGCTTGTCGAAGGCCCGGCCGGGTATGCCCGGCAGTTGCAGCCGGATAAGCCGCGTACGCAGGTTGTTGTGCAAATCCACAATAAAGTCGAATCGCTCGGCGCGTAGCTCGCGCACCAGTTCGCCCAGGCTGCCGCTCAGCAAATGCAGCTTATCCACGTAGGGGCTGGCCTCGAAGAGCTTGGCAAAGCCCGGCTTAGTGGCAAAGTGCACCTGCGCCTTGGGCAGCTGCGTTTTCAGTTGCCGTACCACCGGTGTAGTCAGCACAATATCGCCGATGGAAGAAAAGCGCAGAACCAGGATTTTCATGTCGTTCTTTCAGAGAAAGACTAATTGATAACCCTCGCCTTGCGCGCTGCGAAGTACGCCGCCGCCTCGTCTACCGACTTCGTGTTAAACGTCATCTCCTTGGTTAGCATGCCCTTGCGGCCGGCCAGCACGCCGTAGCGCATGTCGGCGTAGCCGTCGGTGTGGTGGGCATCGGGGTTGATGCTGAGCTGCACGCCCTGGCTGATGGCGTAGCGCACCCAACGCCAGTCGAGGTCGAGGCGCCAGGGGTTGGCGTTAATTTCGATAATCACCTGGTGCTCGGCGCAGGCATCAATAACGGCTTTGAAATCAATGGGATAGCCTGCCCGGCGCAGCAGCAGCCGGCCGGTGGGGTGGCCCAGCATGGTGGTGTGCGGGTTGGCAATGGCGGCCAGCAGGCGCTCGGTGGCGCGGGCCTCGTCCATCTTGAGGTTGGAGTGGATGGAGGCCACGATGAAGTCGAACGAGCCGCGCAGCTCGGCGTCGTAGTCCAGGCTGCCATCACCCAGGATATCGGCCTCAATACCCTTGAAAATGCGGAATGGCGCCAGCTCAGCGTTCAGCTCGTCGATTTCGCGCTGCTGCTGGCGCACGCGCTCCGGCCCCAGGCCATTGGCGTAGTGCGCGGCTTGCGAATGGTCGCAAATACCGAGGTACTCGTAGCCCGCATCGCGCAGGAAAGTCGCCATCTGGCGGAGCGAGTGGCTGCCGTCCGAGTAGGTGCTGTGGTTGTGGAGTGAGCCGCGCAAGTCGCTGTCTTGCAAGAGTTGCGGTAGCTTGTGCTCGGCGGCTAGCTCGATTTCGCCCAGGCCCTCGCGCAGCTCGGGCACCACGTATTGCAGGCCGGCTTTCTCATACAACGCCTCTTCGCTGGCAAAGCGCTCGCGCTTGGCCCATTGGCGCAGGGTACCCGGCTGGCCGGCGCTGGCCGAGGGTAGCGGCGCGCCCAGGTGCGCCTCGTTGCCGGTGCTCACGAAGAGCTGGTTGACAAAATCGGCCGGGGCGACCACCTGCACGGCCACGGCCACGCCCGAGTCGGCCACGGTGCCGCGCCACGCGAAGGGGCCCGAGCGGCGCACATCAGCGCGCAGGCCGGGCGCAGCATTAAGCACCGCGTGGATGGGGGCGGGGTCATCGCTGGCCACCACAATTTCGATGGTTTCCACTATTTCGAGGGCGCGGCGCACCTCGCCGGTGGCGGCGGCTTCGGCCACGCCGGGCACCTGGCGCAGGCGGGCGGTGAGGTCGTTGGCCAGCTGCTCGGCCTGCGAAAACAGCAGCTTGCCCGCGCTTTGGTCGGTGAAGGCCAGCGCGGCCAGCAGGCTTTCCTGAGTTTTGGCCCCGAAGCCCTTGAGCTTGGCTACCAGGCCGGCCTCGGCGGCTTCGCGCAACTGCTCGGGGCTTTCGATGCTGGCATCGCGCCACAGGGCGCGCACTTTCTTGGGGCCGATGCCTTTGATATTCAGCAACTCTACTACGCCGGACGGCGTGGTGTCGAGCAGGCGCTGAAGTTCTTCAAACGTGCCGGTATCGAGCAGTTCGGCTACTTTGGCAGCCTGGGTTTTACTCAGGCCGGTGCGGTCGGGCAGGCCGGGGCGCTCCACCTCGGCCACCGGAAATTCCAGCTGCTCCAGGGCCGTGGCGGTGCCTTCATAGGCCCTGATTTTGAAGGCATTTTCGTCGTGCAGCTCCAGGAGCTGGGCCGTGAGCCGGAAGGCTTTGATAAGAGCGCGGTTATCCACAGGAGGGCGGGTTGCGGGTGGGTGGGGCGGGCGCGGGGCCCGCCGGCATAAGACGCCAAAAGTACGGCCCAACTCATGGCCGGGATGCCCGCCGTGCCCGTACTATTGCCTTATCATGGCTTTCTTCAAACGCTTTGGCTGGCTGGCCGGCCTGCTCATGCTGGCCGCCGCCTGCCACCCCGACCACCCCCCTGGGCTGCCCAGCGGCCGCCTCGCGGCCCTGCACGGCACTTGGCTGCTCGTGCCCGAAGCCAGCCGCGCCGACACCCTCACGTACCGCCGCAACACCTACCGCTTTCGCTACCGGCCGGGCGGCCGGCCGGGCTTCCGGCTGGGGCCGGCCGGGCGCTTTGTACGCTACGACGTGGCGCCCGGCGGTGGCTTGCTTGCCCAGGAAGGTACCTGGACCGAAACCAGCGCCGGCCGCCTGCTCGTGCACCTGCCCGAGACGGAGCCCGCCGAGCCCGACTATGAGCTGGCCCTGCTCAGCTTCCAGAAAGGGGAACTCCGGTTGCTGCGGCTGGCTCAGCGCCCCGCCGTCGAAATCATTAAGCAGCCTTGAAAAGATAATGCTACTGCCGGCTATTAGGCAAGTAGCGCAATGGCAGCGGCCAGTACCCGGCCCACTGCTATTTGCCCAATGGCAGGGTCGTGGGCGGGCGGGCTAAAATCACCCAGCGCGAAGCGCGCCTCCTGGCTCGGCGGAAACAAGCAGCGGCAGGGTGCTCGCAGCAGCGCCGGGGGGTAGGGAAAAAACTTGCCGTAGTTTTCGCCCATCAGCAGCACCAGGCAGGGCGTGCCGGCCTGGGCGGCCAGGTGGGCGGCTACCGTATCGTTGCTGATAAGGAGCTGTGCGCCTGCGATAAGCGCAGCCAGTGCGGGCAGGTCCGTTTGGCCGCATTGGTTATCGAGCGGCACGCCCGGCCCGGCTGCTTGCGCAATGGCCGGCACGTAGCCGCTGTCGCTGGGGCTGCCCGCTACCACCAGCCGAAATCGGGAGCCGTAGCGCCGGTGCAGCGCCTGCGCCAGCTCGCCAAACTGCTGGGCCGGCCAGCGCTTTTGGCGGGCACTGGCCCCCGGAAAAAGTACGATATACGGCCCGGCCGCCGCTAGCGTGGCCCCGGCCTCCTGCACCAACGAGGGCAGTGCCAGCAGCGCCCTAGTGGGTGTGAGGGCGCCGCTATCGATAGCTTGCTGCCGCCAATGCTCAAAAAATTCGCGGTTACGGTCGTACTCAAATAACACGGCGCGGGTGGTAGGCAGCAGGCGCGTGTAGCTCGCATCGAGCAGCGCAAACCAGGGTTCGTGCACGTGTATACCCTGGCTGGCTATGCGTATTGGCGCGTGCAAAAACCGGATAAAATTCTCGGCGGCTGGCTCCCGTACGTGCACTGGGTACAGCACTTCGCCCGCTCCCAGCTGCCCGATACGTGCTACAATCTCGGCGCGGTAGGCCAGGTCAGTGGCAAAACGGCCGAACTGCACGGGAATGACATCGGCCACAATGTCGCCGTCCCAGGCTTGGGCCAGTGGGGCCCACAAGGCATTGGCTAGCAGAACAAGGTGCTGGCCACGCTGCCGCAGCTCGGCGCTCAGTTGGCGTAGCCAGGGGCGGTAGAGCAGGTAGTCGCCGATAGAGTCGTTGCGCACTACCAACACGCGGCTAGGGTCGGGCGGGGCCTGCGCCGCCAGGGCAGCCGCGTCGCAGCGGCTCAGGGCCGCAATGCGGCGCTGCTGGCGGCGCTGGCGGCTAAGCTGGCGGAGGCGGGCAAAAAAAGAGCTGAACATGCCCGCAAAACTACTGGGCTGCGTGGCGGCTCCGCCTAGCGGGTGGGGGAGCCATGGGGGGTTGGCTCGCTGGGCGCCGCCGCTAGCAAAATAAAAAACAGCCCGGTCAGTACCCCCACCTGGCTCTCCAGCGTGTACTCAACCAGAAAGGAGAGGGAGATGATGAGGTACATCAGCAGCAGCCGCACGTTGCGCCGCCGCCAGCCCACCCACAAGGGGTAGTAAAAGCCGACCAGAAAGACCAGCAGCCCCACCGCCCCGTAGGCCGCGAGGTTGAAAATGAATTGGTTGTGCGGCAGTAGGTAGTGCGCCCGCTCAATCTGCGGAAACCGGGCGCCGTACCCCGCCGCCATGGCATCGGCCAGCCCAACCCGGCTGACGCCCGCCAGGGGGTGCGCCCGGATAATATCCCAGGCAATGTCGTAGGAGTACACCCGCGCCGTCATCGAATAATTGTTGGCGGCCGCTACCGATTTTATTTTGCCTACATCAGTCTGCGTATCAATGATTTTATTGCGCAGCGTCGTAAAGCAAAGCAGCGACGTGCCCGCCAGCGCCGCAATAAGCAGGCTGATGCGCAGTACGTCCTTCCACCGGTTTAGCTGCCAGCCCAGCCAGCCCAGCCACAGCGCCCCGCCGGCGTACATGGTCACTAGGCCGCTGCGCGCGGCCAGCAGGTGCTGAAACAAGAACAGCAAGCCCACTCCTGCCGCCGTAAGCTGCCGCCAGCGGCGGGGCAGCTCACGGCCGAGCACGAGCGAGGCGCCCGCCAGCACGGCCATGCTCACCAGCAAGCTGAACCGAATGTGGTCGGGCTCGGTAGGCATCACCCGCGACTCCAGGTATATGCGGTTAATCTCCTTTAAGTGAGCAAGATAGTTGAGCGTGGCCGAGGCAGCGGCGGCCAGGCAGCAGCCTATCAGCACGAGCCACAGCGTGCGCTTGTGCGCCGCCTGCCAAGAGGGGAGGAGCAAAAAGGCTACCGGCAACAGCACAAAAGGTAGTTCCAGTACCAGGTCTTGGCGCAGCGCCGGGTTAGCCAGGGTGCTGTGCCACAGGCCCGTAACCAGGTGTAGCAGGTAGATGAGCACGAAGCTCAGAAGCTCCGGCCAGTGCGCCCGCTGCGCAATGCGCTTGTGCTGTAAGCTGTACCCAACGCCCGTCAGAAATAAGCCGGCAATGCCAAGGCTGGGTAGCGCCCGCACGGCGCTCGAAAGAAAAAGCCCGACAATAAGGAGAATGCCCCACCCTACACTCAGTTGCCGTACTCTCGCCTCGGAAAAAAAACTCCACATTCAGGAAAAATCGACTAGCGTATAGGTAAGTGCGCAGCTAGCCCGGCTTGCTGTAGGCCCGGCGCAGGTGCCGGCCGGGGGCGTAGGTGCCGCTACCAGAAGGGCCGGCCGCCAGGGAGTAGGAGGGGTTGGACTTCCGTGCTAGTTGCTGAAAAAGAAAGCTGGGTAACTGCGGCCGGTCCTAGGCTATTGCCCACCGCGCTGTGAATAAGCGATGCCCGCCAAACGCAGGAGGGCCCACAAAAGTAGGGCCCCGGCAGCTCGCCCAAGGCACTTTAAGCTGAAATATAGCTCCCGGGCTTACCATTCGAGCCAGGCGCGCCGCAGGCCGGGCCGCGCAAGTGCGGTGGGCTGGCCGAAGCTGGCCTGCCAGGCCCGACCTTTGTCACCATGAACCATTGGCTCGTTAAATCCGAACCCGACGCGTACGCCTGGGCCGACTTCGTGCGCGACGGCGGTACCGACTGGACGGGCGTGCGCAACTACCAGGCCCGCAACAATCTGCAAGCCATGCAGCCCGGCGACCTTGCCCTCTTCTACCACAGCGTGAGCGAAAAGGCCGTGGTAGGCGTGGCCCTCGTGCACGCCGCCGCCGCCCCCGATGCCACCGCCGAGGCGGGTAGCCCCTGGGTGGCCGTGTACCTGCGGCCCCACGCGCCGCTGGCCCGCCCGGTGCCGCTGGCTGCTCTCAAGGCCGAGCCCCGGCTGGCCCAGCTTAGCCTGCTGCGGCAGTCGCGCCTGTCCGTTACGCCCGTGCGGCCCGAAGAATTTGACCTGATACTGGCCTTGGCCGAGGGCTAGCCGAAACCGCAAAAAAAGGCGGTTGGCCCAGCTTGCCTTGGCTACCAAAAAAAAGGTATCTTCGTGAAAGCCCGCTAACTATTCACGCTCGGGCTGCGTTGCGAGGCCAGCTATGAAACACTTTTTCGCTTTTTGGTGCTGCCTGCTCCCCTTTAGCCTGTGCGCGCAGCGCGCCGTGCCCGCGCCACCCGCCGATGCGCCCCGGCAAGCCGCCCGCACCGAGCTGCTGCTCGACCCCGATACCGACGAGGTGCAGGTGCAGGCCCTGCCTACCGATACGGCCGTGGTGCTGCTCATCCGGCACGAGGGGCCAGGCATGCGCACGCCGCGCTACGTGTTTCAGCACTACGGCGCCGACCTGCACCTGCGCCGCGAAACGCCGGTCGAGATTCCGGAAGAATTTGACTTGCAGCGCCTTTGTACCGAGCCGGGGGTGGTGTATGCGCTGTTTCGCTCGCCCGCCAAAACGGGCCGGCTGCTGGCCGTGGCCTACGATACCCGCGGTGGGCAGGTGCGGGTGCAGGCTTTCGAGACCAAGCTTTGCCGCGAGGTAGTAGCCCTGAAGGCAATGGCTGGCCGGCTGCTCGTCAATGTGACGCTCAGCGACCAGCAGCACCAGACGGTGCTGCTTCTCGACGTGGCCAACGGTAATTTTCAGTTTTTGCCTTCGCTCTACGAGCCGCTCGATACCGAGCTTACCAGCGTGGCCAACCGCCCCGCCGGCCACGCCGAGTTTGTGCTCAGCCAAAGCAACGGCCGCAAGCAGCGCCTCCAGCTCAAGCGCCTCTCGGCCGAGCACGGCCAGTTGCTAAGCTCCGAGTTTGTGCAAACCGAGAGCGAGCGCAGCTTGCTCACCGCCCAGCTCAGCCCGCCTGAGGACACCACCACGCGCTTGCTGGCCGGCACTTATGGCCTGCGCGATTTGCACTCCGTGCAGGGGCTGTTTGCCACCGACCTGACTTCGCGCTCGGCCACGGCGGCTAGCAATCGGCCGGCCCTGCGCTTCTACGACTTCAAGCGCTTCCGGCACTTCTTCGACTACCTCAACCCCACCAAGGAAGCTCGCCTGCGCGACCGCACCGCCCGCCGCGAAGCCCGTGAGGTGAGCCCCGTGCGCTGGCACTACCGCCTGCTGCTGCACGAGCTGCTACGCCAGCCCGATGGCGGCTACACGCTGGTGGGCGAGGTGTACACGCCCCAGTACAACTACTCTTCGTACGGCGGGCTGGCCCTGAACCCTTACTCAGTGACGGGCCGCAACTCGTACGGCGCCTACAACAGCGGCTTCAATCCCTACGCCAATTATGGCACCTCCAACCGCAATTTCGTGGGCTTTCGTACCACCCAGGCCGTGGTGTGTGGCTTTGATAAGCGCGGTAACTTGCTTTGGGACAATACGTTCGTCGTAGGTCCGGGCCTGGTGCGCACTGCGCTGGAAGAAGCCGTGCAGCCCCTTGCCCTCAGCGACGGCCGCCTGGTGCTAGCCTACCTGCTCGACAACGAGGTGCATTACAAGCGCATCAACCAGAGCGAGCCCGCCCCCAACGATACCAAGGTGGAGCTGCTCACCAGCGCCACCAGCCAGCCCGAAAAAGTGCTGGAAGTGCGCCAGCCCGAGCTAATGCCCTGGGGCGATAACAAATTTTTAGCCAGCGGCTTTCAGCGTATAAAAGCCGAGCGCGGCCCCGAGCGGCAAGTGTTTTTCTTGCAGGTGCTGCATTTTTAGCCGGCGGCCGTAGGCAGCCGCTGGCCGACCTTTGTAGCTAGCCAGGATGCCCGTTGTAGCGGCTGGCTAGCTCTGCAAATGACTTCTTCTTCCGCTAAAACCCCGGCGTTGAGCCTGCTGGCCACGCACACCGGCCACCCGCACGAAGCAGGCCTCGATGAGGCTGGGCGCGGCTGCCTGGCCGGTCCGGTGTTTGCCGCCGCCGTCATCCTGCCGCCCGACTTTGACCCGCAGTTTCTCAACGATTCCAAGCAGCTCACGGCGCGTCGGCGCGAGGCGCTGCGCACGCTCATTTGTGCCGAAGCAGTGGCCTGGGCCGTTGGCACCGCTACCACCGACGAAATCGCCGCCATCAATATTGCCCAGGCTAGCTACCTGGCCATGCACCGGGCCGTGGCTGCGCTAGCCGTGCCGGCCGCCCACCTACTCGTCGATGGCAACCGGTTTAAGCCCTATCCGGAAATTGCCTATACCTGTGCCGTAGGCGGCGACGGCCGCTACCGCCACATCGCAGCGGCGTCCATCCTAGCCAAAACGTTTCGCGATGAGCACATGCTAGCGCTGGCCCAGGAATACCCGCAGTATGGCTGGAGTCAAAACGCGGGCTACCCCACGGCGGCCCATCGTGCCGCTATTCGGGAGCATGGCCCCACGCCACACCACCGCATGAGTTTTCGGCTGTTATAAAACTGTACCCTAGCGCTGGCTAGCTCCTATCTTTCAGCTTCAACAAGTCGAGGAAGAGGCTAAAACCATCCACGGTGCCGCCGCCCTCCCCACCAAAAGAATCGAACGTGAGCGGCTTGATGATATAGCCGCTGATGCCCAAATCGGTAGCGCCCGAGCGGTCCACATCGAGGTCTGACGTGGTCATGATGAACACGTTGAGGTCGCTGAACTCCGGGTCGGTACGCAGGATTTTTAGTAGCTCCAGCCCGTTGAGGCGGGGCATGTTCAGGTCGAGCATCACCAAGCTGGGGCGCGGGATTTTGGTTTCGCCGTTTTCGCCCCGCAGTAGATTAAGCGCCTCGCGGCCGTTGCGGGCGTGAACTAGGGGCACCGCGATATTCTGCTTGCGAAGCTCCCGCTGCACATTCATCACATCCATCTGGTCATCTTCGACGAGGAGAATGCTGGGCGAGGCGGGCGAGGAAAGGGGGGACATGAGAATAAAAAGAAGCAGTCGGGGGCCAGTATAGGCAGGTAGGATTAACGAGATAGAATAGGAAAGGATGCGCGGCTGGCTACTTAACCGTAGCTGCGAGTTGCGCCGCCGGCACCGCCTGCACCCCCGCCGAAGCTGGTTTGGCGGCCGGCTTTTTGGGCCAGGTAAAGAAGAAAGTAGCACCTTCCCCCTCGGCCGACTCGACCCAGATGCGGCCGCCCTGCCGCTCCACTATTTTCTTCACGATGGCCAGGCCCACGCCGGTGCTTTCGAGGGCATCGCGCTCTACCAGGGTCTGAAAAATAATGAAAATCCGCTCGTGATATTCGGCCGCTATGCCGGGCCCATCGTCCTGCACCGAGAAGCGGTAGAAATTATCATCCAGGTCTTCGCAGCCAATGCGAATGGTTCCGCTAGCTGGCCGGTCGTGGTACTTGATGGCGTTGGAAATCAGGTTAGTAAATACCTGTTGAAGCTGGGTGCGGTTGGTGGGCAGCGTGGGTAGGAAGAACGGCAGCTCCAGGTGCATGCCCTCCGGCAAGCCCACCGTATCGGTGATTTCGCGCAGCAGCTGGCGCACGAATACCGCCTCGTTGGCCTCGGCTACCTTGCCTACGCGGGCCAGCGCCAAGATGCCGGTGATGAGGTTTTCCATGCGGTGCACGCGCTGCCGCATCAAGGCCAGAAACTCGCGGATGTGGGGCGGCAGCGTGTCCTTGCCCATGTCTTCCTCAATCCAGCGCGAGGCGCTTTCGATGCCCCGCAGCGGAGCCTTCAGGTCGTGCGAAACCACGTAGGCAAACTGGTCCAGCTCCTGGTTGCGGCCTTCGAGCTGGCTGATATTCTGGTCGATAGTGCGGGCCATCGAGTTGAGGGCCGTCGTTAGCTCACTCACCTCATCGTGCTCATGGTCTATGAGTTGCGTTTTGTAGTCGCCATCGGCCAGCCGGCGGGCCATCGAAATCATGCCGCGCAGGCGGCGCGAGAGCAGCCGCACGATGTACACGGCCCAGAGCAGCCCAAAAATCAGGGCCAGCCCGGTTATCAGGCCCGAGAGCATCTGGGCCCGCGCAATGCTATCGGTGAGGCGCTGGCGCTGGGCTTGGCGGTTGGCGTTTTCTTCCTTATCAAACCCCGCCATCTGAAAGCGGATGGCGTCCATTATCTGCTTGCCAGCCAGGCCCTCGGCCAGGTGGGCGTGGGGCATGCCTTTAAGGCCCTGCTGCTGCGGGTCGCGCTGGCGGGCGGCGCGCTTCTCGCTTATCATCAGGTGCGTGTAGGTAGACCACTGCCGGTAGCGGTGCTGGGTAGTGTCGAGGCGCTGGCGCTGCGCGGGCTCCTCAGCCAACTCGTCGCGCAGGATGTTGAAGCGGCTCAATAAATCGCGCTCGCCCGAATAGTAAGGTTGCAGCAGCTGCTCATTGCCCAGCAGCAGGTAGCCCCGGAAGCCAGTCTCCATGTCGATGATGCTGCGCAATAGCGTCGAGCCATCGGCCGAGGTGCGCTGGCTGGCCTCCACGCGCTGCGAGTTGCGCAACACCTGGCCCGCCAGGCGATAGTTGACGACCACCACGGCCGCAAATAAGCCCAGCAGCAGCAGAAAGCCGGCGAATAGTTTGGTAGTAAGGTTGATTTTCATGGTCGCCGACGCTCCGTCATGCTTGCGCAGTACGCAGTTTGGCTTCCATAGTTTGGAGGAGGTCCTGAATGCGGTCAGCCAGTACCTGCACTTCGCCGAAGCCCGCCAGGGCCTCCTCACGGTGGCCGGCTAAATGCAAATCCATGAGCCGGTTGGCCTGCTTATGGATGAGGCGGTGCAGCGAGTCCAGCTCGCGCATCTGGGGCACATTCTGGTAGTCGCCCTGCCAGCGCGCGGTTATCCACTGCCCCATGCCACACTGGTCGGGGTCGCGCAGCGGGGCTTCGTCCTTGCTGTTGCCGTGCAAAAAGGAGCGCAACCGGGCTTTGAAGGAGAAATGCTTGACAACGGCGGACTCAAAATCCTGCTTGATGGCTTCGGGGGTCATATTACGAAGGTACGGATTTGGGCGGCCGGCGGGCGAAGGCATTGCGCAGGTGCGGAGTAGCTTTGTGGCCGCGCAGCCCGGCCGGCTGGCCTCGTCACCGCCAACTTTTTCATGGAAGCTACTCCGCTCAAAACCGTTGCCCTGCACGCTACCCACCAGCAGCTGGGAGCCAAAATCGTCCCCTTTGCCGGCTACGCCATGCCCGTGCGTTACTCCTCCGACCTCGAGGAGCACCACACCGTGCGGCGCGCGGTGGGCATCTTCGATGTGTCGCATATGGGCGAGTTTCGGGTGCGCGGCCCCCAGGCGCTCGACCTCATCCAGCGCACCACCAGCAACGATGCCAGCAAGCTCCAGCCCGGCAAAGCCCAGTACTCGTGCCTGCCCAATGCCGAAGGCGGCATCGTCGACGACTTGCTCGTGTACAAGCTGGCTGAGGAAGACTACTTCCTGGTAGTCAACGCCTCCAATATTGATAAAGATTGGAACTGGCTGCAAGCCCACAACACCAACGGCGCCGAGATGGAGAACGTCTCCGACCAGCTTAGTCTCTTCGCCGTGCAAGGCCCCAAGGCCGCCGAGGCCCTGCGCAGCCTCACCGACGTGGACCTCGCCACCATCCCGTACTACAGCTTCGTGCAGGGCACGTTTGCCGGCGCGCCGGGCGTCATCATCTCGGCCACGGGCTACACCGGGGCGGGCGGCTTCGAGCTGTATATCCCGAATGAATACGCCGCCGACGTGTGGAATAAAATAATGGAAGCCGGTAAACCCTTCGGCCTCAAACCTATCGGGCTGGGCGCGCGCGACACGCTGCGCCTCGAAATGGGCTACTGCCTCTACGGCAACGACATCGACGACGCCACTTCGCCCCTCGAAGCTGGCCTGGGCTGGATTACCAAGTTCACCAAAGACTTCACCAACAGCGAAGCCCTTAAGGCCCAGAAAGCCACCGGCGTGCAGCGCAAGCTGGTGGGCTTCGTGATGGACGGCCCCGGCGGCCTGCCCCGCAGCCACTACCCGCTGGTCGATGCCGAGGGCAACGCCATTGGCGAAGTCACGAGCGGCGGCCAGTCGCCCAGCCTCAGCAAGGGCATCGGCCTGGGCTACGTGAAAACCGAGCTGGCCAGCCCTGGCACCCAGATTTTCGTGCAGGTGCGCGGCAAAAACCTGCCCGCTACCGTCGCCAAGCTTCCGCTCGTGCCCGGCACCGAGGAAGTGTAGCCAGCCAAAAGCCAGTACTAAAAAGAACGTCATGCTGAGCTTGCCGAAGCATCTCGCTCGAATCGTTGGAAGGAAACTCTAACGATTCGAGCGAGATGCTTCGGCAAGCTCAGCATGACGTTCTGTTGTAATTACTTATTAAACAGACTATTTTGAAACTAGACGTTTGCTTTTCCCCCGACCTGCTGCCGCTCTACGACCTGCGCGGCCGGGTGGCCGTCATCGTGGACGTACTGCGCGCCACCAGCACCATCGTCACGGCGCTGGCGGCGGGTGTCACGGAGGTTTTCCCCACCGCCACGCTTGATGAGTGCGCTGCATTGGGCCGCGAGCACGGCTACATCACGGCCGCCGAGCGCGATGGCATCGCCGCCGCTGGCTTCGATTTGGGCAACTCGCCCTTCGGCTTTCTCGACGGTAAGATTGCGGTGCAGGGCCGCGCCCTGGCTATCAGCACCACCAATGGCACTATGGCGCTGCACCGCTCGCTGGCGGCCGAGGCCATCGTGTGCGGCGCGTTCCTCAACCTGAGTGCAGTGGCCGATTTCTGCGTGGCGCAGGGCCGCGACGTGGTAGTGGTGTGCGCCGGTTGGAAAGGTAGCTTCTGCCTCGAAGACAGCCTCTTCGGCGGCGCGCTGGCCGAGCGGCTGGCCCCGCTGGGCTTCGACATTACCTCCTCCGATGCCGCACTGGCCGCCCTGCACCTCTGGCAGGATGCCAAGCCCAGCTGGCCCGAATACCTGCTGCAATCGGCCGCCGTGCGCCGCCTCAACGCTCTGGAAGCCCACGACGATTTCACGTTTTGCATGAAGGTAGACACCCACCCAGAGCTGCTGCCCGTGTGGCGCACCGACCGCCTGGTACAAGCGTAGCTTTGGCAAGTAACAATGAGCAGTGAGTAATGAACAATGACTTTGACTGCTCCTTGTTAATTGCTCATTGAAAGCCTACTGTGCCGAAAACCGGAAGGCGGCCGGCGTAAGCCCCGTTTTGTTCTTGAACAAGCGGCTGAAATACTGCGGGTACTCAAACCCCAGCTGGAAAGCCGTCTCATTAATGGTGAGTGAAGTACTGAGCAACAGCTGCTTGGCCCGCTCGATAAGCGCCTGGTGAATGTGCTGCTGCGTATTCTGGCCGGTGAGCGAGCGGAGCATGTCGCCGAGGTAGGCGGGCGACACATGCAGCGCATCGGCGAAGTACTGCACCGTGGGCAGCGGCTGGCTGTCAGGCCGGGCAAAGTAGGCGTTCAGCAGCTCCTCGAAGCGGCTGAGCAGGTCGTGCTCAGCCGGCCGCCGCGTCAGGAACTGCCGGTGGTAGAAGCGGTTAGCGTAGCTGAGCAGCACCTCCAGCTGCGACACCAGCACATCCTGGCTGAAGGCGTCGATGGGTTGCGCGTGCTCGCGCCGCATGGTGTCGAGCAGGCTTTCGAGCATCTCCTCCTCGCCGCCCGACAGGTGCAGCGCCTCGTGCACCTGGTAGGAGAAAAAGCCGTAGCCCGCCATCTTCTTGGCCAGCGGATACTTGTGCAGCAGGTCGGGGTGAAAAACTATCATCCAACCGCTTAGCTCCGAAATATCAACCGTTGTATTGGCCTCACACAGCTGCCCCGGCGCGTAAAACGCCAGCACGCCCGCGCTAAAATCATAGGCCCGGTGGCCGTACTGAATGAGGCCCTTCAGGTTTTTCTTGAGCGTGATAATGTAGAGTTGCCGCAGCGCCGGCGTGGTAGTCGGGGGCAGGTGGCGCGTCTTTTCCAGGTCGATGATGGTCAGCAGGGGGTGCGCCGGCTGTGGAAAGCCGAAGTGCTGCGTGAAAGTCGATACCGTATCAAGCACGCGAAATTCTTTGGGAGGCTGCTTCATCGGTGGAAAGAGGCTGTTATGACGGTCAATAAACAAATTAAGGACTTCGCTGGCGCGGGGCTCTGACCCGCGCCAGCGAAGTTTAAAACCCCTCGGGATACGCCGCGCCAGCGGCGCTGCCCACCGGCATGATGGCGTCCAGCTCGGCCAGGTCGGCCGGGCTGAGCACGATGTTGGCGGCGGCGGCATTGGCTTCCAGATACTTACGGCGCTTGGTGCCGGGGATTACGACTACATCCTGGGCTAGCACCCAGGCCAGGGCCAACTGGGCAGCGCTTACGCCTTTGGCCTCAGCCTGAGTCTTTAACTTCTCCACCAAATCCAGGTTTTTAGCAAAATTTTCACCCTGGTAGCGCGGGAAAAAGCGGCGCGAGTCGCTGGCCTCGAAGTCATCGGGCGTCTTGATATCGCCTGATAAAAAGCCCCGGCCCAGCGGCGAATACGCCACGAAGCCGATACCCAACTCGCGGGCGGCTTGAATGATGCCCTCGTCCTCCACCCGGCGGTCAAAGAGCGAATACTCGCTTTGCAGGGCCGAAATGGGGTGCACGGCGTGCGCCCGGCGCAGGCTATCGGCCGGCACCTCGCTCAGGCCGAGGTAACGCACCTTGCCTTCTTCTACGAGGCGGCTCATGGCGCCTACGGTGTCTTCGATGGGCGTAGTGGGGTCTACGCGGTGCAGGTAGTAGAGGTCTACGTAATCGGTGCCCAGGTTGCGGAGCGAACGCTCGATGGACTTGCGCACGTACTCGGGCCGGCCATTGTAGCCGCCGGTCCACTGCTCGTTGTCATCGATTTCGAAGCCGAATTTGGTGGCGACGGTGAATGTTGCCCGCTGGCCCGCCAGCACTTTGGCTACCAGCCGTTCGTTTTTGAGGGGGCCATAGAGGTCAGCGGTGTCGAGCATATCCACACCCAGCTCCAGGGCGCGGTGCAGGGTGGCCAGGCTCTCGGCCTCGTCGGCTTCGCCATACACGCTCATGCCGTTGACGCCGCCCGTCATGCCCATGCAGCCCAGGCCTTCAACCGAAACGTGCAGGCCCTGGCTGCCCAGTGGTACTTTCTTGATAGTGCTCATACTAGGGTGGTTAAGGAGGTTTTCAAAAAGACTTTCAACCTCACAAAGGTCCGGCTAGCGCCCACGGCCGGGCCTATACAAACCCGCGCTTCTGCAACACAAAACGCGGCCATCAATACCTGGTGCGCCCGGCTGCTAGCGCCAGCCCTGCACCGTAGCGCCGCCAAAAACCCCTTTGTTGCCGCCCGGCGTGAAGATGCCGTACGGAAACACCATCTCGGGCGCGCTGGCCCCGTCGAGCGCCCGCAGCTGCTCGGGCGTAAAGCGGATATCCAGCGCAGCCAGGCTATCGTGCAATTGCGCCACCTGGCTGGCCCCCACGATGGGCGCACTCACGCCCGGCTGAGCCAGCACCCAGGCCAGCGCCACCTGCGCCAGCGGGCGGTCGAGCTGCGCGGCCACCGGCCGCAACGCATCTAGAATGCGCCAGTTGCGGTCCGTAAACAGCGTGTTGCCGAATGGGTTGGGCCCGCTGAGCCGGCCCTCGCCGGTGGCGCCGGCCTCGGCACGCTGGTACTTGCCGGCCAGGAAACCCGCCGCCAACGGGCTCCACGGCACCAGGGCCAGGCCGCATTCGCGGGCGGCGGGCACGTGCTCGCGCTCAATGTTGCGCTCCACCAGCGAGTAGGCCAGCTGCATGGCGACGGGGCCGGGCACGCCGTGCGCGGCGGCCAGCGTAGCGGCCTTGGCGGTGTACCAGGCCGGCATGTCGGAAAAGCCGAAGTAGCGAATTTTGCCAGCCCGCACGAGGTCGCCGAGGGTTTGTAATACTTCTTCCACGGGCGTCACCATATCCCAGACGTGCAGCCAGTAGAGGTCCACGTAATCGGTTTTCAGGCGGCGCAACGAGCCTTCGAGGGCGCGGTAAATGTTCTTGCGGCCGTTGCCGCTGGCATTGGGGTTGCCAGCCTGGGCGCTGAAGCCGAATTTGCTGGCCAGCACCAATTTATCGCGCAGGCCACGCTCGGCAACGTAGCCGCCCAGCAGTTCCTCGCTGCGCCCGCCAGCGTACACGTCGGCCGTGTCGAGGAAGTTGCCGCCGGCCTCCACGTAGGTGTTAAAGATGGCCTGCGACACATCGTCGGCCGAACCCCAGCGGGCGGTGCCAAACGTCATGGTACCCAGCGCCAGCGGGCTCACTACCAGGCCCGAGCGGCCCAGCGTGCGAAAATCGGTAAGTGACATAGTGGGGGAGGGTTAGCCGTCGGTTACAACGGGAGTAGCCCCACAAAGGTCCAGGCTGGGCAGGCGGGCGGCGGTATACAAACCGAGGTTTGTGCTATACAAAACGGCGGGTGTAAGTCGGCAAGGCCGTGCTTACACCCGCCGGAAGTAACTGCTAAGTAAAACGAGTTGGTGCAAGCAATAGAATATGCTCACTATTGCTTTGCCTGGGCCAAGTATATCTTGGCTAAAATGGCATCCTCATCCTTTTGTTCATCATCTACATAAAAGGCGAAAAGACAGCCGGAAGAAGTTCTGATACCGGGAGTATTGTAGGCTGGGCCCCTCTCCACGGCGTGCGCAATATCTAGCTGGCACAAGGCGGCCTGCACCTGCCAAAAGGATAGGTCAGCGCGCAGCCAGCCGTAGTCGAAATAGGGAGAGGCTTCTTCCTGGGAAAGGCACCATACCTTGATAACGACCTCGTTGAGGTGCTGAAAGCCGTTATCTTCAAAGTAAAACTCGATATTGTCGAGGTCTAAAAAAGGGTAACCGAGGCGAATGAGCTGCTCGAAGCCCGCCTTTTCAGTTGGCCATAGATTAAAGAAATCGGATAGTGAGGCACCCCATTTCAGGGGCCGGATGGTACCTAGCCGCAGCCAGTCGTTGAGCGATATTTTCACGGCGTACTAGGCACATGGTCCAAGAGAATGTAGCGGGTAAGCTACTGGGCTACTGGTACAAACTCCGTCACGGCTTCGCCCAAATCCAGCACCGGCACGCCCGGCAGGGCGGCCTCAATGATGCTGGCCCCGGCCGCCGAGCGGTAGCCGCCCGCGCAGTGCACGAGCACCGGCTTATCAGTCGGGATTTCGCCCACGCGCTCGCGCAGCTCGGGCAGTGGGATGAGCAAGGCATTGACAAACAGCTGGTCGTGCGCCTCGGTGCGGTTGCGGATGTCCACGATGGTGAACTGCTCGGGGTGCTGGCGCACGGCGGCTACGTCTACCTCGGGGCTGGTGGCGGGCTGCGTAGCGGGGGCCAGCAGCGCGCCTTTGACATTGGCTTCGTAGCCGATTTTGGCGGTTTTGCGCAGCACCGCGTCGAGCTGAATCTGGGTATCGGCCAGCAGGTAAAATTGCTCCTTGGGGCCTACTACCGAGCCCAGCCAGGTTTCAAACTTGCCGCCATCCTGGAGGTTGATGGCGCCCGGCAGGTGGCCGGCGCGGAACTTGGCGGCCGGGCGGGTGTCGAGCAGCAGCACGCCCGGCGCGAGCGGCGCGCTGGTGTGCAGGCGCGGCACGGCCCGCACGCTGTCCTCAAAATTGGGCGCGCCCAGCTTGTTGAGCTGCACATCGTGCCCGAAGTATTTCGGCACGAATGGCTGGTCTTCGAGCAGCACCTTGATAAACTCCTGCTCCGACATGGGCTGGAGGGCGTAGTTGGTAGCCAGCTCCTTGCCGATGGTGCTGTCGAGGTCGGGGCTGGTGGTTTTGCCGCAGAGCGAGCCGGGGCCGTGGGCCGGGTACACGCGGGTGGCGGCGGGCAGGGCCATCAGCTTCTGGCGCAGGCTGGTGTAGAGCTGGGCGGCCAGGGCCTCGCGGGCGTGGCCGCCAGTGGCCTCGTCTTCGCGCAGGTCGGGCCGGCCCACGTCGCCCACAAAGAGCGTGTCGCCCGTGAATACGGCGCGGGTCTGGGCCAGCTCATCCATCAGCAGCACGCTGATGCTATCGGGCGAGTGGCCGGGGGTGTTGAGGGCGTGCAGCTCCACGGTGCCCAGCTTGATGCGGTCGCCGTCGTCGAAGTTTTTGTGGGGATAGCGGGCGCCCACCAGCTTGCTGCAATAGATGGTGGCGTCGGTTTCCTGGGCTATTTCCAGGTGGCTGCTCACGAAGTCGGCGTGGGGGTGCGTCTCAATCACGGCCACTATCTCGGCCTCGTGCTCGTCGGCAAAATCGTAGTAGGGCTGCGGGTCGCGGCCGGGGTCGATAACGGCCACCTGCCGGCCCGCCCGAATGGCGTAGGAGGCGTGGGCGAGGCCTTTATCGTAAAACTGCTGAATTTGCACCGCGGGGGTGCTACTACTGGGGAGCGGCATGGGGGTGATGGGGCAGCGGCTGAGCTAAATGCTTGATTATCGGGCTGCCGGGGTAGGTGACAGGGTCAAATATAACGAGCCGCCCCAACACTTGGCTAGCCGCCCGCGTTCCGCTGCCCCGGCCGGACCGCAAAAAGCCCCGGCCGTAGGGCCGGGGCTTGCGCCGGGTAAGTGGGGTGCCGGGGGCTAGCTTTTGGCCTGCTGCTTGCCGCCGTGCCCGCCCTTGTGGTGATGCTCTTTCTGCATGGCCGTGAGCTTGCCGTACTGGTCGGCGCTGAGCACGGCTTGCAGTTGGGTCTGGTACTTGGCCCGGCCAGCCTTCATTTCCTGGCGGTGGGCCTGGCGCTGCTCCTTAGCGGGGTATTTGGCCCGCAGGGCCTGGCCTTCCTGGGCCTGGGTCAGCAGTATCTGGCGCACTTTGGGTTGCTGGTCGGCGCTGAGAGCCAGCTTCTTGGTGAGCATGGCGGTGTGGCGGTCGGCGCGCTGCTCGGGCGTTTTGGGCTGGCCCTGACCCATGCGGTGCACGCGGTGGGTGGGCAGCTGGGTAGTGGTAGTGGGAGCAGTCTGGGCAAAGCTGGTGGTGGCGAAGGCCAGGGCGGCCAGCAAAAGCAGGGACTTTTTCATAACGGAATTAAAAAGAATGTTGAGCAGAAAAAAGGCGGAAGAAAAACTGGAAGCGCGGCCGCGCTGGCTCCGAATACCCACTCAAATACAAGGAGCGCGCCAAAGGCCGGCCGCGCACAAAAAAGCCCGCTCCACGTCGATGGAGCAGGCTTTTTTGCCGACGAAGCCGGGTTAGCGGCCCACCTGGCTGGTGCTGTGCAGCTGCCCGATGCGGGCGGCCTTGTACTGCTGGTAGCGCACGTACTGGGCCGGCGTGAGCACACCCCGAATCAGCTCGTCCGACTTGGCGCGGTCGAAGGCCATGGCGGCGCGCAACGCGGCGGGGTCTTCGTGGTGCGTCTTGAGGTCGGCGTCCATGTGCTGGCGAGTCATTACTAGCACGTTGCGCAGGCGGGCGTGCTGGTCGGCCGAAAGGCCCAGCTCCTGGGCCATGCGCTGGGCCTGGCTGGCCACGGCGGCTTGCGCGGCCGGCGTGAGGGGCGCGGTCTGGGCCAGAGCCGGGCCGGCGAGCGCGGCGAGCAGCGCTAGGGTAGAGGCGAACTTGAATGGCATAAAGAATGAATGAATACTACGTGAATTTAGGGAGGTAATAAGAAGTGGCCGGCGGCCGCCGCCTCGCCTGCCCGGCCCCAGCGGCCAGCCCTGCAAAGTAGCGGCCAAACGGCCAGTGGAGGCTAGTCGCAAAGTTTAGCGTATTTTCGGCCCGGCTGACTATTTCTCAGCGTCAACTCAACGCGAAAAAACCGTTACTATTTCCTCCCCCCACTCGTTCTTTTCCTCCTTTTTGCATGGCTAGTATTTTTGCCAAAAAACCGCTTGCTCAGCTGCTGGGCGAAGCTAACTCCACCGGGCACGGTGCGCTCAAGCGCACGCTGGGCGCGGGCAACCTCGTGGCCCTGGGCGTGGGCGCCATCATCGGGGCTGGCCTGTTTGTGCGCACCGCCAACGCGGCGGCCCAGGCTTCGGGCCCGGGCGTGACGCTGGCCTTCGTGCTGGCGGCCTTCGGCTGCGTGTTTGCGGGCCTGTGCTACGCCGAGTTTGCGGCCATGATTCCGATTGCCGGCTCGGCCTACACCTACGCCTACACCACCATGGGCGAGTTTGTGGCCTGGATTATCGGCTGGGCGCTCATCATGGAATACGCGCTGGGCGCGGCCACCGTATCCATCGCCTGGAGCGAGTACCTTAACAAGCTGCTGGAAGTCTTTCACACCAGTATACCCTATAATCTCAGCCACTCGCCCTTCGAGCACGCTGTAGTGAATGGGGTAGAGCAGCACGGCCTCATCAACTTGCCGGCCCTCTTCATCATCATCATGCTGAGTTTGTTGCTGGTAAAAGGCACCCAGGAATCGGCCATGTTCAACGCCGTTATCGTGGTGCTGAAAACGCTCATCGTGGTTGTTTTCATCGCCGTAGGCTGGCAGTTCATCAACCCCGCCAACCACACGCCCTACCTCATCCCGGCCGATGCCGTGGTGAAAAACGCCGCCGGTGCCGTAGTGCGCACCTACGAAGGCTGGAACAAGCACGGCTGGGGCGGTATCCTGGGCGGCGCCGGCATTGTGTTCTTCGCCTTCATCGGCTTCGACGCCGTGAGCACGGCCGCGCAGGAGGCTAAGAATCCCAAGCGCGACATGCCCATCGGTATCCTGGGCTCGCTGGCCATCTGCACGGTGCTCTACATCTTGTTCGGGCACGTGCTGACGGGCGTGGCCAACTGGCGCGAATTTGCCGACCCCGCCGTGGGCGGCGAGGCGTCGGTAGCCTACGCCATCAAGGCGCACATGACCGGCTACGGCTGGCTGGCTACGGCCGTAACCGTGGGTATCCTGCTGGGTTTCACTTCGGTTATCCTGGTAATGCTCATGGGCCAGAGCCGCGTATTCTTCTCGATGGCGAAGGACGGCCTCATGCCTAAAGCCTTCTCGGAACTGCACCCCAAGTTCAACACGCCCTACAAATCCAACCTCATGCTGATGGTGTTCGTGGGCTTGTTTGCCGCCTTCGTGCCCGGCTCGCTGGCCGGCGACCTCACCTCGTTTGGTACGCTGCTGGCCTTCGTGCTGGTGAGCATTGGCGTGTGGGTAATGCGCAAGTCGGACCCCGCGCAGCCACGCCCCTTCCTGGCGCCGCTCTCCACACCCGAGTTTCCGCTGGTGCCCTTCATGGGCGCTGGGGTGTGCGCCGCCCTTATCGCCGGCCTCGACGTGAAAACCCTGCTGCTGGCCTTCGCCTGGATGCTGCTCGGCTTCGTGGTGTACTTCCTCTACGGCAAGCGCAACTCGATGCTGCAAAAAGGCATCGTGGTCATCCCCACCGAGATGGACGAGGAAGCCTTCATCAAGCCCGACCCCAACAACCGCTAGCCCCCGGCTAGCCTACCTAAGCTACAAAGCCCCGCCAGTTGCTGGCGGGGCTTTTTGCATATCGGGCACCCCAATGGTGGGTCGAAACTGGGCCAGCCAGGCCAGCGCCTCGGCCTCCTCCACAAACCAGTTGGTGCGAAACGCCGCCGACACGGTTATCGGGTCCTGCGGTGCGTAGTGGCGGGCTTGCAACGCCTCCCAAAACGTAGGCTGCGCCAGAAAAGCTACGCACGGTACCCGGCCCAGCACCTGGTAGGTGCGGGGCAAAAATTCCTCCCGCATCCAGTTGTACACGTCGTTGGGGTGGCCGTTAGCATCGGCGCGGCCATCGAGCAGCCAAAACGGGCACTCGTGGCGCTGGGCAATGGCCAGCAGCAGCTCGCATGACTCGGTAAACTCCACATCCGTGAGCGTACACAGCACGGTGCCGCGCAGCAGCGCCGGCTGGGGTTGGTAGTCTACCCGGTAGCAGCGCGGAGAAGTTGGGGGCATAAAGTTCTAAAAGTGAAGCAGTGCACAGCTAATATACTCAGCCGGCCGCCTTCACTTCACTCTGTAATTTAAGTACTTTGTTGCCATTGTCTTGTACAATAACCAGCGCCGGGTCGTCGGCCGAGCCGTTGCGATGAATGTCGTGGCCCTTGATTTTGTGCGTAATGGGTTCCTTGTGGACCGATTCAATCTTGCCGGTAGCCGAGCCGGTACCGTATTTCCAGCTGACCTTGGTGCCTTTGCGCATAGGATAATGTGGGGTTAAAAGCTGCTGAATAAACGTCAGAATGGGGTATAAGATTCGCGTTTAGCCGGCCATTTTTCCGGTTTCGCCTGCCTCCGGCGGCCCGGAAACTAGGCGGGTCTGGCCCACCGCACTTTCGGCTAAAGCGCGGGCTTCGGCGTTAGGACAAGGCGTTTTAGCCCGTCCGCCCGACCTTTGCCCCATGCTTCGAGTACTTTTCCTGTGTCTGTTGGCACTTTCCGCCGTTGCCCAAACGCCGCTGGCCCCCGACAACCGGGCCCTCTACGGCATCATCAACCGCGCCAGCGGGCGCTGCCTCGACGTAGCCCGGGCGGCCTCTACCAGCGGCGCGGCCACCGTGCAGTGGGAGTTTACCCACGCGCCCAGCCAGCAGTGGCACCTCGTGCTCATCCGCGAGGGCGGCGAGTACTACCGCCTCGAAGCCAAGCACAGCGGCCAGTGCCTCACCCTGGAAGTAAGCCCCAATGCCCCCAGCGGCACCAATACGCCGCTGGTACAGCGGCCCTTCACCGGCGGTCTAGGCCAGCAGTGGCGCTTGGTGCCCACCGGCCAGGTCGGCTCGTTTCAGCTCGAAAACCGGCTCGATGGCCGCGTGGCTACGTTGGCTACCAACGATAAATTCAACAACACGGGCATTGTGGCGGCGCGCAGTATCGGGCGCCTGAGCCAGCAATGGCGGCTGTTTCAGTTGCAGCTGAAGCTGGCCAGCGGGCCACCCTACTTCGCTACGCCCGAGCCGCTGGCGGCGCTCAACTCGCCCGCCGGCAATGAGTTGCAGCCGGTGCCCGCGCCCGATGGCCAGCGCCTGTACTTCACCCGCACCCGCTTTGCGGGCAACGTGGAAGGCGTGGCCGAAAGCGGCGACACCTGGGTAAGCCAAAGCCCCGACAAGGGCCGCACCTGGGCTGCGCCCACCCGCCTCGACCAGCCCGCCGGCCTCAATACCGCCCAAAACAACGCCGTGCAATCCGTGGTAGGCACTGCCGCCGGCCCCGCGCTGCTCGTACGTGGCACCTACGACGCCAGCGGCGGCTTCCGCGACGAGGGCGTGTCGCGCGTGGCGTTAGCGGGTGGTGGCAAACCTGCCGCGCTGCGCATTGCCAATTATTCTTCGACCAGCCCGGCCACCGGCTTCTACATGACGCTGGATGAGAAAATCCTGCTGCTGTCGCTGGAGCGCGAGGACTCGCAGGGGGCTAACGACCTCTACCTCAGCCGGCCCGATGGGGCGGGTGGCTACACGGCCCCCGTGAGCCTGGGCGCGGTGGTGAACTCGCCGGGCTATGAGTTTGCTCCTTGGCTGGCCCCCGACGGCAAGTCGCTCTACTTTGCTTCCTATGGCCACCAGGGCTACGGCTCAGCCGACATCTTCGTGAGCCAGCGCCTCGACGATAGCTGGACCAAGTGGAGCCAGCCCGAAAACCTGGGCCCGCGCTTCAACGGCCCCGGCTACGACGCCTTCTTCGCCATCGGCCCCGACGGCACGGCTTACTATGCCAGCACCGGCGCCAAGGACACGGCACCCAAAAAGCTGTTGCGCACCCCCAGCGGCCCGCCGCCGGTGGCCGACTCGGCCGCCGTGGCCCGGGCCGCCTACGCGGCCGCCAATCCGCTGGCTCAGCCGCGCGCGCTGCTCACCGGTCGCGTGCTCGACGCCCGCACCAATAAGCCCCTAGAAGGCGGCGCTGAGGTGCAGGCCCTGATGATAGGCGGCCCCATCGACTTTCGCAGCACGGCCCGCGCCGACCAGGTGGGCTTCCAGATGTCGCTGGCCCCCGGCCGCTACCGCCTGACCACCACGGCCGGCCTGCTCACCAGGGTTGATACGCTGACGGTGCGCGCCGGCGAGTCGCGCCGCTACGAGCCACGCCTCACGCCCGCCACCGTGGGCTCGCGCCTCGACCTGCCGGCCATCATCTTCACCCAAAGCCAGGCCAAGCTGCTGGGCTCGTCGTACGCCACGCTCAACACGCTGGCTAGCTCGATGAAGGAGAATCCGAGCCTGGAAATTCGCCTCGAAGGCCACACCGACAACCAGGGGCCGGCCGATAAAAACCAAGTACTCAGTGAGCAGCGCGTGGCCGAGGTTAAGCGCTACCTCGTGGGCCGGGGTGTGGCGGCCGGCCGCATCACCACTGTAGGCTACGGCGGCTCGCGCCCCAAATTCGGCAACGACCGCGAGGAAACCCGCAAGCTCAACCGCCGCGTGGAACTCGTAATTACGAAGTAGTTGATGCCTGCCTAACCGGGGGCATAGCGGCCACGCTACACCCCCGGTTAGGCTACTTGCTGCGCTTCGGTTAGCAGGCTTTCGAGCCCGAGGACGCAGCCATCGGCAGGGTCGTAGGCGGCGTGGCGCAGGATATGGTAGCCGAGCGCCCGCGCCCGCCGCGGCAGTGCCCGCATGGCGGGCCGCCACGGAATGGCCGACGGCGGCCAGCCGCCGCCCGGCCCGGTGGCCAGCAGCAAAATGGCCTGCGTAACGCAAAAAATCTGCTCGCTCAGGCCGTCGAGAAACGCGGTGGTGGCGCGTTGTAGGGCCATGGCCTCGGCTTCGTCAATCTGGTACTTGGCCGCATAGGCGGGCAGCCGGGCCGCAAACTGCTTGAGCCCGGCTGCCGTGCACATATCACCGGTGGTAGGGTAGGCGGGCTGCATATTCGAAAATAAGCATAAGATACTGACTTTCAAAGCGCTTAAATGTTTTTGCTTGCTCTGGCTGCGCAATATGCCCGCTTATCTGAGTGATAACCAACTGGAATAGTCACTTACTTAGGCAAGGCCGCCGCGCCGCCAGATAAAGCCGTCGAGTACGTAGTGGGTGCTTTGGGGCAGGGCCAGCAGGGGTACCAGCCACATTAGCAGGCCCGGCTCGGCCACGGCCGGCAGGTGCTGAAACCAGCCGAATACCGCGCCGTGCTCGCGCCACACCAGGCCATCCCAGAGGCCTTCTTCGAGGAAGGCGAACAGGGCTAGGGCCCCCACAAACAGCGCCAGGCCATAGCGCCCGGCCCACCAGCCGCGCCCGGCGGCCCCGGCCGGGCGGCGGCTCCACACTAGCGCCAGGTAGGGCACGCCGTGGGCTACCACGTTGAGCAGGGTGAAGGCCAGGTCGCCGTTGCACACCACAATGCCCACGTACCACGACAGCGCCGTGCCGGCCAGCAGCAGATTGCGCGGTAGGTTGAAGGCCCGCGTGCGGCGGTATAGCCACGCTTCGCGGGCCACGTAGGCTAGTAGTAGCGCCACGTAGGCGGCCGTAGCCAGGTGCCGGCCCAGGGGCCAATCGACCTGCACAAAGTCGCCGGGCACAAACCAGTTGAAGTTGCGCGGTGGCGATAAGTGCCAGTACATCAGTGGGTACAGCGTGGCCGCGTAGATGAGCGCCGGCGGCAGCCACGCGCCCGGCGCGGGCGCCTCGCGCCGGGCGTACAGCCGCAAAAAGCCGTACTGCTGCCGCACAAAGTGAAATACGGCCAGGTACGTGAGCGCCCGCCAGAACACCAGGCCTCCCGCCGCGTGCAGCGCCACGCCACCCGCGTAGCAGGCCAGCGGCACCAGCAGCAGCAAGGTGCGCCGCTGCCGTCGCTGGCGCGGGTCGAAATAAGTTTGAAACAAGGTGCCGTAGACATGGGCTACATCAATGAGCAGCACCAGGGCCACCCAGGCCAGTAGCGGAAACGCCGCCGACTGGCGGTAAGCCACCGGCAAAAACAGCACCACTAGCAGCGCCAAAAACGGCGGGGCCAGAATCAGCCAGCCATCGTAGCGCGGCGAACGCAGCCAAGGTTGGCTAGCAAGGGTGGGGTAAGGAGACGTCACAGCCCGCAAAATAGCATGCCGCTCAGCCTCGGCGGGTCAGCTTATTGCCCCGAGCCGGTAGACAAGCCCGCCGACGGCGCCACGCTGGCCGAGTCGGGCGGCGTGCCGCCGACCTTGGCAGCCGCCGAGTCGGTGCCCAGGGTGCTGGTGGGGGTGTTGGTGCTGACGTTGCCGCCGCAGGCGCTGAGGAAGAGGCCGCCGAGCAGCAAGGTAGCGAGAACGCGGAAGGAAGCCATAAGGATTTAGGATTAAGTGGAAAAGCCTGAGTAGTACGGTGAGCAGCGGGAGAAGGGCGGGCCGGTTGGGGAAGCTTGCTTATAGAGAGCACAAATTGTTGCGCCGCTTTAGCTACACACGCTGCCCTTGCAGCTACGCGGTGGGTACAGCCGCCAGCGCGGCCCGCGCCGCCCGCTGGCCCTGGTGAAAGGCTTCCTCAAACACCGAGACGCCGCTGAGGTCGGTGTGGGCAAGGTGCACACGGCCAGCCAGCCAGGGCTGGCTGGCCTGCTGGCGGGCGGCACCCCACACGTAGCCGGGCGTGGGGGCCACCATGCCGTGGCCCCACACCCAGAGGTCGGCGGCCTGCACCTGGGCGGCGAGGCCGGGGTGCATGAGGTCGAGCTCGGTGAGGACGAGCGTGAGCCAGTCGGCGTATGAGCTGGCCAGGGCGTGGCGGCGGGCGGCCACGGGGCCGGCGGGAGAGGTAGGCAGCGCCCAGTAGAAGGTGAGGCTGTGCGGGCCCTCGGTTTCGAAGCCGCGCAGGGCCTGGTGCTCGGCGTTGATGTAGCCCAGGGCGGGGCTGCCGTAGCGCACGTTGTCCCAGCACAGGGGCTGGCCGGGGCCGCCGGGGTAGTCGGCCACAGTGAGGTTGGCGACCAGCCAGGGCGCGTGCAGCGGGGCCAGGTCGAAGGCTGGCGTGCGGGCGGGCAGCAGGTGCTTAGCTACGTGCCAGGGCGTAGCCAGGATAACTTGCCGGGCCCGGATGGCGGTGCTTAGCTGTGTGCGGGCGTCGTACACCAGCACTGCTACCTGCCCATCGGGCGCTTCCTGCAAGCCAAAAACCAGCGCCTTGGTGCGGATGTCGCCCGCCCCGCCCTGCTGGCGCAGGGCCTGGGCCAGAAAGTGGTTGCCCTCGGGCCAGGTGAGTACGGCATCGGCGGGGGCGTTGTGGGCGCGGCCCTTGCGGGCGGCGAAGTAGTGCAGCCCGGCCCAGGCCGAAATCTGCGTAGCGGGCACCCCAAAGTCGTCGCGGTACGAGTAGTCGAGGTACCAGCGCAGGTACGCGGAGTGGTAGCCGTGGCGGGTGAGCCAGGCGGCCATTGTTTCGGTATCGAGCTGCCGGGTGGCGGCATCGGTTGAGGAGAGGTCGAGGGGAAGGCGAAACAGGTCGCGGCCGTCGGGGCCGATGGCGTGGCGCAGGCGCTCTACCTCGGCGAGGAAGCGAGCCAGCTCGGCGCGGTCGGCGGCGGGCACGCCCACCTCGGGGATTAGCCCGGCTTGCCAGTGGCCGTGCAGCAGCAGGCGCTCGTTGGGGTCGTGGCAGAGGTAGGTTTCCTCGTAAATGGGCTGGCCGGTGGCCGTGTCGTAGCCCGTGAGCACCCCGGCCGCCTGCAAAAAAGCCAGCAAATCGGTATCGCGGGCGTCGGGGATGGGTAGGTAGTGCGCGCCCCAGGGGTAGGCCGTGCGGCCATTGTGGCCGGCCGCCGCGTTGCCGCCGGTGTCGGCCTCCAGCTCCAGCAAAATGGTGCGGTGGCCGGGGGCCAGCCGGTGCAACTCGCGCCGGACGGCCAGCCCGCTCACGCCCCCGCCAATGATGACGGTATCGGCCGTTTCGGTGCGTGTGGGAGCCGGGATTTTGCCCGGCGTGCGCAGCAGGTGGCCCAGCGCGTGGGCCGCCCCACGCAGGTGGCCCTGCACCGCCGAACGGGCGGGCGCGCAGCCCGGCACGCTGCCCACCAAGCCAGTCAGCAGGGTGCCGGCTAGCCCGGCGCTAGCCTGGGTAAGGAATTGGCGGCGGGGAAGGGGCATTTTCTGGCGGGTGATGGCCTACGAGTTGCCCAGTCGAGTCACTAGGCAGATTATTACACTAACGGTGCGTTTGGGTTTTACTAAAAACGCCTGAAGAACGTCATGCTGAGCTTGCCGAAGCATGACGTTCTTCTAAATTTTCAAACACGTACTAAGCCAGTGCTAAGATTTCTATACTAGCCGCGCTGTAACTGCTCCTGCGGCTCGTTCCAGGCGAGGAAATTGATGTTGGGGTTGCCCTGCTTGAGGGCATTCACGGTCCACTGGCTGTCGGCCAGCAGCACGGGGCGCTGGTCGCGGTCGTAGGCCACGCTGTTGGTGCGGCGGGCCACAAACTGCCGTAGCTCGGCGGGGTCGGGGGCTTCCAGCCAATAGGCTTTGAAGATGGACAAAGGCCGAAACGAGCAGCGCGCCCCGTACTCGTGCTCCAGCCGGAAGGCCAGCACCTCAAATTGCAGCTCACCCACCGTGCCGATGATTTTGCGATTGCCCGGCTGCTGCATAAATAGCTGGGCCACGCCCTCTTCCGTCAGCTCGCGAATGCCCTTGTCGAGTTGCTTGGTTTTCATGGGGTCCTCGTTCACCACCTCGCGCAAAATCTCGGGCGCAAAGCGCGGGATGCCCTGAAACACCAGCGGCTCGCCCTCGGTGAGCGTGTCGCCGATGGCAAACTGGCCGCTGTCGTAGAGGCCCACCACGTCGCCGGGCCAGGCCTCGTCCACCACGCTCTTGTCGTTGGCCAAAAAGGTGGTCGGGTTCGCAAAGCGCAGCTTGCGGCCCAGCCGGGTGTGCAGGTAAAAAGCGTGGCGCTCGAAGCGCCCCGACACGATGCGCACGAAGGCAATGCGGTCGCGGTGGCGCGGGTCGAGGTTGGCGTGAATCTTAAACACGAAGCCCGTGAAAGCTGGCTCCTCGGCCCGCACGAAGCGCGACACCGCCGGCTGCCCAATCGGGGCCGGGGCCAGCGCCACAAACGTGTCGAGCAGCTCCTGCACGCCGAAGTTGTTGCTGGCGCTGCCGAAAAACACCGGCGCCAGCTCGCCCCGGCGGTAGGCCGCCTCGTCGAGCGGGTCGTAGATGCCCTCCACCAGCTCCACGTCGTCGCGCAGCTGGCGCACGTCGGCGGCCGGCAAGTGCGCTTCCAGCTCGGGGGCGTGCAGGTCAGTGATGCCGGCAATCAGCTCCGAGCGGTTGCTTTTGGCAGCCCGAAACAGGTTCAGCTCCTGGCTGTACAGGTTGTACACGCCCTGGAAGCTGCGGCCCTGGTTGATGGGCCAGGTCAGGGGCCGCACCCGGATTTTGAGGCTTTCCTCCAGCTCGTCGAGCAGGTCGAACGGCGGCTTGCCGTCGCGGTCGAGCTTGTTGACGAATATCATCACCGGCGTATTGCGCAGGCGGCACACCTCCATGAGGCGGCGCGTCTGGTCCTCCACGCCCTTCACGCTGTCCACCACCAGGATTACGCTGTCCACAGCCGAGAGCGTGCGGTAGGTATCTTCGGCAAAGTCGCGGTGGCCCGGGGTGTCGAGGATGGTGACGCGGCAGTCCTTGTAGTCGAAGCCCATGACGGAGGTAGCCACCGAAATGCCCCGCTGGCGCTCAATCTCCATAAAGTCGGAGGTGGCCGTCTTCTGGGCCTTGTTCGATTTCACGGCCCCGGCCGTCTGGATGGCGCCGCCAAAGAGCAGGAATTTTTCGGTGAGCGTCGTCTTGCCCGCGTCGGGGTGGGAGATAATGGCAAAGGTGCGGCGGCGGGCAATTTCAGCAGAAGCAGACATCAGTAGGGAAAATCGGGCTACTAGCGAACAGGGCTAGTCGATAAGGCGCAGAATTGGCCGTGATAGGGGGTAAGCAATCTGCAAAATTAAGCCCTGGCCGGCGAAAAGAGCTGCGCCGCAAGCTGCTATCTCGTCTCGCAGGGACCAGCGCTACTTCTTTAAAAAGAAGCGTTTTAGCAAGCGCGGTCCGTATTCTAGAGACTCAGAAGAACGTCATGCTGAGCCTGCCGAAGCATCTCTACCGCTTCATTCGGGCCGTTCAATGGAGCGGTAGAGATGCTTCGGCAGGCTCAGCATGACGTTCCGAGGGTGTTTTTTAGTAAGAAAAACACGCTTTTAGCAGTACGCTCCTTTTTGGAAAGCAGGTTAAACAACTAGCGCGCTGGGCCTTACTGCCCATACGGCCCCCATTCTTCCTCAAAATAGCGCACCAGGGCCTGGTTGTTGAGTTGGTTGACCTCGGTGGGCACCTCGCGCATGTCGGGCGGAAAGGCGCGCATCTGGCCGATGACCTGGGGCGTGGCGAAGCGCAGGCCGGGGGCCAGCGCGCCGCCATCGGGCCGCCAAGAGCCGGGCTGGGCCTGGGCCAGCACGTAGCCCCACTCGCCAAACGAAGGCACGTAGGCGTGGTAGGGCACGGTGGCGAAACCACTGGCGGCCAGCGTGTGCACCACGCACCAGTAGGCGCGGCGGGCCACGTAGGGCGAGGTGGCCTGCACCACCACCAGCCCGCCGGGCCGTAGCCGCTGGCGCAGCGTTTGGTAAAAAGCGGTGGAGTAGAGCTTGCCGATGGAGTAGTTGCCGGGGTCGGGAAAATCGACCAGCACCACATCGTAGCGGGCGGTATCCTGGCGCAGCCAAGCGTAGGCGTCGGCGTTGTGGATTTCGAGCTTGGGCGAGTGCAGGGAGTTCTTGTTCAGCTCGCGCAGCAGCTGGTTGCTGCGGAAGAGCTTGGTCATGGCCGGGTCGAGGTCGATGAGGCTAATGTGCTGCACCTGCGGGTACTTGAGCAGCTCGCGCACGGCCAGGCCATCGCCACCGCCCAGCACCATAATGCGGCGGGCCTGTGGCCGGTCTTGCATGGCAGGGTGCACTAGCGCCTCGTGGTAGCGGTACTCGTCGGCCGAGCTGAACTGGAGGTTGCCGTTGAGAAACAGGCGCAGCTCGCCGCGGTGGTTGCCGGTGAGCACCAGCCGTTGGTAGGGCGTGCTTTGGGCGTAGATAACGGTGTCCTGAAAAACCTCGCCCTCGGCGTAGCGCTGGATGCGCTCGGCCCCCACCACACCCGCGCCCAGCGCCAGCAGCGCCACCACGATGGTAGCCAGGTAGCGCTGCCGGTAGGGCCGCGTTTCTTCAAAGGAAAGCAGGCTTACGCCCGCCACCACCACGTTCAGCGCCCCAAAAAGCAGGGCCGTGCGCACCAGCCCCAGCCGGGGCACCAGCACCAGCGGGAATATCACGGCCGCCAGCAGCGAGCCCACGTAGTCGAAGGTGAATACGCGGGCTACCAATTCTTTAAAAGCCAGCCGGCCCTGCAAAATGCGCAGCAGCAGCGGAATTTCCAGCCCCACCAGCGTGCCCAGCAGCCCCACCAGCCCGTACAGTAGCACCCGAAACGAGCCCACGTGCGCAAACAGCCCAAACAGCAGCGGCGCCGACGCGCCGCCCACCAGCCCCACCAATATTTCGAGCCGGATAAACCAGCGCAGCAGTTGCCCGCCCAGGTAGCGCGACAGCCACGAGCCCACGCCCATGCTGAACAGGTAGACGCCAATGACGGTCGAAAACTGCGTCACCGAGTCGCCGAGCAGGTACGAGGCCAGCGTGCCGGCAATCAATTCGTAGAGCAGGCCGCAGGTGGCTATTACGGCCACCGAGCCCAGCAGCAGCGCGGGCCGGGGGGCGCCCTCGGCGTTGGCGCGGGCTGCCTGGCTGGCCCGCTCGCGCCGTCGGCGCGTCAGTACGGATTCCTCACCCATGAATAGCCGCGCTGATAATAACCGCCACCGCCAGCATAAAAGCCGCCGCGATGATGGCCAGCGCCGTGTTGTGCTCTTCCACTATTTCGCGGCGCAGGGTGCCAGGCGTCAGCTTGTTAAATAAGTAAAAGCTGAGTAGCAGAATGGCGATGCCCAGCACCGAATACACGATGGAGGCGGTGAGGGCCTTGAAGTTGAGGTATTCCATGAGGAAAGAAAAAGGCTACTTATGGTAAAACGTGCCGTGGCCGCCGTGGCTGCCCCTGCGGCCCGAAAGGCTGTTGCCAGGGCCGCCGTTGGCGGTTTCGGCGGTTTCGTTGTCGTCGCCGAGCAGGCGGGTGCCCTGCCGGCTTAGCCACCCGAAGCTCAGGAGGATGAGCAGCACCACTCCGGTGTACAGGGGCCAGCGCCGGACGGCCAGCCAGTAGGGGCGCAGAAATTCAAGCATGAAACGAAGCGTTAGTCGGCGGAGGCGTAGGGGCTGAAATCACTGTTTTCCCAGCGCGCTTCCTCGAAGTCGCGGCGGCGCCACCACACGATGAACGGCAGCACGGCCAGCCCGCACAGCGCGAAAAAGTAGTTGGACCACAGCGTGGTATTCTCCGTCAGGTGCAGGGTGAGGCGGGTGGTGCCGGTGCCGGGGTCCACGGTGGGGTAGATATTGAAGTGGTAGTTGCCCGCCGGCACGGTGCTCAGGAGGGCCTCGGCCTGGTGGTTGCCCTCGCGCCACTTTTCGCCATCCTCGACGCCCGAATAGTATTCGAGCGAGCGCGTGAACTCGTAGCCCCGGCCGGTTTGCTCATTGACGAGGCTCACCGTGGCCTCGACCCAGTGGTTGGCGAGGTCGGGGGCTTCCAACTCGATGGCGAGCGCGCTGGGCCCCTTGATGTCGAAAGATTCCGACACGAGCATTTTGGTAGTGGCGCCCGCCGCTGGCTCCGTGATGGTGAACTCCTGCGTCTGATGCACGGCCGTGGGGCTCCACGAAATGAGCAGCTGCGTAAGCGAGAGCAGAAACACTGCCCCGATGGTCAGGCGCTTAAGCTCAGCCCAGCCTTTTGACGCGCCCGGCTGGGCGGCCCCGATGCCCACGCGCACCGGCAGCGCCGTGACGGGCAGGTAAAACGCGGCGGCCACCTGCGCCGGCTCCAGGTGCTCGGCCAGGTACCACGTGGGCGTTTGCTGGCCCCGCTGTTCGCTCGTGAGCAGGTAGGGCGGGCTGGTATACTCCTTGATTTTCAGTTGCTCATCTTCCAGGATGTCCCAGTCAAACTCGCCGATGGCCTCGCGGATGACGGGCCGGTAGCGGTGCCACATCCGGTAGCGGTGGCCGGTTTGCTCGTCCTGCCACTCCTTGTCCTGCACCGCGTAGGGGCCGGCTTTCTCCGGGAAGGCCGTGGCCCGGCGTATCAGCAGCCAGTGGCCCTGGTACTCGGCCAGCTGCAAGGGAAAATCGAGGGGTAGCTCATCGCCGGGCAGCGGCGTGGCGGGCGTAAGCTGATACTCGCGCCACTCGGCCGTGCGGTCGTCTTTTTCGCCGCGCACCTGGTAGCCGGTGAGGCGGCAGCGGTAGCCGCCCAGCTCCACCACGGTACCCAGCGGCAGGCTGGGGCCGGGCGGCCGGGCGGTTTTGAAGCCGTCGCGCCGCTGGGCCTTCCCCACGGCTTCGGGCACCGCCCAGAGGTAGGAGCGGCATTTAAAGCAGCCAAAATACCGGCTGCTAGCCAGGTTATAGCACGGCAGCTGGGTGGCGCACTGCGGGCAGGTGACCCAGGCGGCGGGCGCGTCGGGGGCGGCGGGCGCGTCGGGGGCGGCGGGCACGGGCGTGTTCATCGCAGTACTTCGGCGTAGGCTTGCTCGTGGCCCTCGTAAAAGGCCAGCGTTTCGCGGTATACCTGGCGCACGGTGGCGTGGTTATCCTGCCGGAAATTAGACAGGAACACGTCGAACGTGGCCAGCCCATGCTCGGGCCAGGTGTGAATGCTGAGGTGCGACTCGGTGAGGGCCAGCACCGCCGTGAAGCCCGCATTCTCGGCAAAAACGTGGTAGACCTCGCCCACGCAGGTAAGCCCGAGCCGGGCGATGAGGGCCGCAAAAAAAAGCTGGCTGCCCGCCGCATCACGCAGCCGTGCGGCCGGCGCGCCAAAGGTGGCTAGCACGTGCAGGCCGGGGGCGTAGGGAGTAGGGGCCGTGGGGGCCGGGGCCAGCGGCAGCGTAGCAGTCGTCACAGCCGCAATACTACGGCATTATAGCGTAAACGCAACTCCGGGCTAGCCGTATGTAGCGCTGCTAACTAAGTAGACTGGGTTAAGCGGCCCGCGCTGGGCGGCGGCCCGGCGTATCTTTGTAGGCTACGCTTATTCGTGATTTATTATGACGCCCCGCGCTCAATCTACTCTTTATTTTGACAGCCCCGCCGGCCAGCTCTACTATCACCCAGCGGGTTTTGTGCGCTTAGCGTGGGCCTCGGGCCGCACGCCGCTGGCTACTATTCAAGCTTACTACGAGCAGGTGCTGGACCTGCTGGTGAGCACCGGCTGCCGGCGCATATTGTCGGAGCACGGCCAGCGGGCACCGCTGCCGATGGAGGCCCAGCAGTGGATTACCGAAAACTGGATACCCCGCGCCATGACCCTCAGCCAGACCCGGCACTGCGCCATCGTGGAGGGCGCCAACCCCTTGCACCGCCTCTCCACGCAATCAGTGGTGAGCGCCGCGCCGGTTGAGTTTCAGTTCAAGCGGTTTGATGGACTGGCGGAAGCGGAAAGCTGGCTGCTAACGGTGGGGAAGTAGAATAAGTCGCTTACAGCCAAATGAAATGGTAGCAAGATGGCGCGGGGCTCTGCCCCGTGCCGACTACTCGCGGGCCTCTGGCCCGCAACCGTTGAACGATACCAGCCCGACTCGTGCAACGACCGCCGGCCAGAGGCCGGCCACTAGTAGACACGGGGCAGAGCCCCGCGCCATCCCAGCTGGAATTCTAGCTAAGAGAAGAATAGATAATCAGTAACAAAAAAGCCCGGCCGTTTGGCCGGGCTTTTTTGTCAAAAGTCTGTGGGCTAGCCCCAGGCTTATTGCTTCACAAAGCGCTGGGTGAAGGTGTGCTGGCCATCGCTGGCGCGCAGCAGGTAGAGGCCGCCGGCCAGGCGCGAGATGTCGAGCTGGCCCTGGCCCTGGTAGCGGGCGGCAGGCACGGTAGCGCCGCGGGCGTCGAGCACTTCCACCTTGGTCAGCTCCTCATTCGAGCTGAGCGAGAGCGTGAGGCTGCTGGTGGCGGGGTTGGGGTAGAGGCTCAAGGTGGCGTCGCCGCTCACGGTGCCAGCCGTGAGGCTAGCGGGAGCTGCCGCCGCAATGGCCGCGCCGCCCGAGATGCTCACCGTGTAGTCCTCGGTTTCGCCGTAGCTATAGCTGCCGCAGCTGGTGGTGGCGCTGGCATCGCTGAGGATAACGCGCAGGCGGGTATTACCGGTTTTGGCGGTGCTGGGCACCGTGAAAGTGCCAGTGAGGGTAGCCGCGCTGCTGCTGCTGCCACTCACCACGAGCTCGCCGGTGTCGGTGAAGATACCGTTCTGGTTGTAGTCGATGTACACTTTCCAGTACTCGGTGTAGGCCGAGCCGGTGAAGCCGGCCGAGAAGCTGATGGTCTGGCTGGAGCCGGCGGCCACGCTCGTGCTGCTGGCCGTGCCGTTGTAGTAGCCGGCGTCGGCCCCGCTGGTGCGGGCAATGCTGCCCAGCTTCACGTAGTCGATGTACTCATACGCCTGGCTGCCGCCCTGGCTGGTGCAGTAGGCCGTGCTGGCGGGCGGGGTAGTGGTGCCGCCGCCGTAGGCTGCGCCGACGCCTACCGCCGCCCAGGCGTTAGTCACCGACTGCGTTTGGGTGGCCGTAGCGCCAAACAGGTCGGTAGCCGCCTGGATGGAGTAGGTGCGGGCGTTGGCGTAGGTCGAGGAGGCCGTCATGTACACGCTTTCCATGCGGAAGGTGATTTTGGCAGCATCAGTCAGGCCGATGCCCGTCACGGCGTAGGCAGCCCCTTTTTCGTTGGTGCCGCTTTTGCCCACGCTGATGAGGTAGTACCAGTAGTTGAGCACGCCCGAGTTGGTGTGCACGCCGCCCTGGTCGTTGGCATTGCTGGGCGCCGAGGTGGTAGCGGCCCAGTACTGGCCCTTATAATAAGCTGGCTGGCCGTAGGTGTTGGGGCTGCTCATGGAGCGCAGCGCGCCGCCCTGCTTCATCACTTCCTCGCCGATGAGGTAGGTCGATTTGCCGGTGAGGGCGTATTTATCCACCGTGTATTTCTCGATGCTCGCGCCCCAGATGTCCGACAAACCCTCGTTCATGGCGCCCGACTCGTTGGCGTACGTCAGGTTGGCCGTCTTCTCGCACACCGCGTGGCCGATTTCGTGGCCGCATACGTCCAGCGCCGCCAGGGGCTTGAAGGTGCTGGCGCCGTCGCCGTAGGTCATTTCCACGCCGTCCCAATACGCATTTTCGTAGCCCACGCCATCGCCGGGCGTGTCGTCGAAGTGCACGTAGCTCTTGATTTTGGCGCCCGCGTTGTCGTAGCTGTTGCGGCCAAAAATGGCCTTCCAGTAGTCGTAGGTAGCCTGGGCGCCGAAGTGCGCGTCGCCGGCCACGTTGTCGTAGTTGGCGTTGTTGTACTCCGTCCAGCTGTTGTCGGCGTCGGTAAAGTCAACGGCGGCAGTGTAGCTGCTGCCCTTCTTGCAGTTGTAGGTTTCGATGCCGCTGCCGCGGGTGTACTCGCGCAGGCGGTAGCCGCTGGTGGCCGTTTCATTGGCCAGCGAGCGGGTGCCGCTGTAGGCCGTGGCGAAGCTCGCCGTGGCGGCGGCTGTGGTCTGGTGCGTGCCCTTGGCGCCGCGCGTGGCGTGCTTGATGATGTTGTCTTGCAGCACCACCTCGCCCGAGTGCGCATCCACGTAGATGTAGGCGCGGCTCACCGGCTGCTGGGCGTATACGTTGAATTTCCAGGCCAGCACCAGCGGGCCATTCTCGGGGTCTTTGCGGCTGTCGCGCACCAGCACCAGCTCGCCCTCGGGCTTGTAGGTGGCGGCGGGGTCGTTGTCGCGGGCTTTCAGGCCGGCTTCCTCGCGGGCGTCCTGCCACATATACTTCTTGGCGCCCACAAAGCTCATCGCTTTGCCCAGCGCGGCTTCGGCGCTCAACGACGGCTTCACGTTCACGGCCTCTACCTTCTCAAAGTCGCCGCTGAGCGTCTCAATCTGGCCGCCGCGCGAGTGGGCCGTGTACGCGGCGTGCTCCACTTTCACGCCCTTGTAGTACTGCTCAAATTTCTGGTGGCTGAAGCCGAGCTGGTCGGTTTCGGTGCGGGCGGGCCGCAACTGGTCGTCGGTGCCCAGGGCCAGCTGCTGGCGGATAACGAGGGCGCCATCGGTAGCCCGGGCGCTGGCCCGGCCAGCCGTCGAAAGCTGGATGAGGGTGGGCTGGCCATCGGGGCCAATTTCTTTGCGGGCAACGCGGCCGTCCTGAGCGCTGGCCAGGTGCGGAAGGGTTACGGCGGACATGGCAAGCCAAGCCACTACGTGGTACTTGTGGAACATAGAAAACTGGTTTGGTAAAAGAGGAGAGTGTGTTGTTGCCCGAAGGCGCCGCAAGATAGGGGAAAGTTTTATTCCACCAAATTTTCAAATTATGAAGTCTGCATGAAGGAAATAAAGCCCCAATAACCTTGATTTACACAGATTTTCTCCAATAGTTTCCGCAAAAGCGGGTTTAAATGCGATAGGCCCGGTTTTTCGATGAAGCCCGGCCGGCGTATGCAAATTCGGCTATCAACTGCTACTGAATAGGGCCGGCGGGCCAGTAGCCGATTTAGGATAATGGCAAGAATGACTTTCTGGCAAAAAAGCCGAAATTTTGTAGGCGTGCAGCGCATTGTCCACCCCGTTGCCAGCCCAAAAGCCGCCGGTTAATTGCTCCGCTGCCGCGTGGCCAGCGGCCAAAAGCTCGTAAATCCAACCGGCCGCTGCCCTCGTATCTGGCTCCCAGACCCGGCCGACTGGCCCGCTTGCCCAGCCCGGTGCCGGGCGTAACTAAGCCCGGCGCTCAGTCGTTACGGCACGGTGCTTGTTTACTTGGTCCCTATCCAGTTGAACTTCTCTTTTCTTTTGTCATGAAAAACCGTCGTTTTTTGCTCAGCCTACTGCTGCTGGCCGCCATCCTCACCAGCACGTTTACTGCCCAGGCCCAGCGCCGCTTTAGCCCGCAGGCAAAGGGCGCCGTTATCGGCGGCGGCAGCGGAGCTATTCTGGGCGCCGTTATCAACAAGCGCAACCGCGCCGTGGGCGGCGTCATTGGGGGCGTGGTAGGGGCCGGTGCCGGCTACGCCGTGGGCAAGCACATCGACAACCGCCAGAAGAAGCGCGCCGCCGCTGCCTACGCCGCCCAGCGCGCCGCCGCAGCCCGTGCCGAGGCCAACCGCCGTGCCGCCCTGGCCAGCGCCCGCCCCGCCGCCCCCCGCGAAAGCGTAGTGAGCGGCTATGCGCCCACCGCTGCCGTAGCCGGCACCACGGCCCTGGCCGCCGCCTCGGTAATGCCCGGCTACCCCGCCATGGCTACCACCACCGCATACCTGCCCAACCAGGCACCCGCCGACCCCGCCAACCCCTACGCGGGCACCACGTACCGCCAGCGCAGCTGGTAATCGGCGCTTTTTGCGGACCTTGCAAGCCCAGGCCGCCCGGCCTGGGCTTTTGGTTTGCCCATTCGGCTATTCACTCTCCCAAACACCTGAACCATGCGTATCTCTCTGTCCCGCCTCGTGCTGCTGGGCGCGCTGCCGCTGCTGGCGGCGTGCAGCAAATCAGCTGATTCTTCTACTGCTGCCACGGCAGCGGCCCCCACGAGCGTGGCTGACCTCGACCGCCAGTTTCTCACGGCCTGGAACAATAAAGACCTGGAAAAAACCCTCAGCTACCTCGCCGACGACGTGCAGTTTTTGCAGGGCAGCGCCCACTTCAGCGGCAAGGCCGAAGTGAGTGACAAGTGGGTGCGCGCCACCCAAAGCAGCATCAGCAACCTGAAAACGAGCGTAGTGAGCGCCGCCACTACCGATAAAATGGCCTACGAGGCCGGCACGTTCTCGGTCGATGTGCTGCCCGCCAACGGCCAGCCCGCCGGCTACGGCCAGGGCAATTTCCTGCTGCTATGGAAGCCCGCCGCCGATGGCACCTGGAAGCTGAGCCACGCCCAACTCGAAGACCTGCCCGTGCAGCGCCGCTAGCGGCCCCGGCCGCTCAAGGTCAATTTAGTAGAAGCCGCTGGCCCCTGGTCAGCGGTTTTTTTTGGCCGATGAAGAAGTGTAGCAATAAAGTTTGCAGCAAAAAAAATCTGCTACAAACTTTATTGCTACAACTGGCTGGCCCTACCTGGCGCGGGCTTTGTGCGTAGGTTGGGGCATGATTTCGACTTCTCACCTCAATTTGCCCGCCCCGGCCGACTTGCAGCGCCTGGCCAAGGCGCTGGCCGCGCTCGACGCCATCAACTCGCCCGACCCCGAGTACCGCTACTACACCTATACCCCCGAGTGGGGGGTGCAGGAGTCGGTTTTTGAGATGAATGATGGCGAAGGCGACCAACTTCTGGTGCTGTTTCGGCCCGAGGGCTGCGTTATCAACGGCTACCTGCTGGGCTATGACGAGCCTATTAAAAGTGACCTGACCCGTGGCCTACCAACGGCGTTTCAGGAGTTTATGACCGGCGAGCCGGTGGCGTCTATCGGCACTAATTTTTGCCTGTGGCATACGCCGGAGGGCGGCTGGCAAACCGGCACCGTCGAGGATGAGGATAATGGCTCGGAGGAGTTGCTGTTCATCTTCGACGACCAGCCCGCCACTTATGCCGAGTGGGCCACCGAGTACTACACCGACGAAACCGACCGCGCCCCTATTGCGGCCGCCGCCGTGGCCCCCGTGTATATGCACGAAACGCTGACCAAGGCTATGGCGCTGGCCCTCAACCCAGAGCTGGCAGATTGGCCCGCGCTGGCCGCCGAGCTGGAAGTAATCGGCTACCCGTATAACTTCGACTAGTAAGCTATGCTAGCGAGCCGCTGTTTGCCGCTGCCCCTGGTGCGGCTGGCGTGTCCTTCAACTTCAAACCGGGTGCGTAACTAAATGGCTGGCTACGCTTTCGTAACTCCCGAGTTTGGGCTCGATGAGGCCGGGCTACACCGGCTGCGCAGCCGGTTTCCGTTCGAGACTATCCCGTACGCCGCCATCAGCCGGGCCGAAGTCACGCGGGGGCTTTCGGTGCAAAACTGGTGGCTGCTGCTGGCCTTTGGGCTGGCGTGCCTGGGCGTGGCGCTGGTGACCGCGTTCAACCTGTACGTGTTTCTGACCTCGCCCACCGCGCGCGGCCGCCTCAATGTGCGGGCGGTGGCCATTCCCATTATTCCCGGTTTTGTGGGCGTGGCAGCCATCTGGCAGGCCTTGCGGGTCGAGGATATTCTGGTGGTGCGCTACGGCCGGCGGCGGTTGGTGTTGCCGCTCAGTAAGCTGCAAGTGGGCAGCGTAGGGGAGCTGCCGCACTACCTGGCCCAGCGAGCGGCTCTCGTTACGAGCTAAAAATAAAGAGCCCGGTTTCACTTCACCGCGGCCCTCACTGCCCCGCCCGTCTGAGCGTTGGCTGCAAGGGCCGCGGTGAAGAAAAAAACCGCCGGCCAGTAAAAGCCAGCCAGCGGGCTGCCTACTCAGCCGCCAGGCTCCGGCTGATGCCCAGCTCCAGGCCGCGCAGCTCGGCCAGGCCGCGCAGGCGGCCGATGGCCGAGTAGCCGGGGTTGGTTTTTTTGTGGAGGTCGTCGAGCATCTGGTGGCCGTGGTCGGGGCGCATGGGCAGGCGCACCTGGCGCTGCTGCATCAGCAGTACCAGCTCGCGCAGCACGGCGTACATGTCCACGTCGCCCTCCAGGTGGTTGGCTTCGTAGAAGTTGCCCTCGGCATCGCGCTGGGTGCTGCGCAAGTGAATGAAGTGGATGCGGCCGCCAAACTGGCGCACCATGCCCGGCAGGTCGTTGTCGGCCCGCACCCCGAACGAGCCGGTGCAAAAGCCCAGGCCGTTGCGCAGCGACGGCACGGCCTCGGCCAGCGCGGCCACGTCGGCGGCGGTGCTCACTACGCGCGGCAGGCCCAGGATGGGGTAGGGCGGGTCGTCGGGGTGAAGGGCCAGGTTGACACCCACTTCCTCGCACACTGGCACCACAGCTTGTAAAAATAGAATCAAATGCTGCCGTAATTTCTCCGCGTCGATGCCCGTGTAGGCATCCAGCGCCTGCTGAAACTGGGCGAGCGTGAAGCTCTCCTCGCTGCCCGGCAGGCCCGCGATGATGTTGCGCTGAAGTACTAGGCGCTCGGCCTCGCTCATGGCATCGAAGCGCGCCTGGGCGCGGGCCAACTCCGCGCTGGAGTAGTCGTGGGCAGCGCCGCGCCGCTGGAGCAGCAGCGCATCGAAGGCGATAAAGGCGGCCCGCTCGAAGCGCAGCGCCCGCGCGCCATCGGCCAGCTCGTAGCTCAGGTCGGTGCGCGTCCAGTCCAGCACGGGCATAAAATTGTAAGTGACCGTGCAGATGCCGCAGGCCGCCAGGTTGCGAATAGACTGCTGGTAATTAGAGATGTAGCGCGCGTAGTCGCCGGTGCGCGTCTTGATGTTTTCGTGTACCGGCACACTTTCTACTACGCTCCAAGTGAGGCCAGCGGCGCTGATAAGTGCTTGGCGCGCCCGGATTTCGGCCACCGGCCACACCTCGCCGTTCGGGATGTGGTGCAGCGCCGACACGACGTCGGTAGCGCCGGCCTGGCGGATGTCGGCAAGGCTCACTGGGTCGTTAGGGCCAAACCAGCGCCAGCTTTGGAGAAGAGTCATCTTATCAATTAACAGTGAGCAATGAGCAATTATTGAGGGTAGTAGCTTGGGTTTTGCAGACCAATTTATTGGTTACACGCCGCTGTAGGCGTTGAAGCCGCCATCGACCAGCACGGTTTCGCCGGTTACGAAGCGGGAGGCGTCGCTGAGGAGGTAGATGAGGGTGCCGGTCAGCTCCTCTGCCTCGCCGAAGCGTTGGAAAGGCGTGTTGGCGATAAAGCGGCGGGCGCGGTCGGTGAGCGCGCCGTCGGCTTCGAGCATGAGGTGGCGGTTTTGCTCGGTGAGGAACACGCCCGGCGCGATGGCATTCATGCGGATGCCGCCGCCGTAGCGCTGGCCCAGCTCCACGGCCATCCACTGGGTGTAAGCTTCTATCGACTTCTTGGCCAGCGTGTAGCCCAGCACCCGCGTGAGCGGCCGCTGCGCCGTGAGCGACGAAATATTGACGATGGAGCCCCGGCCCTGGGTCGCCATCACGCGCCCAAAAACGGTGGTCGGGATGACGGTGCCGAAGAGGTTGAGGTCCACGGCGCGGCGCGTGTCGGTAATGCTGAGGTCGAATAAATCCTGGTCGGGGCGCACGGTGGCGCCCGGCAGATTGCCGCCAGCGGCGTTCACGAGGCCGTCGATACGGCCCCAGGTGGCCAGTATCTGGTCGCGGGCGGCTTCGAGCTGCGCGGTATCGAGCACGTCGGCCAGGATAACGAGCGCCTCTCCGCCCGCCGCCCGGATGGCTTCGGCGCGGGCCTGCGCCCGCCCCGCATCGCGGCCCATAATCACGACTTTGGCCCCCGCCCCGGCCACGGCCAGCGAGAGCGCCGCGCCCAGCACGCCGGTAGCCCCGGTGATAACGACGACCTTATCCTGAAGAGAAAACTGCGCTAAAGCGGACATGAATAGGGTGGTAATTAATAGGTTTTCAATGCTTTGTTTTGCAGCTGTCATGCTGGCGGAGGAAGCATCTTATCAGGTTTGCACGGCTTGTTCTGGCGCGATAAGATGCTTCCCTCGTCAGCACGACAGGCGTGGGAAGGAGGCTGTTAAAGCGGTATTGAAGGCGTTGTGAGTAGCGCGGACTTTTAGTCCGCAAGTCAGCCGGCGCGGTACTCGCGGACTGAAAGTCCGCGCTACTTGCGCGGCCGTCGAAACAGGTTGGAGCGAGAGCTTGGCTAGGGCAGCAGCTCGACCTTGCCGCTGAGGCGGATGTCGTCGGAGGCGCTGCCCACCATAAGTTGAAACTCGCCGGGCTCGGCCACCCAGGCCAGCTGCTGGTTGTAGAAGGCGAGCTTGTCTTTGTCGATAGTGAAGGTGAGGGTTTTACTTTCGCCGGGTTTGAGCGCCACTTTCTGAAAATCCTTTAGCTCCCTGAGCGGGCGCACGGTGGAGGCTACGGGGTCGCGCAGGTAGAGCTGGGCAACTTCCTCGCCGGCTACGGGGCCGGTGTTGGTGAGGGTGAACTGCACCTGCACCGTTTCGGCGGCGGTCAGCTGCGGGCGGCTGATACGGAGGCCGTCGTACTTAAACGTGGTGTAGCTCAGGCCGTAGCCGAAGGCGTAGCGCGGGGTGTTGGGCGCGTCGATGTAGGCCGACTTGTACTTAGTGTCGCCGGAGCGGGTGACGGGTCGGCCGGTGCTGTACTGCTGGTTGTAGGCAATGGGAATCTGGCCCACGGCGCGAGGAAAGGTGATGGGCAGCTTGCCGGCCGGGTTGTAGTCGCCGCTGAGCACGTCGGCCAGGGCGTGGCCGCCCTCGGCGCCGGGCCACCACGCCAGCAGGATGGCATCGGCCTGGTCGGCTATGGTGTTGAAAATGAGCGGCCGGCCGCCCAGCACGATTACAATTATCGGCTTGCCGGTGGCTTTCAGGGCCGTGAAAAGCTCTTCCTGCACGCCGGGCAGGTGGATGTCGGTGCGCGATTTGGCTTCGCCGCTCATGTCCCAGGTTTCTCCCACGGTGAGCACCACGGCATCGGCGGCCTGGGCCGTGGCCACGGCGTCGGCAAAGCCGGCGCGGGAGTTGCCGAGCACGTCGCAGCCTTTGGCGTAGCGAAGCTGGGTTTGCTTGCCCAGGCGCTGGGCTAGCCCGTCGTAGATGCTTGTTATCAGCGTGGTATCGGCCTCGGGTACCCAACTGCCGTCGAGGTCGCGCTTGCTTTTGGCCAGCGGGCCGATGAGGGCCAGCCGGCTCCACTGCTTGCGCAGGGGCAGCGCCTGGAGGTCATTTTTGAGCAGCACCATCGATTTGCGCGCTACCTGGCGGGCGGCCAGCCGGTTTTGCGGGTCGTTGAGGACCTGCTTTTCGCGCTTCTCATTCGAGAATTTGTACGGGTCATCGAATAAGCCCAGCTCGAATTTCTTGCGCAGCACGCGGCGCACGGCGTCATCAAGCAAGTTTATATCGGCCTTGCCAGCCTGCACTAATTGCGCCAGGTGGTTGTGGTAGGCGTCGCTCTCCATATCCATGTCGGAGCCGGCGGCGAGGGCCTTTTGGGCGGCGTCGGCTTTGTCCTGGGCGTAGCCCCAGGGCACCAGTTCGCCGATGCTGCCCCAGTCGCTCACCACGAAGCCGGGGTACTGCCACTGGCCCTTGAGGACATCGCGCTGCAGGTAGCGGTTGCCGGTGGCGGGCACGCCGTTGAGCGTGTTAAACGAGTTCATGAACGTGGCCACGCCCGCATCGGCGGCCGCTTTGAAGGGTGGCAGGTAGGTTTCCCAGAGCTGCTGGGGGCTCATATCCACGGCGTTGTAGTCGCGGCCGGCCAGGGCCGCGCCGTAGGCGGCGAAGTGCTTGGCGCAGGCCATTACGGCGTCGGTGCCGCCCAGCTTTTCGCCCTGGAAGCCCAGCACGCGGGCCTTGGCAATCTGGGCACCGAGGTAGGTGTCTTCGCCGGCGCCTTCCATCACGCGGCCCCAGCGCGGGTCGCGGCCCACGTCAACCATCGGCGCAAACGTCCAGTGGATGCCGGCGGCGGCCGCCTCCTTGGCCGCGACGTGCGCGCCCAGCCGGATGGCGGCCAGGTCCCAGCTAGCGGCCTCGGCCAGCGGGATGGGGAAGATGGTTTTGTAGCCGTGAATGACGTCGAGGCTGAACAGCAGCGGGATGTGCAGCCGCGATTTCAGCGCCTCGGCCTGGATGGCGCGGGTGTCCTTCACGCCGCGCACGTTCAGCATGGAGCCCACCTGGCCGCTGCGGATGGCGCTGAGCTGGTTGTCTTTGCGGGCGCTGGCCGGGCCGGTCAGCTCGCGACCGGAGTACTGGTTAAGCTGGCCCACTTTCTCTTCCAGCGTCATTTGCTGGAGCAGGGCCGTGATGCGCTGCTCGGTGGCGGGCTGCTGGGCGGCGGCGAGCAGGGGCAGGCCGAGGAAAAGGCTGAGGAAAGAAAGACGATTATTGGTCACGCGGGTGGGGTGCAGTGCGGACTTTCAGTCCGCACGTAGCGTAGGAGGGGGAGGGCCAGCACGGACTAAAAGCCCGCGCTACTTTTAGCGGTGGTCGAAGTAGTCGGCCAGGTGGTACATCTGGCGGTTCAGCTCGCGCATCTTGTCGAGCAGCGGCTGGTAAGGCTGGTAGGTGTTGTCCACGATGCCCTTGTTGGCATTGGTGTTGGAGGGCTCGGCGCCGGCTTTGGTGGGGTCATTGTCCTGGTACTTAAACCAATGCCAGCCCACGCAATTCCTGGATTCGAGCAGGCCGAGGGTGAAATTCTGGTAAAAGAGGCCGCGGTCGGCCTGCGTTTTTACCACCCAGCCAGCGCCGGCGGTGTTGGCCAGGCCGGGCGCATCTTCGCCTTTTACGTACCATTCGGTAATGAGAAAGGGCTTGGTTGTCAGGGTTTCCCAGTCGGCTACCCACTGCTTTTCGGGAGTCCAGTTATTGTAGTAGTTGATGCTCACCACGTCGAGGTACTGGCCAGCCACGCGTAGCAGCTCGGGGTAGTAGCGTTGCGCGCCGTGGAAGCGGCAGCCGAGGTACAGGTGGTTGGGGTCGTACTTTTTCAGCGCCCTGGCCACGGTGGCGAAGTAGCGCTCGGCGGCGAAGGCCAGGAAATCCTGCCGGTGCTGGTCGGTGATGGTTGCCAGGGTGACGCCGCGCTCGTCGGCCCACTTCTTGGCGGCCTGGTAGCCGGGCTCGGCGGGCGGCAGCCGGAGGTAGCCATCGAGGTTTTTGCGCAGCAGCGGCAGCTCGTTATCCGAGAAGTAGCCGAAGAGGTTGGGGTCGTTCTTGTACTGGCTTAGCTGCTTGGCGTGCTCCTCGCAGTAGGTTTCGAAGCCGGGGTCGAAGGCGAAAATAACGTCATTGGGGTAGCCCTTGTGGCCGGGCTGTACGTAGGTGCCGCCGCGTTGGCCACCGTAGCCACTCATCCAATCGAGGTTGAGGGTGTAGGCCAGCGGCTGCTGGCGCTGGTCCGGGCTTTCGCGGATATCCTTGGTGGCCGACCACGCACCCGCGCCATTGAACCCGTTGGCAACTAGTAGCTTGCGAGTGGCCGCCAGCCAGCCAGCGCGGTTACCAAACTTTGCCTTCAGTGCCTGCTCGTTGCGGGCTGAATTGCCGGGCTGCAAGTCGTTAAGGGCGTTGTGCAGGTAGTAGTAGCCAGCGGGGTCGATGGCCCACCAGCGGCCGTCGATTTTCTGCACGCGGAAGAAGCCGGTGGCGGTGGCGCGCTTGTCGAGCCGCCCGCCGAACTTGCTCAGCTTGGTTTCACCGGGGGCGTAGTTTTTAAGCTGCGCGATGGTGCGGGTGGGGTAGTTTTTATATTCCGAGAAGCCCGCCTTGCCGTCGATAGTGGAGTTGTTGAGGGTCTTTTTGGCGGCTACGCGCAGGGTGTATTCGGCGCTGTCGGTGGGGGTTTGGGCGTGGGTGGCTAGGGTGAAGAGTGCTAGTCCGGCGGCCAGCGCCGCTGCTTGAAATTGCCTCATTTCCCGTCGTACTTAGCTGCCTGCTGGCGGTAGTATTCTTGCAGCACGTAGAAGGCTTTTTTCTTCACGCCCGTGCTTGAAATCAAGCCTTTGCGGTTGAAGCCGTTCTGGTACACGGGGTGCTGGCGGCGGGTGGCGCGGAAGTCGGCGAGTATCCAGGGCGTCATGCCGCGCAGGCCGGGAATGGCGCCCAGCATCTTGAGCTGGTTTACGTAGAGCGCCTCCTGGTATTCCTCGCTCCAGCGGGTGTTGGCGTCGCCGTGGTAGCCGGCCAGCGCATCGCCGCCAAACTCGCTGATAAACACTGGCTTGTTGTACTTGATATCGAACTTATACTTCGTGATTTCGCTGGGCATGCCGCCCCAGTACCACCCGGCGTACTCGTTGAAGCTGGTCAGGTCGAGGTACTCGCCCAGCGGGTCGTCGACGTGCACGGTAGTGCCTTCGCGGTGCAGCTCCAGGGCGGCGGCGATGAGGCGGGTATCGTCCAGGGCGCGGGCCTTTTTGATGAGGCTGGTCATGAATTTCAGGCGCGGGTCGCCGAGGGGCGTTTCATTGCCGACCGACCAGACCACGATGCTGGCCCGGTTTTTACCCATCGAGATGAGGTCCGATAGTTGGGCTTCGGCGTTCTGGTAGGTGGCGGGGTTTTCCCAGGCGATGGTCCAGTACACGGGCACTTCGGCCCACACGAGCAGGCCCATCTCGTCGGCTAGCTTGAGAATGGTTTCGTTGTGCGGGTAGTGGGCCAGGCGCACGTAGTTGCAGCCCAGCTCTTTGGCCCAGGTGAGCAGCATGCGCAGGTCGCCTTCGCCGCGCGCCCGGCCGGGGATGAGCGGGTTTTCATCGTGGATGGAAATGCCGCGCAGAAACGTCGATTTGCCGTTCAGCAAAATATCCTGGCCCTTGGTCTGGATGGTGCGGAAGCCGATTTTGTCCTGCACCACATCGGGGCCGCCGGCTAGGCTCACGGCGTAGCGCTTGGGGTTTTGGGGCGACCAGAGGCTGAGCTTTTTGGCGGCAAAGCGGAAGGTGGCGCGGCCGGCGGTGTCGGTTTTCAGCGTCTGTTTAATGCCGGCCTCGGCGATATTCAGGGTCACGGTTTGGCTGGCTTTGGTGGGGCCGTTGAGCTGCACGTAGCCGGCCAGGGTGCCGGGGGTATCTTTGGCGAGCTGCACTTCGTAGTCCTTGATGAAGGTGCCGGGGGCTTCGGCCAGGAATACGTCGCGGGTGATGCCGCCGTAGTTCCACCAGTCGGTGTTGATGGTGGGCACGGCGTCGGTGTGGCGGGTGTTGTCGGCTTTTACCACCACGAAGTTTTCGCCGCTGGCGTTGAGCTTGCCCGTTACCTCGTACTGGATGGGCGTGAAGCCGCCGCGGTGCATGCCCAGCTTCTTGCCGTTGAGGTAGATGTGCGCCTCGTAGTTGATGGCCCCGAAATACAGGAAATACCGCTTGCCGGCGGTGGGCGTGATGTTGAAATTCTTCTTCAGCCAGATGGTGCCCTCGTAGTACAAGAGCTTGGGGTCTTGGGAGTTCCAGTCGCCGGGGATTTGCAAGGCGGGCGAGTGGTCGAAGTCGTACTCAATCAGCTCGGGCTCCTGGGTGGTGCTGGGCTTCTGGTTGTCGTAGTAGCCGCCCTTGCCCGATTTCGACTGGTCGAAGGCCTCGCGGCGATAGTCGTAAAAGCCGTTTTCGTAAGGGTCGATGATGTAGTTCCAACTGCCGTTGAGGCTGAGTACGCGGCGCGCCGGGGCGTTCTGAATGAGGCCCGACTGGGCGCAGGCGGCGGGGCCAGCCAGCAGGCCAGCGGCGAAAAACAGGGCAGCCAGCAGGCGGGGCCAGGGGCGAAAAAGCATAGGCGGGAAAAGGAGAAACTGTAGATGGCGGGCCGGTGCCAGCCGATGTCGCCGATGGTGCGGGGCTCTGCCCCGTGCCGACTATTCGCGGGCCTCTGGTCCGCAACGCCCGCACGATACCCGAACGAGATGTTCAACGACTGCCGGCCAGAGGCCGGCGAATAGTCGGCACGGGGCAGAGCCCCGCGCCATCAGTTGGAGGTTAGAAATTAATTGTATCCTGGGTTTTGGGTGAGGATAGGGTTGGTTTGCGTTTCCTGCAAGGGGAGGGGGAACAGCAGGTTGTGGGCGTCGATGCGGGTGGCGGTGCCGGCTTTGGTGAAGTAAGCATTCATCACCGGCATGGCGCGGTCGGTGCGCACGAGGTCAAACCAGCGGTGACCTTCGAAATTCAACTCCAGGCGGCGCTCCTGCTCCAGGCGGGTGCGCAGGTCGGCCTGGGCGGTGGTGGCGGGCAGGTCCACGGTGGCGGCGGCCGTGGTGGCGGGCAGGCCGCGCGAGCGCCGGATGACGCGGTTGAGGGCGTCGAGGGCCAGCGGGGTGGGTGCGCCTTGCTCGTTTATTGCCTCAGCATACATCAGGAGCACGTCGGCGTAGCGGAGGACAATCCAGTCGTTTTCGGCGTCGTAGGCGGTGGTGGGCGTGTCGAGGTACTTTTTGGTGAAGTAGGGCACGGCCGTGTTGCCGTAGGACGCGGCGGCGCGCACATCGGTGGGGCCGCTGGCGGTGAAGGCGGCCACGAGGTCGGCATCGACGGTGTTGAACTGTTGGCCGGTGCCCACGCCGCCATTCACCGAGGAATTTTGCGCGGCGGTGAGCGGCGAGGGCAGGAAGAAATTAGTAAAGCCGCTGCCTACACCGAAGCCGCCCTTGCTGTAGCGCACGGCGAACAGGATTTCGCTGTTCATCTCATTGGAAGTCAAAAAGATGTTGGCGTAAGAGGGTTGTAGCGCGTAGGTGTTGGCGTCGATGACCAGCTTGAGCTGGGCGGCGGCTTCCGGGTATTTTTTCTCGGTCAGGAGCACTTTGCCCAGCAGGCCCTGGGCGGCACCTTTGGTGGCGCGGCCCAGGTTGGCGGCCGTTTGGGTGGCGGGCAGGTTGGCGGCGGCGAAGGTCAGGTCTTGCTCAATTTGAGCATACACGGCGGCGGTGGGCTGGCGGCCGTAGACGTAGGCATCGGCGATGGTCACGATTTCGGACGTGACCAGCGGCACGGCACCCCAGATGCGCACGGCGTTGAAATAGGCCAGTGCCCGGATGAAGCGCACCTCGGCGTAGAGGCGGTTGCGGGTGGCGGCGGTGAGCTTGATGGCATCGGCGCGGCTCAGGATGATGTTGCAGCGCGCAATGGCTTGGTACGTGTACAGCCACTGGCTCTGGAGGCGCGGGTTGTCGCTGACGAGGCCGAAGGTGTCGAACTCATTGAGGCGCTCGCCCGATACCACGGTGTAGCTGTTGTCGCTGGGCACTTCGCCAAAAACCCAGAGACCCCGGTTAGTGCCTGATTTGCCGTAAATATCTTGCAGCGAGGAGTAAGCGGCCGTTACGCCGGTCACGATGCTCAGCGAGTCGGTGTAGCCCTCGGTGCTCACCAGGCGCGTGGGGTCGTTGAGGTCGATGAAGTCCTTGCTGCACGAGGAGGTGCCGAGGAGGGCTAGCCCCAGCAGGGCAGCCGTGCCGGCGCTGACCAGTAAATTCTTAAGCTTCATGGTGGGAATGAGTCGAATACAGATTAGAAGCCAACTTGCACGCCGAGCGTGATGGTGCGGGCCATGGGATACGAGCCCTGGTCCACGCCGTAGGTGGGGGCGGTGGTGTTGCCGTAGTTGTTGGCTTCGGGGTTGTAGCCGAAGTACTTGGTGAAGGTGTACAGGTTCTGCACCGAGGCGTAGAGGCCGGCGGTTTGCAGCCCGGCCTTGCCGGCCCATTCCACGGGCAGGTTGTAGCGGAGCGTCACGTTGCGCACGCGCAGGAAGGAGGCGTCGTAGAGGAAGTAGGAGCTGAACTGGGTGCGTAGCGAGGCGCTGGTGGTGGCGCGGGGCGTGACGCCGTCGCCGGGGTCGGTGGGCGAGTGCCAGCGGCCCAGCAGGTTGGTGCGGCCGTTGGTTTGGCCGGGGGCGTTGAAGACGTAGCGGTCGCCGCCGTACAGGATGTCCGCGCCCTGCGAGCCTTGCAGCGTGACGGCCAGCGAGAATCGCTTGTAGCCAAACGTGTTTTGGAGGCCGTAGGTGAAGTCGGGGAAGGGGTTGCCAATCACGCCGATGTCGTTGGTATCGACCTTGCCATCGCCGTTGATATCCTTAAACTTGATATCGCCGGGGGCCACGGTGCTGGCCGTCCACTTGGGGCTGGTATCCACGTCGTTCTGGTCGCGGTACACGCCCTCCTGGGTGTAGCCGTAGAAGGTGCCCAGCGGCTGGCCCGGCACCACCCGGATGGAGCTGGTGTAGCCAAACACGGCGTCGTAGAAGAGCTGGTCGTTCTGCCCGGCCAGCGCCAATACCTTGTTGCGGTTGATACTCAGGTTAGCCGAGGTGCTCCAGGTGAAGTCTTTGCCGGTGATGTTGGCGGTGTTCAATTGGAATTCCAGGCCCCGGTTGCGCACCTCGCCCACGTTGGCCAGCGCCCGGGTCGAGTAGCCCAGCACGGCCGGGATGTTCTGGTTGAGCAGCAGGTCGGTGGTGTTGCGCTGGTAGGCGGCCACGGTCAGGTAAACGCGGTCCTGAAACAGGCCGAGGTCGAAGCCGGCATCGACCTGCGTGTTGGTTTCCCAGCCCAGGTTGCGCACCGACACGCCGTTGGGCGAGAAGCCGAAGGCGCGAGTGCCCGTGCCGGTGCCAAACACGTAGTTGGCGGCCGTCTGGTAGCTCTGGTAGTTGTAGTCGCCGATGTTGTTGTTGCCGGTCACGCCGTAGCTGGCCCGCAGCTTCAGCTCGCTGATGGCCGAGAAGCGCTTGATAAACGGCTCCTCCGCCGCGCGCCAGGCCAGCGCCACCGACGGGAACGTGGCGTAGCGGTTGTCGGGGCCGAAGCGCGACGAGCCGTCGCTGCGCAGCGCCGCCGTGAGGATGTAGCGCTCCTTAAACGCGTAGTCCACGCGGCCGAAAATGGAGGTGAGCGCGTTGGCCGCGAAGTTGGCCTGGCCGAAGAGCTGGCCGGCGGCCGTGGCGTACTCGATGGAGGTGTTGGTGAAGGTGCCGGTTTGGCCCAGCACGGTGCTGCCCTCGTTCTGGTTGTACTGGGCCGAGTAGCCGGCTAGCAGCGTCAGGCTGTGGTTGGTGGCGAAGGTGCGGTTGTAGGTGGCCGTATTTTCCCACACCCAGTTAAGGTTGGTGCCGTTGAGCTGGCGGGCGTCGATGTTGCCCAGGATGGGGTTGGAGAGGTTGGCGTTCTGGTTGCCGCTGGTGCCCAGCGTGGCCGGCACGTAGATGCTGCGGCGGTTGCTGAGCAGCTCGGCCCCGAAGCTGGTGCGCAGGTTCAGGCCCTTGATGACCTCAAAGTCGAGGTAGGTGGTGCCCAGCGCCCGCACGGCGTTGGTGCGGTCCTGGTAGAGGTCGAGGGTGGCCAGCGGGCTCAGCAGGTCGGTGGGGTTGGTGATGGCGCCCGCGTAGCTGTTGCGGATGGTGCCGTAGTCGCCGTTGGGCAAAAACGTGGGCACGATGGGCGGCAAAATCAGCGAGGCCGTCACCACCGCCGTTTCGCCGCCGGGGCCGCCGCCCGAGATGTTGCCGCCGTTGTAGCTACCCGAAATGGGCTGCACCTGGGTGCGCGAAAAATTGGGCGCCAGACTCAGCCCGAGCTTGAATTTTTTGCTCAACTGGGCGTCGTAGTTAGCGCGCAGCGCAAAGCGCTCGTAGCCCGAGTTCTTAACGATGCCGCTCTGCTTGAAATATGCGCCCGAGATGTAGAAGCGCGATTTTTCGTTGCCGCCCGAGGCCGATACCTGGTAGTTCTGCTGGGTGCCGGTGCGGAAAATCTCGTCCTGCCAATCGGTGTCGGGCAACGGGGCCGCGCCGGGCTGCAACACGGCTGGAATGGCGCGGTTGCCATTCGTAAACGACTCGCGCAGGTAGTCCAGGTACTGGTCGCGATTGAGCAAATCGACGCGCTTGGCCACCTGCTGCACGCCGGCGTTGGCGTTGAAGGCGAAGCGCGTTTTGCCGTCGGCGCTGCCGCGCTTGGTGGTCACGATGACGATGCCGTTGCCGCCGCGCGAGCCGTAGATGGCGCAGGCCGCCGCATCCTTCAAAATCTGGATGGACTGGATGTCGCCGGGCGGAATCTGGTTGTAGCTGTCGGCGCTGTTGAGCGGGTAGCCATCCACCACGTACAGCGGCGAGTTGCCGGCCGAAATCGACCCCAGCCCGCGAATGCGGATGACCGCGCCCGCGCCCGGCTCGCCCGAGGGCTCGGTAATCTGGGCACCCGCCACCAGGCCCACCAGCGCCTCGCTGGGGCTGGCCACGGGTATCAGCTCCACTTGCTTGGCCGAGATGGAGGAGATGGAGGTAGCCAGCATCTTCTTTTCCTGCACGCCGTAGCCCACTACCACCACCTCGTCGAGGCCGGCCGCGTCGGGGGCCAGGCTCACGCTGAGGGCCGTTTTGCCGCCCACGGCTACCTCCTTGGCCACGTAGCCCACGAAGGAAAACACCAGCGTGGCGTTGTCGGGGGCCACGATTTTGTAGCGGCCACTCACATCGGTTTGGGCGCCGATGCTCGTGCCCTTCACGATGACGTTGACGCCGGGCAGGGCCGCGCCCCGCTCGTCGAGCACCTGGCCGGTAATGGTGATATCGGCCCGCACGGCAGTGTAGGCGGCGGCCGGGCGCGGGGCCGCCAGCAGGGGCACGCCGGCGCCCAGGCCAAGGGCGGGCAGCAAGACCAGGGGCCGAACGGAGCGCCAACGCGCCGAGCGTAGAGGAGCAGTCATAATGGGTGGGAAAAGGGGGCTGAAAACGGGGCCGCTGGCTAGCCTGCGCCCGGCGCTGGGCCGCGCCTGGCACCACTTACAGAAGCGGAAAACCAGGCGCTGCCAGGCCGGCCAGGTAGCCAGTTTGCCCTGCGAAGTACAGCCCGTTCATCTCCTATTCAGCTGCCAAAAACGGGGTTTATTTACGTAAACGTTTTCAGGGTTGCGGCTGCTGTTCAGCTTATTGGGGCGGTGGCCTATGGGTGCGGGGTGCTTATATTGCTCGGTATTTTGCCTGGCCCAAAAACCGGTAGACTACGCTACGCGCTTCCTTCCGTTTATCAGAAACTACCCTTATGAAACCCGTTAACCTCAAGCAATTGGCTGAGGAGCTGGGCCTGTCTATCGCCACCGTTTCGCGGGCCTTGCAAGACAGCCACGAGGTGTCGGCCGGCACCAAGGAGCGGGTGCGCGCCCTGGCCGCCGCCCGCCACTACGAGCCCAACGCCTACGCCAGCAGCCTGCGCCGCAACCAAAGCAAAACCATCGGCGTGGTCATCCCCAAAGTCACCAATCACTTCTTTGCCCTTGCCATCAACGGCATCGAGGAAGCCGCCCGCCAGAGCGGCTACCACGTGCTCATCTACCTCACCCACGACGACTACGCCCGCGAGGTGGCCATTATCCAGCACCTCAAGGGCGGGCGCGTCGATGGCATCCTGCTCTCGGTGGCCAGCGGCACCGAGGACATTGCCCACCTCGAAAGCCTGACGGACGCCAATATCCCGCTCGTGTTTTTCGACCGCGTGTGCGCCGAAATCGCCACCGCCAAGGTCACCACCAACGACTACGAGAGCGGCTACCAGGCCACTGCGCACCTGCTCGCCGTGGGCTGCCGCCGCATCGCGCACCTGCTCATTTCCAATAAGCTGTCCATCGGCCGCAACCGTCAGCAGGGCTACCTCGACGCCCTGCTCGCCCACGGCCTCGCGCCCGACCCCGACCTCGTGGTGGCCGGCACCATGGACAACGCGCACAACCTGGCCCTCATCGAAGACCTGCTGCGCCGCCGGCCCGACATCGACGGCATCTTCGCCTCGGTCGAGCGGCTGGCTGTAGGGGCCTACCACGTGTGCCGCGAGCTGGGCCGCCGCATCCCCGAAGACGTGAAAATCGTGGGCTTCTCCAACCTCGAAAGCGTGTCGCTCTTCGACCCGCCGCTCACCACCATCACCCAGCCCGCTCACGACATCGGCCGCGCCGCCGCCCGCATCCTGCTCCAAGCCGTGGAAAAGCGCCGCCCCGTGCTCCCCAGCCAAAGCGTTGTGCTGAACTCGGAACTGGTGCAGCGCCGTAGCACGGAGGGGTAGGCAGACTGGCTTAGCAAGAAAACTTCTAAGCTGGGAAGACTTTACAGAGAGGAGTGTTGCTTAACCTCAGTTGGTCACGTTTATTTGTGATTATGAAGCGCTTAAATTGCTGTACCGAGCACGGCCGACGCCAAGAAGCTGGGGAAGCGGCAGTGTCATAAATGTTTTTAGCGGACTTATGAATATTATCATTGACACTAATCTCGTTCACAGTGATTGGAAACTTAAGTCAGAAGATTTTAAAGCTTTCGTCGACTTCGTAGAACGTACTAACAGCAAAATTTACATTCCTAAGATAGTATGGGAGGAAACCCGATTAAATTACCAAAAAGATATTGAGGAGAGACACAAGAGCTATGAAAAAGCAGGTAAGTTATTTGGCGGTAGCTTAGTTGATATACCTGACTTAAAAGTTGTAAAATTAGATTATAAAGTGGAGGCAGATAAGTATTTAAACTGGTTATTAAATAAATTTAGAATAGATGTAGATAGTATACTGCCCTTTGGGGAATACACTGAAAGGATTGCTAAAAGAGCTTTAAACAAAAGAAAGCCTTTTAATAGAGTTAATAATAATGAATACAAAGATACATTGGTATGGGAAACTGTTTTGGATGTTATATCTGGAAAGTTGGGCAATACGGATAACGAAGTAGTTCTAATAAGTAACGATGGTAATGCATTTGAGGTAGATAGGATACAGAAGAACGCTGAAAGAAGTCAGAAATCGGAACGCCAAGTCGGTGTGCTTCATCCTCATTTGCAAGAAGATGTCGAACAAGTTATAGGCAATGGGCATAATAAATTTTATTTTTACGAGTCTTTAAGCAAATTCTTATCTGCCCATTATACTCCTATTAAAGGTGTTGATAAAGATTCTGTTATTAAATATCTGTCTTCTGCCTCGTCAACGTTTGGGGAACAATTATGGAGTGTATTTACTAATCACAGGGATATATTGTTAAATCCTGTAAGGCAATACAATCCTCTTTATAAAGTAACGGCTGATTTTGAGCAGTTGACTATTGATTCAATTTCTGGTATAGATGACTTTTTTATCTTTTCAAAAGAGAAGAATAAAGTTAGTGTATCATGCTCTTTATCTGTGTACATTACGTTGCCAATAAGCTACAGTCATTTTGTTGGAAATACTAACTATAGCATAAAGCATGTTTTGCAAGTTACATTTAATGTATATTTTATTGATGGAAAAATTGATAATTCGCAAATAGAAAATGTGGTAGTAGTTCTAGGCAATTGGCTGGAGTTACCTAAGCCGCAGTGGAATAATGAAATAATGGCAGAGAGGTTTGAGTTCTACCAAAAAGCAGCAAGTGCTTTCTTTCTGTTAGATGAGTCGACAGATACATTTGATATAAAGTTTATAAGTTACAAGGATAGACATCTAGCTTCTAGTTCTAAATACATACCACGCAAAGTAGGAGCAGAGAAAAAAACGCGTCGAAAGCCTAAGAGTCCATAGCGAAAAAAGCCCGACCAACCGGCCGGGCTTTTTTATGTGCAGCAGAAGAGGCTAAGAGATACCCAAGCGGCGGGCTTCGTCTAGTCGTGCAAGTTTCTGGTCAGTGCCTAAATGGTAAAAGCCAAAAAACGGCCATTCCAGGAAGCTAGAATGGCCGTTTTTTGGCTTTTGTGCCTAGTTAAAGGCTGAAAGTACCCAGAGCCGGAGTCGAACCGGCACACCTTGCGGTAATGGTGTTTGAGACCATCGCGTCTACCGGTTCCGCCATCTGGGCAAGAACGATTCCACTCAGCCGGTAGTCACGAGCGGGCCGCAAAGGTAGCCAATTGTTGGCGAAGCCGCAAGAGGTAGCGCTTTTTTAGGTAGTAGGTTTTTACCTGGGCCAGTGCGGCGGGGCGGTGGTCGGCCGGCAATTGGGCGTATCCTGCTAGTACGGGCTGAATGCCAGCGTCCAGGGTATCGGCCAGGGCGGTCACCTCGGCGTCGAGCTGGGCGGTGGCGGCGGGGTCGGCTTCAAATTCCAGCTCCATGAGCTGCTCGTTGAGGTCCATTACCTCCATCAGGAAGTCGGCGGGGAGCTGGTTTTGGGTGCTGCCTTCTTCGAGCAGGCCGTGCTGGCCGAGCAGGTAGGCCATGCGCTGGTCGGGGTGGGCCAGGGTGCGGTAGGCGTCGGTGTTGAGGGTGCTCAGGCGCAGGGCCTCGGCCTGGGCGGCGGGGGTGTCCTGGGCGTGGAAGTCGGGGTGCAGCTCGCGGCTGAGCTGGTAGTACTTGGACTTGAGGGCGGCCTCATCGAGCAAAAATGCTTCGGGCAGGCCGTAGAAGGCGAAGTAGTTGGTGGTATCGGGCATGGGGGAGGGCTAGCGGGGCTAAAGCGGCTCGCTGGTAGCTAGCAGTACAGCCAGCGGCGGCCGTTGGTTGAGAAATGGCCGGAAAAACTACTGGTCCCCGGCGGCGCGCACCACCGAAAACGCCTGCGCCGGAGCCGTCAGCAGTCGCTTGGTAGCCGGCCACACCTGCCCAAATAGTGCCGAGTGCCGGTAGGCATCCAGGGCGGCGGCATCGTCCCAGTGGCTGTAGGTGCAGTAGATGTGCGGGTCGTCGGCATCCTGCCACAGCTCCAGGTGCTGGCAGCCCGGCTGCTGCCGAATCTGGTTTTCGGAGGCGCGGAACAGGGTGAGAAAATCGGCGACGTGGGCGGGGGCCAGGGGGAGGCGAACGATGCGGAGCAGCACGGTGGGATAGGCTAGGGGTTGGGAATCAGGCAAATTACCGGGGCGAAAAGTAAGCTCAAGCTTAACTAGAAAGCCAGCCGGGGCGTACAAGCTCACTTCATTCTTCCATTTTCTACAAGTTTTCCTTATGCGTTACGCTCCCCGCGCCCTTTGGCTGGCCGTGCCGGCCTGTGCGGCTTTGTCGCTGCTCGCCTCTTGCAGCAGCAACCCCGAAGCTACTACCACCGAAAAAACCGCCGTAGTAGTGCCTTCGGAGGCCACCACGGCTTCCGACAGCACTGCTGTCACGGCTGACTCGGCCAACGCTCCCAAGTAGGGCTAGCCATACTATTTACTGCAAAGCGCCCAGCTGCTACCTAGCGGCCGGGCGCTTTTTGTGCTGGGCAGTAGCGCGGACTTTTAGTCCGCGAGTGGTAGGGACTGCAACTCCCGGACTAAAAGTCCGCGCTACGGCAGCAGTTCCGCGAAGCGGATATCCACTTGCGAGTCAAAGTACAAGCCCAGCAGCTCGCTGGCGTGGCCCTGGTTGATAGCAATGCACAGGCAACCCTGCGGGTTGAAGGTGCAGACGATTTCGCCGGGGGGCGCGGCGGCGAAGTGCGGGCGCAGCTCGCGCACGATTTCGCGGCCGAAGTGCACGGTAGCGGCCCGGCCCCGGCCCACTACCTCCACCGCCTCGCGGGAGATGTTGGTAATGAGGTTGCCGTAGTGGTCCACGTGCACCACGTGGCCGGTGATGCGGTTGTCTTGCAGGCGAAGCTGGCGGTTGGTGAGCAGGTAGAGGTCAGCCACGGGCTGGCCCAGGCTGGCCAGCGGCTGGCCCTGGGCAAGGCGCACGGCGGCCGGCGCCAATATGTCGCGGGTGGGGTTGAGCGAGGTGGGCTGGAGGTGGCCGGCGGCCAGCGGGCTGGCCGGGGCGGGCGTGAGCACCGGGGGTGGCAGGCGTACTAACTGGGCAGGCACGCCGTCGCAGAGCAGGGGCAGCAGGCCGTTGTCGGCGGCCACGAAGTAGTGGCCCTCGTGCTCGGCGGCGTGCCAGGCGGGGCTGGCCACCGCGCCGGCGTCGCTGGCCCCGTAGTCGCTCACCGTGATGAGGTGCGTGGTGCCCACCGGAAAGTCGCGAAACACGGCCCGGAGAACGTGAACGGCGTGCGCGATGTTGTAGGGCTCGACGCCGTGCGTGATGTCCAGCACCGCCAGCGTGGGGGCCAGGTGTAGCAAACGGGCCTTGAGGGCGGCCACATAGTGGTCGCGGTAGCCAAAATCCGTAAGCAGTGTCAGTACCCCCATGCCCGCAGTTGCCAGGTTCTTCGTAGTATTGTTTGGTAGCCGGCCGGCTGGCTGGCGCGGCTGCAAAAGTAGTCGGGTTTCCGGTAGTCGGCCGGGACTTTTTAGCCAGCGCGGTTGTCTATAAAGATGATGCCAGCCGGCAAGCCAATGCCGCAACGCGTTACGCTTTCAAAATATTTTCTTTCCCTCTTTCCGCTGCCCACTCAGTTTGGTCGAAAAAGTCATCACCCTCGAAAATGTGTCCCTGGTAGACTTCCTGGGGGCCGATAACCAAAATATTCGTCGCATTTCGGCTGCTTTTCCGGGCAGTAAAATCGTGTCCCGGGGCAACGAAATCAAGATTCAAGGTCCGGCGGAAGTCATCTCCCGGGTCAACGATATCCTGAGCTCACTCCTTGAGCACTACCACCAGTACGGCGCCATCACCGACCGCGACGTCAACCAGTACCTCTCCGCCACCTCCGAGGAGGCCGAGGGCCGCGTGCTGGCCGCCTCGCCCGACGTTATCCTGTTCGGGGCCAAGGGCGGCGTCATCAAGGCCAAAACGCCCAACCAGCAGAAGCTGGTGGACACCGTGATGAAGCACGACCTCACCTTCACGCTCGGCCCCGCCGGCACCGGCAAAACCTACATTTCGGTGGCGCTGGCCGTGCGGGCGCTCAAGAATAAGGAGGTCAAAAAAATTATCATCTCGCGCCCCGTAGTCGAAGCGGGTGAGAGCCTGGGCTTCCTGCCCGGCGACATGAAGGAGAAGGTAGACCCCTACCTGCGCCCCATTTACGACGCCCTGGAAGACATGATTCCGGCCGAAAAGCTGAAATTTTACCAGGAAAACAAGATTATCGAAATCGCCCCGCTGGCCTACATGCGCGGCCGCACGCTCAACAACGCGTTTGTGCTGCTCGACGAGGCCCAGAACACCACCCCCAGCCAGATTAAGATGTTTCTGACTCGCATGGGCCCGAGTGCGAAGGTGATGGTGAACGGCGACCGCAGCCAGATTGACTTGCCCACCCGCCAAAAGTCGGGCCTGATGCAGGCGCTTGATATTCTGAAGGATATCCCCGGCATAGGCTACGTCGAGATGACAGCCGAAGACGTGGTGCGCCACCGTCTGGTAAAGGAAATCGTGCTGGCCTACGACAAGCACGACGTAGCCGAGCAGCGCCGCGAGGCCGACTTCAAGCAGCGCCGCCGCGAGGGCAACGAGCGCCACAACCCCCGCCGCCCGGAAGAGGCCGACGAGCTGGAACTGCCCGTAAACCACGAGCAGGCGCTGTAGCGAACCCTCAGTAGATAAAAAAAGAACGTCATGCTGAGCTTGCCGAAGCATCTCGCTCGCATTGTTGGGAGGAAATCCTAGTGATGCAGGCAAGATGCTTCGGCAGGCTCAGCATGACGTTCTTTTATTTGTGCTAAGACCAGAAGAAGATACCACTACTCATGACCACCGTTCATAAAATCACCGACCTGCGCGACCTCGACGCGGCCTTCACCATCCGCGAAAAAGTATTCGTAAGCGAGCAAAACGTGCCCGCCGATGCCGAGTACGACGCCCACGACCGCGACGGCACCACCCGCCACTACCTGGCCCAGGTGGATGGCCAGCCCGCCGGCGCCGCCCGCTGGCGCCCCACCGCCCACGGCGTGAAGCTGGAGCGCTTCGCCGTGCTGCCCGCGTTCAGAAACCAGCGCGTGGGCGACGCCCTCGTGCAGCAGGTGCTGGCCGACGTGCGCGCCGAAGCCCCCGGCGCGGCCCAGGTATACCTGCACGCGCAGCTCCGCGCCATCCCGCTCTACGAGCGCACCGGCTTCCATAAAGTAGGGGAGATGTTTGAGGAGTGCGACATTCAGCACTATAAGATGGTGCTGGGGTAGGGGAGTTGATGGATAAGAATGATAACCGCAGCTTTTTGGCTGCGGTTTTTTATTGCCTAATCAACAATTGGCGTTCGAGGTAGCGGGAAAGAGAATATTGCGGCGTTTATTGCCACTTATTCCTTTGGTTTAAACTAATCTCATGCTTCCCTGGTCCTCAGCTCCTTTCCTGCGCGTGGCGCTGACCTTCATCGGCGGTATCGCGGGCTATCTGTACCTGGGGCAGGCGTGGGCGGGCAGCGCCGCGCCGTGGGCGGCGGGGCTGGTGGTGCTATATATCCTGGGTTGGCTGTGGAGCCAGCGGCGGGCCAGCCCGCTGGCTACCGATGCGGTGGGCATTGTGGGGCTGCTGGCGGTGGCGGCGCTGGGCTTTGCCCGCAGCCAAGCCGTGACGGAAAGCCGCCGGCTCGACCACCTCGGTCGCTCCGCCCCGCACATCGAGTTTTACCGTGCCACCGTGGATGAGGCGCCTGTGGTGCGGGCCAATACCTTCGCCACCACCGTGCGGGTGCAGGCCGTGCGGGTGGCCGGGCGCTGGCAGGCGGCCACGGGTGGCATCCGCATCAGCCTGCCCCGCCACGAAACGGCCGCCGTCATGCCCTCCCCGCGCTACGGCGACGTGTGGCTGGTGCAGGGCACGCCCGAACTGAGCAAGGGCCCCGCCAACCTGGGCGAGTTCGACTACCGCCGCTATTTGCAGGTACATCAAGTGTACCATTCGCAATTTGTGCATCCCGGCCAGTACCGCGTGCTGGGCTACGCACCGCTGAGCTGGCCGGTGGCCATCAGCCAGCGCACGGCCGCCGTGCTCGATGGCGTGCTGCGGCAGTACGTGCCCAGCCTGCGCGAATACGCGCTGGGCACAGCACTGGTGCTGGGCTTCAAGGACGATATCGACCACGATACCAAGCAGGCGTATGCTAACACCGGCACCACGCACATCATGGCGGTGTCGGGCTTGCAGGTAGGGCTGCTGTTTGGGGCGTTGCAGTGGCTGCTGGCGCGGGTGCCGCTGGGCGGCTCCACCGCGCGCCGCCGGCTGCTCACGGCGGCGCTGGGGCTGGCCCTCATCTGGAGCTATGCGTTTCTCACGGGCCTGTCGGCCTCAGTGCTGCGAGCCACGGTGATGTTTACGCTCGTGATTCTCGGGCAGGCATGGGAGCGCAAAAGCAGCTTATTTAATACGCTGAGTGCGGCGGCCTTCTGCCTGCTTTTATACAACCCCTACCTGCTGTGTGACGTCGGTTTTCAGCTCTCGTTCTTAGCCGTGTTGAGCATTGTGTACTTGCAGCCGCGCATCGTGCGCTGGCTCGATGCCCGCAACTTCTTCCTCGACCGCCGCCGCGACTGGCACTCCACCGCCCGCCAAAAAGCCACCCGCGCCGTGGCCTGGCTGGCCGATGCCGGCTGGCAGCTTACGGCGCTCTCGCTGGCCGCGCAGGTGGCCACGTTTCCGCTGGGGCTGTATTATTTCCACCAGTTCCCGTTCAATTTTCTGCTCTCCAACCTCATTGCGGTGCCCATTTCGAGCATCGCCGTGTACGTGGGTGTGGTGCTGCTGCTGGCCAAGGGTTTTGTGGCTATTCCGGCGCAGTGGCTGCCCTGGCTCGACTGGCTGCCTCGCCTAATCGGCCGCGTTTTTCAGGGCTTAATCTGGCTTTTCAACGAATATATTTTCCTCATTGGCCGGCTGCTGCCGGGCGCGGTGGTGGGTGGCGTGCACCTCAGCCAAGGCCAGACGCTGCTGATATTCCTGCTGATTGGCGCATTCTGCGTGTTTCTGGCGTCGCGGCGGCTGGCCTGGGCGGGCTGGTGCGTGGTGCTGCTGGCCGCCTACGCCGGTAGCCGCGTGGCCGAGGCCCGCGCCGTAGCGCCGCTGCGCGAGTTCGTGGTCTACAGCATTCCGCGCCGCTCGGTGGTGGGCTTCTGGCAGGGCACGGCCGTCGAGTTTGCCACCGCCGACTCGCTCCCGCTCTCCGAAACCGAGCGCACCTACCGCCTCAAGCCCAGCCTGATACTGCGCCGCGTGCGTGCCCCGCGCTACTGCGTGGGCTGGCTGGGCTCTACGGTACCCGCCCGCTGGGTGGCCCCGCCCGATAGCGCCGAAGCCCGCCGCCGCTACCCGCCCGCGCCGCTGGTACTGGCCCAGTGGCGCGGGCTGCGCGTGGCCTTTGTGAGCGGTAACCTGCGCCGCCTGCCTACTGCCGCCGCACCCGCCCTGCCCGCCGACGTGGTGGTGCTGCGTCGCAACCCGCACCTCTATCCCGATGCTCTGGTCGCCCACTTCGGCGCACACGCGCAAATTGTGTTCGACTCCTCGTGCAAGCGCTGGTACATCGCCCGCCAAGACTCAGCCCTGCGCGCCGTCGGCTTCCGCACCTGGAACGTGAATGAGCAAGGCGCCTTCACTTACGCGCTGCCCGCTGGTCGTTGAACAGCTTAGCGAACCTGCGCGGTTTCTCTCTGCGCACCTCTGCTGCAACTTCCCGCCCCAACCCAGCCGCCAGTCGAGGCAACAAAATATCCCCCTAACTTGGGCCGTTCAACCCGCGCGGGGCTTTTCGCCGTATTTTGTTTTACTATGACTGATTTATCCCCCGAACTCGATACACTGCGCTTTTTGCAATACGAGGTGCAGGACCGCCTGGCCTATATCACGCTCAATCGCCCGGCCAAGCGCAACGCGCTCAGCGCCAACGTAGTCACGGAGCTAAAGCAAGCTTTTGAGCAGGCTGAGGCCGATGACCAGGTGAAAGTCATCATCTTGCGCGCTACCGGCGACGTATTCTGCGCGGGCGCCGACCTCAAGTATCTCCAAGAGCTGCAAGACAATACCTATCAGGAAAACCTGGCCGACAGCACGCACCTGATGCAGCTTTTCCACCAGATTTATACCCTCAAAAAACTCGTTATCGGCCAGGTGCAGGGCCACGCGCTGGCCGGCGGCTGCGGCCTGGCGGCCCTCTGCGACATCACCTTCGCCGTGCCCGAAGCCAAATTCGGCTACACCGAAGTCAAAATCGGCTTCCTGCCCGCCGTGGTGAGCGTGTTCCTGCTGCGCCGCATTGGCGAAGCGCGCACCAAGCAGCTGCTGCTCAGCGGCGACACCATCACGGCCCAGCAGGCGCTGGAGTACGGCCTCATCACCTTCATCGCCGAGAAAGAGCAGCTAGCCGATACCGTGCGCACCTACGCCCTGCGGCTGGCCCGCGAAAACTCGGGCCACAGCATCGAAATCACCAAGGAAATCCTGGCTCGCCTGCCCGAGCTGGCCCTCGAAGACGGCCTGCGCTACGCCGCCGAGCGCAACGCCGCCGCCCGCGCCTCCGACGATTGCCGCCGCGGCATCGCCGCTTTCCTGAACAAAGAGAAGCTGGACTGGTAGTTTTAAGCAGCCTGTTCTGGCGAGCGCGGCAATCTTTTCTTCGTCATTGGGGTAATAACCCTGGTGAGCCGGAAAGATTGCCGCGCTTCGCGTTACGACGCTCGCCAAAGCCCACATTTTCTCGCTATGTCATTTCTTGCCGCGCTTGCCATCACCCTCGCCACCTTCGCCTTTATGGAGTTTTGGGCGTGGTTTATGCACAAATTCGTGCAGCATGGGCCGCTGTGGGTGCTGCACCGCTCGCACCACGTGCGGCCCAGCCCCCGGCCGTTTGAGCGCAACGACTGGTTTTTTGTTATCTACGGTGCTATTTCCACCGTGCTGTTCATCACCGGGGAGAACGGCCAGCGGTGGTGGTTCTGGGTGGGCGTGGGCATTGCGGCCTACGGCACGGTTTACTTTTTCGTGCACGACGGCCTGATACACGGCCGGTTACCTTTCTGGAAAAAGACGGATAGCGTATACCTGCGCGCCCTCAACATGGCCCACAAAATGCACCACAAAACCCAGGGCCGCGACCATTCCCAGGAGTTCGGCTTGCTGTGGGTGTCGCCTAAATACCTGCGCCTGGCCCGCCAGCAGGCTCTCAAAAAGGCCCAATAGCGTGCGCCAGCGCACTCCGGCAAACTATTTGTAGGGTTCGCGAATTTAACAAAAACGGTACCTTCGTCAGTTACGAGCCAGTCTCGGAGCTGTTGCCGATGCATTATGCGCTGCCAGCGGCCCCCGGGCCGGGCTCGACCTATCCTATATCCTTCCAAAAAACAAACTAGTGGCTCATTATTCTATCAGCGATTTGGAGCAGCTTTCCGGGGTGAAAGCGCACACCATCCGCATTTGGGAACAACGCTATAACCTGTTGAACCCCAGCCGGACGACTACCAATATCCGTACCTACGGCGAGGCCGACCTGCGCCGCCTGCTCAACGTGGCTACCCTGTGCAGCCGCGGCCAGCGCATCTCGCAGGTAGTGCGCATGAGCGAGGAAGAGCGCCAGGTCGCCGCCCTTGCTCTCTGCAACGAAGTGCAGCCCGCCGACGGCCCGCGCCTCAATGCCCTGCTCACCGCCAGCCTCGACCTCGACGAGCCCCGCCTGCACCGCCTCTTCGACGAAGCCATCGAAGAGCTGGGCACCGAAGAAACCCTGCTGCGCCTCGGCTATCCGCTGCTTCAGCGCCTCAGCGTGTCGTGGAAAGCCGGCTCGCTGAGTCTGGCCCAGGAGCGCTTGGTGGGCCAGCTGCTGCGCCAGGAGCTAATGGCCTCGGCCGATGCGCTGCCGCTCATCCCGCTAACCCAGGCCGATGCGCCGCGCTGGCTCTTATTCCTGCCCGAGGGCGAATGGCAGGAGTTGTCGTTGCTCTTCATGAACTACGCCTTGCGGGCGCGGGGCCGCCAGGTGCTCTACCTCGGCCCCAACCTGCCGCTGGCCGATGTGGTGGCCGCTGCCAAGTCGTTTAAGCCGAGCGTGCTGGCTACGGTGCTCACCTCGGTGCCGGCCCGCAACCAGGTCAGCAACTTTGCCAACGAGCTGCGCGCGCAGTGCCCGGAGGCCTCCGTAATCCTGTTTGGGTCGCTGGCCGTGCAGACGACGGCGCTGCCGGAGGGCTGCATGCCGCTGGCTTGCCTGCACGAGTTTCGCGATTTAATTCCCTTTGTAAATCAAGGGGTTGAGCCGGAAGTAATAGAAAAATAATGTTGGCAAATGCCTGCTGGGTACTGGATGTACGTACACGGGTGGGCCTTGGCTAGCCGGCTACCGAGCGACGAACAAAAGTCGAGAAATCAGTCGGGTTGCGAGCCGGATTCCCGGCGTGTGGGCTATCTTTGTTTAAGATTCTGCCACGAACCCTTCTACATTCTATGACTTCCCTGGAATTCACCTCCCAAGTGCAGAAAATTTCTTCCTCGCTCCGCCCGGTTGCCATGAACCTCACCCGCGATGCGGACGATGCCAAGGACCTAGTGCAGGAGACGCTGCTGAAGGCGCTGCTCAATAAGGATAAGTTTAAAGCGGGTACTAATTTGAAGGCATGGTTGTACACCATCATGCGCAACACCTTCATTAACAATTATAACAAGATTACCAAGCGTAGCTCGAACATCGATTCGACGGAGTACTTTCAGTACTTCAACACCGATGAGAATTACATTACGCACAACGGGGCCACGACCGACTTCGTGGTGCGCGACATCAACGAGGCCATTGCCAGCCTGGGCACCGACTACCGCACGCCCTTCATGATGTACTACATCGGCTACAAGTACCTGGAGATTGCCGAGAAGCTGCAAATCCCGATTGGCACCGTGAAAAACCGCATTCACATCGCCCGCAAGGACCTCAAGGCGGCCCTCAAAGTATACGCTCCCGCCGGTGCCGACCGCGCCGGTAGCCTGCTGGCCGAAGAAGCCGAAGACTAACTAATTGCTGGTGTGGCTGGCCTTGATGCCAGTAGGGCTGCCTGCCGCCGATAGTTGCTGTGCCTTATCTAGCTTTTGCTGGGTAAGGCATTACTTTTTTAGGCCTAAGGCGGTTGTAGTAGGGATTGCGCCGCATCTTGGTGGCGCTAACCGTGGGGCTTGTGCCCGGCCGCCTAGCCGCCCGCTGGCTTCTCCGTTATGAAAATCAACTACATCACGACCATTGAGGGCAACGAAGCGGTACTGGATAAGTACGTGGCCGCCGTATTTGCGGGCACGTGCCGAGCGGCCAGTACCTACCCTAATCCCTACCAGCTGGCGGGCTACGAAAACTGCCTGGACAGCCCGCTGATAGCGTATTTTTTGCAGCAGCGGCCGTTTGTGCTGGCTACGGTTATCGAGTTTTTTGAGAAGCTGCGCAAAATTGACTCGAATGGCTTCAACGGGATTCACTATCCGCTCGATAGGTGGGTGGAGGCGAACATTCAGCAGCCAGCTTTTATCAACCGGGGCGATAAATACCGGGTAGACCTCGTGCTGAAGCCCGACGTGGACGTAGCCAGCATCAACCCCGACTACATCAAATTTATGTGCTACGTGGCGGTTTGCCACATGAAATTTGGCCCGAGCTACGCCAGCGTCACGGCCAACGAATTTTTTGGTATGGCCACGGCGCTGGGCTCGGATGAGGTAGCCAGGCTCAAAAAGTTTGGGAGCGGCGCGCTGCCCCGCGAGGTCATTGAATACAAAGACGATAGCGTAAGCTGCGTGGCTAACGATGCCTTTGCCACCATCAAGATTACGGTGAAAAAGGAGGCCGCCGAAAGCTACCAGCTGGCGCTGGAGTACCTCAACAAGCTGTTGCAAACCGACTTCCCGCGCAGCTACGCCATCGAATTCTCCGGCCCCGAAAAGCATTGGTTGCCCATCAAGGGCTTGCCCAAAAAAGGGGTTAATGCCTTGTTTGGCAACGCCGTGCGCTATGAGTACCTGCACCCGCTGCTATTAGAATACGCCGAACTGGCGATGAAGCCCGATGAGTGGTACAACAACCTGGACGACGAAGCCTGCGCCATGCCTTCGACGTTTGCGGTGTTTGCGCTGGGCCTGGTAAGTGAGGCATACTTTGGCTTGGTAACCAAGTATATGCAGGTGGTGGATGAGGAGCACCAGTCCATCCAAGAGAAGTTTACGGCGGCTTTCGTAGCGCACTTTGGCATCACGGCGGCCAGCCTGCCTGTGTTCATATATTGCCTGCTCTCCACGCAGTCGCACAAGCACTACCCGCTGTTTGCCGAGCAGTTTCGTACCCGCGAAAACCTGGCGCTACTGCTGGCGGCCAAGCGTAATTTTGAGGTCTACTTACCAAAAGATTCCGACGAGCTTGCGCCCGAATACGTAGACGAGGACGCAGCCGAGGATGACGGCCTGGCGGCCTACCTCTGGGAGGACGTGGCCAGCGCCATTTTTGGCCCCGAAAAGACGTGGCAAAAGCAGCTAAGCGCAGCCAGCGCCGATTTACAGCCGCTCTATGCCGAGCTATTCCGTAAGAAAGTATAGTATAATTAGTACGCAGCGGCTAGCTTCTTGGGCGGCTGCTTTTTGAATTTAGAGTACCTCTGATAATGCCCCACGCAGTAGTAATAGGAGCCGGTTTTGCGGGTTTGTCGGCCGCTAGCACCTTAGCCCAGGCCGGCTGGCAAGTGACGCTGCTGGAGAAGAATAGCGGTCCCGGCGGCCGGGCACGGGTGTTTGAAGCCGAGGGCTTTACCTTCGACATGGGCCCGAGCTGGTACTGGATGCCCGACGTGTTTGACCAATACTTTGCCAAGTTTGGCAAGCGAGTGGCCGACTACTACGAGCTAGTGCGGCTCGACCCATCGTACCAGGTAGTTTTTGAGGGCGACGATGCCGTGGACATTCCGGCTGGTATGGCAGAATTGCGGCAACTATTCGAGCGCTTGGAGCCCGGTAGCGCGGCGCGGCTCGACGAGTTTCTGGCCCAGGCCAAGTATAAGTACGAAGTAGGCATCAATAAATTTGTGCATCTGCCCAGCCGCTCAGTGCTGGAGTTTGTGGACTGGGAAATCGTGAAAGGTGCCGTGCGGCTCGACCTGCTGCAAAGCATGGCCAAGCACGCGCGCAAGTTTTTTAGCCACCCCAAGATGCTCAAGCTCATTGAGTTTCCGGTGCTGTTTCTGGGCGCTACGCCGGAGAATACGCCCGCCTTGTACTCGCTCATGAACTACGCCGACCTGGCGCTGGGCACCTGGTACCCCAAGGGCGGCATGCACCAGATAGTGCGCGGCATGGTGGCCGTGGCCGAAGAGTTGGGCGTTAAAATCGAATACGACCAGGAAGTGCGCGAAATAGTGGTCGAAAATGGCCGTAGCACCGGCGTGCGCACCGCCACCGGCTTCTGGCCCGCCGATGCGGTGGTGGCCGGGGCCGACTATCATCATATTGAGCAGCAGATACTAAAGCCCGAGCACCGCCACTACTCGCCCGCTTACTGGGACTCGCGCACGATGGCGCCGTCGTCGCTGCTCTTTTACCTGGGCGTGAACCGCAAGCTCGACCGGCTGCGCCACCACAACCTGTTTTTTGACGAAGATTTTAGCCAGCACGCACACGAGATTTATGAGGCGCCGCAGTGGCCCAGCCGGCCGCTGTTTTACGCCTCGGTACCCAGCAAAACGGATGCTACGGTGGCGCCGGAAGGGTATGAGAACCTGTTTTTGCTCGTGCCGGTAGCACCCAACCTCGACGACCCCGAGGCCACCCGCGAAAAATATTACCACCTGATAATGGACCGGCTGGAAAAGCACTGCGGCCACGCCATCCGTGAGCATGTGGTGTATAAGCGCAGCTACGCCCACCGCGACTTTGTGGCTGATTATCATTCTTTCAAGGGCAATGCCTACGGCCTAGCCAATACGCTCAAGCAAACGGCCATCCTCAAACCGTCGCTGAAAAGCAAAAAGGTCAGTAATTTGTATTTTACGGGCCAGCTTACTGTGCCGGGGCCGGGCGTACCGCCCTCGCTTATCTCGGGCCAAGTGGTGGCGGGCGAGATACTCAAGGAAATCAAGAAGTAGGCATGGACCAACAGCAGCTTTTTACCGACACCAGCCTGGCGTGCGCGCAGCTTATCACGCGGCGCTACAGCACGTCGTTTTCGCTGGGCATCCGCACGCTGGATAAGTCGTTGCACCGGGCCATTTATGCGGTGTATGGCTTCGTGCGCTGGGCCGATGAAATCGTGGATACCTTCCATAGCCAGGATAAGGCGACCCTGCTAGCAGAGTTTGAGCGCGATACTTACGTAGCCATCACGGCCGGCTTTAGCCTGAACCCCGTGCTGCACGCTTTCCAGTGGGCGGTGAATACCTACCAGATTGACCACGAGTTCATTGATGCCTTCCTGCGGAGCATGGAAATGGACCTGGAGGACCGTAACTACCGCCAGGAGCTGTATGAGCAGTACATCTACGGCTCGGCCGAAGTGGTGGGGCTGATGTGCCTGCGCGTGTTTTGCCAGGGCCAGCCGGCGCTGTTTGACCAGCTCAAGGCTCCGGCGCGCCGGCTGGGGGCGGCGTTTCAGAAGGTGAATTTCCTGCGTGATATCCGGTCGGACTACGAGGAGCGGGGCCGCGTGTACTTTCCCGGGCTGCGCTACGAGCAGTTCGACGACCGCGCCAAGCGCGCTGTGGAGGAAGACATTCGAGCCGATTTTGAGGCTGCTTACGTGGGCATTCAGCAGTTGCCGCGAGCGGCCCGGCTGGGCGTTTATTTAGCTTACATCTACTACCTCAAGCTGTTCCATAAGCTGCGCCGGGCGCCGGCCAGCCAAGTGATAGCCGAGCGCGTGCGCCTGCCCGACAACACCAAACTGCTGTTGCTGGCAGGCTCTTGGCTGCGCTACCGGTTGCGGGCCGTGTAGCAGGCGGGGCAACTTTGCAACATGGCACGGCGTTGGACTAGCCTAGGCTATGTGGCCCAGCCGGTGCTACCACTAGCTTTGTGCCTATGAAACGACTGCTTGTTCTTGCTCTTTTGGGCACATTGCCGGGAGCTTCCGGTGCAGCAGAGCGCTCCATTTCCCGTATTTCTGTTATGTCGTCTTACCATCCGGCCGCCCTGCGCCGCCACTACGAGCAAGCCGCTGCCGACAAGCAGGCCGGCGAAAAATTCTACAATCTGCTGCGCGACTACAACGGCCAGGATGCCTTGGTGCTTGGCTACAAGGCTGCCTCCGAGGCTATTAAGGCCCGTGACGCGTCAATGCTCAACAAGCTGACCTATGTGCAGCAAGCCTCCAAAACGTTTGAGCAAGCGGTAGCACTGGATAGTGATAATGCTGAAATCCGCTTTCTACGCTTCTCAGTCGAAAGCAACCTGCCACCCTTCCTTGGCCTCAGCAAGCACGTAGACGAAGACAAGGCCTTTTTGCTGCAAGCTGCTTTGCGGCATCCAGGCTCGGGCATGGATACCGAAGCCTTCCAAACGGTGCGGGGCTTCCTGGTAGACCGCAAGCATGTGAGCGACGACGACGCCCAGCGCCTGGCCCAGGTAAAAAGCTAGGCGGCTGCCGATGGGCAGCGAGTTGGATAAAAAGGGGTTGAGTAGGAAAAAGAGTCGGCGCAAAGTAACCTTGTAGCCCCGTTCGTGGTTAGCTTCACGGTATGCAGTCTGGTTTGCACCTTAGCGTTCGTATTGACCCCAACTCCGGCTTTTGCTTTGGGGTAATCTACGCCATTCAAATGGCCGAAGACCTGCTGGCTGAACAGGGCTACTTGTACTGCCTGGGCGACATCGTGCATAACGATGAAGAAGTGCAGCGCCTGCAAAACAAGGGCTTGCGCATCATCGGCTACGAGCAGCTAAGCCAACTGCGCGACGAGGCCGTGCTGATACGGGCGCACGGCGAGCCGCCGAGCACCTACCAGCAGGCGATGGAAAACAACCTGACGCTCATCGATGCAAGCTGCCCCGTGGTGCTCAAGCTCCAAAACCGCATTAAAACCAGCTTTGACCGGCGCGAAAAAATATTCATCTACGGCAAGCATGGCCATGCCGAGGTAGTGGGCCTATTGGGCCAGACCAGTGGCGAGGCCGTCGTATTTGAGAATATCGAGGAGCTGCTGCGCCACGAGCTGCCACCCAATATCACGCTCTACAGCCAGACTACCAAGAGTACCGATTCTTTCTACCGGATTAAAAATGAGCTGATTGGTCGTGGTTTCACCGTCAATGCCAACGATACTATTTGCCGGCAGGTGAGCAACCGCGACCAGGACTTACGCCGCTTCGCGGCTAAGTTTGACCAGATTGTATTCGTGTCGGGCACCAAGAGTTCGAATGGCAAGGTGCTTTATCAAGTATGCAAGGAGACGAACGAGCAAACGCATTTTGTTTCTAATACGCAGGAGGTGAACCCGGCGTGGTTTGCGCCGGGCCAGTCGGTGGGTATTTGTGGAGCAACCAGCACGCCCATGTGGCTGATGGAGCAGGTGCGCGACGCGCTGGAGCGTTTTTAAACGCAGATTTAACGGGTTCAACGGATTTCGCTGACTTTGAAAATGACTTTTTAGGTCGTTTGCGGGTTAGTTATGTTCCTGATGACAATTTAAGCGATTATAGAATCTGTGGAATCCGTTAAATCCGTTGACCCTGCGGTCTTGAAGGTTGCCCCCGCACCGCTGGCTGGCAAAGGGGTGCTGGCGGCACTGCTTATTCTGGCGAGTTGGGGCGGGCTGCTGGCCTTTCTGCTGGGCGCGTACCGGCCCGACTGGTATTCGCCCGCGCCTTACTTGCTGGTGTTGCTGCAAACGCATTTATACACTGGGCTTTACATCACGGCGCACGATGCCATGCATGGGGTGGTGAGCCCCAATAAGCGCTTGAACAACATCATTGGTACAGTGTGCGCACTGCTGTTTGCCTACAACTGGTTTCCGCGTCAGCTACCCAAGCACCACGACCACCACCGCCACGTAGGCACGCAGGCTGACCCCGATTTTCACCCTGAAGACCATCCCGGCTTCCTGCCGTGGCTGTTGCGCTTCGCCTGGAACTACGTAACGTGGTGGCAGGTGCTGCTCATGGCGTTGACCTACAATGTGTTGAAATTGTATTTTCCGAAGGAAAATGTTATTGCCTTCTGGATGGTGCCAGCGGTGCTGGCTACGTTACAACTCTTTTTCTTTGGTACTTATCTGCCGCATCGGGGTGAGCATGAGGCCGACAACCACCATAAGTCGCGCAGCCAACTGCGGCACCACGTCTGGGCTTTCATAAGCTGCTATTTCTTCGGCTACCACTACGAGCACCACGACCAGCCATACCTGCCATGGTGGCGCCTGTGGCAAGCTAAACCAGACCGCAGATTTAACGGATGAAACGGATTTCGCGGATACGCTTGGCTGCGCCAAGCTGACTACGTGAGTATAGCACAAGAAAGGCCGCCCAAATGGGCGGCCTTTCTTGTGCATCGTCAATAAATATGGTGACAAACACTCGCGTAGTCAGCTTGGCGCAGCCAAGCGTATCCGCGAAATCCGTTTCATCCGTTAAATCTGCGGTCTAGTGGGCGGCGGCGGTTTTTTTGCAGCAGTCGGGCAAGCGGTCGTAAGCGCGGGCGTCGGCCGTAACGGCGTCGGCGTCGTAGCCGGTTTTCTGCACGGCGGTGCGCAGGGCTGCGGGCGTAGTTTTGGCGGGGTTGTAGGTAACGGTTAGCACCTTGCTGGGCACATCGAGGTTGGCAGCCTGCACGCCTTTTTCGTAGGCCAGGCTTTTTTCGAGTCGCGACTTACACATGTCGCACACGGCCGAAGTTTTGAACTGCACCATTTCGGTGCCTTTTTTAGCGGTAGCGGTGGCAACGGGCGCCTGCTGCGCCTGAGCAGCGGTACCAGCCAAGCTCAGCAACGTGAGCAAAGAAAATGCAAAAGCTTTCATAAGAAAAGAAACAGTCAAAAAAGTCTAATAAGTGCCAGCAAGGCGAGAAAAAGCTCAACCTTATACCAGCCAAAAAGCATAGTCAGCTTGGCACAGCCAAGCGTATCCGCGAAATCCGTTTCATCCGTTAAATCTGCGGTCTTATTCGATGCGGTAGCGTAGGCCGGCGTAGGTAAGGCGGCCATAGACCGGCCCCCACACCATCGCCGCATCGAAGCCCGGGCTGAAGGGCGTGGCCGCATTCTGGATGGGGTCGGGTTGGCGGAAGTTGGTGAGGTTTTCGACGCCCACGTACACTTCCAGGCGCTTAAAGGCGCGGGTGACCTGGGTGTTGAGCGCGGCGTAGCGGGGGGCATATTCGAGGCCGGCGGTGCCGGTGCCGTGGGCGTGGCCGCCGCCAAGGCCGTCGGCGGGCAGGTGGGCCAGCGGGCGCTCGCCATACCACTGCACGGTGAGGTCGGCGCGCCACTTATCGAAGGCGGAGGCGTAGCCCAGGTTCAGGAACGCGCGGTTTTGGGGCGTGAGGGGCTTGGGTAGCAACTGGCCGGCGTAGGTGCTTTGCACGTCGAGCCACTTGTAGGCAGCTTTTACCTGTAGGCCTTTCACAGGCTCGACCTGCACCTCGGCCTGGGCGCTGCGGGCGTAGGAGCGAGCCCCGGGCGCCAAGTTATCAAGCACGAGGTACTGCGGCGTGGTGTACATGTCGGCCACCAGTTGATTCTGGAAGATGGTGTGGTAGTAATCAGCCACGAACGTGGCCGGCCGGCCCATAAACTGGAAGTACTGCGTAACCGAGCCGCCCAGGTTCCAGGCGGTTTCGGGGCGCAGGTCGGCGGCGATGTAAAACAGGCGGGCGCTGGCCAGGGCCGAGGCATTGTCGGCGATGGGGTTGGGCACGCGGAAGCCCCGGCCGGCCGAAAGGCGCAGCGAGGTAGCCGGGCGCACGTCGTACTTGAGATTGAAGCGGGGCGTCACCTGCCAGCCGTAGAGGTTGTGGTAGTCGGTGCGTAGGCCCAGCACGGCGGTGAGGTTGCGGGCATTGTTGTAAGTGTACTCGGCAAAGGCGCCGGGCACGCGCTCGGTCCGGTACCGGGTGAGGCTGGCGGCGACCAGGGCGGGCGTATCACCGTTGCGCAGCACCTCGCGGTAGTCGTCGTAGAGAAAGCTCAGGCCAGCCCGGTACACGTGGGTCGTGTTGTTGAATACGCTCTGGAACAGCAAGGTAGCCTGCCCGGTATTCTGATGGCCATTGTACTGGCGCGGGCCGCTGTCCTGGCGCAGCGAGTAGGCCGAGGTGAAGTCGTGGCTCGTGCCATTCACCAGCAGGCCCAAGCTCTGGAAGGGGCGGCCCGGCCAAGTGTAGGACGTGCGGGCCTGGGCGGTGTAGCGGTTGGTAGTTTGGGTGGTGCCGTAGGCGGCGCGGAACGAATCAGCCTCGCCTTCGCGGAAGCTGAGCTGGCCGCCCTGGCGGGTTTCGTGCAGGGCGCTCACGCCCAGCTCGGCCACCAAGCCATTGTCCGACTTATACTTGAGCTTGTCATAGCCGTTGAACTGGGTAGCCAGCGGCAAGTCCAGGAAGCCGTCGCCGTTGCGGTCCACGCGGTTGCCGAGGTGGTCGTTGTGGAGCAGCAGCACGTTGCTCCACTTCTTGTTGAAGCGCTGCGAGGCGATGGCGTTCAGGTCGAATTTACCCAGGTCATTGACATAGGCGTTGAGCAGGAGCTGGTCGGTGAGGTCGGGCTCTTTGAGCTGGATATTGACCTGGCCCGAGATGCCCTCGTAGCCATTCACCACCGAGCCGGTGCCCTTGATGATGTCGATGCTGCCAATCCAGGGGCCAGCCAGGTAGCCCAGCCGGTAGGGGGCCGACAGCCCGCGCAGGGCCGGCTGGTTGTCGATGGTGAGCAGCGAATAGGCCCCATCGAGGCCCAGGAGTTGGATTTGCTTGGCCCCGCTCACCGCGTCGGCGGTGCTCACCTCCACAGCGGCGTTGGTTTCGAAGCTCTCGGCCAGGTTGCAGCAGGCCGATTTGGTGAGGTCGCGGGCGCTGATGGTTTGCAGGCTGCTCACCGACTTGGCCGAGTAAGAAAGGGCCTTGGCGGTGACGGTAACCTCGCTTAGGGCCGCCCCGCCGCGCAGGCCCACCCGCAGGTAGGGCGTGGTGCCGGTGGGCACAGCCACGGTATCAGCCGTGTAGCCCAGCGCGCTGATAACGAGGCGGTGGCTGGCTTGGGCTGGAAAGGGGAGAACAAAGGCTCCGGTGCCATCAGTCACTGTGCTGGGACCAGTGGCCCCGCTGGGTAGTAGCCAGCGAATTACTGCGCCGGGCAGCGGGCTGGTGGTGCCCCCAGCCTCGCGCACTTCGCCGCGCACGGCTGCGCCGCTTTGTGCGTGGGCCAGCAGCGGCAAGCTGCCCAGCAGCACTAAAAGGAAGCGCGGGCGATTCCCGCTAAATAAGCTCATTGTATTTGTAGCGTAGTTATTTCTGAAAAACATACGGCCGGGCTTAGCCCGCCGGACTTGCGGTTTTCAGAAATACCTAGACTACGAGGGTGCAGTGCCGCGTGAGCAGCACGCGCCCCGCCCGCGGCGCACCGGGCGGCGAGGAGTTGGCCGCCGTGCCCACGGCTACGCTGGCCGCCAGCGGGGCCGCCCGGTCAAAGCCTAGCCACACGGGCGCGGGCAGCAAGGCTGGAGGCAGCAGGTGCGGCGGGCTGGGCAGCCACTTGGCCGACGCATTGGCCTGGCTCTGGGCATTCAGCTTGTGGTGGAGGTGGCTGACGTCGCAGCAGCCATCGGCACGGCGCTTACCGCAGGGGCGGCCGGGCTTACCGGGGCCAGCTGGGGCGTCGTCGTGGCTGGCCAGGCCGGGTAGGCTGAGCGCCACCGTGCTGCGCCCACTGATGCGGCAGCGGTGCCGCTCGGCCGTGAGGCCCACCGACGTAGCCAAGACCAGCAGCGCCAGTAAGGCGCTTAGCAGGCGGTGACGGTAGGGGAGGGAGCGCGGCATAGCGCCACAAAGATACGGCCCGCCGACTTGCTCTTGGAGTGCAAATTAGCGGGCCGCTGGGTACAGAATTTGGGGAGTAGCGCGGACTTTGCAGTCCGCGTTGCGCGGGAGTCGTTGACGCGGCGCGGGTCGCGAACTACAAAGTTCGCGCTACTTCTTGGCAGCTTTTACCTGCTCATAGGCTACTTTCTGAAGCTTGACGGCCACTTCTGGGGCAATGCCCAGCGCGGCAGCGGCTTGCTCCTGAGCACCTAGTTTGCGTGGGTCTTTGCCGGTGATTTCGGCTAGCAGTACGCAGGCATTGAGGTAGGCGCCGTACGCGCTGGGGTGGTAGTGGTCGCGGCCCCAGAGGTCTACTTTGCCGGGCTCGGCGGTGTCGTAGGGGTTGGGGTCGGCCACGCCCTGGCGGATGGCGCGCAGCCAGGCATCGCCGGCGGGGGCCACGCCGGCGAAGTTTTTATCCTGCGCAGCTTCTTGATAATAAGCGCGGTGCAGGTCGGTGGTCATCGAGTCGAGGGGCAGGCCGGAGTAGGATTTGCCGGTGGGGTAGGTGAGGTCGGCGCGCGCCCACGTCTGGTAGAGGTAGAGGCGGGCGGCGGGGTTGGCGGTGTGCACGGCCTGCGCCAGCCGGGTGGCGTAGGTGAAAAACCGCGCTGGCTGGCCGCCGTGGCGTGCGGGCACCGGCCCGGTGCTGTAGTCGTGCAGCACCACTTTATCCCACTTGGGCTGTTGAATAACGGCCAGCGCGCTGTCGTAATGAAATTGAAGCGTCTGGCCGCTGATGGCCTCCAGGTGCACCTCGTAGTTGAGCCCCGATTCGTCGGCCAGTTTCTTGAAGATGCCCGGGATGCCGCCCCACGGCCCCTGCTCATGCTCGTACTGCCGGCGGCGCTGGCCGGTGCGGTTAGGCCTGAAATTCTCATCGGTGATAGCGGCGGCGTTGTAGGTCAGCACCGGCTCGAAAGCCCCGTGAAAAAAGCTATTGCCCACGAAGAGAATGACAGTGGACTTTTGCGGAGGAACTGCGGCGTGGGTTGCTGTGGGCTGGCCCAGCACAGCGGCTAGCAGGCCGAGCGTAGCCGTGGCGAGGGAGCGAGAGAAAAGAGGCATGAAAGCAAGTTAGGAAGAAGAGACGCGGCGCTAGGGCACAAAGTCTAGGTGCTGATTGAAAAACGGCAGTACCTGCTGGTATACCCGGCCGCTTTGGCCCATAATGCGGCTGCCGTGCGTGCCCTCGTATTCCTGGGCCGTGTGCCGGATGCCGTACACCGTCAGTAAGTTACTAAACGCATAGCAGGTGGGCGGAATGTGCTTTACCTCGTCCTGCTTGCCCCAGTCGAAGGCCAGCGCCCGCAGCTGGCGCAGGCTGGCCGGACGGATGGGCAGGGTGTACGTGGGCGAGGCCAGCACCCAGCGGGCCAGCACGGCATCGCGCCGGGCCAGGCTGTCGGCCCCCAGCGAGCCGGGAAAGTTGGCGCCGAAAGGGGCCGCTTTCGGATTGGGCGAGAAGGCCCGCGCCAGCGACACCGCCGCCAGGGCCACATGGCTGCGCTGCACCTCGGCGGGGCTGGTAGCGCGTAGCGCCGTGCCCACGCCCGCGCCGGGTAGGTAGCTGGGGTGCGGCCCGAGGAAGGCCGGGCTCAGTGCGTAGGCGGCGGCCCAGGTGCCGGGGTAGGCCAGGGCCAGCCGCAGGGTGCCGCCGCCGCCCATTGAGTGGCCGGCCAGCCCCCGGCTGCCGGACTTGGCCAGGGTGCGAAACTCCTTGTCGATGAAGGTGATGAGTTCGCGGGCCGTGAAGTCGGCCCAGGGGCCGTTGGTGGCCGAGTTGGTGTACCAACTGCCGCCGTAGCGCGTCTGCTCGTCAGGCACTACCAGGATAAAGGGCCGGATTTGCCGGGCGGCAATGGCCTGGTCGAGCAGCGCTTTCATGCCGTCCTGGTTGAAAATCAGACTGTCATTCCAGGTGAAGCCGTGCAGGTAGTACACCACCGGGTAGCGCTGCTGGGGCTGGGCATCGTAGCCGGCGGGCAGGTACACGCTCACGCGGCGGCGCGGGTTTTCGCCGCCGGGGTTGCCACGCAGCAGCTTGGAATCGAGATGGGTGACGACCACGCGGCCGGCGGGCGGCGCAGTTTGGGCGGCTAGCCGGAGGGTAGCCAGCAGGAATATGGCTAAGGTAAATAATCGTCTGATTTGCATGAAATTGGTCGCCGATAAACGCCTCTCGTCCTAAGCTATTTCTTCAATTCCGCCTTGAGCGCGGCGATGACGTCGGGGTTTGGCAGGCAGTTCTTGAACTTGATATTCTCCAGAATGTCGGGCAGGTCGGCGGCGCTTTTGACATCGACGAGGTAGGGCGGCTTGATGCGCAGCAGGGCTGCAATAGGCTTGTCGTTGAAGCGCTTGTAGGTCCAGCTGCACCAGCCGATACCCACGCTATTGAGGTTGCGGGCGGCCTCGCCCATCCACTGGGCCGAGTTCTCGCCAGTTTCGCCTATCCAGACGGGCGCTTGCTGGGCTTCGCGGAACTGCACGAGGTTGGCGATGGCCCCGAGCTGGTTGGCGTCGGGGTTGCTGGCATCCAGGGCGTTGCTGAGGGGGTACTTAGGTAAGATGCTGTAGCGGTGCGAGTTGTAGACCAGGTTCTCCGGGTGGGTGAAAGTCTTTTTCCCGATGCCGTTGTAGTTGTTACCGAAGCCGTTGCCTTCGAGCAAAAGCAAATGTTGGTCGCCCTCGGCGCGCACGGTGTTGATAAGCTTCTCAAACATGGCCTGGATGGGCGCGTTGCCGCCGGGCACGTTATTGGGCTCATTGATAAGGTCGTACATGGCAATGCGGCCGTCGTTTTTGTAGCGCCGGGCCAGGGTGGCCCACAGGCCATTGGTGATTGCCTGAAACGCGGGCTCGTTCCAGAAGTCGTTGGGCTGCAAGGCGTCGGCGATGTTGGTGTCGGTGCCCTGCGCGCCGGGGGCGGCGTGCAGGTCGAGCACCACGTAGAGCTTGTTGGCGGCGCACCAGGCCAGCGTTTTATCAATGAGGCGGATGGCTTCGAGCTTCTGCGGCTCTTGAAACAACTCGCCTTTCTGCTGCCACTCCCTGAGCTTGGCCGCGTAGTTGGCATACGGCACAGTGCCGCGAATGACGCCGTTGCGCACGGCGCGCTGGCTGGGGGTCAAGAATAGGTCGTAGTGCAGCGGCAGCCGGATGCAGTTGAAGCCCTGCTGGGCAATGAAGTCGATGTCGGCTTTGGTGATGAAATTGTCGCGGTACTGCTGGTAGAATTTCTCCACGGCCGCGTCGCTCAGGCCGGCCTGGTAGAGGACTTTTTTGACCGAGCCCTGAGTGCCGCCGTAGCCGGGCTTCATCATGTAGCCTTCTTGCAGGAGCCAGCCGCCGAGGTTCATGCCTTGCAGCAGCACCTCGCGGTGCTGGGCATCCACGATTTTGGGGCCTTCGGCGCGGAGTATGGGGCTGGTGGCGGTTTGGGCGCAGGCGGTTTGGGGGTGGGCCAGGGTGGTGAGGCTAGCCAGTGCGGTAAAGGAGAGTAGCGAGCGAAAGCGCATAGAATGAGGCGGGAAAAGGAGTTTTTGAAAGAGGCAGAGTTTTAAGAATATTACTAAAAACGTCTGTCATGCTGACGAAGGAAGCATCTTATCACGCTAGGGCCGTTCAGCCGTGATAAGATGCTTCCTTCGTCAGCATGACAGACGTTTTGAGCTGATTAAGCGTTAGTTAATCACGTAAGTGGCCATCGAGTGCGGGGCGGCGGTGGTGCTGGCGGCCTGGCCTTTTATCCAGAGCTGGAACTCCTGGGGCTTGTCGCCGCTGTTCATCACTACCACGGCCACTTTGCCGTCGGTATTGCGGAAGGCGGTGGCTTGCAGCCAGTCGCGGTTGGTAGTGGTGGCGATACGCTTGGCGCCGGGGCGCACGAACTTCGAGAAGTGCCCGATGTAGTAATACGCGTTGGTGTAGATGAGCTTGCCGGCCTTGGTGTCGGCAATGATGGGCGCGAAGCAGAAGTTGCCCACGTGGTTGGGGCCGCCGGTTTCGTCGAGCAGGATGTTCCAGTCGGTCCAGCCCACGGTGCCGGCGTTGAAGTCGTTTATCATGGAGTTGCCGTAGCGCTCGCCCAGCTTCCAGTCGTTGACCTGGTCAAACTTGAAGTTCTCCACGCAGCCCTCCGTGAACATCAGGTTGGTGTTGGGGAAAGCTTCTTTCACGCGGCGCTCGTTGTCGAAGAGCGGGCCGCTGGTGGTCCAGGTTTCGTACCAGTGGTAGCCGATGCCCCACACGTACTTGGCGGCGGCGGGGTCGTCGAGCACGGTGCTGGCACGCTGAAAGAGCAGGTCGCGGTTGTGGTCCCAGGCAATGAGCTTTTTGCCGCCCAGCCCGGCCTTGGCCAGCGTCGGGCCGAGGTATTCCTTGATGAAATCGCGCTCTTCCTCGGCCGTGTAGAGGCACGACTCCCAGGTCTGGGTGGCCATCGGCTCGTTCTGCACCGAGAGGCCCCAGATGGGCATCCCCATCTTCTCGTAGGCCTGAATAAACTTCACGTAGTGGTTGGCCCAGGGCTGGCGAAACTGCGGCAGCAGCTTGCCGCCCTTCAGCAGGCTGTTGTTGGTTTTCATCCAGGCCGGTGGGCTCCAGGGGCTCACGAAGAGCGGCAGCTTGCCGCCCGCCGCCGCCGTGGCCTGCTTGATGAGCGGAATCTTATACTGCTCGTCGTGCTTGACGCTGAACGACTTGAGGCTGGCATCGTTGTCGGCCACGTAGGTGTAGCTGCCGCTCGAAAAGTCGCAGCTCGCAATGTTGGTGCGCGCCAGCGAGTAGCCGATGCCCTGGCTGGGGCTATAGTACGCTTGCAGCAGCTCCTGCTGCTGGGCCTTGGGCAGCTTGGCAAATACCTCGGCCGAGGCGTCGGTGAGCGCCCCGCCAATGCCGAGCAGCGTCTGAAACTGGTGGCCGGGGTCCACGAATACGCACACCTGGGTTTCGACGGGCTGCCCCGAGGGTGCGAAGCTGAGCGCCGCGCCGGGCGCCAAGCGCTGGCTCGTGCCCTGGGCGGTGGTGAACACCTGCGCCTTTTTGCCGGCGGCCGAGTAGGGAGATTGGGCATTGGCGCGGCCCAGGCCGAGCGCCGAAACCAGCAGTGCGGCCGGTAGAAGCTTAGTAGTCATCAAAGTAAGAAGGGTGGGAAAAGGAAGCAGCCCGCGCCAAAGCGCCTACCAAATATAGGTAGCCACCGCGCCGCTGTTGAGCGAGGTGCTGGCTAGCTTGCCTTTGTATTGGATGTTGAAAGTCTTGGCCGGGCCGCCGTTCACAACCACCAGCACGTGCTTGCCGCTGGGGGTTTTGTAGGCCACATTGGCCAGCGAGCCGAGGCTGGCGGCCGTAACCGTGGCCATGCGTACCGAGCCGGGCCGCACGAATTTGCTGGAGTGTGCCACCGAATAGTAGGCCACGTTGCGCGACACGGTGTTGCCGTCGATGGTGATGGCGCCCAGGCAATCGGTGCAGCCGCCGGGCGTATGGATGCTGGTGGTGGGGTCGCTGGCCAGGTTCCACTCCAGCACGTTGCGGCTCCAGTTGAGCGGCGCGCCGATTTCGAGGTTGCTCACGTGCCAGTATAGGTCGCCCGCGAAGCTTTTATTGGCCTGCGTCCACTGCTCGGTGAAGTAGATGTTCTTGGTGGGGTACTGCTGGCGCACGTTGCCCAGCGTGCTGATGGCGGTGCCGTTGTAGAGGTGAAAGGCCGTACCATCGACAAAGGGGCTGGCGGCCGCGTCGCCGAGCACGGCGTTCACGAAGTTGAGGCCGTCGGTGTCGGGGTTGTGGTCGTAGGCGATAATCTTGGTGCTCAGGCCCGCCGCCCGGAAGGCCGGCCCCACGTTGTTTTTGATAAACGTGGCCTGCTGCGCCCCGGTCATGTACAGGCTGGGGGTATTGTCGGGGTTCAGCGGCTCGTTTTGCAGCGTTACGGCGTCGATGGGAATGCCCTGGGCCTGCATGCCCTGCACGTATTTCACGAAGTAGCGGGCGTAGGCGTCGTAGTACTGCGGCAGCAAACTGCCGCCTTTGGCGTTGGCGTTCGACTTCATCCAGAGCGGCGGCGTCCAGGGCGAGCCCAGGATTTTGATGGCCGGGTTCACCGCCAGAATTTCCTTCAGCACCGGGATGAAGTACGCCTGGTCGGGGGCCAGGCTGAAGTTGGTCAGGTCGGGGTCGGGTTGGGCCGACTCGTCGTAGGTATACACGCGGTCGCTGAGGTCGGAGGCCCCGATGCTCACGCGCAGGTAGCTGACACCCAGCGACGTGCTGTCGGTGGCAAACAGCTCCTTGATGAGCGCGGCGCGGCTGGGGGCACTCATGCGGCTCATGAGCTGGGCGCTGCCCCCGGTGAGCGTGTAGCCAAAGCCGTCCATCGTCTGGTAGGTCTGGGTGGTATCAACGGCGATGGTGGGGTCCGAATTCGGCGTAGCCGTAAACCGAAGGCCCGCCTGGCGCTTGAACAGCACCGACTGGTCGGGCAGCGTCAGCCACATGGCCACCTGCGCCGGGCCGGTGGTTGGGTTGGTGGGCGGCGTGGGCGTGGGGGCGGTGCCGCCGTCGTCACTTTTTTTGCAGCCGGTGGCTAGCAGCGTGAGCAGAGCGAGGCCGGGGGCGGCGCGCAGCCAGCGGTTGCGGTTGGAGTTCTTCATATTAAACGGGTGGGAAAAGGAAAAGCAAGTTGGAAAGGCTACCATGTGTAAGTGCCCACGGCCCCGGCGGGCAGCGTGAGCGCCACGGCCTGGCCCTGGTAGCGCAGGCTGAAGGTTTGGGCGGTGGGCTGGTCGTTTTGCACGAGTAGTACGTGGCCGCCGGTGGGCGTGCGGTAGGCCACGTTGGGCAGCACGCCGGCGCTCGTGGAGCCCACGCGTACCGCGCCGGGCCGCACAAATTTGCTGGCCTGGGCCACGGCGTAGTAGGCCACGTTGCGCGTCACCTGGTCATTGGGAGCCAGCGTGATGGCTCCCAGGCACTCGGTGCAGCCGCCGGGCGTGTGCGGGTTTTGCTGCGGGTCGGCGGCCAGGTTCCACTCCAGCACCACGCGGGCCCAGTTGCGGGGCGCGCCGATAAACAGGGTTTTGGCGTGCCAGCCGAGGTTGCCGGCAAAGTCGGTTTTCGACCCTACCCACTGCTCAGTGAAGTACACGTTTTTCTTCGGAAAGGCGTCGTGCACCTTGCTCAGCGCCTCGATGGGGCCAGCGTAGAGGTGAAAGGCCGAGCCGTCCACATAGGGGTTAGCCGTGGCATTACCGAGTACCGTGAGCGGGTATTCGGGCTTGTCGGCGTTGTGGTCGTAGCAGATAATCTTGGTTTTGAGGCCCGCTTTCTGGAAGGCTGGCCCCAGGTGCTGGCCGATAAACTCGGCTTGCTGCTCGGCTAGCATCAGCAGGCTGGGGTTGTTGCCGGGGTGCAGCGGCTCATTCTGGGGCGTGATGGCGTCGATGGTAACGCCGGCCGCCTTCATGCCCTTGATGTATTTGACGAGGTACTGCGCGTAGGTACCGTAGTGCTCGGGCTTGAGGGAGCCGCCCTTGCTGGCGTCGTTGGTTTTCATCCAGGTGGGCGGGCTCCAGGGCGAGCCCAGGATTTTGATGCCCGGGCTGATAGCCAGAATTTCCTTGAGCACCGGGATGAGGTGCTTTTCATCGGGGGCCAGGCTGAAGTGGGTTAGCGTGGGGTCGGTTTGGCCAGCGGGCAAGTCGTCGTAGCTGAACACCTGGGCATCGAGGTCGGAAGCCCCGATGCTCAGGCGGAGGTAGCTCACGCCGATATCCTGCGGGCCGGTGCCGAATAATTCGCGCAGCAGCTTGGCGCGGGCGGGGGCGCTCATGGCGTGCAGCAACTCGGCGCTGCCGCCGGTGAGGCAGTAGCCAAAGCCGTCCATCGTCTGGAAGCGCTGGCTGTCATTAAGCTCAATGACGGGGCCGCTGGGCGTGGTTTTCTTGAACTTTAGGGCTTGGGGCTGGCGCTGCAAGAGCTGCTTTTGGTCGGGGGTGGTGACCCAGCCGCTCACGCTGCCCTTGGGGGCGGCCTGCGCGTGGGCGTAGTTTGGCAGCAAGGCAAGCGAAAACAGGGCACCGAGCCCCCAGCGGCAAACAGCAGTCGGCATAGTAGCGAACAAGTTGGTGGGAATCAAAAAGCGAATGACTTATAAAGCAAACTGTTGCGCCCGGTCGTTGCAGCACGTCAACGGCCAAGCGCAACAGCGGGCTTTGGGAGGTAGTAGCGCGGACTTTTAGTCCGCGAGTCTTTGCTAGCCGGTACTCGCGGACTAAAAATCCGCGCTACATATCCGGCTCTGCGTTGCGTAGCAGCAGGCTGTAAAGGAAGAGCAAGTCGCCCCGGCGCGGTGTGTTCGATTTCACTTTTCCCACCCCGGCACCGGAAGCGACCGCTCGGGCTAGTACCCCGGGTTTTGCTGCACCAGGGGGTTGGTGTTGATTTCGGTCTGGGGCAGCGGGAACACGAGGTAATTGACATCGCGGGCACCGTTGCGCTGCTGGGCAATGATGTCGAGGGCCGTGGTGACGTGGGCACCGGCCTCGGCCTGGTTGTGGCGGGCGTAGCGCAGCAAATCAAACCAGCGCTCGCCTTCGAAGGCCAGCTCCAGGCGGCGCTGGCGGTCGATTTCGTTGCGCATGGCCTGTTTGGTCAGGGCCTGGGGCGAGGCCAGGGTGAGGGCCGTGAGGCCGGCGCGCTGGCGCACGCGGTTGAGCTTGTCGAGCACGTCCTGGGTGGGGCCTGTTTGCTCGTTCACGGCTTCGGCGTAGGCCAGCAGCACTTCGGCGTAGCGGAGAACGTAGGTGTTGTCGGCCGAGCTGAAGTTGTTGCCGATGCTGCGCCACTTGAACACGAAGCGGCCCACGTCGTTGCCGTTGCCGCCGGGGCCGGGCTTGCCGTCGATGTAGCTCACGTGGCTGCGGCCGATGACCTTGCCGCTGGCGGCGCTCACGATGCTGGTGAACTTCCAACGGGTGTCGGTGGTGGTGTCGGCGTAAGCGATAAGCTCGGCCGTGGGGATGTTGAACTTGGTGAACGAGTAGGTGGCCAGCGGCGAAGGCAGCGCGAGGTCGGGCAGGATGTTGCCGCCATCGGCCGAGCCCGCGTACTGAATTTCGAAGAGCGACTCGGGCCCCCGGTTTTCGGCCGGGTACAGGGCGTCGAACGAGCCAAGGCTAATGTTGCTGGTCAACACCTTGGCGGCGGCCGCCTGGGCGGCCGCCCAGTTGCGGCGCGTGAGCTGCACGCGGGCCAGCAGGGCATTGGCCGAGTTCTTGGTAGCGCGGTTGCTGTTGCTGGTGGGCATCTGGATGGCGGCGCGCTGCAAGTCGGCCACCACCTGGTCGTATATCTGGTCGGTGGTGGCGCGGGCGATGTTCACGTCGCTGGCCAGGCCGCTTTCGGTGGGCGCGGTGCGTAGCGGCACGCCGCCGTACACCCGGGCCAGGTTGAAGTAGTTGAGCGCCCGGATGAAGCGCGCCTCGCCCAGAATCTGGCTGCGGCGGGCGGTGTCCATCGTGATGGTGGGCACGTACTTGAGCACGATGTTGGCCCGGTTGATGCCCTGGTAGCCCTGCACGTACACGTTGTTCACCTGGCTGGTGGTGGGCGTCCAGATGATTTTATCCATCGCGTTCACGTCGCCGTTGGTGCTGGTGCAGTTGTCGCTGGGCATCTCGCCCACCACGTTCAGGTCCTGGCCGTAGGCGCCAGTGCCCTGCAAGGCATCGTAGGAAGCGGTGAGGGCCGCCTCGGCATCATCGCCGCTGGCAAAGAAGTTTTCGGGCGTGATGCTGCCCAGGGGTTCTTTCTGTAGGAAGTTGCAGCTGGCCAGCAGCGAAAGAGCGGCCAGCGCGGGAATTACAATTTTTTTCATGGGAATTCTAGGCTAGCAGCGGCTTAAAAATTGGCGTTCAACCCGATGGTGTAGGTGCGCGACTGCGGATACACGCCGTAGTCGCGGCCAAACGCGGTGGAGGAGAACGGGTCGGCGCTCACCTCGGGGTCGTAGCCCAGGTAGTTGGTCCAGGTAATCAGGTTCTGGCCGGTCACGTAGAGGCGCAGGTTTTGGATGGCCGCGTGCTTGGTGAGGGTGGTGGGGAAGTTGTAGGCCACGGTCAGGTTTTTGAGGCGCACGTAGGAGCCATCCTCCACCCAGCGGTTCGAGAAGCGGTTATTGCCGTTCGGGTCATTGCGCACGGGGCGCGGAATGTCGGTGTTGGTGTTGGTGGGCGTCCAGTGGTTGAGCACGCGGGTGCTCTGGTTGAGCGGGTCCGACTGCGACTCGATAATCTGGCGGGTCTGGTTGTAGATGTCGTTGCCGAAGCTGCCCTGGAAGAACACGCTTACCTCCACGCCTTTGTAGGAGAAGTTGTTGGTGACGCCGGCAAACAGCTTGGGGTTGGGGTTGCCGATAATGCTGCGGTCAGCGTCATTGATAACGCCATCGCCGTTGAGGTCCGCGAAGCGGATGTCGCCAGCCAGGGGCTTGCTGCCGTTCTGGCTGGGCAGGTTCTGGCCTTCGGCGTTCGACTGCACGATGCCCTGCGTGGTGTAGCCGTAGAAGGCGCCCAGCGGCTGGCCCACCTGCGAGATGCTGTTGCTGTAGATGATGTTGCGCGGCGTCGAAGTGCCCTGCTCATTCACCTGCTGGCCCAGGTCCAGAATCTTGTTGCGGTTGCCGCTCACGTTGAAGTTCGTGGTCCAGCCAAAGCCGTTGTCCTTGGCCTGCACGTTGGTCGTGACCAGGCCGATTTCGATGCCCCGGTTCTGAATCTTGCCAATGTTCTGGGTTACGCTCAGGTTGTCAACCCCCGTGCTCTGCGGAATGGGCACGGCCAGCAGCAGGTCTTTGGTTTGCTTGTCGTAGATGTCGAACGTGAATGTCAGGCGGTTATCCAGCAAACTCAGGTCCAGGCCGCCGTTGTACTGGAAGGTGGTTTCCCAGCGCAGGTCGTTGTTGCCGATGTCCGTCTGGGTGATGCCACCCACGATGGTCGAGCCGCCGCCCTGGTAGTTGCGGCCGCCCGAGTAGCGCGAAAAGCGCTGGTAGGTGTAGATTTCCTGGTTGCCGTTGGCCCCGAAGCTGGCGCGCAGCTTCAGGTCCGAAATAGCGCCCGACTGCGGGAAGAAGCTTTCCTTCGAGATGCGCCAGGCCGCGCTCACGGCCGGGAAGTAGCCGAAGCGGTACTTGTCGGTGAAGCGGCTGGTGCCGTCGGCGCGCAAGCTGGCCGAGAACAGGTACTTGCCATCAAAGTCGTAGTTGGCGCGGGCGAAGTAGCTCAGCAGCGACCACTCGTCGTTGTAGCTGCCCGGAATGCCGACCACCGAGGCCCCGAAGTTGAGGTATGGCACGGCGTTGGACACGAAGCCGCGCGTTTCGGCACCCGAGGTGAAGCGGTTGGACGCCTGCATCGACTGGCCGGCCAGCAGCGTCAGGTGGTGCCGGTCGCCCAGGGTGGGGTTATACGTCAGCGTGTTCTCCCAGAGCCAGATAACCTGCTGGTTGGTTGCCGTGCGGGCCGAGCCGCGGGTGGAGGCGTCGGCGTTGGTGGTGCCGGGGTAGTTGCGGCTGATGAACTGGTTTTCGGTCTGGGTGCGGAAATCCAGGCCCAGCGACGAGCGCACGCGCAGGTTCTTGAGAATGTCGAACTCACCGAATACGTTGCCAATGGCTTGGTAAACAATGGCCTGGTTGCTGGTTTCCAGCAAGTCGCCCACCGGGTTGTCCGATTGGTTGAGCGGGTTCACGCCGTAGGTGCCGTCGGGGTTGCGCACCGGCACGGTCGGAATCTGCGATAGCGCGCCGAGCACCGTGCCCGAGTTGCCGAGCGCCAGCTCCGAGCGCACGCTGCCGTTGTTGTGCGTGCGGCTCATGTTCAGGTTGGTGCCCAGCCGGAAGCGGTCGCTCACCGTCTGCTCCAGGTTAACCTTGAAGTTGAAGCGGTCGAAGCCCGAGTTCTGGCTGATACCCTGCTGGTTGAAATAGCCGCCGGCAATGTAGTAGCGCGTTTTCTCGGTGCCGCCGCTGACGTTGAGCTGGTAATTCTGGAGGCTGGCCGGGCGGTACACCTCATCCTGCCAGTCGGTATCGTAGGGCGGCAGGGGCCGGCCGCTGGGGAAGGGGATGGGCTGAATGTCGTTGGGGTTCGACTGCTGGGCGTTGAAGTTGGCGACCGTCTCGTTGTACTGCTGCGCAAACTGCTCGGAGTTGAGCACGTCCAGCTTTTTGCGCAGGTACTGCTTGCCGTAGTAGATGCTGAGGCCCACCTGCGCCTGCCCCACCTTGCCGCGCTTGGTAGTAATCACGACCACGCCGTTGGCGGCGCGCACGCCATAGATGGCGGCGGCCGCCCCGTCCTTGAGCACGTCGATGCTCTCGATGTCGTTGGGGTTGATGGTATTCAGCGGGTTGAGGCGCTGGTTGCCCACCGCTATTTCCTGCTGATAATCGGGTAGCACTGGCACGCCGTCAATCACGTAGAGCGGCGAGCCATTCAGGCTCAGCGAGGCATTGCCGCGCACCCGCACGTTGATGCCCGCGCCGGGCGCACCCGAGGGCGCGGTTACCTGCACGCCGGGCGCCTGGCCCTGCAAGGCCTGGTCGAAGCCAGCCACCGGCTGGCGGGCCAGCGCCGCGCTCCCCACCGAGGCCACCGAAGTCGAAAGGTCCTGGCGGGTCTGGGTGCCGTAGCCCACTACCACCACCTCGTTCAGCGACTGCGCATCGTCGCTCATGCGGATGGCGATGGTGCTGGTGGCACCCGTGATGGCCAACTCCTGGTTCTTATAACCAATTGAGCTGAAAACCAAGGTGCTGTTCTCCGGCACGCTCAGCGAGAAGCTACCGTCGGCCCCGGTGGAGGTGCCGGTGGTAGTGCCTTTCACGAGGACGGTTACGCCGGGCAGGGCCTCGCCCTTGGCATCGGTCACGCGGCCCGATACGGGTACGGCTTGCGGCGCGGCGGCCGTGGTGCCGGTGGCGCTGGCCGGGCGGCTGGTTACCACGAAGTAATTGGCCCGCAGCTCTTTGAATTGGAGGTTGGCGGCCGGGAGCACGGTAGCCAGGCGCTCGGCTAGGGTAGCGGCGGTTTCGGCGGGCACGGGCACGCGCTTGTTATCTACCAGGTTGCTCTCGTAGAAGATGGTGGCGTGGTACTCCGCTTCCCACTGCTTGAGTAAGGTTTTGAGCGAGACAGAAGCGGCGGGCGCGGGCGCCGGCATGCTCTGGGTGGTCACATTCACGGCCAAAAGCTGGGCCGAAGCCGGGGTAGCCAGGGCCTGCAAAAGCAGCACGCCGGCAGCCAGCGAAGCCGGGCGGCGATAGTGTTTGCCCACAGGGGTAAGGAGTGGTAGCATAAACGGGTGGGGGAAGAGAAAAAAAGACTAGCGTTTTTCGGCCAGCGTGAGGCGGTTGCCGTCGCGGGTGGCCTGAAGCTGGAAGGTTTCTTCCAGGGCTTGGAGTAAGGTGGGCAGCTCGCCCACGGGCACGGTGCCCGTGACGCGGCGGCGGTTGAGCTCGGGAGTCGTCACGACCACTTCGAGGCCGTAGGTATCGTGCAGGCGGGTGGCCAGTTCGGCGATGGTGGTTTCGTCGAGCACGAGTTGGGCATCTTTCCAGGCGGCGTAGGGGGCGGTATGCACGCGCTTGTGGGTCACGAGGGCCGGCTGGTCGTCGTGGGTTTCCACGAGCTCGCCGGGGTGCAGAATCACGTCGGGCTGCTGGTGGTCGTCAAACTCCACTCGCACTTTGCCCGAGAGCAGCACCACGCGCGTCTGGTCGCGCCGCCGGGCCACTACGAACCTGGTACCCAGCACTTCCACTTGCAGCCCCGCCGTGGTGTGCACCAAAAAGCGCTGGTTATTCGCCATGTGCTGCACCGAGAAAAAGCCCTCGCCATCGAGCCACACCTCGCGGGGCTTATCGGGCAGCCAGGTAGCCGCGTAGCGCAGGGTCGAGTGGCCGTTGAGGGTGGCCTGCGAGCCGTCGGGCAGCGTAAGGGTGCGGGTTTGGCCGTAGGCCGTGGCCACGCTCAGCGGGGCCGGGGCGCGGTGGGTATTGTAAAACACCCAGCCACCGCCGGCCACTGTGGCGGCTAGCGCGGCAGCAGCGGCCCAGCGTCGCCACGCCGGAGCCAGGGCCGGCTGGTAGCGCGGCGCGGCGGGCGTGAGGTGCAGCTTGGTGCGCCGCAGCAGGGCCTCAAAATCGGGCTCGTCGGCCAGGGGCTGGGGCGCGGCGGCGGCCAGCGCATCCCAGTGCAGCTGCATCCAGTGCTGGGCTAGCAGCTGGTTGGCGGGCTGGGCCAGCCAGGCGCGCACGGCCGTGGCCTCGGCCGCCGTGGTCGTGCCGGCCGCGTAGGCCGCGAAGAGTTCTTGGGTAATAACGAACGACATACAGCAAAGTCGCAACAGCAGCCAATGAAGCCAGCCGCGTTGCCAGCGACCAGCGCCAGCGGCGCCAATCGTTTGCAGTACTACACCGCCCCCGGCGGCTCCCCCTTAGTCGGGTGCAAAAAAAAGTTAGCGGGATGCCTTTTTGCGGCTCATTTTGGCGGGCTGTGTGCCGCGCGGTAGGCTAGTATTCATCGTCACTTGCAGGCGATTGGTACTCTGCGCCAGGTTAGTTAGCGAATCGGCGATAAAAGTCCGGCGCCCATCAAGCGGAGCGTACAACTCCAAGCTGGATTGCAGTAGCGAATCAGCCGCCAGGGCGCGCACTTCATCGGCATTCAGGCCGGCGCGGTAAAAAAGCCAGTTGCGGTACTGCCCGCCCGCCGGGGCCAGGCTACCACCCAGGGTGAGCTGCCGGGTCAGCAGCTTTTCGGGCAGGCGGCCCACCTCGGCCCCGTCGAGGTACAGCACCGTGTGGCCCGCGGCGTAGTAGTGCGTTAAAGTGAGTTGGTGCCAGCGGTTGTCATTCACCCGCCGCGTACCCGCCAAGTGGCCGCCCTTGGCCGAAGTGTAGGTGAGCGTGCCACCCGGCACGATGGCCACGCTGCCGCTGGCGGTGCTGTCTTGCAGCGCCAGCACCTGCCCCGTGCCCGCCGTGCGAAAGCTCACCACCTGCGTAAAGGGGTGCAGCAGCGCCTCGGGCCGCAAAGCCAGGCTAGTAGCCCCGCCCTGCCGCTGTGGCCCCAGCCGCACAAAAGAGGTCGCCTGCTTGTGTGGCCGCGCCTTACCGGCCCGTAGCGCGTCGAACAGGGAAGGCACGATGGCGTGGGCCAGCTCGGCGTGGCCGAGGTCGTTGGGGTGCAGGGCGTCGTCCCAATAGCCGGCGGCCCAGTGGCCGGCGCCGTCGTCCACGGCGCCCAGTAGGTTCACGCTGGGCACGTTCCAACTGTGCAGCAGCAGGTTCATCTGCCGGATGAAGGCGTAGTCGGTGGGCGTGTAGTCGTTGCGGGTGTAGCAATTGGTGACCACCGGCACCATGCCCTGCGCCCGCGCCATTGTCATAATTTGCTGAAGGTTAGCCTTAAACTGGTCAAACATCGGCTGGCCTTGCTCGTGAATGCCCTCATTGCCCAACGAGAGGGCCAGCACCACGTAGCGGCCCCGCTGCGGTAGCAAGTCGCGGCGCCAGCGGGCCAGCACCTTCACCGTATTGTCACCGGGGACGGAGATGTTGGTAAGCGTCCACGGCGCGCCCTGCTTGGCCGCGGCGCGGCGGGCCAGTAGTGTGCCGTAGCGGGCGGCGTAGCCGTATTTGCCGGTGGCGCCCTGGCCAAAAGGCACCGACGAGCCGAGGACCACGATTTGCAGGTCGTCGAGCAGCGTGTCGGCTACCGGGGTGGCTGGTTGGCGCGTGCTCGCTAGCGCCCGCTGGCCGGCACCGGGCCGCTGAGCAAGCTGGCCAAAGCTCGTAGCCACCAGCAGCCCGGCCAGGGTCAGACTCAGGAAAGAAGAAGAAACCATGCGAAAATCAACGTGAAAAAGCACCGCTGGTTTTGGGCGTTTTCTGGGTAGCCGCTATACAGAGGAGCTTACAACCGTTGACTTCAGGCAGTAAGCTACGGGCCGCTTAGTACTGACAACTCAGCGCCGGCCCAGCGCCAAGGCCAGCAGCAACCCCAAAACCCCACCGCCGTGCAAGTGAAAATATTTGCGCAAGGTTTTCAATGCCTGCATAATGTGCGCCTCTACCGTCTTTACCGATACGCCCTGGCGTTCGGCAATCTCGGGGTAGGAGAGGCCCTGCTGCCGGCTCAGCACGAAGGCTTCGCGCTGCTTGGGCGGCAGGCGGTCGAGGGCGGCCAGGTAGAGCGCCTCCATCTCCTGGTACTCGGCCTCGTTGGCCACGCTGGCGGGGCCGGTGGCCGCTACCTCGCCGTGCAGGCGCAGGTGGTGCTGGTCGCGCCGCAGTTCGTTGAGTACGGCGTGGTGGGCCGTGGTAAAGAGGTAGCCCTTGAGCGGTACGTCATCGCGCAGCTGCTCGCGCTTCTCCCATATTTTAATAAAGCACTCTTGCACGATTTCCTCCGCCGCCGGCCTCGACTTGAGGTAACTGAAGGCGAAGCGGTACACCAGCGCGCTATAGTGCCGGAACAGGGCGTCGAAGGCCCGCTCGTCGTCCTGTTTCAGGCGGCGCAGGCAGTCCGGTTCCGAAAAAGCGCTGGGGCTGGGCAACGGGTTGAGTAGGGGAGATGGGACCGAAAATTAACAGAAAAATGATAGACCTGGTTCGGGCGTGTCCGTTGCCGCCGGCTGGGCCAGCCGAAAGCCCGAATCCGGCGCATCTCAGCTATTTATATTCTGGCTAGCGCCGCTGGCCGCGCCCTAATGCCGGGCTTAAATAAGCTTGGCTGTAAGCATTTGTGCAACCTCGTTTCATGTAAACCGAGCGTTTGAATCCGCACTTTTCGGTTGTGAATTTTTCCCGGAAAGCCTTCCGCAGACGGGTTTTATGAGTAGCAGCATTGTTGCATTATTAAATAAAGGGGCGAATGCAAGCTGCCAGGGCACTTTTGGCGGTGTGGTAGAAAGTGGTAGAAAGTGGTGAGTTTTTTGAAAGGACTCGTACTTTTGTTATCTAGCCCCAGCTACTGCCGGGCGTGGCCCTCTCTCTCATGCATCAGCTCCTGTCCGGCGAATACGACTGCAAGCTCGACCCTAAAGGTCGGCTGGTGCTGCCTGCCAAGGTGAAGGCCAGCCTGCCCGATGCCTATGCCAACCAACTGGTGCTGGTGCGCGGCTTCGAGCCCTGCCTGGTGCTGTACCCGCGCTCGGCCTGGGAGCTGATTCACGCCAAGGTGATGGCCCTGGACGAGTTTAACGAGGAATACCGGCAGTTTCAGCGCAATTTTTTTCGGGGCATGACCGATGTGGAGCTGGATAGCATTGGGCGCTTTGGCCTGCCGGGCTCCATGCGCCGCTACGCCGGCCTCGAAAAAGAGGCTGTCATCGTGGGCCTCGGCAACCGCTGCGAAGTGTGGGACCCCGCCCGCTACGACGACTACCTGATTAAAGACCAACAAGCTTTTTCCAAACTGGCACAAAAGTTTTTGTCGGCCACCCCCGAAACGCCGGCCCTGCCCGGTATGGCCGCATGAGCACCCGCCCCAATGATACCGCCTACCACCGCCCCGTAATGCTCGCCGAATGCCTGGCGGGCCTCGACCTCGTGCCCGGCGGCCGCTACGTTGATGTGACGTTTGGCGGCGGCGGCCACTCGGCCCGCATCCTGGAGCATCTGGCTGAAGGCCATCTCTATAGCTTCGACCAGGACGAGGCGGCCGAGCGTGAGGCGCAGCAGCTGGCGCGCCCGCAATTCACCTTCATTCGGGCCAACTTTCGGCACCTCACCGCCGAGCTAACCCAGCGCGACGCGCTGCCCGTAGACGGCCTGCTGGCCGATTTGGGCGTGTCGTCGCACCAGTTCGACACCGCCGAGCGGGGCTTTAGCACCCGCTTCGATGGCCCACTCGACATGCGGATGGACCCGCAGGACAGCAGCGTAGCCACCGCCGCCGATATCCTCAACGACTACGACGAGGCCGCGCTACACCGCATTTTCGGCATGTACGGCGAGGTTACCAATGCCCGCACCCTGGCCGCGACCGTGGTGCAGGCCCGCCGGCAGCGGCAGCTTCGCACCATTCAGGAGCTAAAGCAGGCCATCCAGCCCGTGGTAGCGCGGGGCAAGGAGAATAAATACCTGGCGCAAGTGTTTCAGGCCCTGCGCATTGAAGTGAACGATGAGCTGACGGCCTTGCAGGAGATGCTGACCCAGACCGCCCAGGTACTGCGCCCCGGCGGGCGGCTCGTCGTGATGAGCTACCACTCGCTGGAAGACCGGCTGGTGAAGAATTTCCTGAGCCAAGGCAAGTTTTTTGGGCAGGCTGAGAAGGATTTGTACGGCCGCACGAGCCTGCCGTTCGAGTCGCTCACGCGCAAGCCCGCCGAAGCCTCGGCCGAGGAAGTAGCCGAGAACAGCCGCGCCCGCAGCGCCAAGCTGCGCATCGGCGTCCGAACCTCTATTCCTGCGTAAGCTGATGGCTGGTAACACCATACGTCCGAACTCGGCTGGCCCGCCCCGCGCCAATACGGTGCGGCCGCCTCGCGCGCCTGAGCCTACCAACGAGGTGCCGGTGCCCGCTCCCGTGGTGCCGCCCGTAGCCGCGCCGGCCCCCGCGCCGGTTGTGCCGCCCGTGGTGGTTAAGCCCGTGGAGCCCAAAAAGCCCCGTAAGCCCACCGCTGCCGCTCCCGCCGATTTTGTGGCGCCCGCCTGGGACCGCCACGAGGGCGTGACGGCCACCGGCTGGAGCCTGTTTACGCTGCTCGACCGCTTCACCGGGCTTGATGGGCTGTTTCGGGAGGGGCTGCCGGTGCGCTTCCTGCCCAAGATGCTGTTCGTGATGCTGCTGATATTGCTCTACATCGGCAACACGCACTACGGCAACCGCATGAACCGTAACATCCAGCGGCTCAAGCAGGAAACCGAAGATTTGCGCGCCGATTACACCACCCTGAAGTCGGATTACATGGAGGCCAGCAAGCAGAGCGAGGTGGCCCGCAAGGTAGCCGCCATTGGGCTGGTCGAAAGCTCGTCGCCGCCCTTCCGCATTGCGGTACCTGCCGGCCACCTCGACGAGGCAGAGTTGGAAACTATGCCTGTGCTCACCGCCGACACCCTGGCCGCCCGCGCCGCCCGCGACTCGGTAGCCGCCGTGCGCGCCGACTCGGTACAAGGCCGCGCCCGCCGCCAAGCTTTGGGCCTGAACGATGATGACGACACGCCCGAGCTAGGCGCTCCGCCGCCCGGCCTGGCTCCCGAAGACTCGGCCGCCGCGCCCACTGGCAACGCCGGTGAAGAGCGCAGCAGCCGCAAAAACCGCGCTGGTGACTCAGGAAAGCCATCTGCCAGTACAAAAAAGCACAAGCCAGCCCAAGAGAAGAACAGCCGCGCGCGCAAGCCAGCGGCCGCTAAAAAGTCATCCCATGAAAGGCAGCGTTAAAAAATCCATTGTCACGCGGGTGCGACTCGCGTTTCTGGGCGTGGCGCTTTTTTCATGCGCCGTGGCCTGGAAAATCTCGCGCATCCAGTACCAGGAGGGCGCCAAATGGCGCGCCTTGGAGCAGGAGCGCCGCATCAGCTACCAGCCGGTGCCCGCCACCCGGGGCAATATTTACTCTGATAACGAGAGTATTATGGCTACGTCGCTGCCCTTTTACCGGGTGGCCTGGGACCCCGGCGTGGTCGATGATGAGGCTTTCCGGCGCAACGTGGATTCGCTGGCCTGGCACTTGGCGCATTTCTTCGGCGACCGCAGCAAGCAGGAGTACAAGCACAAGCTAATGACGGCCCACGGCGACCGTGATGTGCGCTACATCCGGCTCAACTCGCGGCAAATTAATTTCCAGGAAAAGAAGGAATTAGCTTCCTGGCCCATTTTCCGGGCCAAGCGCCGGGGCGGGGTTATTTTTGAAAAAGTAGACAAGCGCTTCCGGCCCTTCGGCGGACTGGCCCAGCGCACGGTGGGCTTCGTGAACGAAGATAAGAACGGCGCGGGGCTGGAATTCACCTTTCAGAATAAGCTGGCTGGCCGGCCAGGCGAGGCGCTGTTTGAGCGCGTGCCGGGCGGCTTCAAGCCCGTGTACGACGGTACCGAAATCAAGCCCCAGCCGGGTTACGACGTGAAAACGACCCTCGATATCAACCTCCAGGATGGGGCCGAGGACGTATTGTATAAAGCATTGGTAGCCAATGATGCCAAGTACGGCTGCGTTATCCTGATGGAGGTGAAAACCGGCGAAATCAAGGCCGTGGCCAACCTGGGCAAGGCTGAGGACGGTACGTATAAAGAGGACTACAACTACGCCTTCGCCGACCAGGGCCGCACCGAGCCGGGCTCGACCTTCAAACTGGCGTCGATGACGGCCGTTTTTGAGGCCGACCCCACGCTCCAACTCGATGATATAGTGGATACCGGCCCCGGCCGCATGCTAATCGGTGGGGCCGTGAAAACGGACTCGCACGCCAACGGCCGCATCACGGTGCAGCAGGTGTTCGAGCGGTCCTCCAATATAGGCGTGGCGCGGCTGGTGCAGGAGCACTTCGCCAGCAACCCCACCCGCTACACCGACTACCTCAAGAAGTTTGGCCTCGATAAGCCGCTGGGCTTTCAAATGAACGGCGAGGCGCTGCCTTATATAAAGGACCCGCGCGACCGCAGCTGGAGCCGCACCTCGCTCTCGACGATGGCCATTGGCTACGAGCTGAAGCTGGCCCCGCTCCAAACGCTGGCCTTCTACAACGCCGTAGCCAACGGGGGCGTGAAGGTGGCGCCCATGATTGTGCGCGACATCAAGCAGGCCGACCAGGTGGTGGAGCACTTCGAAACGCAGGTGCTGAACCCCAAAATCTGCTCCGACGCTACCCTACGCAAGCTGCGGGGTATGCTCGAAGGCGTAGTGCTGGAGGGTACCGCCCGCAAGATTCAGCCCAAAGACTACACTATTGCTGGCAAAACGGGCACGGCCTGGAAATTCAAGAACGGCCGCTATACCAAGACGTATTCGACGAGCTTCTGCGGCTTCTTCCCGGCTGATAAACCCAAGTACAGCTGCATCGTGGTTATCGACTCGCCCAGCAAAGGCGGCTGGTCGGGGGCCGAAGTAGCCGCCCCGGTATTCCGCGAGCTGGCCGACAAGTGCATGGCCCGCGACCAGGCCAGCCAGCGGCCCATGCTGGCGCGGGTGCCCGCCCGCCGCACGCCCGTGCCGCTCGTGCGCGCCGGCTTGCAGGATGAAATTGCCCTGGTGTGCCAGAAAATTGGCCTGCCCGGCCAGACGCGCGCCACCGGCGGCGAGGAATGGGTGCGCGCTACGGCGGCCGTGGATACCGCCTTCGTAGCCCGCACCGTGTCGCTGCGCCCCGATGCCAGCGTGGCCCACCCCGGCCGCATGCCCGACGTGCGCGGCCTCACCCTCCGCGACGCGCTATTTCTTCTCGAAAACCGGGGCTTGAAAGTGCAGGCCAGCGGCACCGGCCGGGTGCGTGAGCAGTCGGTAGCGCCCGGCAGCTTCGCCAAGCGCGGCCTGCTGGTGGGTTTGCTGCTGACGCCCACGGCGGCCCCCACCGCTGCGCCCGCCGCGCTGCCCGCGCCGCTGCACACGGAGGTAGCGGAGAATACGCTGCTGATTCCGGCCGAGATGGGCGGCGGCCGGGCGAAGTCCTTGGCTAAGCCGAGCGCTTCGCTCAACCCCACCGCCGCTAAGCCAGCCACCAAGTCGAAGGCGACGGATAAGCCAGCGGCCGTTAAGTCAAAAGCTACGGACAAGTCGGCGAAAAGCGATAAGGCTGGCGAAGACGATAAGCCCGCTAGGAATAAGGCTGCGAAGAGCGACAAAGCTTCCGAAAACAAAAAATCTGATAAGAAGCCCGCCGGCTCCTCCACCAAGCAAAAAGTCGCCAAACCCGAAGCTAAGCCTAAAAAGGCTACCCGCGAGAAGGCCGACATCCGCACCACGCAGCGCACAGCGCCTACGGCTAAAACCAGAAAATCCGCATGAGTACGCTGCCCCTCTTCGCCCTGCTGGCCGATACGCCGGTGCTAGCCCAGCACGGCAACCCCGATGTATCCGTGGCTGGCCTCACCCTCGACTCGCGGGAAGCCGGGCCGGGCATGCTGTTTTGTGCCCTGCGTGGCACCGCTACCGACGGGCATAAGTTTATTGACAAAGCCGTGGGGCTGGGCGCGGCCGTGGTAGTTTGCGAAGAATTGCCCGCTGAATTGCACCCCAGCACTACCTACGTGCAGGTGACCGACAGCGCCGCCGCGCTCGGCCCCATCGCCAGTGCGTTCTACGGTCATCCTTCGCGCCAACTTACCCTGGTGGGCGTAACGGGCACCAACGGCAAAACCACCTGCGCTACGCTGTTGCACAAGCTGTTGCGCGAGCTGGGCTACCACGCCGGCCTGCTGAGCACGGTGCAAAATCAGATTGACGAAACCGTCATTCCCAGCACCCACACTACGCCCGACGCTATCCGGCTCAACGAGTTGCTGGCCAACATGGTAGCCGCCGGCTGCACCCACGCCTGCATGGAGGTGAGCAGCCATGCCGTGGCCCAGCACCGCGTGGGTGGGCTACGCTTCGCGGGTGGCGTGTTTACCAACCTCACCCACGACCACCTCGACTACCACGGCACCTTCGACAACTACCTGAAGGCCAAAAAAGGCTTCTTCGACGCGCTGCCCAAAACGGCCTTCGCCCTCACCAATGCCGACGACAAGCGCGGCCCGGTGATGCTCCAAAACACGGCCGCCCGCCGCGCCACGTACTCGCTGCGCTCGGCCGCCGATTTTCGGGCTCGCCTCGTCGCCAATGAGATGCACGGCCTGCTACTCGACTTTGATGGCCAGGAGGTCCACTTTCGCCTCATTGGCGTGTTCAATGCCTACAACCTGCTGGCCGTGTACGGCGCGGCCGTGCTGCTGGGCGAAGACCCCACCGAGGTGCTCACCATCCTCTCGGGCCTGACCACCGCGCCCGGCCGCTTCGAACCCGTGACGGTGCCCGGCCAGGCCATCAGCGGCCTCGTGGACTACGCCCACACGCCCGACGCCCTCGAAAACGTGCTCCAAACCCTGCACCAGACGCGCCGTCCCGAGCAGCGCATCATCACGGTGGTGGGCTGCGGCGGCAACCGCGACGCCACCAAGCGCCCTATCATGGCGCGGCTGGCCGCCCAACTCTCCGACCAGGTTATCCTGACCGCCGACAACCCGCGGCACGAAGACCCGCTGGCCATTTTGCACGAAATGGAGGCCGGCCTCACCCCGCCCGCTAACGCCCACGCCCAAACCATCGCCGACCGCCGCGCCGCCATCCGGGCCGCCGTGGCGCTGGCCCGCCCCGGCGACCTCGTGCTAGTAGCCGGCAAAGGCCACGAAACCTACCAGGAAATCAACGGAATAAAAACCCACTTCGACGACCGCGAAGAGCTGCGCGCCGCGCTGCTCGAAGCCAAGTAAAAATTATGAGCGAAGAGCGATGAGTTGCCAGCCCCCAGCCTCAATTCATAATTCATAACTCATAATTCATAATTTCAAAAAATGCTCTATTACCTCTTCCGCTACCTGCACGAGCACTTTCACCTCCCCGGGGCGGGCGTGTTTCAGTACACCACTTTCCGCGCGGGCCTCTCGGTCATCGTGTCGCTGCTCATCGCCCAGATTTTTGGTGGGCGGCTCATCAAGGTCTTGCAAAAGAAGCAGGTGGGCGAAACCATCCGCGAGCTTGGCCTGGCGGGCCAGAACGAGAAAAAAGGCACCCCCACCATGGGCGGGCTCATTATTTTGCTGGCCATCCTGGTGCCGGTGCTGCTTTTTGCCCGGCTGCGCAATATTTACATCATCCTCATGTTGCTCAGCACCGTGTGGCTGGGTTTGATTGGCTTTCTCGACGACTACATCAAGGTTTTTCGCAAGAATAAAGAGGGTTTGAGCGGCCGCTTTAAAGTGCTGGGTCAGATTGGCTTGGGCCTCACCGTGGGCTGGGTGCTCTACTACAGCAACGAGGTAACCGTGCGCGAATACCTGCTGCCCAACGGCCAATACTCGGCCATCGACGCCACCAAAGTCTGGAAAGACGTGCACCTCACCCTCACCACGGTGCCCTTCATGAAGAACAACGAGCTGAACTACGGCGACTTTTTCTCCAATGCGCAGCTGGTATTCAAGGAGTTCTACGGCCTGCTCTACATCCCGCTGGTTATCATCATCATCACGGCCGTGAGCAACGGCGCCAACATCACCGACGGCCTCGACGGGCTGGCCGCCGGTACCTCGGCCATCATCGGTATCACGCTGGCCATCTTCGCCTTTGTGAGCGGCAACGCTTTACTCGCTGATTACCTGGATATCATGTTCATCCCCGACTCGGGCGAACTGGTTATCTTCTGTACGGCCTTCGTGGGTGCCTGCATCGGGTTTTTGTGGTATAACTCGTACCCGGCCCAAGTCTTCATGGGCGATACCGGCTCGCTGGCCCTGGGCGGTATCATCGCCGTGCTGGCCCTCATCGTGCGCAAGGAACTGCTGATTCCGGTGCTGTGCGGCGTGTTTCTGATTGAAAACCTGTCGGTTATCGTGCAGGTGAGCTGGTTTAAATACACCAAGCGCAAGTATGGCGAAGGCCGTCGCTTGCTGCGCATGTCGCCGCTGCACCACCACTACCAGAAGCTCGGCTACCACGAGTCCAAGATTGTCTCCCGCTTCTGGATTGTAGGTATTATGCTGGCCATCATCACGTTGGTCACCCTGAAATTGCGCTAGAATTATGGCTAACAACGAGAAGAACATCGTCGTTTTAGGCGCGGCCGAAAGCGGCGTGGGTGCTGCCCTGCTGGCCCAGGCCAAAGGCTTCGGCGTGTTCGTATCCGACCGGGGCGCCATCCAGCCGCAGTACAAGGAAAAGCTAGCCCAGGCCGGCATCGAGTTCGAGGAAAACCAGCACACGCTCGACCGCATTCTGCAAGCCACGGAGGTAATTAAAAGCCCGGGCATTCCCGAAAAAGCGCCCGTTATCAAGGCGCTGCGCGAGCAAAAGACGCCCATCGTCTCCGAAATTGAATTTGCCAGCCGCTACACCCAGGCACGCTACATCGCCATTACCGGCACCAATGGCAAAACCACGACCACCCTGCTTACTTACCACTTGCTCAAAGAGGCAGGCTACAATGTGGGCTTGGCCGGCAACATCGGCTACTCGCTGGCCGAGCAGGTAATCGAGAACAAGTTCGACTACTACGTGCTGGAACTAAGTAGTTTCCAGCTCGACGATATTGCTTTCTTCCAGCCCTGGATTGCGCTGCTGCTCAACATCACCCCCGACCACCTCGACCGCTACGACTACTCGATGGCGAACTACGCGGAGGCCAAGCTGCGCCTCGTGCGCAACCAGGACAGCGACTGTTACTTTATTTACAACGCTGACGACGAGAATATTCAGCGCCACTTCAAAGCCGCGCTGCGCCCCATGCGGCAGCTGCCCTTCAGCCTGCACCACCGCCCTGATTACCAATTGGGTGGCTACTATAAGGAGGAGCACAAAATCTGCTTCGACCTGCTGCCGGGCTACTACAGCACCACGGAGCTTATCAGCACGGCCAATTCGGCGCTCATTGGCGAGCACAACCGCCAGAACGTCCTCGCTGCCGTGATGGCCGCTCGCGTGGCCGGGGTAGAGCGCGCCGTTATCGAGCGGGCGCTCGGTACCTTCCACAACGCCGACCACCGCCTGCAACAAGTCGCCGAAATCGACGGCGTGCAGTTCATCAACGACAGCAAGGCCACCAACGTGGAAGCCGCCTGGTACGCCCTCGACGGCATCAAGCGCCCCATCGTCTGGATTGCCGGCGGCACCGACAAGGGCAACGACTACGCCACCCTCCAGCCGCTGGCCGAACAAAAAGTAAAAGCCCTCATTTGCCTGGGCGTGGATAATGCCAAGCTCCGCGCCGCGTTTGCCGACCACGTACCGCACCTCGAAGAAACCCAAAGTATGGCCGACGCCGTAGCCCGCGCCGCCGCGCTAGCCAGCCCTGGCGACGTGGTGCTGCTCTCGCCCTGCTGCGCCAGCTTCGACCTATTCAAAAACTACGAAGACCGGGGCCGGCAATTCGCCGCCGCCGTGCAAACTATAAAATAGCTTCCACCCCAAAGCGTAGTCAGCCTAGCGAAGCTAGGCGTATCCGCGAAATCAGTTAAATCCGTTAAATCTGCGGTCTATGGAAACTCATCGACTTACCTGGCTTCAGCGCAACCTAAAAGGCGACCCCATCCTGTGGGCCATCGTCATCCTGTTTTCGCTCATCAGCATCGCGGTAGTGTACTCGGCCACCGGCACGCTGGCCTACCGCAACGAGCTGCACGGCCGCACCGGCTCGGTCGAGCTTATCGTACTCAAGCACACAAGCCTGATATTCATTGGCTTGGGCCTGATGTGGCTGGCCCACCGCATCGACTACCGCCACTACTCGCGGCTGTCGCTCTACGCGCTGCTCATTTCGGTGCCGCTGCTGCTGTTCACCTACTTCATGGGCGGCGAGGTGAACGGTGCCTCGCGCTGGCTCACCATCCCGGTTATCAACCAGACGTTTCAGCCCTCCGACTTAGCCAAGCTGGCCCTGATTTCGCACCTGGCTAGCATGCTCAGCCGCCGCCAGCAGCACCTGCACGACTTTTGGAGCACGCTGTTCCCGGTAATGCTCTGGGTAGGAGTAATTTGCGGCCTCATCGTATTGTCAAATGCCTCCACGGCGCTACTGCTGTTTCTGACCTGCCTGCTGCTCATGTTTATCGGCCGCGTGCCCATGAAGCAAATGCTGGTGATGGTGGCCATCGGGGTAGTCTTGGGCGGTGCCGGCCTGTGGGCGGGCGAGCGCCTGGGCACGGTAATGTCGCGCGTGACCAACTTCACCGATAAAACCAAAAAGCCTCAGTTTCAACTCGAACACTCGTTTATCGCCATTGCCACGGGCGGCCTCACCGGCAAAGGCCCCGGCAAAAGCACGGAGCGCAATATCATGCCGCACCCGTATTCCGATTTTATCTACGCCATCATTATTGAGGAATACGGCATGATTGGCGGCCTGTTCGTGCTGTTTCTCTACCTCGCTTTCTTATATCGAGGATTAAAAACCGTGATGAATAGCCAGGGTGCTTTTGGGGGCCTGCTTTCCGCCGGGCTAAGCTTTAGCTTAGTACTTCAGGCCATGGTAAACATGGGCGTGGCCGTGGGGCTCGGCCCCGTCACGGGTCTGCCGCTGCCCATGCTGAGTATGGGTGGTACCTCGCTCATTTTTACCGGTTTGAGTGTGGGCGTAATTCTGGCCGTGAGCCGGGGCGAGCGCGAAACCCGCCCTATGGCCGGCCAGCCCACCGATACCGTGCGCATCCCGAGCAAGCGGGCGCAGCTTGCGTAAGCCGGTTGTAGAGCGAGCGTAATGATAATCGGCACAACTACTTAACGAGCCAATAAAATGAAATTCATCATCTCCGGCGGCGGCACGGGCGGGCACATATTCCCGGCGGTAGCCATTGCTAACGAAATCCGGCGGCGGCAGCCCGACGCCGAAATTCTATTCGTGGGCGCCAATGGCCGCATGGAGATGACGCGCGTGCCCGAAGCCGGCTACCAGATAGTCGGCCTCGACATCACGGGCTTGCAGCGCCGCCTCACGCCGCAGAATATTCTATTCCCGGTGCGGGTATTTCGCTCGGTGCGCAAGGCGGGCAAATTAATTCAGGAATTTCGGCCCGACGCGGTGGTGGGGGTAGGGGGCTACGCCTCCGCGCCCGTGCTGCTGGCCGCTACTTCGCGCGGTATTCCCAGTTTGATTCAGGAGCAAAACTCCTACGCGGGCCTGGTAAATAAACTGCTGGGCCGTCGCGTGAGCAAAATCTGCGTGGCTTATGATGGCATGGAAAAATTCTTTCCAGCCGATAAAGTGGTGCTCACCGGCAACCCCGTGCGCACCGAAATTGCCCACGGTAGCCGCGCCGAAGCCCTGGCGTTTTTCAACCTCGACCCGACCAAGCAAACTTTGCTCGTAATCGGCGGCAGCCTCGGGGCGCGCACCCTCAACCTGGCCACCGCCGCCGCGCTCGGCCGCCTGCGCGACGCCGGGGTGCAGCTACTCTGGCAAACCGGCAAAATCTACTTCCCCGAAGCCCAGCAGCAAGCTGCGCCCTATGCCGCCGACCACCTGCAAGCCCTGGAGTTTATCCGCCGCATGGACCTGGCCTACGCCGCTGCCGACGTAGTCATCAGCCGGGCCGGCGCCCTTTCGGTATCCGAGCTTTGCCTCACGGCCAAGGCCAGCGTACTCGTGCCCTCGCCAAACGTAGCGGAAGACCACCAAACCAAAAACGCGCTGGCCCTGGTGGGCAAGGGCGCGGCCGTGCTCATCACCGATGAGCACGCTGCCACCCGCCTCTACGACGAAGCCCTGCGCCTGCTTGCCGACCTCGGCCGCCAGCAGCAGCTCAGCCAACGCGTGCAGGAATTGGCGCGGCCCAACGCAACAAAAGACATCGTGGACGAATTATTCAAGCTTCTCAAAAGGTAGCAACGCCCAAGATAGAACGGCCTGCCGGGGCAACTAGCGGGTGTTAATAAATAAATTAAGTAGGCCAGCGAGCTGCTTCGGCAAGCTCAGCCAGGCGTTCCAACTAAGCAAATGCAGCAATTTCCGTACATATTTTTTCTGGGTATTGGGGGCATTGGCATGTCGGCACTGGCACGTTGGTTTCAAGCTAACGGCCATCAGGTCAGTGGCTATGACAAAACCGAAACGCCCCTGACGCTGGCTTTGCAAGCCGAAGGAATTGCCGTGCATTATGCTGATGCAGTGGAGAATATTCCACTGGCAATCAGGGAGCACAAGGCCGAAACGCTGGTCGTGCTTACGCCTGCCATCCCGGCCGCCAGCCTCGAATGGGCGTGGCTGCGCGAGCAGGGCTACGACATCCGCAAGCGCAGCCAGGTGCTGGGCGTGCTCACGCAGGGCCGCCCCACCATCGCGGTGGCTGGCACCCATGGCAAAACCACTACCAGCAGCATGGTAGCTCACCTACTGCACCACGCGGGCCTTGATGCGGGCGCTTTCCTGGGCGGCATTGCGGTGAACCTGGGCTCGAATTTATTATTGCCCCAAAGCCCCACGGCCCCCGTAGTAGTCGAAGCCGATGAGTACGACCGCAGTTTCCTAACGCTGCACCCCGACGTGGCCATCGTTACGAGCACTGACGCCGACCACCTGGATATCTACGGTGAGCAAAGTGCGCTCATTGACTCGTTTTGCCAGTTTGTGAGCCAAATTAAGCCCGGTGGCACGCTGCTACTCAACCACACCGCCGATGCGCGCGTGGCGGCCGCCGTGCCGCCCGGCACGCGGGTACTCCGCTACGGCCTCACCGCCGAGCAGGGGCCCGATTTGTTCGCCGAGAACATTACGGCCGAAGGCCACCAGTTTCACTTCGATTTGCACGGCCCACAGGGCGTGGTACATGAGCTAAAAATGGCCATACCAGGCTTCCACAACGTGGAAAATATGCTCGCAGCAGCCGCTGCGGCACAATTATTCGGCTTAAGGGAAACGCAACTCACTGAGGCCGTGGCTGCCTACCGCGGCGTGAAACGAAGATTCGAATTTATCGTAACCGGGCCCGCTAAGGTATACGTAGACGATTACGCTCATCACCCCCGCGAAATAGAAGCCTTTCTGCGTTCGTTGCGGGCGTTGTACCCGGAGAAGAGAGTGCGCGTCATTTTTCAGCCCCATTTATTTACCCGCACCCGCGACTTTGCCGAGGGTTTTTCCCAAAGTCTGAGCCTGGCCGACGAAGTAGTGCTGCTTGATATTTACCCGGCCCGCGAGTTGCCCTTACCGGGTGTCACCTCTGCCATGTTGCTAGAGTCCATTACGGCCTCGGCTAAATCATTGCAAACCAAGGAGGAAGTATTGGAAAATGCCAAAAACAACGCTACATTTGATATACTAGCTACCGTGGGGGCCGGCGACATTGATACCCTAGTGCCGCAGCTAAAGCGCCTGCTCACCGACTCGGAAACTGTCCAGTATAAAGTGTAGTACAAAAAGTATTTAGCTCAACAATAATCAGTACAGGAGCAAGGTTCAGAAGGGCCAAGTGCTCCTGTGGAATCAAGCAAACTCTGCGTCAATCTACGATTTCATGGATAAGTCTGTCCGCAACCTGCTCGTCGCGCTTGCCTGCCTGCTCGGGCTGGGTGGCATGGCCGCGTTTGCGGCCTTGCGGCAGGCCCGCCGCCCGGTGCAGAGCATCGTGGTAAATGTGGCCAACGAGTTCGACAATTATTTCATTAGCGAGCGCGGCGTCACGGCGCTGCTCACCAACGGTGGCAAGGAGCCGGTAATCGGCACCGTGCCCGAGGGCGACCGCCTACGCGAGCTAGAAGGTCGCCTCAAGGCGCACCCCTTCGTGCGCGACGCGCAGGTGTACCGCGACCTCTCGGGCAACCTGCATGCCGACGTGCATCAGAACCGCCCCATCGCCCGCCTTGTGCACCCCGACGACCGCCTCGACACCTACGTGGATGCCGAGGGCCGCCGCCTGCCGCTGTCGCCGCTCTATACGGCCCGCGTGGCCACAGTGAGCCGGGCGGGCGGTGGCACGCTGCCAACTACCTTTTTTCAGGATAGCACCAGCCGGGGCTACCTCGACTTCTTGCGCTACGTGGATGAGCACCCGTTCTGGAAAGCGCAGGTGGCAGAGGTTTTTGTGGAGCCTGGAGGCAAATTAAGCTTCACACAGCAGGTTGGGGACCAACGTATAGAGTTCGGGGCTCCTGAGAATATTTCAGAAAAATTCGCGAAATTGATGGTATTTTACCGGCAGATTCCTTCTGTGCTTGGCTGGGATACGTACCATCGCGTCAACGTAGAATACCAAAACCAGATAATTTGCGAGTAGTAACTACTTGGCAATCATAAATCTATTTTTTATAAAATTTGCTAACTAGTTTAGCCCCTGCTCTTTCACTGCCCACTCCGTTCCTATGCAACAAGATAAAATCGTCGTCGGTCTCGACATTGGTACCACGAAAATCTGCGCCTTGGTGGGCCGCAAAAATGAGTATGGCAAGCTCGAAATCCTGGGCATGGGCAAGGCCGTGTCGGAGGGCGTGCAGCGGGGCGTGGTGCTCAACATCGACAAGACCGTCGATGCTATTAAGCGGGCCATTCGGCAGGCCGAGGAGCAGTCGGGCATCGACATTGGGGTGGTGAACGTGGGCATTGCGGGTCAGCACATCAAGTCGCTGCAACACAATGGCTCCATCACGCGCCCGAGCGGCGACAACGAGATTACCCAGGACGACGTGAACCGCCTCACGGCCGACATGTACCGCCTGGTGACGCCCCCCGGCTCGCAGATTATCCACGTAATGCCCCAGGATTACAAAGTCGATTTCGAAGGGGGCGTGACGGACCCCATCGGCATGGCGGGCGTGCGTCTGGAAGGTAACTTCCACATTATCACGGCGCAGAGCGCGGCTATCAACAACATCAACAAGTGCGTGACCAAGGCCGGGCTGGCCATTGCCGACCTCATTCTGGAGCCACTGGCGTCGAGCGTATCGGTGCTGAGCGACGAGGAGAAGGAAGCCGGCGTGGCGCTGATTGACATCGGTGGCGGCACCACTGACCTGGCCGTGTTCAAGGATGGTATTATCCGCCACGCGGCGGTGCTGCCCTTCGGCGGCAACATCATCACCCAAGACATCAAGCAGGGCTGCAACGTGACGCCCAACCAGGCCGAGCAGCTAAAGGTGAAGTTTGGCAAGGCCATTGCCGAGGAGGCCAGCGACTACGAAATCGTGAGCATCCCAGGCCTGCCCAACCGCCCGCCCAAGGAGGTATCGCTCAAAAACCTGGCGTACATCATCGAAGCCCGCATGTCGGAGATTATCGAGCTGGTGTATGCCGAAATCTACCGCATGGGCCTGCACGAGCACCTCTCGGCTGGCATCGTGCTGACCGGCGGCGGTTCGCAGCTCCAGAACCTGGAGCAACTGACCGAGTACCTAACCGGCCTCGACACGCGCATCGGCTACCCCAACCAGCACTTGGGCAAGGGTAAAATCGAAGCCGTGAAGTCGCCGATGCACGCCACCGGCGTGGGCCTCGTGCTGGCCGGCTACCAGGCGCAGGACGAGCGCATTGCCCGCCCCGGTTATGGGGAAGAAGAACTGGCGCCTTACAGCTACCAGCCCGTGGCTCCCGTGGCCGCACCGGTGGTGCCCAGCTTTACGCCGGCCCCACCGGTACCCGCGCCGGCTGCCCCCGCCGCTACTACGCCCGAGCCACCCAAGCCGGTGAAGGAGCAGCGCGGCCTCAAGTTTTTGGGTGACATTACCCGCAAGCTGAAAGGCATTTTGATTGATGATTTTGACGATAAGCAATATTAATCAATGAGCGGATGAGTGAATGAGTGAGTGAGTGAATGGCCTGTCCGTCTGCTCACTCACTCATTCGCTCAGTCACTCACTCACTCATTGAATTTATGAATTTTACTTTTGATATACCTGCTCAGAGCCGCTCCATCATCAAGGTGATTGGGGTGGGGGGTGGGGGCTCCAACGCCGTGAAGCACATGCATAAGCAGGGCATCAAGGACGTGGAGTTTATTATTTGCAATACCGACCGGCAAGCGCTGGAAAGCTCCACTGTGCCTAATAAGCTCCAGATTGGAGTGGACCTCACCGAGGGCCTGGGCGCCGGCGCCAAGCCCGAGCGCGGCCGCCAGGCGGCGCTCGAAAGCCGTGAGCAAATCCGTGAGCTACTGAGCAACGGCACCAAGATGCTGTTTATCACGGCCGGGATGGGTGGCGGTACCGGTACGGGCGCGGCCCCGGTCATCGCGCAGGTGGCGCAGGAGTTGAATATCCTGACGGTGGGCATCGTGACGGCTCCATTTCTGTTTGAAGGCAAGAAGAAGCGCGACCAGGCCGAGCAGGGCATCAAGGAGCTGAGCGAGCACTGCGATACGGTGCTGGTGATTCTCAACGATAAATTGCGCCAGCTGTATGGCAACCTCACGATGGGCCAGGCCTTTGCTAAGGCCGATACGGTGTTGACCACGGCCGCGAAGTCGATTGCCGAGATTATCACGGTGACCAGCGACGTGAACGTGGACTTCGAGGACGTGAAAACGGTGATGAAGGACTCGGGTGCTGCCGTGATGGGCAGCTCCATCACGGAGGGGGAGAACCGCGCCCGCCGCGCCGCCGAAGAGGCCCTGAACTCGCCGCTACTCAACAACACCGATATCAAAGGTGCCCAGCGCATTCTGCTCAGCATCATGTCGGGCGACCAGGCCGAGCTGGAGATGGATGAGCTGTCGGAAATCACCGAGTACATCCAGGACAAGGCGGGTGAGGACGCCGAAATGATTTTCGGCCACGGCACCGACGATACCTTGGGCCAGAGCATTCGGGTGACGGTGATTGCGACGGGCTTTGCCCGTGAGGCGCACACCATCTCGACTAACAGCCGCCCGGAGCCCGTAGCGGAGCCCGTAGCCGCTGCCCCGGCCGTAGAACCGCAAATTAACATTTTTGACAAAGAGCGCCAGGGCTTGCCCACGCCGCCGACCGCGCCGGTAGTGCCAACGTTCACGGCCCCAGCCACGCCCGAGCCCGCCCGCGTTACCTACGAGCTGAATGGGCCGGCTACGCCGGTAGCCCAAACGGGCTTGGCGGGCGCGCCCATCACGGCACCCGGCGACCCGGTGCTGCTATCGGGCCAAGGCCAGGGACAGGTACCCGGCCAGCCAGTGCCCGCGCCACGCCCGCGCCCAGCTATGCTGGAGGCTCAAGCCGAGGAGCGCCGCCGCCGCTTGCAGCAGCTTAGCCAGAATCAGGGCTTGTCGCCCGAGGCGACTACGCACCTCGACACGCCCGCTTACCTGCGCCGCGGCCAGAAGCTGGAGCCCGTGACGCCAAGCAGTACGCAAAATATCTCGCGCTTCAACCTGAGCGACGATAACGAGCTGCTGGGTGATAACCGCTTTTTGCACGACAACGTGGACTAAGGGTATTATGCTCAGCACGAAAAGCCCCCAGCCTGCATAGGCTGGGGGCTTTTTTGCGGCCAAATTTTAATAGTCACCGGAAGCTAATGAAATGAAACAGGCTGTGCAGCAGGGGGCGCGGCTTATTGAATAACTGCTTGCTAAAAAACAGTAGTAGCCTGCCCCCATCGCAACTAGCGACTTAAGAGTTGCTAGTTGCGATGGGGGGCGAAGTTTTATAGGCGAAGCGGCTTTTGAGCTTTGCTAAGGGAGCTTCGAGCCAGCGCCAGGAGCAGGCGCACAGTAATAAAACTACGGGCGTGAGGACGATTACCGTTGGCAGTGGTGCCAGTAGCCACTGCCGCCAGGGCGAAGTAGCCCCCCAAAGGTGATACACAACGCGCTGATAAAAGACTGGTAGCAGCAGGTGATAGAGGTACAGCCCATAGCTGCGCTGTCCCAGCCACTGGGCCCACGGGTGGGCCAGCCACTGGGCCTGCCGGGGCGAGCCCAGCAGCCACCGCAGGGTTAGGTAGCTGGCCAGCGCCCCCAGGCTGGGGTAGCTGACAACCCAAAGCTGCTCGGCCAGGCCTGGCCCCCGGGTGCCGTACCATACCACCCACCACAAGGCCCAGGCAGCCACCGCTGGCCAGCTGGGCCACTGAGCTATCGGTACCGTGGGGTGGCGGGTGGTGTGCAGCCGCAAGAGCGCTCCAGCGGCAAATAAGTCGGTGCAGCTGGGAAGTAGTACCGTGGCGAAAACCGGGGCCGCCGCCGTTTGGTAAAAAACCAGGTAGGTCCGGTAGGCTATGCTGCTGAAAGCCAATAGCCAAAGCCAGCCCGCTCGCCGGTGAAACAGCCCCAGCGCCAGCGGCCACACTAGGTAAAACTGCTCCTCAACCGCCACCGACCAATAGTGCCCCACGCCTTCGGGCCAGTGCTGAAGCCGGTAGCACAGCACATTGGAGGAAAACAGCAAAAACCACCCCGGATGCTGGTGCAGCGTAGCCAGCGGCAGCAGCGCCCCCAGGGCCAGCGAGGCATAGTAGGGCGGTACAATGCGTAGAAAACGCCGGGTATAAAAGCGGCCTAGCCGAGCAGGCCAAGGCCCCGGCGCACCCCAATACAGGTCATTTTTCCAAATAATACCAGAGATAAGGTAACCGCTGACCGCGTAGAGGGGCAATAGCCCTACCTCATCAAGCGGGAAGGACAGTAGTAGCCAATGGCCAAGCACCACCATACTGGCCGCGACGGCTCGCATCCCCATTAACTCCGGCTGGTAGGGGAGGGACGTGGGCGGAACGGGCTGCGGTGACATAAGGAGCGAATAACCCGCAAAGTACGCGCGCCACGCCAACGGGCGCTAACGCTTAAAAAGGGTCGGAAAACCGCCTATCGGTGACGAAATTGTCATCGGTCAGGGTTTTGAGGAAGGCCAGTACCTGCTTTTTCTCAGTGGCCGTGAGGTCCATGTGGGTACCGAAGGGGGGGTTATTGAGGCCCTGAATCAGGTTGTTGTCGAGGTTGGGGCTCGCCATCTGCACGTGGTCGGAGTAGTGGTCGAGCACCTCTTCCAGGGTTTTGAAGCGGCCATCGTGCATGTAGGGCGCTGTGAGGGTGATGTTGCGCAGCGTGGGCGCAATAAACTTGCCCTGGTCCACGGCCAGGCTGGTAAGGCTGCCCCGGCCGGGGTCACTGAAAGTGAGGTCGAGGCCGTTGTTGAAAAATTTGCCCTCAAAATTCGACGACATCAGTGGCTGCGAGTGGCAGTGAAAGCACTCGGCCCCGCGCACCGAGCCGGGCGCAATGTGCGTGGTGTAGAGCTGCAAGCCCGCCAACTCGTCGGCGCTGAAGCCCGAGCGGGTGGCCATGTACGTATCGTAGCGCGACGAGCCCGAGATAAGCGTGCGCTCAAACTGAGCCAGTGCCTTGAGTACAAGCTCGTTGGTAATCGCCTGGGTGCCGAAAGCGGCCTGGAATAATGCTGGATAGGTGTTGCTGGCTTGCAGCTTGGCCACGCCCACGGTGAGCGGCTGGTGCAGCTCAATGGGGTTTTCGAGGGGCTTGAGGGCTTGGGTTTCGAGGGTGGTGAAGGCACCGTCCCAAGTGAGCTGCGTGCTCCAGAGCACGTTGGCCAGCGACATGGTGCCGCGCGGGTTGGCCACGCCATCGACGCCCACGGCCAGCGCCCGGCCGTCGGTAAAAGCCTTGCTTTGCTGGTGGCACGAGCCGCAGCTCATGGTGCCGGTGCTCGACAGGGCTTTCTCGTAAAAAAGCCGCCGGCCCAGCGCCACACCTTCGTTGGTAAGCGGGTTATCGGCTGGAATAACGGGTGTGGGGAAGCCCGCTGGTACCGTAAGCGCGTAGGCCGTGGGGCCCGTGGGCTTAGGCGGCTCACTGCCGCCCCCACCGCCCGAGCTACAGCTCGCCACGCCCAGCGCCGCCGCGCTCAGCACTATTCCCAACCAAGAAGCAAACGTAGCGCGAAGAGCCATAGAGCCTGAAAACGTGAGAAGTAGGTGTGAGCAGCGCAGCCAGCACTGCGCCAGTAACGACGAAAGTAGTGGGGTTAGTTTCTGGCCGCCATCGGGGAAGCCGATTTAGTAATGACCGCGTCGGTAAGCGGGGCCAGCCGGCGGTCAGTTAAAAAAGCATCGTCCGTAAGGGTCTGTAAGAAAGCCAGCAATTCGGCTTGTTGCGCCGCGGAAAGCGCAATGCCAAGCCGGCCGCCGGGCTGGTGCAGCAAGGGGTCGAGGGTGGCGGAGGGCTGCACGCCGTGGTCGTAGTGGGCCAACACCTGGGCCAGGGTAGCGAAGCGGCCATCGTGCATATAAGGTGCGGTGCGGGCTACATTGCGCAGGCTCGGCACCTGAAAGCGGCCGCGGTCAGTAGCCCGGCTGGTGATGTGTGCCCGCCCTGAGTCGCGCGCAAAAGTGCGGTCGAGCCCATTGTTGCGGAAGCTTTCATCCGTAAACAGGTCGGTGGCGTGGCAGCTGCTGCACTTGGCTGCAAACAGCGCCCGGCCGCGCTGCTCGGGCGCGGTAAGCATGCCGCCCGTCTCGTGGCGCACGTACTTGTCGTAGCGCGAATTAGCCGAAGTAAGCGCCGCCGTGAACTGCGCCAGCGCCCGCAAAAACTGCGGCGTATCAATTTGGCCCGGCCCGTAGCTAGCGGCAAAAAGCCGCCGATACTCCGGGTCGGCGTTGAGCTTGGCGAGTGCCGTGGCCAGCGGTGTATTCATCTCCTCGGGGCTGGTCAGCGGGGCCAGGGTTTGCAGTTCCAGGCTCAGCACGCCACCGTCGGCCATGAAGCCGTGGCGCCAGCGCAGGTTTTGGAGGGCCGGGGCATTGCGGGTGGCCCGCCGGCCGGCCACGCCGGGGCTAACGCGCTGCCCGGCGTGGGCAAAAGCCGCCGCCGCCTGGTGGCACGAGCCGCACGATACGCGACCGTCGCTCGACAGCCGGGGGTCGTAAAACAAGCGCCGGCCCAGCTCGAACGTGGCCGCATCGGGCTGGTTTTTAGCCAGTCCGTATACCATCGCCGGGAAGTTGGCCGGCTGGCCGGTGCCAGGCACGGCCCGGGCCACCTCAGGCTGGCTCGCGCAGCTGCCTACCACCGCGCCGCCCAGCGCCAGCAAGGCCGCCGGCCGCCAGTGGGCCAGCAGCTGGCGCAGGCCAACCGGCAGACGTTTGCGCAGCATAATGTCCAACAACTAGTTAGCCTGAATCTGCTTGACCGCAAACATGCCGTTCGCGTAGTTATTGGCCACCTGCACCGAGGCGGCGCTGGGCATCATGGTAGTGGGGAAATTGCTGAGCGCAAACTTGGTAGGCCCGTCGAATATCTTCAGTACGTCGGCCGTAAGGGCGATTTTGGGCGACTGGCCGGCCCGCACCAGCAGCGTGGCGCCGTTGAGCGACGGCGCGGCCGTGACGATGGCGCTGTAGGGCGCGCGGTAGCCGCCGATGTGGCAGGTTAGGGCCTTGCTGGGGCTGGCCGAGGTCACGCTGCCTTCCAGCTTCAGGAAAATGTGGCCCGTATTCCAGGCCCAGTGCATGGCGTTGGCGGGGTTGAGGTCGCCGGTGAGGGCCAGCGGGTCGCCCTTAGTAGTCGTCGAGTCAACGCCCACGATAAAGCTCACGCCCGTATAGTCGCCGGTAGGTACATTGCTGATAGTGAAGCTAGTACTAGCCGGCTTGGCAGTATTTACCAGGTGGTATTCATTGGGCGCCGCGTAGGTGGTGCCGTCGCTTTTGGTGAACTTGATATTAGAGAGATAATACTCGAACGTGCTCACCGTGAAGGTTTCGCCGCTGGCCGTGGTGTAGGCCGTGCCATCGAGGGCCAGGGGCTGGGTGCCCACCACGTTGGTCACGGTAAGCGAGACGGTGCCCACCGTGGGCTGGCTGTCGCCGTCGCGCTTGCAGCCGCTGAAGGCCACCGCGGTCGTAAGCAAACTGGCCAGCAGCAGAGAAGAAGAATGGCTTTTCATCGAAAGTGCGTAGTAGGGTGATAAACTGAAAGTTATCCCGCCCCTAATACGTTCCGCACACGCCCGGGCAGGAGGGAGCGGTAATCAAAGATAAGTGCCTTGAGGTGGCGGGAAGATGTATAAAAGCGCTCAGCGCCCCTACTTTTGTCGCCGAGTAGCCCTTATTTTAGTCTAGTGAAGTCCATTTTCGCCTATTTGCTTGCTGCCTTGGTGCTGCTGCAAACCTTCAGCCGCGAGCTGCTGGTGGTGGACTTTACGCTCAACCAGGCCGCCATCACGGCGCGCTTCTGCGTGAACAAGGCCCGGCCTGCGTTGCACTGCGACGGCAAGTGCTACTTTGCCAAAAAGCTCAAGCAGCAGGAGGAGCGCGAAAGCAAGTCAGCCGGCCCACTCAAGGAGCGGCTGGAGATGCTGCCGGCGGCCTTCGGCGGCTGGCAGCTGCAAGCCGCCCGCCCAGCTTGGCAACCCGCCACTCACTATGCAGCCTTGGTGCCGGGCTGCTACACTGCGCCGCTGAGCGCCGTTTTTCGTCCGCCCCTCAGCTAAGAACAATCCTGGTGTGGGGAGTTGCCGGCCGGCGAGCGCTGGGGTGCCGCAGTGTGCGCGCTCCCGCTTGTCTGACTAGCCCCCTTGGTTTGTTTAACACTTGATTTTGAGGGGATGAAGTCCGTTTTTATGGTTATCGGGCTGGCCGCTGCCAGCCTGGGAAGCGCGTATGCGCAGCAAGCCGCCGTGCGCGGCACTATTCTGGATGCCCAGTCGCAGCAGCCGCTGCCGGGCGTATCGGTAGCGATGCCCGGCACTGCCACCGGCACTACGACCGATGCCAATGGCCGGTTTGCGCTGGCGATGCCCGCCGGAGTACGGGAGTTAACCGTCTCATTTATTGGCTATAATGCCCAGCAGGTGCGGGTGCCGGCCGATGGCCGGGCTCTCACCGTGCGGCTCGAAGCGGCACCGGTGAGCCTGCAAGGTGTGGTGGTTTCGGCCAGCCGCGAGCAGGAGAAGCGCACCGAGGCGCCCATTGCCATCGGCCAGGTATCGGCGCAGCTGATTGCCGATACCAAGGCCACCGCGCCTTACCAATTGCTGAATAAAGTGGCCGGCGTGTATATGGTTAATCTGGGCAATGAGCAACACATGATGTCTATTCGCCAGCCCATTAGTACCAACGCGGTGTACCTGTACCTGGAAGATGGCCTGCCCATCCGGCCCATTGGCATCTTCAACCATAATGCGCTGTACGAGATAAACCAAGCTGGCGTGCGCAGCGTGGAGGTGGTGAAGGGGCCGGCCTCGTCGCTCTACGGCTCCAACGCCATCGGCGGGGCCGTCAACTTTCTCACGCAACGGCCTACGTTGCTGCCCACGGCAGGCCTGTCGGTGCAGGGCGATAACTTCGGCTACCGGCGCATTGATGCCAGCGCGAGCGGCACGGTGGGCAAGCTCGGGCTATATGCGGGCGGCTATGCGGCCCGGCAGCGCAACAGCTGGCAAGACTATAGCGACTTCGACAAGCAGTCGTGGACGCTACGGGCCGATTATGCCTTTAGTGCTAAAACGCGGCTCACCGGCACCGGCACTTATAACTACCTCAACACCCAGACGCCGGGCACGCTCGATAGCCTGCGCTTCTACCGCCGCAGCTACGCCAGCAATAACCGCTTCACCAACCGCGTGGTGACGGCCGTGCGCAGCAGCCTGCGCCTGGAGCACGACTGGGGCCCCAGCCAGCAAACGGCGCTTACCAGCTTTTACCGCTACAACTCTACCGGGCAATTGCCGAGCTACTTCATCTCGGATACGCGCGACAAGGGCGTTTATAAAAGCTCCAATGGTCAGGTTAATAATCAGTCTTTCAATAGCTACGGGGCGCTGGTGCAGCACCGTGCCGACCTGGGTTTTCTGCATTCCCGACTTATTGTAGGAGGGTATTTTGATTATAGCCCCAGCACATATTTTGCCGATTCACTCGCTATTCAGAAGGACCTCGCTACTAATTTCTACACCGGCTATACCAATACTGGTCGCGTCCTCGACAACTACAAGATTGACCTGTATAATGCGGCGGCCTACGCCCAGTATGAAGTGCAGGCTACGGAAGCGCTCCGCATCGTAGGTGGCCTACGCTACGACCGGGTACAGTACAAATTTGGTAACAACCTGAGCGGCCGCCAAACGAAGAAGAAAGCGGCCCAGGATAACGTGTACAACATCGTGGCCCCCAAGCTGGGCCTCACCTATGCGCTGGGTCCCGCGCAGGGCATATACGCCAACTTCAGCACCGGTTTTCAGCCACCCGAAACCAATAGCCTCTACAGTTCGCGCCAAACGATTGAGCTGAAGCAGGCTAGCTTCGCCAACTACGAGGTGGGCGGCTGGCTGGCTCTGCTCGACCGCAAGCTCTACCTCGACCTCAGCCTCTACCAGCTGGAGGGCCGCAACGAAATAGTCAGCCTCTTGCAGCCCGACAACTCGACCCAGAGCGAAAACGTGGGCGCCACCCGCCACCGGGGCATCGAATACACGCTGACCTACGCGCCCATCTCGGAGGTGAATTTCCGACTCAGCGGCACCAACGCCCGGCATACTTACCTGGATTACAGTGAAGTAGTGGCTGGCCGTAACCGCGACTACGCCGGCAACCGCATGGTGGGCGCCCCCAACTGGCTGGCCAATGCCGAGGTGTTTTACAAGCCGCGCTTCGTGCCCGGCGCCCGCCTGGGCCTGGAGTACCAGCGCGTGGGCGCCTACTACACCAACACCGCCAATACCCGCACCTACGCCGGCTACAACCTGCTTAACCTGCGGCTGGGCTACCGCCTGCCGCAGGCGGCCCTGCGCGGCCTCGACGTGTGGGCCAACGTGCTGAACCTCAGCAATGAGTTGTACGCTACCAACGCCACTACCAACCAGTACGGTACCACCTACGTGGCGGCCGCGCCGCGCACCTTCACGCTGGGCGTCGGCTACACGTTTGCCGCCCGCGCGGCGGAGTAGCGCGGCTGCTAGCCGACTCTTCACTTAATCAGGGTCCACGTTGGTGGGCTACTAGCCTGCTGCTGCGCCCTGTCTATTTCCCTCATCAAATGGCTGTTAATCAAATTTCTGAGCCGACGGAGCGCGTAGCCGCTTCGCCGGTGCGGCGCTTCTTGGGCCGCCATATGTACCGCTGGCACCGGGTGCTGGGGCTTATCACAGTGGTGCCCGTTATCATGTGGGCGCTCAGCGGCCTTTCGCACCCGCTGATGTCCAACTTATTGCGGCCGGCTATTGCCCACGAAACCGTGCCTGCGCCGCCGCTGGCCCGTGCCGCGCTGGCCGTGCCCGTGGCACAGGTGCTGGCCCTGCACGGGCTGGCCGCTGTGCAAAACCTGCGCGTGGTGCAGCTGCATCGCCAGCCCACCTACCAGATTACCGATTTTCGAGGGCGGCTGCGCTACTTCAGCGCCGCCACGGGCCAGGAAGTCGCCGATGGCGACCGCGCCTACGCCGAGGACGTGGCCCGCTACCTGCTCGCCGACTCCACCTCGGCCGTGGCCAGCGCCGAGCGCCTGACGCACTTCACGGGCGAGTACAAGTTCATCAACCGCCTGCTGCCCGTTTGGAAAATCACCCTGGCCCGGCCCGATGGCATGGCTGTGTTCATCGAAACCGGCCAGAGCCGGCTGGGTACATTTAACAACCATGCCCGCGCCACCTTCCTGTGGGTGTTTGGGATGCTGCACAACTGGGATTTCCTGGATGCGCTGCCCCGGCCGCTGCACCTGGGTATCATGTTGGTATTCAATACCATCATCTGGCTATCGGCGCTGAGTGGGCTGGTTATCTACGGCTTCGTGCGTCGCAAGCTGCGCCAGCCGCGCTCGGCGCAGGACAGCGTGGGCTGGCTGCGTCGCCGCCACCGCACGCTGGGGCTGTGGGTGGCGTTTGTCACGTTCACCTTTGCGCTGAGCGCCTCATATCACCTGCTGCAAAAATTCACGCCTGACCGCCGCGACGCGGTGGCGCGGGTCAGCGCCTTTGCCGCTAACGAGCTAACCTGGCCGCTCACCCAAGCCCTGGCCGCCGCGCCCGTGCAGCGCGTGTCGCTGGCCCGCGTGGGTGGCCAGCCCTACTACCGCCTGGTAAGCCAAGGCCCGGATGGCCAGCCCGCCGTGCAGTACCGCAGCACCCGCACCGGCCAGCCGCTGCCCGATGGCGAGTTGCGCTACGCCCGCGAGCTGGGCGAGGAGTTTATGACGCGGCTCCTCGGCCAAGCCACGCCCGCTACGGCTACGGGCGCCAGCGAAGACGGCGCCCTGCCCGACTGCTGCGCCCCACCCAGCCTTACCGCCGAAACGGGCACCACCGTCGGCACGCCCGCCGGTGGCCCGGCCCTGGCGACCGCTAGCCTTGGCAGCCCCGAGCTGGTGACCAAATTTGCCGGCGAATATGGCTTTGTGAATAAGCGCTTACCGGTGGTGAAGCTGGCTTTCGCCGGCCCCGGCCGCCCGGCTCTCTATGTGGAGCCCGCCACTGGCCGCCTCGCCGCCTTCGTCACCGACGGCGACCGGCGCGAGGGCTTGTCATTTGCCGTGCTGCACAAGTTCTTTCTAATGGACTGGGCCGGCAAGACCGTGCGAGATGCGGTAGCTATTTTCTCGGCGCTGGGCGTGCTGGTGGTCACGCTCTACGGGTTCGTGCTCTTACTGCGCACGCGGCGGCAAAAGGCTGCTAACTAGCTAGTAGCGCCAGCGCCTGCTCGCGCAGCAGCGGCTCGAAGAGCGGGCTGGCCAGCTCGCCTTCGGCCGAAATATGCTTGCTGATGCCGGGCAGGCGCACCCGCTGGGGCAGCACGCTGGTACCCAGGTAAAACAGGATGTCGGTGAGGTGGCTCAGGGCCAGCGCGCCGCCCATGCTGCCGCTGCTCAAGCTGATGAGGGCCGCTTTTTTACCCCGAATGCCGCCGGGATAGGGCAAGGCATCGATAAACGACTTGAGGGCGCCGGGAATCGAACAATTGTATTCCGGCGCGATTACGACGAGCTTCTCCGACTGATTGAGCGGCTCAATAAACGCGTTGAAGCCGTCGTGCTGACCGGCGTTGTGGTAGAGCGCCGTATTGAGAAAGTCGGCGGGCAGCTCCGTCAGGTCCAGCAGCTGGGAGGGCGCGCCCAACTCCGTGAGCAGGGCGGCGTAAAAGTTGGCCACAATGCGGGCGCGGGACTGGGGGCGGTTGGTGCCGACGAGGATGGTAATCACAAGGAGTTGCGAAAAGAGAGGCGGGCACTAAGATTTTGCCCGCTGACGTTTGGGTATAACTACTAACTCCTAATAAAGTCCCTTAATCCAGCCGCCATCCACGGCCGTGGAGGTGCCGGTGATGTAGCTGGCTCGCTCCGAGCACAGGAAGGCGGCCAGCGCCGCAAACTCGCGCGGCTCGCAGAGGCGGCGCATGGGTATCTCGTTGGTCCAGCGCGCGGTAGCCTCCGCTTCGCTGATGCCCTCGCGGGTGGCGGTGGCGCTGGCCAGGTGCTCTACGCGCTCGGTGCGGGTGTAGCCGGGCAGGATATTATTGACCGTGATGCCGAACGGTGCCACCTCGGTGGCCAGCGTGCGGGCCAGGCCCGTGACGGCCGCCCGCAGGCTATTGGACAGCAAAAGCCCACTCACCGGCTGCTTCACGCTGATAGACGTGACGTTTAGAATGCGGCCCCAGCCCCGCGTTTTCATGCCGGGCAGCACGGCCCGCGTCAGTTCTACTACGCTGGTGAGCAGCAGGCGGGTAGCGGCGTCCCAGGCGGCGGCATCGTGCTGCTCGAAGGTGCCAGCCGGCGGCCCGCCCGCGTTGGTCACCAGAATATCAATCTGGCCAAACTCAGCCAGGGCTGCCTGCACCAGGCGCGCCACATCGGCGGGGTTGGCCACGTCGGCGGCCACGCCCAGCACGCGCACGCCGCTGGCTGCCCGAATGGCGGCGCAGGTCTGCTGCAAGGTTTCGTCGGTGCGGGCGCAGAGTACGAGGTGGGCGCCTTCGGCAGCCAGCTCTTCGGCAGTGGCACGGCCCAGGCCCTTGCTGGCGGCCGCTACGAGCGCTACTTTGCCTTTTAGTCCGAGGTCCATAAAAATGAAGGCGTTGAGGAAAGGGAAAAAGAAAAAAAGAAGAATAGACTGACGCTGGCCACACCTGGGCTTACGAATAAGCTTAAGGCAGCCAAGCTGCGGCCAGCGTCAGCTTTAGCAGCAATAAATCAGCTATTTGCGCAGGTAGCTGTCGCTGCCGTCGAGCCAGTCCTGGCGGGGTGGGCTGAATACGTCTACGTCGAGCGTGTCTTCGAGCGCCTCGGCTTTGTGGGGCAGCCACGACGGGATGGTGAGCACCTCGCCGGCGCGCACGATGACTTCCTGGCTTTCGTCTTCGCCGAGGTGAAAGCGCAGCGCGCCCTCCAGGATGTAGGTAATCTGCTCGTTGTGGTGCGAGTGCTTGGGCACGATAGCGCCCTTCTTGAGGTAGACGTGGGCCAGCATCATCTGGTCGCCGGTGATGAGGCGGCGCGCAATGGTGTCGGACAGCTCGTCTTTGGGCATGTCGTCCCAGCGGTAGTGGGTAGCGGGTGGCAGGTCAGCCATGAGTGGAGGAATTTGTGGAATGGGAAATGCAAATGAACGGCGGGCGGCGGGTTCAGCGCGCCGCTTTAGGCTTCGATTACCAAGCCGTATTTATCCAGCAGGCCCGGCAGGCCGGCCAGCGCGAAGCGGGCCCCGCGCAGGTTGTTGGCCTCGGGGTCGAGGCTGAAGCCGGTGGCGGTGGTGAAGTCGGCCCCAGCCAGATGCGTGTCGTGGAAGATGGTGCCCGTGAGGTCACAATCGGCAAATGTGGCCCCGGTAAGGTCGGCGTTGGTAAAGTCGGCTTCGGCCAATGAGCAGTGGCCGAAGCGCGTGGCCACCAGCTTTTTGCCGCCAAATGAGGCGTAGCGCAGCTGGCAGTCATCGAAATGAACGCCAAACAGCATGTCTTGGCAGGCGCTAAAGGCCACGCCCAGCAGCTTGCAATCGGCAAAGGCCACGTTTTGCAGGGCCGTGCCGCCGAGCTTGGCCGTGGTGAGATTGCAACGCTCAAACAGGCAGTCTTCGAAGCGCAGGCCCGCCAGGCTGGCCTCGCTCAGCTCGCAGTTTACGAAGCGAAACTGTTCAAACTCGCGGCCCAGCGCCAGCAAGCGGGGTGCATCGAGGCCGGTGAGCACCTGGTCGGCGGGGAAATAATCGGGCTTGCGGAGCGCGATGGGTTTGCGGCGGGGCTTCATGCGGCGGGTCACTTAAATACGTCGCAAGCTAACCTAGCGCCCGGCTTGCGAGTTTAAGGCGGGTTGGCGGCGCCCCTGCCCACCCACCGGCTATTCCGGCCAGGCGCGGGCGCGGCCCGCCGCACGCGCACGATGGCTGCTAACTCTACTATCTATTTTAAAAACAACGTTGGTTGCCTGTGGGAAGAGCCCGCCGGCTACCTGCGCCTCGAATACTACGCCGGCCCGCGCCTGGAGGCGCAGTTTCGGTCCTTGCTCACCCACGCCCGCCAGGCCATGCAGCGCCACGGCTGGAGCCGGATGCTCGTCAACCAGCAGCAGATGAGCCCCTTTACCGCGGCCGAAGAAACCTGGATGATGAACGACTGGCTGCCCCAGGCCGTGCAGGAAAACGGCTACCGCTACGGTGCCGTGGTAGTAGCGCACGACGTATTTGCCCGCCTGGCCATGACGGGCATCGTGATGACGAGCCGCAAGCTGGGCCACACCTACCGCAATTTTGAGCACGAGAAAGAGGCGGTTGCCTGGCTGCTGACGCAATAAGCAGGGGCAGGCCCAGCCCGCCGCGCGTATCCGAGTTAAGCCCGACATTTGCCCCCGCGTAGCACGCGAAGGCGGACATTCCTTCGGTGAGGCCAGCTCATGCATACTTCCTCTTCTTCGGCGGCGCTGCCCACCACGCTGGCCGAAGCCCATGCCCTTATTCTGGCGCAGCAGGAGCAGCTAGCCGCGCAGGCATCGCAGGTACGGATTCCCATGCAAAACCCCAACCCGGTGTTTCGGCTGGGGCTGGTTGGCGGCTTAACCTATAAGAACAGGGCGGGGGCCCAGCTGCTGGAAGAAGTGGGCCTAGAAGAGGCCGGCCAGCTGTGGCCCCAGCTGCGCGAGTGGCTCCAGCAGGCGCTGGCTACGGGTACCGAGCTGCGCCATGAGATAACCCTAAAGCAGCGGCAGTTTTCGCTCTTTGCCGTGCCCGAGCCCGAGTCGGAGTCGGCCACGCTTTACCTCACCGAAACCACCGAGCGCGTGCGCGCCGAGGCCCAGCGGGCGGCCCAGCAGGCGTTTACCGAGCAGGTGCTGGATATGCTGCCCAGCCTGGTGTACGTGCGCGACGCGGCGGGCCGCCACGTATTTGCCAACCGCGCCACCCGCCAGCACGATGAGCTGCGCCGCGGCACGGCAGGCTCGGCCGAGGTGGCGGCTCAGCAAGCCCAGCAGCGTGCCGCCAGCGCCGCCGCCGATGCCCAGGTGCTGGCCACCGACCACGAGCACGTAGTGGAAGAGCCCCTGACCCTGCCTACCGGCGAAGAGCGCTGCCTGCTCACGGTGCGCCGCCCGCTGGCGTGGCAGGGCAGCGCCCGCCACGTGCTGAGCATCAGCACCGACGTGACCGAGCTGAAGCAGTCGCGCCAGGCGGCCGAGGCCGCTGCCCAAGCGCGAGCCAATTTTCTGGCCAATATGAGCCACGAGATTCGCACGCCCCTCAATGGCGTGCTGGGCATTGCCGCGCAGCTCAGCAAAACGCCCCTCGACGAGCGCCAGCAAAAGTGGCTGCAACTGGTGCAGGACTCGGGCCGGCATTTGCTGGGGATTCTCAACGACGTGCTGGACCTGGCCAAAATAACCTCCGGCAAGCTCGAGCTGTCGCCCGAGCCCTTCAACCTCTGCGACTCCATGTTTAATGCGGCGCTGCCCCTGGCCCTGCAAGCCCAGGAAAAAGGCATTGTGGTGGATGGCACGCGCCTGCGCGACTCGTGCCCGCACCCGCACGTGATTGGCGACGCCCACCGCCTGAACCAGATTTTGCTCAACCTGCTTAGCAATGCCGTCAAGTTTACCCCCGCCGGCGGGCGCATTTCGGTGGGCGGCTACCAGGTGGCCGAAACGGAAAGCACGCTCACGGTGGAGTTCCGGGTGCGCGATACCGGCGTGGGTATTCCGGCCGAAAAGCTGGCGCACATCTTCGATGATTTTACCCAGGCTTACGCCGATACCTCCCGGCATTTTGGGGGTACCGGGCTGGGGCTCAGTATCAGCCGGGCCCTGGTAGAGCAAATGGGTGGCACGCTCACCGTGGAAAGCCAGGTGGGCCAGGGCAGCACCTTTGCCTTCCGCCTCACGCTGCCGCGCGCCACGCCCGCGCTAGCGCCTATCGAGGTGGCCGCTCCAAGCTACCGCGCCCTGAGTGGCCAGCGGGTACTGCTGGTAGAAGACAACGAAATCAATCGCCTGGTGGCCCGCTTGCTGCTGGAAGAGTGGGATATGCACATCGAAGAAGCCGAAGATGGCCCCAGCGGCGTGGCCCTGGCCACCGCGCAGGACTTCGACATTATTCTCATGGACATCCAGATGCCGGGCATGAGCGGCCTCACGGCCACGGCGGCCATCCGGGCGCTGGCCAACCCCCGGCGCGCCGGCGTGCCCATCGTAGCGCTCACCGCCAACGCATTCGCCGCCGATGCCCAGCAGTACCTGGCCGGCGGCATGAATGCCTGCGTAGCCAAGCCCTTTGAAGAAGACACGCTCTACAGCACCCTAACCGAGCTGCTGCTTGCCCCGGCCGCCCGCCGCGCGTAATAGCCAACAAGTCTACGATGGCGCGGGGCTCTGCCCCGTGTCTATTGTTGGCGGGACTCTGGCCCGCCCGGGGAGGGCGACTCGTGCAACGACTGCCGGCCAGAGGCCGGCCACTAGTAGACACGGGGCAGAGCCCCGCGCCATCGTGGACCTGCTTAAGCGGGGCTTCTAAAGTAAAATCACTAAGCCACCTGCCCGGCCAGCAGGTCCTCAAACGTCTGGCGGCGGCGGATGAGGCGCGGGGCCTCGTCGCCGTCGAGCAATACCTCGGCGGGGCGCAGGCGCGAGTTGAACGAGCTGCTCATCTCGAAGCCGTAGGCCCCGGCGTTGTGGAAAGTCAGCACGTCGCCCTCGCGCACCTCGGGCAGCAGGCGGTCCCAGGCAAAGGTGTCGGTTTCGCAGATGTTGCCGACCACCGTGTACAGCCGCTCGGGGCCGTGGGGGTGCGATAGGTTGCTGATGTGGTGGTAGGCCTCGTACATCATGGGCCGGATGAGGTGGTTGAAGCCCGAGTTGACGCCCGCAAACACGGTGGCCGTGGTGTGCTTCACCGTCGAAACCTCGACCAGCAAAAAGCCGCTCTCACTCACCAGGTACTTGCCGGGCTCAAACCACGCTTCGAGCGGCCGGCCATATTCCTGCTCAAATTCGGCGAAGGCCGCCGCCACCTGCTGGCCCAGGCTGGCCACGTCGGTTTCGGGGTCGCCGGGCTTGTAGGGCACTTTAAAGCCCGAGCCGAGGTCCAGAAACTCCAAATCCGGGAAGCGCCGGGCGGCGTCGAACAGGATATCCAGCGCCCGCAGGAACACGGCCACGTCCTTGATTTCGGAACCCGTGTGCATGTGCAGGCCGCGCACGTGCAGGCCGGTGCCTTTCACCACGCGCTCCAGGTGGCGCATCTGGTGGATGCTGATGCCAAACTTGCTGTCGATGTGGCCGGTCGAGATTTTGTAGTTGCCGCCCGCCTCAATGTGCGGGTTCAGGCGCACGCACACCGGGTAGCTCCCGCCGAAGGTGGCGCCAAACTGCTCCAGCAGGGACAGGTTGTCGATGTTGAGGTTCACGCCCAGTTCCTTGGCCTCCACCAATTCGCTGAAAGCTACGCTATTGGGCGTGAAGAGAATGTTCTCGGGCTGAAAGCCGACGTGCAAGCCCAGACGTACCTCGTTGAGGCTCACGCAGTCGAGGCCCGCGCCTTCGGCCAGCATCACCTTGAGAATGGCCACGTTAGTAAGCGCCTTGCAGGCGTAGAAAAACCGCGTGGGGTGGCCGCTAAATGCGGACGTGAGCTTGTGGTACTGCGCCCGAATGGTATCGGCCCGGTACACATATAAGGGAGTGCCAAACTGCTCGGCGGCAGCCAGCAGGGCAGAAGCAGGAAGTGCGGACATAAGTACCCGCAAAAATACGCCAGCCGGCCCCGGCTACCCACCCCAGCCGTACCCGATAAATACCCGTAAGGCTGTTATTTAGCCAAAAAAGCGCCTCATGTCCCAATCTCTGCCCGAAGTGTGGCTGCGCGGCCCGCTGCCCGAGGTGCCGCCGCTGCTCCAGCCTGTAGCCCACGCCCTGCTGCAAGCCCGCGAAGAAGTAACCGAAATCATGGCCAGTTTCCCGGCCGCGAAGCTGGCCGAGCGCCCGTTGGGGCTGGCCTCGGTGGGCTTTCACCTGCGCCACCTGGCCGGCGTGCTCGACCGCACCTTCACCTACGCCCGGGGCGGGGCGCTGAGCGAAACCCAGCTGGCCTACCTGGCCGCCGAGGGCCAGCCGCCCACCCACGCCGGGGCCGTGGCCGAGCTGGTAGCGCAGTTTGCCAGCCAGGTTGATGCGGCACTAAGGCAATTAAAAGCCACGCCCGAAAGTAGCCTGCCCGAGTGGCGCGGCGTGGGCCGGGCGCAGCTGCCGAGCACCGTCATCGGCCTGCTGGTGCACGCTGCCGAGCACACCACGCGCCACGTGGGCCAGCTACTAGTGACGGCCCGGGTAGTGCAGGCGGCGTAAAGCCGGTGGCCGGGCGCCTCAGTATTGGCGCCTTTTGTTAGCTTTGGCGTAATGCTCAGTGAGTGGGCACGTCTACTAAATTGCTCTATTCATGGCTAATCGCCGGAAATTTCTGACTTCTTCAGCGGCCGGGCTGGCGCTGCTGGCTGCCCCTCGGGCCGGTGCCGCCGCCCCAACTGGCCTGCCCGCCAATGCGCGCGGTAAGGCCCTCGTCATCTCTACTTGGGATGACGGTATCGCGGCCAACCAGGCGGCCTGGGAAATCCTCAAAAAAGGCGGCGCGGCCCTCGACGCCGCCGAAGCCGGTGTGATGGTCACCGAGTCGTCGCAGAACTGCTGCGTGGGCCTGGGTGGCAACCCCGACCGCGACGGCATCGTGACGCTCGATGCCTGCATCATGGACCACCAGTTCAACTGCGGCAGCGTGGCGGCGCTGGAGCGCATCAAGCACCCCATCAGCGTGGCGCGCCGCGTGATGGAAAAAACGCCCCACGTCATGCTCGTGGGTGAGGGTGCCCAGCAGTTTGCCGTGGCCCAGGGCTTCCCCTTGGAGCCCGCCCAGCTCAGCCCCGACGCCGACAAGGCGTATAAGGAGTGGCTGAAAACCAGCCAGTACAAGCCCGTCATTAACATCGAAAACAGCGGCAACCGCAAAACCGGCCCCGTGGGCGGCCCCCAAAACCACGATACCATCGCCCTGCTGGCCTTCGATGCCACCGGCAACCTCAGCGGCAGCTGCACCACCAGCGGCATGGGCTTCAAGATGCGCGGCCGGGTGGGCGACTCGCCCCTCATCGGCTCGGGCCTCTACGTTGATAATGAGGTAGGTGCCGCCGCCGCCACCGGCCAGGGCGAAGACGTTATCCGCATGGCCGGCGCGCACACCGTGGTAGAGCTAATGCGCCAGGGCCGCACGCCGCAGGCCGCCTGCCGGGCCGCCGTCGAGCGCGTAGCGCGCATCAAAGGCGCGCAGGCCAAGGATATCCAGGTCTGCTTCATCGCTGTGAACAACCAGGGCCAGCACGGTGCGTTTGCCCTGCAAAAAGGATTCAGCTACGCCGTGTGCAACGCCGCCAACCAGCGCCAGTTGTTCAAAAGCGAGTACTTGCTGAAGTAGGGAGCGGGGCTTGTCCCCGCCCGGCGTTGCACGACTACCTACTGAATCGTGCAACGCCGGGCGGGGACAAGCCCCGCTCCCTACTAACGCTGTCTACCCCAGTTTCCAGCCCTGGCGGTACTCGCGCTTCACAAATTGATTCACCTCATCAAGGTTGGTGATGCGCATCTGCGTATTGTCCCAGAGGAGCTTACGGCCGCGGCCGGGGTAGTCGAAGCCCTGGCCGCTGGCCTTGGGCCGCTGCAAGTCGTAGCCGCGGATGGCGAGGTTGGCCATTAGCAGGGCCTCGGTGAGCGGGCCGGCCAGCTCGAAGGGCGAGCTGACTTTCATTTTGCCGGCCCCGGCTAGGCAGGCTTCTACCCACTGGCCGTAGTGGCCGTCGGCCTGGCCGGGTACGCGGGCCAGAGTTTGGGGCACCTTTACTTCCTGGTTGCGGGAGAGGGGCAGCAGGCGCGGGTTGGCGCCGTAGGTGCTGGCCATCATCTTGCCCTTGGTGCCGACGAAAAGCGTGCCGTTGCCGCCGTCGCCGAATAGCTCGTTGGCGCCCAGCTCGTCGGGGCGCTCGGGCTGAATACCGCCGTCCATCCAGTGCACGGTAATGTCGCCCTGGGTTTTGTTGGTTTTCGGGAAGGTAAGCGTGACGTGGCTGCTGGGCGGGCAGCTCTCGGGAAAATAGCCGCGCTTAAACTCATCGACATACACGCTGCCTACGCTGGCCTGCACGGTATTAGCGTACTTTAAATCAAGCACGCGGAAGGGCGCTTCGAGCAGGTGGCAGCCCATGTCGCCGAGGGCGCCGGTGCCGTAGTCCCACCAGCCGCGCCAGTTGAAGGGCACGAGCTTATCGACGTAATCGCGCTGGGGCGCGGTGCCCAGCCACAGGTCCCAATCCAGCTCGGCGGGCGGCGTTTGCTTGGTGGTGGGCCAGGCAATACCCTGGGGCCACACGGGGCGGTCGGTCCAGCAATAGATAGTGTGCACATCGCCGATGGTGCCGGCGTCGTACCATTCCATGAGCTGCCGCACGCCGTCGTTGGAGGCGCCCTGGTTGCCCATCTGGGTCACCACTTTGGGGTAGCGCCGGGCGGCGTCGGTGAGGGCGCGCGCCTCAAAAATATCATGGGTTAAAGGTTTTTGCACGTACACGTGCTTGCCGAGCTGCATGGCGGCCAGCGTCGTCACGGCGTGGTTGTGGTCGGGCGTGGATACCGATACGGCGTCGAAGTGCTTGTGCTCTTTGTCGAAGAGCTTGCGCCAGTCCTTGACGTATTTGGCTTGGGGGAAGGCCTTGCGGGAGTTGGCGGCCCGGCGGTCGTCCACGTCGCAGAGGTAGGCGATGCGGGCCTTGCCGGTTTTGGCAAACATGGCGATGTCGCTTTCGCCCTTGCCGCCCACACCCACGCTGGCAATCACAAGCTGGTCGCTGGGGGCGGTGTAGCCTTTGCCGCCCAGCACGAAGCGCGGCACAATGAGGATGCCGCTCGTGGCCAGGGCACCTTGTTTGAGAAATGAACGCCGGGACGGCACTTCGGGAAGCTCACTCATAGAGAAGGGATTGGATGGGAAAAGGTGGGCAAAAGGTACGCAAAGCCGCGCACTTTTCACCCACCTTTTTCAGTCAATCCAGAACGGCGGCTGTAGCGCGGACTTTTAGTCCGCGAGCTAATACCGCTGATACTCGCGGGCTAAAAGTCCGCGCTACAGCAGGCTTAGTGCTTGCGCGGCTTGGCGCGGTCGTATTGCACGGGCCACGCTACGTCGGCACCCAGCTCGTGGGCCGCGTGCAGCGGGAAATACGGGTCGCGCAGCTCCTCGCGGGCCAGCAGCACGAGGTCGGCCTGGCCGCTGGCTACGATGGTTTCGGCTTCCTGGGGCGTGGTGATGAGGCCCACCGCGCCGGTGGCGATACCAGCTTCGCGCTTGATGCGCTCGGCAAACTCGACCTGGTAGCCGGGGCCGACGGGGATTTTGGCCGTGCCCACGTTGCCGCCCGTCGAGCAGTCGATGAGGTCCACGCCGCGGTCGCGCAGCCAGGTGCTGAGCTGCACCGACTCGTCGGCCGTCCAGCCGCCTTCGGTCCAGTCGGTGGCCGAAATGCGGACGAGCAGCGGAAAATCATCGGGCAATACCTGGCGCACGGCGGCTACCACTTCCAACAGCAGCCGGATACGGTTTTCAAACGAGCCGCCGTAGGTATCGGTGCGCTGGTTGCTGAGCGGCGACAAAAACTCGTGCAGCAGGTAGCCGTGCGCCGCGTGAATCTCAATCACCTTAAAACCAGCGGCCAGCGAGCGCTCGGTAGCGCTGCGGAAGTCGGCAATTACCTTCTTGATGCCAGCCGCATCGAGCGCCACCGGCTGCGGGTAGTCGTCGGCAAACTTGATGGCGCTGGGCGCCACCACAGGCCAGCCGCCTTCGCTCTCGGGCACTGCGCCGTGGCCGGGGCCGAGCCAGCTGGTGTAGGTGCTGGCTTTGCGGCCGGCGTGGGCCAGCTGCACGCCCGGCACGCTGCCGTGGGCTTCGATGAATTGGTTGATGCGCAGCTGGAATTCGATGTGCTCGTCCTTCCAGATGCCCAGGTCTTCGGGTGTGATGCGGCCCTCAGGCGATACGGCGGTGGCCTCCTGGATGAGCAGGCCGGCCCCGCCCACGGCGCGGCTGCCGAGGTGCACCAGGTGCCAGTCGTTGGCGAAGCCGTCCTGGGCGCTATACTGGCACATGGGCGACACGACGATGCGGTTTTTTAGGGTGAGGCCGCGCAGGGTAAGCGGCTCGAAAAGTGCGGACATGAGCAAGGGAAGTAAGGGCCAAAAGGCGGGCTGGCGCCGCCCGGGCCGGGGTTATGAGTTGCTTAAACCGCCCCGCCGGGGATAGGTTGCCAAGGTGGAGCTTAGCCGCCGGGCGGGATAACTTTTTACGCCCTCCGGTACGTACAGGGAATCTATCCTAGCATTTCCACAAGCTCAACCTATTATGTTTCAGGAAACTTCCACCGCTCATTCGCTCGACCAGGTAGCGGTTGAAATCAGCCCGGTGGCTTGCGACGCCTCGCGCCGCCAGTTTATCAATAATGCCGGGCGCGGCTTGCTCGCCGCTGGCCTAGCCACCGCCCTGCCGCTGGCCGCCGCCGAAGCCGGCGACCTGAGCGGCTTCGGTACGCCCGCGCCGCCCACCGGCCCGCTCGACATCAAGCTGCCGCCCCTCGAAGCGCCCACCGACCCCAAGGCCGGCCCCTTCCCCAACCCCGATGCGCCCGACCAGCGCGTGGGCTACGCCATCGTGGGCCTGGGCCACCTCACGCTCGCCGAAATCCTGCCCGCCTTCGGCCAGGCCAAGCACTGCAAGCCGGTGGCCCTGGTGAGCGGCGACGCCGATAAAATGGCCAAAGCCGCTAAGCAGTACGGTATTAAGCCCAGCAGCTGCTACTCGTATGCCAACTACGACAAGCTCAAGGACAACCCCGAAGTGGAGGTGATTTACATCGTGCTGCCCAACTCCATGCACCACGAGTATACCATTCGCGGGGCGAAGGCCGGCAAGCACATTCTCTGCGAAAAGCCGATGGCCAACTCGGCCAAGGAGTGCGAGGAGATGATTGCCGCCTGCAACAAGGCCGGCAAGAAGCTGATGATTGCCTACCGCATTCAGTACGAGCCGCTTAATCGCCAGGCCCAGAAAATGGTGCGCGACAAAACCTACGGTAAAACCAAGCTCATCCAGATGATGAACTGCCAGAACCAGGCCCACGACCAGCAGTGGCGCCACAAAAAAGCCCTGGCCGGTGGCGGCTCGCTGCCCGACGTGGGCCTGTACTGCCTCAACACCACGCGCTTCCTGCTAGGGGAGGAGCCGACCGAAGTTTCGGCCCAAATCTACAGCACGCCCGGCGACGACCGTTTTAAGGAAATCGAAGAGAACGTGAGCTTTACGCTGCGTTTCCCGAGCGGCGTTATCGCGCAGTGCATGACGGGCTACGGCTCGTTCAACAACAAAAGCTACGCCGTGCATGCCGAAACCGGCACCATCAAGATGGACCCGGCTTTCCCCTACAAAGGCCTCAAGCAGGAGCTCGTGCATGCCCCCAACGGCAAGCAACTGATTGAGCAGCCCAGCAACCCCGACAAGCAGCAATTCGCCCTCGAAATGGACCACATGGCCGAGTGCGTGCGCCAAAACAAAACGCCCTACACGCCCGGCGAAGAAGGCCTGCAAGACCAGCGCATTATGGAGGCTATCTACCAATCAGCCAAGGAGAACAAGCCCGTGAAGCTAGCTAACAGCGGGGGCAAGCTGGACGCCTTCCGCGGTACGCCACCCACCGAGGAAGAAGCGTAAGAGGCACTTCGCCCCCCGGCCCCCTCTCCAAAAAAGAGGGGGAGCCACGGAAATGTGGGAGTGTAGAAAAAAGAGCTTTCAGCATCGCTGAAAGCTCTTTTTAGCTTTCAGAAAAACCGTGAGTCTCCCCCTCTTTTTTGGAGAGGGGGCCGGGGGGGGAGGTGCCCCTCGGCCGATTACTTTTGCTGGCTCCATCCTTTTCCCACCCCATGAAAAACCGTTTCTTACGCTGCTGCCCGCCGTTGGCGCTGGTGGCCTTTACTGCTTCGCTCGCCCTAGCTGGCCCGCCCGCCAGACCGGTCAAGGTGACTGTGCGCCAGGCTAATGGCCGCTACGAATTGCTGCGCGCCGGCCAGCCCTACTTCGTAAAAGGCGCGGGCGGCAGCCAGTACCCCGAGCGCATTGCGGCCTACGGCGGCAACTCTATCCGCACCTGGGGCACCGGCGACGCGCCCCAGGTATTGGCCGCCGCCAACAAGCACCACCTCACCGTGATGTTGGGCCTCGATGTGGCCCGCGAGCGTCACGGCTTCGACTACAACGACGCGGCCGCCGTGGCCGCGCAGCTGCAAAAGGTGAAGACCGAAGTACTGAAATACAAGGACGACCCGGCCGTGCTGGTCTGGGGCATCGGCAATGAGCTGAACCTCGACTACACCAACCCCAAGGTGTGGGACGCCGTGAACGACATCGCCAAGATGATTCATGAAGTAGACCCCAACCACCCCACCTCAACGGTGCTGGCTGGGGCTAATAAAAAGGAAGTTGAGTATGTGAAAACGCGCTGCCCCGCCGTTGATATTCTGAGCATCAACACCTACGCCGGCCTGGCCACGCTGCCCCAGCAGGTAGCCGCCGCCGGCTGGACCGGCCCGTACCTCGTGGCCGAGTGGGGCCCCACCGGCCACTGGGAAGGCCCCCAAACCCCCTGGAAAGCCTCGGTAGAGGAAACCAGCAGCCAGAAAGCCGCCGTGTACAAGAGCCGCTACGAAGCCTCGGTGCTCAAAGACCGGGCGCACTGCCTGGGCTCCTACGTGTTTCTGTGGGGTCAGAAGCAGGAGCGCACGCCCACTTGGTACGGCCTCTTCACCGAAGACGGCCAGGAAACGGAGGTGATGGACGTGCTGCAATACGAGTGGAGCGGCCGCTGGCCGAAAAATCGGGCGCCGCATATCGCTAGCTGCCAGCTCAATGGCAAAGCCGCTACCGAGGGTATCTACCTAAAACCCGGCCAGGCCGTACCGCTAACTGCGACTGTTACCGACCCCGAAAAAGACGCTCTTACCTACCAGTGGGAGCTGTTGCCCGAAAGCACCGACCTCAAGCAGGGCGGCGACCGTGAGAGCCGCCCCGCGCCCCTAACCGGGGCCCTGCCAACCGGTGCGAAGGGCCAAACTACGCTCACCACACCCAGCCAGCCTGGGGCCTACCGCCTGTTTGTATACGCCCACGATGGGCACGGCAACGTGGCCACGGGCAATATTCCTTTCTTCGTGCAGCCATAACTGTTTGGCTTCCCAGCGGGTTAGTACGCCTATGCGCACCGTCATTCAAAAGCACCGGGCCGTGAATGCGCCCATCGCCGACCTCGTTACGTACCGGGCAATTCCCACGCAGTCAGTGGAGTACATCGACCCGTTTCTGTTCCTGAACCACCACGGGCCACAGACCTACCGGGCCAATAACCGGGGCCTGCCCTTTGGGCCCCACCCGCACCGGGGCTTCGAAACGGTCACGTTCATCCTCGAAGGCGACATTCTGCACAAGGACAGCAGCGGCCACGAAAGCGTTATCGAAGCTGGCGGCATCCAGTGGATGACGGCTGGCTCGGGCCTCATCCACGCCGAGGTTTCCTCCGATAATTTTAAGAAAACGGGCGGGCCGCTCGAAATTCTTCAACTCTGGGTAAACCTGCCGGCTAAGTACAAGATGACCGAGCCGCGCTACATTGGCCTGCAAGCCAATGAAATACCGGCCGTGCCGCTAGCCCCCGGCGTAGTGGCCCACGCCGTTTCGGGCGAGTGGGGCGGGGCCGCTGGGGCCGTACAGCCGCTGGCCGACGTGGCCCTGGCTTGGCTCGACCTAGCACCGGGCGCGCCGGTAGTGGTGCCCATCGCAGCTAGCCGCAGCATTTTTTTCTACGTGGTGCGCGGCAGCGTGCGCGTCAATGGCACGGAGGTCTTCGCCCGCGAGCTGGCCGAGTTCAACCACGAGGGCGGCGAGCTGGGTATTGAAGCCTTGAGCAACAGTGTATTACTGCTCGGTCACGCCGCGCCATTTGGCGAACCAGTGGTGTCGGGTGGGCCATTTGTGATGAACACCGAGGCGGAAATCCGGCAGGCCTACGCCGATTACCAGCAGGGCAAATTCGGCACCTGGCACGGCTAAAAGAAGGCTGATTAAGTGAAGGCATAATTTGCCAGTTTAAAATTCCTGCCTACCTTGCTGCCCAATTCGACCAGTATCATGTTCAGCAACCGCTACTTTTTCGGCTTCTATTATTTTACGCCTCCCGCGTAGAACGAGTCGCCATGTAGCTAAGCCACTGAAATTTAGCAGCGCCACTCGTTCATCGGGTGGCGCTTTTTTTATGCTTTTTGGGCGGCTTGCCAGCTCGCCGCCGCTTTTACTTTCTACTGCCATGCCACAGCAAGTTGCCATTCAAGGGTTCAAAGGGAGTTTCCATGAAGTAGCTGCCCGCCAATATTTTGGCGCCAGCCCAGCGCTGAGCTTCTGCGCCACCTTCAACGAAGTGGTGGCCCAGGTGACTGATGGCCGTGCCGATGCTGCCCTCATGGCAATGGAAAACTCGCTGGCTGGCAGTATTTTACCTAATTATCTACTGCTGGAGCGCCACCCGCTCACCATCACCGGCGAGATTTACCTGCCCATTCATCAGCACCTGCTCGTGCTGCCGGGCACCACGCTGGCCGATATCCAAGCCGTGCATTCGCACCCGATGGCCCTGCGCCAATGCGGCGATTATCTGAGTCAGTTTCCTGGCTGGCAATTAGTTGAAACGGAAGATACTGGCCTCAGCGCCCAGCAGCTGGCCGAGCGCCAAACCCCGGGCGTGGCCGTGGTAGCGGGTGCGCAGGCCGCCGAGGCCTTCGGCCTGCAAATTCTGGCCCCGGCCATCAACGACGACCCGAGCAACTACACCCGTTTCCTGGTGCTGGAGCGTGCCGCCGAGGCCCAGCCGGTGGCTGGCCCCGACAAGGCGTCGCTGTATTTCTACACCTCACACGCCCCGGGAATGCTGGCGCGGGTACTCACACTGGTGGCCGCTAACGGGCTGAATTTGAGTAAGTTGCAGTCGTGCCCCCGGCCTAGTCAACCCTGGCACTACGGCTTTCACGCCGATGTGGAGTTCGCCGCGCCCGCTCAGCTTGCGGCGCTGCTGGCCGAGCTGCCTGCCGTGACCGAGGAGTTGCGCGTGCTGGGGGCTTACCAGCGCGGCAGCATGGTGTTCGGGGCAGAAATAGATGATGAAAAGGCGTTGTCTTTGCGGGCATAACGACAGCTAATTAATGATACTAGTATATGCAAATTTCCACCGCCAGCCGCCTAGCCAATACCGGCGAATACTACTTCTCTCGCAAGCTGCGTGAGCTGGCCGCGCTCAACGCAGCCGGGGCCAATATTATCAGTCTGGGCATCGGCAGCCCCGATTTGCCACCGCACCCCAGCGTAGTAGCGGCCCTGGCGGCCACCGCAAGCCAGCCCACCACCCACGGCTACCAGAGCTACCAGGGCACGCCGGCCCTGCGCCAGGCGATGGCCGGCTTCTACCAGAAAAGCTACGGCGTGGTGCTCGACCCCGCCACCGAAGTATTGCCCCTGGCGGGCTCTAAAGAGGGCCTGATGCACATCGGCATGGCTTTTCTGGAAGCTGGCGACGTGGTACTCATCCCTAACCCCGGCTACCCCACCTACCGGGCCGTGGCCGAAATCTGCGGGGCCGAGGTACGCGAGTACGACCTGACCGCCGCCACCGGCTGGCTGCCCGACCTGGAGGCGCTGGCCCAGAGTGACTTGAGCCGCGTGAAGATGATGCTCGTCAACTACCCGCACATGCCTACCGGTACGCCCGCCAGCCCCGAGTTTCTGCAAAAGCTGGTCGAATTTGCCGCCGCGCACCGCATTATGCTGGTGCATGACAACCCCTACGGCTTCGTGCTGAATGAGACGCCGCCCACGAGCCTGCTCAGCATACCGGGCGCTAAGGAGGTGGCGTTGGAGCTCAACTCGCTCAGCAAGAGTCATAACCTGGCGGGCTGGCGCGTGGGCATGCTGGTGGGCCGGGCCGACTGGCTCACCGAGGTGCTGCGCTTCAAGAGCAACATGGATTCGGGGATGTTCCTCGGCATTCAGCAGGCGGCGGTGGCTGCGTTGGCCCTCGGCGACGACTGGTTTGCGGAGCTAAACGCCACTTACCGCACCCGCCGCGAACTAGTGCGCGAGCTGCTGGCTAGCCTGAACTGCGAAGCCGCGCCGGGCCAAACGGGCCTGTTCATTTGGGCGGCCGTGCCGTCGCAATACGCCGATGGCTACGCCCTTAGCGATGCCGTGCTGGCCGATGCGCGCGTGTTTTTGACGCCGGGCGGCATCTTCGGCAGCAATGGCAACGGCTACATCCGCGCCAGCCTGTGCCAGCCGGAGCGCGTGCTGCGCGAAGCGTTGGAGCGCGTAAAACTTGTAGCTGCGTAAGCCATGACTATCAGTATCATTGGCTTAGGCTTGATTGGCGGCTCGCTGGCCCTGAGCCTGCGGCAGCATGGGCTGGCGAGCCACCTCATTGGTCTGGAAAACAACCCGTCCTACGCCAAGCGAGCGCTGGAATTGGGACTGGTGGATATCATTGCGGCTGACCTGGCCAGTGCCGTAGCCCCGGCCAACCTCATCATTGTGGCCGTGCCGATGGATGCCATGCTGACTATCCTGCCCCAGGTACTCGACTTAGTGACCGATGGCCAGATAGTTATCGACGTGGGCTCGACTAAGCATAACCTGCTGGCTGCCGTGGCCGGGCACCCGCGCCGCCGCCAGTTTGTGGCCGTGCACCCCATGGCCGGCACCGAATACTCGGGCCCCGACGCAGCCGTGCGCGGCCTTTTCGAAGGTAAAACGCTGGTGGTGTGCGATGCCGACGCCAGCCACCCCGCCGCCGTAGCCACGGTGGAGGCGCTATTTCGGGCGCTGCCCATGCGGGTGCTGCACCTCGGCGCGGCCGACCACGACCTGCACACAGCCTACGTATCGCATATCTCGCACCTTACGTCTTTTGCGCTGGCCCTCACGGTGTTGGAAAAGGAGCAGCGCGGCGAGCAGCGGATTTTCGACCTCGCGGGCGGCGGCTTTGCCTCCACCGTGCGGCTGGCCAAGAGCGCGCCGGCTACGTGGGTGCCCATCTTCCGGCAAAATCGCGAAAACGTGCTTGATGTACTCGACGAGCACCTGGTGCAGCTCAATAAGCTGCGCGATTTGCTGGCCGGTCAGGACTACGCCGGGCTCACAACCCAGTTAGAGCAAGCCAATGAGATAAGAAAAATCATTCCCTAAAAAAGTAGCGTGGACTCGGTGAGTCCGCGTCAAGCACAGCGAGTATCGTCGCTAAAAAATTGCCAATCAATTTATTATTCACCGGCGCTGGCGACGATACTCGCTGCGCTCGTCGCGGACTCGCCGAGTCCACGCTACTTTCCCAACCATTCCATGTTCAACGACCTTTTCAACCGCAAACCCGAGGATAAGCCCTTCCTCATCTCCGGTCCGTGCTCGGCCGAAACCGAAGAGCAGGTGCTCGAAACCTGCCAGCGCCTGGCCGCTACCGGCAAGGTGCAGGCCCTGCGCGCCGGCATCTGGAAGCCCCGCACCAAGCCCGGCGGCTTCGAAGGCGTGGGTGCCAAGGGCCTGCCGTGGCTCAAAAAGGCCAGCGAGCTTACGGGCCTGCCCGTGGCCGTGGAAGTAGCCACCGCCAAGCACGTGGAGGATTGCCTGGCCTTCGGCGTAGACCTGGTGTGGGTGGGCGCGCGCACCACCGGCAACCCGTTTTCGGTGCAGGAAATTGCCAATGCCCTGCGCGGCGTGGATATTCCGGTGCTGGTTAAAAACCCCATTCACCCCGAGCTGGAGCTGTGGGTGGGCGCCATCGAGCGCTTGCAAAAGGCTGGTTTGAAGCAGGTGGGGATGATTCACCGGGGCTTTTCGAGCTACGGCAACACCGACTACCGCAATGCCCCGATGTGGCACCTGCCCATCGAGATGAAGCGCCGGCTGCCCGAGATGCCCATCCTCAACGACCCCAGCCACATCTGCGGCCGCCGCGATACGCTGTTTGGCGTGGCCCAGCAGGCGCTCGACCTCGACTTCGACGGGACGATGATTGAGAGCCACATCGACCCCGACAATGCCTGGAGCGATGCCAAGCAGCAAATCACACCTGAAGTGCTCAAGCAGCTCATCACGGACCTCGTGTGGCGCCACGAAACCACCGACAAGGCCGAGTTTGTGAACGCCCTGGCTGGCCTGCGCGAGCAAATCAACAACCTCGACGCCGAGGTGATGCAGCTGCTGGGCCGCCGCATGGCCGTGGCCGAAAAAATCGGTCAGTACAAGAAGGAAAACGACATTACCATCCTGCAAACTGCCCGCCTCAACGAGATGCTGGAGCGCAGCAAGCGCCAGGGCGCGCAGGTGGGCCTCACCGAGGAGTTCGTGGAGCGCTACCTCGAAGCCGTTCACCTGGAGTCAGTTATGCGCCAGGAGAAGGTGATGAAAGGCTAGGCGTTTTTAGCAAAGACCCTGAAAAGGCCGCCCGAAACGCTTGTTTCGGGCGGCCTTTTTAAGTGGGTAGCGTTACTGCTACCGGGTTGCAAAGATTCTAAAAAGTGAGCTTCGCCTTGACCTGGCTGTATGATTTATTGTTGAAGGTGGCGTTCCAATCTCTTCGCAGAGTGGCCAGCGTAGCTAAAAGGTATTGATTGTCAGTAGACGGAAATAATGTTCTTAATGCTAGCTTTTCTTTGCTTGATAAAGCGTTACTATCAAAAACATTAGCTAGTTGTGAATCTGACAGATACTTGTACTTTTTACGGAACGTAATATAGGATGCATAAGCTACTAGTGCTTCTCTAGCAAAGCCAATATCAGAGGCGCTGCCGTGCGTAGTTGACTCTAGCAAACTGTTGAAGGAGTTGGCATATTCGGGCTGATTAGTAAAATCTTCACCATCAAACTCCCGGCATAGGTCCGCAAATTCTTGGTTGAGAGCTTCTAATCCCTCTTCGAGCCTGCGTAGGTTTTGTAGGAAAAGAGCGAAGCGGTCCATGGTTACTGCCAGTGGTAGCCAAGTAGAAAAGAGCAGCTATGAAGAAGCTTATTACAGCGCCAGCATCTGCTTTAGCTCGGCGGGGCTCACGGTGAGCAGGCCCACTTTGGGTAGGCGCTCGGTTAAGACGCGCCAATTGGGCTCCTGCTTAAAAATGGGTTTGAGCAGAGCCAGCGCGGCGGGCACCTGCTGCTTGTTGGCCAGGGTGATGGCGTGCCAGTACTTCATTTCCAGGTTTTGGGGAAACATCTTTTCGGCCGCCTGGTACTCCTGAATGGCCAGCGGCATGTCGTTTTTCTCCACCGCCAAGTCGCCGGCGTTCATGTGCTCGTAGGCGCGGTGCAGCTTGAGCAGGCGGCGCAGCTCGGGAAGGGGCTGGGCGGCATCGTCCACGCGCAGGTCCACGAGGCGGTCGGCCCAGGGGCCTTCGGTGGCAGTACCGCGCACCACGAGTAGCGCGGCCGACTGCCGGCCCCGGACGTCGCCGCCGGCGGCCTGGGCCGCGTCGAGGGCGGCCAGCACGCGCTCGGCCAGCGGCAGGGAGGCGCTGGCTTCGTAGGCGCGGGCCATGGCGCCCCACACGGTGGCGTTGAGCATCATGTTGGCCTGCACCGAGAACTGGGTGCCCTGCTGGTGGCCGGCCATGTCCACGCATTTTTTGCCGGTGTGGGTAGCTACGCGGCCCTGGTTGTCGAGAATGGCCACCTGGCGTACCTCACGGGCGTCGTCGTTGGCCAGCAGCTCGTCGAGGGCCTGCTGGGCGGTTTTACCGCTTTTGAGTAGGGCTAACCCCCGCAGGCCGAATGACTTATTGGTAAACGACTGGGTGGCCACCACGCCCACGCCGGCCTCGCCCCAGCTCACGGAAGTGCCCACCGAAAACCAGTGGCTTTGCACGGCCACGGCCATTTCGCCGGTCTTGGGGTCGCGGGCCACGATGCTGAACGTGTGGGCCAGCGGGTCGGTAGCCGAGTAGATGGACTGGGCCTGCGCGGCCGGGCGGCCGAGGAAAAGCAGCGCCGTAAGAAAGGGTAAAAGTTTGCGAAGCATAAAACGGGCGTAAGAAAAGCGAATGTAGCGCCGGCCCACAGCCCGCCAGTGGCTAGGCAGGCCAGCCGTGCTGCCTACTATTAACGACAACAGCCGCCCGGCAGAGTTGCCGGGCGGCTGCGCAGTAAAATTCGTGTGGGTTTGGCGCTACTCTACCGTGAGGCGCTGGCTAAAGGTGCCGGCGCTGGTTTGCAGGCGCACGGTGTAGAGGCCGCGGGCCACACCGGGCAGCTCCAAGGCGCGGGTGGCGCTGGCGCTGGCGGCCAGGGTGCGGTGCAGTACGGTTTGGCCCAGCGAATTGAGCAGGGCGATATCCAGCGGCTGGTTGCTGAGGCTGGCGGGCAGGCTGAGCGCCACGCGGCCGCCCTGTGCGGGGTTGGGGTAGCAGAAAATGCCTGCCGTGGCGGCGCTGGCGGCCTTGGTGCCCAGCATGGTGGTCTGGATGTAGGTGCGCAGCCACGTCAGGGCCGCCCGCTCGGTATTATCGGCATTGACGAGGTAGGCGCCCTGGGCCGTGCGCCAGTGGCCGGGGCGGTAGCCCCACATGGTCACGCCCTTCACGCTGGAGTTTTCCCAGAATAAAGGGAATACGCGCTGGTATTCGGCCAGCTGGGCGTCGTCGGTGAGGCCGTCGGAGTCGTACTCCGTGACGTAGAGCGGCACGCCGGTGGCGGCCAGGGTAGCGAGGTTGCCGGTGATGGTGGCGGCCGTTTGGCCAGCCGTGGAGAAGGCATGGCCCTGAATACCAATGCCATCGATGAGGTTGAGCGCCTTGAGCTGGGCGATGATGGCGGCATAGGTGGCGGCGCGGGTAGCCGAGTTTTCCACGCTGTACTCGTTTATCATGAGCTTGGCGGTGGGGAAATACTGGCGGGCCAGCTGGAAGGATTTTACAATCCAGGCGTTGTTGGCGGCACCGCCCAGGGCGTTGATGTAGGCGCCGCCGGTGGGGTCGGGGCTGCCGGTGGGGTTGGTGGGCGAGCCGATAGTGACGAGGCCGGTGGGCGGGGTGTTGATGGGCTCATTCACCACGTCGATGAAGTCGATTTTGGGGTAGCGGGCGGCCACGGCCGCAAACCAGGCATTGATGGCCGCCAGCTGGTCGGCATCAGACAGGCCCTTGAGCCAGGCGGGCTGCTGGGCCCCCCAGATGAGGGTGTGCATGCGAAAAATGGTTTGGGTGCCGGTGGCGGGCTTGGCCTGGGCGTAAGCCTTGTCGAGGTCGGCCCAGTTGTAGGTGCCGCGCGTGCTTTCCACGCTGCCCCACTTGCCGCCGTTTTCGGGCGTCACGGAGTTCCAATAGGTGCTGAAGTTGGGGGCCTGGGCGTCGCTGTAGGCGCAGCCCAGGTACTTGGCCTTGCCGGTGGCCAGCGGCGGGCCGGTGGGTACGAATACCACGGGCGGCGTGGTGGAGCCCGGCGCACCCGCGTCGAGGTTGGCCACGGTGAAGTAGTTACCCTTCGGCCCAAACACGAACTTATCGAAGTCCAGCCCGTCTTCGCGGGCCCCGATTTGGAAGGTTTGCGTCAGGCTGCCCGCCGGTACCGTGAAGCTCACCAGCGCCGCGCCGCCGAAGCTGTACTGCGACAAATTAACCCACTTCCACACGCCCGTGGCGGCCGAGCCGGCGCCATCCACTACGGTGCTAGCCGTGGTGTAGCCGATGTTGTAGACGTTGTTGCAATTCACCCAGTCGCTGCCCGTGACCGGGCTTTTGGCCCCGAAACTATTGCCGTAGAAGAAGCTGTCGTCGTTGGCCCCGCTGGCCCCCACCCGGATGCGGGCGTACAAATCGTAGATGCCCGCCCCCGGAAACGTGACCGTGTAGCTGAGCACGCGCGCCGCCGTGGCCGGGGCCGCGCCGCCCACGCCCCCACCGGGCGAAGTCGAAGCCGTATAGGCCGCCACATCGGTGAGTGAAGTGGCGTAGCCGCTGGCCGGGGCCGTGCCGCTGGCCGCCACGGTGCGGAAGGCCCAGTCGCCGGTGCTGGAGCCCGTCACGGGCGTGGGCGGGTTGGTAGAGGTACCGGATTCGGCCTCTACTACCACCGGGGTAGTTTGGGCGGCGAGAGGGAAGTGGCTGCCAAGCGCAGTCACTAACGCCACTAGTAAGCGTTGAGGTTTCTTCATAGCGAAGAGGATTTGGGTGGGAAAAAGGAAGAGATGCTAGCCAGCGCGGGCGTAAAAAAGACGGGGCTATTGTCTAAAAGTAAAGTGCATATCCGAGAATTAACTAATTGTTTATGAATAAGATGTAAATAAATTTTACCGCAAACGGTTGTGATAGCCCAGCAAACGATTGTGATAGGTGAGGCCTGGCCGGCCTTGGTGAGCCAGCTCGCCGAGATGCTTTGCCCCATAAAAAAAGCCGGTGGCTGGGAGCCACCGGCATACAAAAAGCTGCGTTTAGTTTCATGAAAATTGCCCCGCTACGTAGGCTGCACCGAGCGCTATGCCGTGTGCAAGATGGCGTAGAGCGAGGTGGCCGAAATAACAACCCACAGCACCAAGCCCAGCGCATAAGGCCGGAAGCCCACCGACTTCACCACCTTGGCCGACAGGCCGGCGCCGATGAAAAAGAGCGTCACGGTGAGGCCGATTTTGGACAGGCTCACCAGTAGCGGGCCCAGCGCCTTGGCGGCTGGCACGTAGGCCGGAGCGTAGGTGTTGAACAGCATGGCCAGCACGAAGCCGAAGATGAAGTAGGGGACGGGGATTTTGGTACCTTTCTGCTTGAATAATAGCGCTGTGCCGAAAGCCACCGGGACAATCCAGAGGGCGCGCGCCAGCTTCACGGTGGTGGCTACTTCGAGGGCCTGACTGCCGTAGGCGGCGGCCGCGCCCACTACGGAGCTGGTGTCGTGGATGGCGATAGCGCACCACAGCCCAAACTGGTGCTGGCTCAGGTGCAGCGCGTGGCCGATGGGCGGGAAAGCAAATAGCGCCAGCGCGTTAAGCACGAAAACTGTGCCCAGGCCCACCGACATTTCTTCGTCCTTAGCCCCCAGCACCGGCCCCACCGCGGCAATGGCCGAACCTCCGCAAATGGCAGTGCCGCACGAAATCAGGTGCACCACGCGGCGACCTAGCCCCAGCCACTTACCCACAAAAAGCCCCAGCACGAGCGTACCAAAAATGGAGGCCACCGTGAAGAGAATGCCCTCCTTGCCAGCCTGCACGGCGGCGTGGGCGTTCATGCCGAAGCCCAGGCCAACGACCGAAAATTGCAGCAGCCTGCTGGTGAAGGCCTTCGTGCGCGCCACGAAAGGGTTGCCCAGCGTCTGGGCCAGTACCAGGCCCAGCGCCAGCGCAACGGGCGGTGAGGCCCAGGGCGTGAGGCAGAAAAACAGCAGCAGCCCAAACACCACCTGGCGCAGCGTAACCAGCCGCCCAGCCACCAGGTGCGGCGTGTGAAAGTGATGCAGGAAACCTGTGGTTGCAGTTGTTGCCGGGGCGGCAGGGGCCAGCGGTAGGGCCGGTATGGTGCGGGTGGGAGGAAGCGAAGAGAGGGTAGGAGGTGCCATAAGCCACAGGATTTAGCTGTGGCAAAGGTACCTAACTGTTTGAGGGTTAGGTTATTGAAAAATGTTATTCAGAATAACCAAAAGTTATGCAGGCGTATGATGTTTGCCAAAGCCTACTCTGGTCAGCAGTAGTCAGATGCTCCAGGTAACGAGCGTGTCGGCGAGCGAAATGGTGTGGGCGCGCTCGTGGGCCCAGTGCAGGAAGCGCTGGGCCGGGCGCGTGAGGGGCTGCCCCTGCACCCATACCGCCTCAAACTGCCGGGGTAGCCGCAGCCCTTCGATGGGCATGATTTCGAGGATGCCCGCCGCTAGCTCGCGCGCGAGCGCCCGGCGCGACACAAACCCCAGCACGCCCGGGGCGGCGGCCAGGTAGCTCTTAATGGCCTCCGTGCTATCGAGGTAAAAGGCCACCTGAAGGTCACCAAGCTTGATTTTGGCCTCACGCAAGGCCATTTCCAGCACCTCAAGGGTGCCGGAGCCGCGCTCGCGCAGCACCAGCGGGCCAGCCAGCGCCTCGGCCAGCGAAAGCGGTGCGGGCGGCGGGCCAGTGGGCGTGGCGCGGCGCACGGGCACCAGCTCGTCGGGCAAGAGCAGCTCGTAGTGCAGGTCGCGGCTTTTGGTGCGGCCTTCCACAAAGCCCAGGTCGAGGTCGCCGCGCAGGAGTGCCTCGGCGATGCGCTCGGAGTTGACGTTGAGCAGCGTGAGCTGCACCTGCGGGTAGCGCGCCTGGAAGCCAGGCAGCCAGGCCGGCAGCACGTACTGGCTCAGCGTGGTGCTGGCGCCCAGCCGCAGGCGGCCAGCGGCTTCCTCGGGGTCGCGCAGGCCAAGTAGTTGCTCCTCTAGCTGCTGGGCCGAGGCGGCGACGGCTTCGGCGTGCAGCAGGAGCAGGCAGCCGGCTTCGGTGAGGGCCACGCGGTTGCCGCGCCGGGCCAGCAGGCGCTGGCCGTACTGGGTTTCCAGCTCACGGATGTGCTTGGTAACGGCGGGCTGCGAGATAAAAAGCTCCTGCCCAGCCTTGGTGAAGCTCAGGTGCCGGGCCACGGCGGCAAATACACGCAGGCGAAAATCAGACATGCGGCAAAGTACGCGGGGCTGGTAGGAGTGGGCCAAGCGCTCACAAGGGCGCCAATGACAAGAAGAACGTCAGGCGGAGCCTGCCGAAGCATCTCTACCGCATCGTTGGATGAAGCGGTAGAGATGCTTCGCCAGGCTCCGCCTGACGTTCTCACTATCGAAGTAATGACAGCAGGATGCTACCAGATAACGGCGCGGTCGGCGGGCAGGCGCGTCATCTTGTCGCCTTCCTTGCAGCCGAAAGCGGCCTGGAACTGCGGCATGTTCATAATCGGGCCGATGGTGCGGTACTGGCCGGGCGAGTGCGGGTCGGTCTGGATTTGCTGGCGCAGGGCCTCGGGCCGGATGTTGGTGCGCCGCAACTGCGCCCAGCTCAGGAAGAAGCGCTGCTCGGGCGAAAAGCCGTCGTACTGTGGGCGCGGGCCGCTGCCGTAGCGCTGCTGCAATTGCTTTTCGAGGGCACCGTACACAATGGTGAGGCCCGCGAAGTCGGCCAGGTTCTCGCCCATCGTGAGCTTGCCATTGACGTGCACCGAATCGAGGGGCGAAAAGGCGTCGTACTGGCGGCCCACCACGGCGGCGCGCTTCGTGAATTCGGCCGCATCGGCGGGCGTCCACCAGTCGCGCAGGTTGCCCTGGCTGTCGTACTGCCGGCCCTGGTCGTCGAAGCCGTGAGTCATCTCGTGGCCCATCACCCCGCCGATAGCGCCGTAGTTCACCGCATCATCGGCCTTGGGGTCGAAGAACGGCGGCTGCAAGTAGCCCGCCGGAAATACAATCTCGTTGAGCGGCGGGTTGTAGTAGGCGTTGATGGTGGGCGGCGTCATGCCCCACTCGGTGTGGTCCACGGGCCCGCCGAAGCGGGCCGCCTCGCGCTGGCTTTGCCAGAGGCGGGCGTTGAGAATGTTGGTGGTGTAGCTGGCCCGCGTGATGGGCAGGGCCGAATAGTCTTTCCACTTGTCAGGGTAACCGATTTTTACGCGCAGGGCGTTCAGCTTTTTCAAGGCTTCGGCCTTGGTGGGGGCGCTCATCCAGGTGTTGGTTTGGATGTGCTCGGCCATGCTGGCCTTGATGTTGGCCACCATGTCGAGGGCCTTTTGCTTAGCTTCGGGCGAAAACGCCTTATCGACATACAGCTGCCCAAATGCCTCGCCAATGGTGGCGTCGGTAGAGGCCTGCACGCGCTTCCAGCGGGTGGTTTGCTGCTTGGCGCCGGTCAGCACCTGGTTGTAGCGGAAGCTGGCATCGACGAAGGCGGCGGGCAGAGTGGCCGCCACCGAGCGCACGAGGTGCCAGCGCATATAGGTTTGCAAGTCAGCCAGCGGCTCGGTTTTGAGTACGTTATCTACCTCGTCGAAGAAGGTCGGCTGGCCCACGATTAGCTCCTTGGCCTTGCCCAATTGCATGGCGGCCAGCACCTGCGGCAGCTGCACGGCGGGGTAGCGCTGAGCGGCGGCAGTGAGGGTCATCTGGTTGTAGTTGGCCTGCGGGTCGCGCAGCTCCACGCGGCTGCGCGAGGCGGTGGCCAGCCGCTTTTCGATGCGCTCCACGGTGGCGGCGTTGCGCTGGGCGGTGGCCGCGTTATCACCGAGCAGGCCGAAAATCTGCTGCATATACGCCTGGTACGCGGCCCGGATTTTCTGCGTGCGGGCGTCGTCTTTGAGGTAGTAGTCGCGGTCGCCCATGGTGAGGCCGCCCTGGTCGAGGCCGATGACATAGCGCGTGGTGTTCTTCTCATCGACCTGCACGCCACCCCGGAAGAATACGCCGGTACCCAGGTCCTGTTCGCGGGCAATGAGGGCGGGCAGCTGGGCGCGGGTTTTGAGGGCCGCAATGCGGGCCAACTCGGGCTTGAGGGGCGTGAGGCCGGCCTTTTCGATGGCTACCGTGTCCATTGCGGCGGCGTAGAAGTCGCCCACTTTCTGAGCGTTGGAGCCGGGCGCGGCGCGGCGGTTGGCGGCGGCATCTTCGAGTATCTGCTTGAGGGTGGCCTGGGTGCGCAGGCCCAGCAGGTTGCGCGGCCCCCAGCTGGTGGCGTAGCTGGGCACGGGGTTAGCCTTGAGCCAGTTGCCGCCCGAAAACTCGAAGAAATCCTCGCACGGCGATACCGCGCGGTCGAGGTCGGCCACGTCGAGGCCCACGCCTTTGGGGGCGGGTGCAGCGGGGCTGGCCGGGGCAGCTGTGGGTGGGGTAGCCGTGGCTACGGGCGCGGCCGGGCCGCTGCTGGCGCAGCTGGCCAGCCCGAGCAGGCCAGCGCTCAGCAGCGCCTTGGTTGTGAGAGTGGAGAAAGAAGGCATAGCGAGAGAAGGCAAAGCAGTTGGTTTGGCCAGTTGGGCTGGTAAACATAGGTGCTTCGGGCCGAAAGACAGCTGGTAGTAGCGCAGGCTGCATCCTGGTTTTGTACTGGTTTTTTCTGAGCAGACTCCACAAAAAAGGGGCGCGAAGCAAGTGCTTCGCGCCCCTTGGCTGACCTTTCGGCGGCGGAATATTGGTCTAGAATGGGTAGCCGATGGCCAGGTTCAGGCGGCCGGTTTTGTCGTCGGGCGTGCCGTAGTTGGCGCGTAGCGGGATGGCGTAGTCGAAGCGGATGACGAAGAACTGCACGTCGATGCGCAGGCCCACGCCCGTGCCCACGGCCAGCTGCTGCAAAAACGTGCTGGCCTGAAACTGCCCACCCGGGCGCTGCGGGTCGTTGTTAACGAGCCAGATGTTACCCGCATCCAGAAACACGGCCCCTTTTACATAGGGAAACAAGTCTTGGCGGTACTCAATGTTGCCTTCGAGGCGGATGTCGCCCACCTGGTCGTAATAGCTGAAGGTCTTGGCCAGGTCGGTGCTGGTGGGGCGGTAGGAGCCCGGCCCGATTTGGCGTGCGGCGTAGGCCCGGATAGAATTGGGGCCGCCGATACCGTACTGGCGCAGGTAGGGCAGCGAGCCGCCGCCGGAGTTGCCGTAGGGTAGGCCCACGCCAATTTGCAGGCGGCCCACGATGCGGTTGCCCGAGGTGGGGTTGGCGCTGATGCGGTAGTACTCGCGCAGCTCCAGGTCAAATTTGGCGTACTGCGCAAAGCGCTGGCCGGCAATGGTATAGTATTCGGTAGGCGTCTTCTCACCCACCACAGCGCTGCTGATGGCATTGGCCACGTTGCCGCTGACCTCAGCCATACCCTGGAAGAAAATCTGCTGGCGGCGATTTTCCAGCACCTGCTGATTGTAGGTGTAGCGGTAGGAGCTGGCCAGGATAAACTGCGACCGGTAGGCCTGCCGCAAAAAGGGCCGTTCTATTAACAGGGTATCGAAAACCGGCTGGGTCGTAACGGCGTTGTATGATACGTCGATTAGCTTGAGTTCCTGCTCGTTGGTAATCCTGGTTTTCCAGCTATAGCCATAGTTGAGGTTATAGCTGGTGGTGGCGAAAAAGCCCGTGCGCGACACGTACCGCACACCCGCCCCGAAGTTGGTGCGCGGCTGGAAGTCCGAATTAACCAGACGCGGATTCAGAAACGGTAGCTGCGGCGCGATGAGGCGCGGCACGATGAGCTGAGCGTTGAGGCCAAACTCGTTGGAGATAAGGCCGGTGTTGCTGCGGCTTTCGGCCCCGGCGGGGGCGCGGGTCGAGGTTTCGGTGGAAGCGACAGCGTTGATGAGCAGCTGCTCGGCTCCGCGTAGCGCCGAGCGGTTGCGGTACTGGATGGTGAGGCCCGGCCCGGTGAAGCCATTGCTCTTGCTTACCAGTTGCAGCTCGGCGCGCAGGCTTTTCTTCTTAAGCTGCGTCATCAGAATATCCGAGTCGAGGCGGGCGCGGCCGGCCGAGTCGCCAGCGGCCGAGGGCCGAAACTTGATTTCGACGAAGCGGAAGGTGCCCAGGCTCATGAGGCGGCTCAGGGTCTGGTCGCGGCGGCGCTGCCGAAACAGGCTGTCGGGGTACAGAAATACGGTGCGCGTAATGGCGCGTGCCCGAAACACGCTTTCATCGGGGTAGTACAGGAATTTCTGAAAGCGGATGGGCTCGCGCCGGGTGGTGTCGGTGAGCACGTAGTTTGTGTTCAGGCTCACCGTTTTGAGCCAGTAGGGCTGGCGGGCGCGGTCCGGCGTTTCGGGTTTCAGCTTGTAGTACACGTTCACCTTGCCCTGCAACGTGCTGTCTACCTGAAACAACAGGTAGTTGGGGTTGAAGTAGTAGAAGCCCTCGTTTTTGAGCGCCGCATCGATGCGCACCCGCTCGTTGGTGAATACGTCGAGGTCGTAGGGCTCGCCAGCCTTGAGCAGCGTAGCCGGCTGGGTGTTGCGAATGGCCTTGGACAACGCGCTGTCGCCCTGCGGAAAACGAACGTCCTGGATGAGGTACTGCTGGCCGGGGCGCGCCGTATAGTTTACCTGGGCCGTTTTCTCGTCCTCCTTCACCTCGCTGCTCACGGCACCGTGGAAGTAGCCCCGGTTTTGGAGGCGGTTGGTCATCAGGCCGCGCGTTTGCTTGGCCTGCACCTGGCTCAGTAGCACGGGCGCTTCGCCAAATTTATTGGCCAGCAAGTGGCCCAGACCCTTCTCCTTGCCCACGCCCAGGTGCCAAAAATACAGCTTCGGCCGCAGGCCGAAAATGGAGCCGTTGGGGGCGGGGCGTACCACCGTTTCCAACTCGGTTTGCAGGGCAGCCTGGTTGCGCAGCTTGGTGGGCGCGTCGATGGTGACCTTGCTGCCGGTGTAGAGCTTCTGGCCCTCCGGAATGTACTTGAGGCCCGAGCACGAGGCGAGCAGCAGCCCGCCCAGCGCAGCCGTGCCACGGCGGGCCAACCGGCCGGCCGTGGCTGGCTGAAGGTTGGTCAAAGAATTCTTTATCAAATAAATACGCTTCATGCTGACTTACTGGCTGGTCGCCGGGCGGCGGGTGGTGTCGCGGCGGGCCGTGCTGGGGTTGTTGACGGCGGCGGCCGAGTCGGCCTGGTGCTGCTCGCGGCGCTTGCGCTCTTCGGTGTCCAGCTTATCCTGCTTGCGGGCGTCGCGCAGCTCGCGCTTGGTTTCGGGCGCTATTTTGGCAAACAGGTCCTGGAGGTTGTTGTAATCGCGCTGGAAAACGAGCGACGCGCCGGTGCGCACAATGTTGCCGTCGATGTCCTCGTAGGCATTCTGGCGGAAGGCGCGCAGGCGCAGGCGGCCATCGCGCAGCACGGTGTACTCGATGCTCACGTCGCCGGCAAAGTTGCTGGCCGCGCTGCTGCCTTGGGTAGCCTGGGTGCCCGAGTTGCCGCTCAGCGGCACATCGGTGCCGAGGCGCACGGTGAGGCGGTTGTTGAGCAGCTGGCGGCGCACGGCTACGTTGAGGTCAGTACGGCTCTGGGCCGAGCCGGTGCTGTAGTCGGCCTGGTTGGTGATACCTAGGTCGAGGCCCAGACCGGCGAGGTACTTGCCGGTCAGGTTCTGGAGCTGGTCGGTCAGCACCTGGCTCACCGAGCCGCGCAGCTGGCTGGCCACGATGCCTTCGCCAGCTGTGGTTTCAAACGGATTTTGCTGCACGAAGCGGCCCAGCACGAGCAGCGAAAACACTTGCTTGCTCTGCTCCGAGGTATTGGTGGGCTGCCGCAACTGGGCCAGCCGCGCCTCCACCTCGCCGCCCAGCGCGCCCTGCTGGTTTTCGGGCAGCGTTATATCAAAACCAATGGTGGGCTTGCTGAGCTGGTCCGTTACTTTGATGAGCACACTAAATGGCAATGCATTGCGCGCTACGTTATTGGCGTACTGGCTGTCACTGCCCTGGCTGGCCAGCAACTCGGCCGGAGCGGCCTTTATCCTGTAAACGGCCGTCAGGTTGAGGTCAGCATTGAAGGGGTCGCCGGTCCAGGCGAGCGACGAGCCGGGGGCGATGATGAATTCGCGCGTCACTAGGCCGTAGAGCGAGAGCTTGTACTTGCCGCGGCGCACGTCGAGGCGGCCGTTGAGGGTAAGGTTACCGCTGGGGTCGAGGGTGGTGGTGAGGGTGCCGGCGGCGCGCACGCGCAGGTTGTCGCCACTCACCGGGTCCACCACGATGGTGAAGGGCGTGTTGTCGGTAATCGTAATCTGGGCCGTGATGTCGTAGCCCATCGCACTGCTATTCACCGAGTCGGGGTCGGTGAGGACCACGAGGTGCGGCTTAGGCCGCATCTTCAAATCGACAAACTGCACGATGCCTTCGCGGGCGACCACGCTGGGGTCGGCGGCGGGGTTTTCCACCGTCAAGTCTGAGCCATCGGCCACAGTGGCGCGGGTGTCGATTTTAATGAGCGAGAGCGGTCCCGTCAGGCGCGTATCCGAATCAACCACCAGGCGGCCGTAGTACAGCGTATTATCCTGGGTGCGCCGGCTCTTCACGGCCAGAAACTTATCAGTCGTCACGCGCAGGTCGAAGTTATAATCGACCAGGTTAGTGGTCAGCAGATAGCCATTGGCCACCGCCTTATTACCGGCCGAGTCCAGCACCGTGAAATTGTTGAAGGCAATGCCTTTCTCATCAAACGTCACCGGCTGGCTCACGAGCCGGAACGGCGAGCCCAACTGCGGCACCACGAAGCTGGCATCGGGCGAGGTAGTGAGCTGGCCGCGCACCTGCGGCGCGCTCGTGGTGCCGGCTATATCAAGCTTGCCGCTGAGGTAGCCGGTGGCCTGGCTTATCTGCCCGGCCGAGAATGGCTCGGCGGTTTTTACATTGAGTCGGGCCACATCCAGTACAAAAGCCAGCGGCGTAGCGTTGGGTGCCGTGTTGTAGGCGCCGCGCAGCGTCACGTCGTTGCCTCCGCCGCCGGTGAGGCGGGCGTTCACGTCGTAGCGGTCAGCCACGGGGTTGTTGGCTTGCAGGCTGAGGTCACCGAGCACCGTTTTGCTGTACAGCAAGTCCTTGATGGTCAGGTTGGCGGTGAAGGCTTGCTTTTTGGTGCCCAGGTTGCGGGCCACGGCCTCGCCATTCAGCGTGCCGCCCAGCGTAGAGTCGTGCTGGCCGATAGCGCGGCTCACAATACCGAGGTTGAACTGCTCGAAGCGCACGGCCAGCGGCGAGGTGTTCACGGCGGGGTTCTGGCTCTGCACTACGAGGGCGGAGGTGCCGTTGGTGAGGCGTAGGTTGTTGGCCACCACGGTGCCGTCGGCGTTGTAGCGCACGTAGTTGCCGGTGCCGGCCGTCCAGGTATCGTAGTTGATAATCTGGTCGTTGGCGAAGGCAAACTGGTAGGCGTCGCCCCGGCTTTGGGTGAGCACTTGCAGCGCACCGGCCAGGGCCAGCCGCTCGCGGCTAGAACTGTCGCCCAGGATGGCCACGCGGGTGTTGATTTTGTTATCGGCCACGTTGCCCACGAAGCTGGGGCGGCTCAGCGAAAAGCTGCTGTCCTGGCGGGCGCGGGCCAGCCGCAGCGCGTAGTCGAGCTTGCTAAGGTCTGAGTCCACGCGCAGCGTCAGCGAGTCGAGCCGGTAGTTCTGGTAGCGCACGTAGCGGATGTCGCTCTTGGCCGTGAGGCGGGCGGCGGCGCGGTTGTAGTCGCCGGCCAGCACGAAGGGCGAGAGGCGCTTGAGGTCGGGCACGAACTGGCGCAGCACGCGGGTATTCTTCACGCGCAAGGAATAGGTAAACTGCTGGTTGCCGCGCTCGTTGCGGAAGGGCTGCACGCCCGCCAGATGGAAATACCGGTTGATGTGCCGCTGCAACTCCGTGGCCAGGTCGCCCAGATGCACGTTGCCATCGAGGTTAACAGCCGCCACGTTGGAGTTGAAATCCACGGCCGTGCGGGTAGCCGTTTGAATAATACGGCCCTGCACCGAGTCGAGCGGAATGCGCTGCTTGTCCTTAGTAATCACGATGCGGTCGCCGCTGAAGGTGCCGTTAATCGTGTTGAGGCTGGAGCCGCGCAGGTTGGCCTTAAGGTCGCCCTGCACGCGCAGGTCGCCGCCGGTGTAGAAGCCCAGCGCCGTGAGGTTGGCCCCGCGCAGGTTCAGCGAGGTCACTTCGTAGCTGGGGTTGTTGGCGTCGCGCAGGTTCACCACGGCCTTCAGGTCGAGGTCGAGGTTGGGGTCCGAGTGGCTGCTGGCGGCGATGTTGTACTTGCCCCGGTCGATGTCCACGGTCGTGTTCACGCCGTGGTAGGTGTAGCCGTTGTAGCGGGCGCGCTGGATGTTGGCGCTCAGCTTGCCCACCAGCGTGTTGGGGTCCTGTAAGTTACCAGTGGCATTGATGCGGCCCGTGCCCGTAATGGCCCCGATGGTGGGGTCTTTCAGCAGCTTGCCCGCGTCAAAATTCTGCACCGCGAAGGTGCCCACCAGCGGCTGTCGGCCATTGGCCTGCGCAGCGCCCAGCTTGCCGCTAAAGGCCACGTTGCCGTAAGTCGAGCGCAGCTTGAGGTTGGTATCGAAGGCCAGCGTGGTGGGCCGGCCCCGGAAGGTGCCGCTCAGCGAGATGCTGGGCGGAATGCTGATGTTGTCGGGCACCGTGCCCTTGGGCAGCACGCTCAGCAAGTCGGCGCGGGTGCTGCTGAATTTCTGAATGTCGAGGTCCACGTATAGCCGGCCATCCACGTTGGGCAAGCCCACGATGTGCGCCCGGCGCGCCTGCATCGCCGTATTGCGCAGCCCCACAAAGTCGAAGTTGCGCACCAGCAAGTCGCCTAGCCGGCCGCTCACCAGCCCGCTCAGCAGCACGCTTTGATTAGGCCCGGTGGTGAAGGGGGGAGTGCTAGCCAGGCTCGGCACGAGGTACAGAATATCCCGGAAGCCCAGCCGCGTCGTGCGCAGGTCGCCGCTCAAGCCCAGGTTGGGCAGGTCGTCGGCGATGCTGGCTAAGCTCTTGTAGCGCATCCCCAGGCTGCGCTTGATGTGCGAGTTGGGCGTAATCAAATCCAGGCTGTCCAGCTGAATCTGCACCGAGTCGTACACCACGTTGGCCCGCGCCGACGAGATGGCAAAGCCGCTCCGGTCTTTGCCAGCCAGGTTGTCGAGCTTGAGCGTGGTGCGGTTTTCGGTGAAAGTCAGGTCCCGCGTATTCAGCACCAAGTCGGTGAAGTGTAGGTGGCTGTAATCGAGCGCCGGGTAGCGCGTTTTTAGCTTGGGGTCGTTGAAATTATCGAAGTTCACCGCCACCTGGCTGATGTCGGACTGCGCCAGGGTTACGCGCCATTTCAGCGGCGTGGCGCTGGCTTTATCGGCGGCTTCGTCCACCTTGCGCACGGCCTCGGCGGGGTTAATGGCGCGCTGCGCTACCGGCACGTTCTCGTTTTGCGAGTAAGCGAAGGTGGTGTTTTTCAGGGTCAGCTTATCGAGGTCGATGCGCTCCTTGGCTAGGTCGATATTCTTGGTCGTGACATCGGCCAGCCCCACTCTAGCATTGATGTACTGCGCCGACGGGTCGTTCTTATACACGAAGCCCACGTCTTCCAGCGTCGCCTTGTTCAGCCCGAACGTTAGCGCGAGCGGCTCCTCAGGCTTCTTGTCATCCAGCTCGGGGGCGGTTTTGGTTTGCTCCATGCGGATGGCCGCGTGCCGAAGCGTCGCGTTATCCACTTTATACACAGAGTTATCCACATCTACCTCGTCCATGTTGACAAGTAGGTCGCCGAGGCGGGCGCGCAGGTCGGAGCCGGCCACCTGGTCGTTCTGCGTAAACAGGATGTTGGCCAGATGCACCCGGCCGATGTCGTACTTCAGGCCCGAGCTGGTAGTATCCACCGGCGCCGTGGGGTCGGTGAAGGCCTTGATGATAAAATCGTAGTTATTAACGCTGTCGGGCTCGGTGCGGGTGAGGCGCACGCGGCCATTTTCCAGCTCCACGTCTTTGATATTGACCTGCTTGCGCAGCAAGGCAAAAATATCGACGCTCACGCCCAGGTGGCCCACGCTCAGCAGCGTATCGCGCTGCTGGTCGGCCAGGTACACGTTGTCGAAGTTTATGGCGTGCCGGAAGTCGGTGCGAAAGGTGCCGAGCCGCACTTCGGTCTTCAGCTTATCGCGGAGGTAGCCCTCGGCGCGGCGCGCTACAAAATCCTGGCCCGCTGGAAATTGCAGGTATACGACGACCCCGACCACCAGCAGTAAAACCAGTGCAATCAGCCCAAAGACCACGTACAAAAAGCGCCGTAGATAAACTGACACAGGCAGAAAAAGGAATGTGAAGCCGCGCCCAGCTTCAGTAAGAGAACAGAATTATCCCCTTCCAAACGGCAAACCTTTGGCTGAGGTTGGCAAAGTACCGCCAGAAACCGCGACTTTAAACCCGCCGCCGGCCCGGCTACAACGCAATGGTTGAGGCTTTATTAGTGGCCGGCTGGCACCCCATAAACGTGGTTGCGGCCGTTACTTTGCCCTATGCAGCCTACTTCCGCCCCCGATTACCGTCCCCTCATTCGCCAGGCGTTCGCCGAAATGGAAAAAGTGGTGGTGGGCCAGCGCGCGCTGGTCAGCCGCCTGCTCATCGGTGTGTTTACCGGAGGCCACATCCTGCTGGAAGGCGTGCCCGGCCTGGCCAAAACCCTCACCGTATCCACGCTGGCGCAGGTGCTGCACCTGCACTTTCAGCGCGTGCAGTTCACGCCCGATTTGCTGCCTTCCGACCTCGTGGGCACCATGATTTATAACCAGAACCAGTCGGTGTTTGAGGTCAAGAAAGGCCCCATCTTCGCCAACCTCGTGCTGGCCGACGAAATCAACCGCTCGCCCGCCAAGGTGCAGAGCGCCCTGCTCGAAGCCATGCAGGAAAACCAGGTCACCATCGGCGAAACCACTTACTTGCTCGACCGCCCCTTCCTCGTGCTGGCCACCCAAAACCCCGTGGAGCAGGAGGGTACCTACCCGCTGCCCGAGGCGCAGGTCGACCGCTTCATGCTGAAAGTGCACGTCGATTACCTTAAAAAGGCCGACGAGCTGGAGGTGATGCGCCGCATGGCCAACCTGGGTTTTCAGGGCGACGTGCAGCCGGTGCTGACCAAGGAGGATATCTTCGGCATCCGCGACCAGATAAACCAGGTGCAGATTTCGGACACGCTGGAGAAGTACCTCATCGAGCTCGTCTTCGCCACGCGCCGGCCAGCCGACTACGACCTGCCTGAGTTTGCGCAGGCCGTGCAGTTCGGGGCCAGCCCGCGCGCCAGCATCGCGCTGCACCGCGCCGCCCGCGCCGTGGCCTACCTCGACGGCCGCGACTACGTGCTGCCCGAAGACATCAAGGACGTGGCCGAGGACGTGCTCAACCACCGCATCCTGATGACCTACGAGGCCGAGGCCGACGGCATCCGCACCCACGACCTGATTGAGGCGATTTTGCGGAAAGTGCCGATTTCGTAGCGTGGGCTACCTTTGCAGGCTATTGCCTGGACATCGGGTTTATTATCTGCGCATTATGACCTGTATGCTCAAGCTTTCCCAAAGGCGGGTTTTATCAATCTAAAGGCTGGGGTAGGCTGGTGGCGAGCTTGTTTTTTAGCTTGCTATTGCTGCTGGTAGCCGGCTATTTGCGCAGCCAACCTCGGCGCAAATAGCCGGCTACCAGCGCCGGCTGCGGGCTCAGTCCTTCGACCGCCGCTCCTGGGACGCGCCCAACGACTCACTGCGCCGCGCGCTGGCCGGCCAGCGCCGATACCCAGCGCCTGCAAACCCTCCCCCAACTCTTTCACCTCACCGACCTGTCGCAGGAAACGCTGCCCGCTCTGCTTGCCGAGCACCGCGAGGCCCTGCGGCTGGCCACCCGGCTGGGCTACCCCGAGCAAGGGCCGCTGCGGCGGGTGGAGGCCTTCGATGAGCTGGCGCTGGCCCCGACGCCCAACCTGCCGGCCATGCGCGACACCCTGCTGTTGCCCTGCGCGCCTACGATGCGCTGGGCAACAGCCCCCAGCCCTACCTGCTGGAGTGAATAGACGCGGTAAACGGCCAGCTGGAGCAGCCCGAAGTCAACCGGGCCTTCTACACCCGGCGGCTGGCCTACGAGCAGCAGCAGGGCAACGTGATGAACGCGGCCATCTGCTACCGGATGCTGGGCCGCCACTACGGCGCGCTGGGCGACTACAACCATGGCATCAGCCAGCACCTGCGGGCCGCCGAGCTGTTTCGCGCCTGCTCGGCTTTTCGGTATTATAATGAACTGCGAGCCATTGGGATGTCGTACACCGAGTGGGGCAATCACGCCCGCGTTCTGCCGTTCCTGCAAAAGGCGCTGACCATGCCCGGCACCCCGCCCATAACGTTTTACCGGGTGATGAACCGGACCATCTCGCGGGTCTGCCTCCGGCTGTGGCAGTATCAAAATGCCCTGCGCGACAATGCCCGGGCCCAGCAGCCCTGCCTGCTCAACGTCACGCTGCCGCCCTACGACCGCGCCCTGGGCCTGGTGCAGCAAAGCACCATCCTGCTGGCCCTGGGCCGCCCGGCCGCCGTGCGCCCCCTTCTGCAACAAGCCCAGCACCTGGCCGACTCGCCCCACATCCCGCTGCGCTCGTACGGCGGCAACTGCGAGCTGCTGGCCACCCGGGCCCGCTACTACACCGCCACTGGCGAGGCCACTCGCGCTCTGCAAGCCTGGCGGGCCGCCCTGCGCCAGGACAGGCAGGAGCAGCAGTCGGCCCTCAGCCTCGACTACCTGCGCGCCCTGGCCGCCGCCTGCCAGCAGCAGGGCCAGCCCGCGCAAGCCGCCACCTACAGCCTGGCCGCCCTGGTCCTGGCCGATACCCTGGAAGCCGCCCAGGTAGCTACCCGCGTGGCCCGCTACGAGTTTGAGCAGCACGACCGTGCCCAGCAGCTGCGCCTCGAGCGCCTGAGCCGGGCCCAGCAGCGCACCACTGCCCAGGTGCGGCAGCAGCGGGCGCAGCTGGGCAGTGGTGCTGGCGGGCCTGGCGGCCTAGCCGTGCTGCTGTGGCGCACTGACCGCCGCCAGCGCCGCGACAACGCCCTGCTGGCCGCCCAGCAGCAGCAGCTCGAAGCGCAGGCCATGCGCTTAGGCGAGCTGGACGCTACTAAGAATCAGTTCTTTGTCAATGCCAGCCACGAGCTGCGCACCCCGCTCACCCTGGTGCTGGGCCCCCTCGAAACGCTGCTCAACAACCCCGCCCAAAAGCTGCCCGCCGCCGTGCGCGGCCCCGTGGCGCTGGCCCACCGCCAGGCCCGCCGGCTCAACGAGCTGGTTAACCGCAGCCTGGACCTTACGCGCTTGCAGGCCGGCCGGCTGCCGGTGCAGCCCGAGGCCCCGGCCGTGGCGCCGTTTCTGCGCCGGGTGGTGGGGCAGTTTGCGCCGATGGCCGCCGCGCGCGGCCTGGCCTTGCGCGGCCCCGAGCCGCTGCCCGAGGGCCTGCACCTGCTCGTGGATGCCGATAAGGTAGAGCAGATTCTGACCAACCTGCTCAGCAATGCCCTCAACCACGTGTCCATCGGTGGCGCGGTTAGCATGGCGGCGGAGCTGCCGGCGGCGGATGGCTACTATACCCTGGCCGTGCGCGACACAGGCCCCGGCATCGCGGCGGCCGAGCAGGCGCGCATATTCGAGCGGTTTTACCAGAGCCCCCAAAACCAGGCGCAGGGCGGCACCGGGCTAGGGCTGGCCCTGAGCCGCGAGCTGGCCGAGCTGCTGGGTGGCACCCTCACGCTGGCTAGTGCGCCGGGGCAGGGCGCCACGTTTACGCCGCGCTTTCCGGCCGAGAAAGTGGGGGCAAAAGCGAAAAGCGAGGAGCCGCTAGGGGAGGAGCTAGCAGCTCAAGAAGTTGCCGATGATGCCGGCGCACCGCTGGCCCACGTTCCCCTCCCCGCTACTGCCACGTCATCAACTGTTGTCCCGCTATTCTTAACGTCTAACTCCAAACCCCGCGTGCTAGTAGTAGTAGTAGTAGTAGTAGTAGTAGTAGTAGACCAGCCCAACCTGCGCGAATACCTGCGCGAGTTGCTGGCTCCCACCTACGCCGTGCTCACGGCCGCCGACGGCCAGGACGCCCTGGGGCTGTTGAGCCGCGAGGCGCCCGTCGACCTCATTACCACCGACGCCATGATGCCGCGCCTGAGCGGTACCGGGCTGCTGGCCCGCCTCAAGGCCGACCCCGCCCGGGCGGGCATCCCGGTGCTCATGCTCACGGCCCGCGCCGACGAGGCCCACCGCCTGGCCGCCCTCACGGTGGGCGTCGATGACTACCTCACCAAGCCCTTCGTGCCAGCCGAGCTGCTGGCCCGGGTGCGCGCCCTGCTGGCCCACCAGCAGGTGCGCCGCCCGAGCCCGGCGCGCTGGCAGCCGCCGCGCCGGGCTCGTCGGGAGCCGCCGCCGTAGCGCCCCCGGCCGCTTTGCCAGCCTCGCCGGCGGCGGGCACCCAGCTGGCCCAGTGGCAGGCGCAGGTAGCGGCGCACCTGCCCGACGAGCAGTTTGGCCCGCCTGCTCGACTTGAGCGAGCGCACTCTGTACCGCCGGCTGGGCGAGCTGGCGGGCCTCACGCCGGCGGCCTGGCTGCGCGAGCTGCGCCTCGACCAGGCCCGGCAGCTGCTCGAAGCCGGGGGCTTCGGCCCGGTGGCGGCGGTGGCCGACGCGGTGGGCTTTGCCTCGGCCAAGTACTTCAGCAGCGTGTATGCCGAGCGCTTTGGGCGCCGGCCCAGCGACTACCGCTAGCCCCAGCCGAACTGCGCTACCTGGTGGGTACTATAAGCTAGCGGCCTGCGCCTGGCAGCGGGCGGCTGGCTAGCCAAAGGCGGACAAATCTCTGCCAAAATGCTGAAAAACGGGCCTCTGAACGAAGATTGGCAGAAATCCGGCCATGTCCCGGGCGGGCCGCGCCCAACTTTGTCGGCTGGTAGCCCGTGGCGCTAACAGGCCATTTAGCCCTTGCGCCAGAATGGCAAAGCGCGGCGTTACGCGCCCGCGCGCGGCCACCGGCACCCACTCGAGTACCAATTACCCCGCCCTCTTTTTTACCCTTCCCTCTATTTTATGAAGCAAACTTTTACCCTTCCGGCCTGGGCCGCGCGCGGCGGCGGCTGGCTGCTGGCCCTGGCTTTACTTCTGCTGCTGGCATTGCGGCCGGGGCAGGCCCACGCCCAGGACTATACCATCGGCTCGGGGCCGCTCACCGTTTGCTCGGGTAATTTTTACGACAACGGCGGCCCCAACCTCCCCTTCCTCTACGGCTTCGGGGGGCAGCTAGACGCCACGACGACCATCAGCCCCGCCACGCTCGGGGCCAAGGTGCAGCTCAACTTCTCGCAGTTCGAGATGGACCAGTTCGACGACTACTTTGAAATCTTTGACGGGCCGGACGCCAATGCCCGACTCATTGGGCGCTACGCCGGCGTCACGAGCCCGGGCCTGGTAACGGCCACCAGCTCCACCGGCCAGCTCACGCTGCACTTCTACAGCATCAGCTACACCACCTCCGGCCGGGCCAATGTGTACGACGGCTTTGCCGCTTCCATCAGCTGCGTGAGTGGGGTGCCCACTATCAACAGCTTCACGCCCACCAACGGCGTGGCGGGCACCAGCGTGGTGCTCACGGGCACCGACCTGGGGGGCGTTACGAAGGTGAGTTTCAACGGCACGGCGGCGCCGGGCTTCGTGGTGAACTCACCTACCCAAATTACCGTGGCGGTGCCAGCCGGGGCCACTTCCGGCTACATCGCGGTTACCGATGGCCGCTACACGGGCACGAGCCGCACCCCCTTCACCACCGACAATACCCTCATTGGCACATCGGCCATCGTGGCCTGCTCGGGCAACATCTACGATTCGGAAGATAACTATGCGTTCGATGGGATATCGAACCGCTACCAGCGGCGGACTACCACCATCAGCCCCGCCACGCTCGGGGGCAAGGTGCAGCTCACGTTTATGCAGCTCGCGTTTGACGATACCAACGTGTCGCGGTTTGGCTACGACAACCTCCAAATCTTCGACGGGCCGGACACCAATTACCCGCTCCTGGCCACGTACAATTTTCGCAGCAGTGCGCCCATAACCGTGCGGGCTACCAACCCCACCGGCCAGCTCACGATGCGCCTGAGCCGGACCCTGCCGTCGTCGCCGCCGATTATTCCCGCCTTTTCGGCCACTATCTCCTGCTTTCTGGGGGTGCCTTATATCGGTAGCTTCACGCCGGCCAGCGGCACGGCGACCACCAGCGTGGTGCTCACGGGGGTCAGCTTTACGGGCACCACGGCCGTGGCTTTCAATGGCGTGGCGGCCCCGGGCTTCGTGGTGAATTCCGACACGCAACTCACAGTGAGCGTGCCGGCCGGCAACACGGCCGGCCGCATCACGGTGACCAACGGCACCGGCACGGGCATGAGCCTGACCAGCTTCCGGCTGGAGCCGCCCGTCATCAGCAGCTTCACGCCCGGCAGCGGGGCGGCGGGCACCAGCGTGGTGCTCACCGGCAACTACTTTACCAATACCACGGCCGTCTCCTTCAACGGTGTGCCGGCGCCGGGTTTCAGCGTGAGCGCGGGCGGTACGCAGTTGACCGTGCCCGTGCCGGTGGGCGCGCGCACCGGCCCCATCAGCGTGACCACGGTGGTGGGCACGGGAACTAGCGCGGCTAGCTTCCAGACTTTTACGCCCCTTGTTAGCGGCTTCACGCCCACCAGCGGCGTGGTGGGCAGCCGCGTGGTGCTCACCGGCAGCTACTTTACCGGGGCCACGGCCGTGGCCTTCAACGGCGTGGCGGCCCCGGGCTTTGTGGTCGATTCGGATGCCCAGCTCACGGTGAGCGTGCCGGCCGGGGCCAGCACCGGCCCCCTCAGCGTGACCACGGCCAACGGCACGGGCCGCAGCGCCGCCAGCTTCACGCTGGTGCCGCCCACCATCAGCAGCTTTACGCCGACCAGCGGGGCAGCGGGCACCAGTGTGATGCTCACGGGCACGTACTTTAGCAGCGTCACGGCCGTGCGCTTTAACGGCGTGCTGGCCCCCGACTTCGTTATTGATTCGGACACGCAACTCACGGTGAGCGTGCCGGCCGAGGCTACTACGGGCCTCATCAGCGTCACCAACATCAACGGCTCGGGCAGCAGCAGCACCAGCTTTACGCTGCCGGCGCCCACCATCAGCAGCTTCACGCCGACCAGTGGCAGGGTGGGGGCCAGCGTGGTGGTCACGGGCACCGGCTTCTTCCAGGTGGCGAGCGTGCGCTTCAACGGCACGGCGGCGGCCGGCTTCGTGGCCAATGCGGCCGGTACCCAGCTCACGGTGAGCGTGCCAGCCGGGGCCAGCACCGGGCCCATCGCCCTTACCACGCCCAGCGGCACGGCTACCAGCGCCGCCAGCTTCACGCTGCTCCTTCCGGAAATCAACTTCCTTTCGCCCACTGAGGGCATCGTGGGCAGCAGCGTGGTAATCGACGGGCGTTACTTCACCGGGGCTACGGCCGTGCGCTTCAATGGCGTGCTGGCCCCCGGCTTCGTGGTGAATAACGACGGGCGCCTCACGGTGAGCGTGCCGGCCGGGGCCAGCACCGGCCGCGTCAGCGTGACCACGGCCAATGGCACGGGCACCAGCCCTAGCGACTACCGGCTGCTCATCCCGTTCCTTAACACCTTCACGCCGGCCAGCGGCGTGGCGGGCACCAGCGTGGTTATCAGCGGCAAATACTTTGGCGGCGCCACGGCCGTGGCCTTCAATGGTGTGCCGGCGGCCGGCTTCGTGGTCAATGCCGACGGCAGCCAGCTCACGGTGAGCGTGCCGGCCGGGGCCAGCACCGGGCTCATTACGGTGACCACGCCCAGCGGCACGGGCAGCAGCGCCACCAGCTTTGGGGTGCCGCTGCCCACCATCGCCAGCTTCACGCCCGGTAGCGGGGGCTCGGGCACGACGGTGGTTATCACGGGTACCAACTTTGCCGGCACTACGGCGGTGAGCTTCGACGGCATGGCGGCCCCGGGCTTCGTGGTCAATTCCAATACCCAGCTTACGGTGAGCGTGCCGACCGGGGCCCGCACCGGCCCCATCCGCGTGACCACGGGCGCCACGGCCACCAGCGCCACCAGCTTCGTTACCAACAACTACTGGATGCCGGCGGGCACCATTACTACCTGCTCGGGCACGCTCTATGACCCCAACGGTACCGAGAGCTTCACCCCCAACAACGCCCAGGATGTGACCACTACCCTCAGCCCCGCCACGCCCGGGGCTAAGGTGCGGCTCGTTTTTACGGAGTTTAGAATGGAGGAGAAGCTGTACATCTATGACGGCCCCGATGCCAACGCACCCCTCATCGGCCAATACCCCAACTCCACCTTCAGCACCGTAACGGCTACCAGCCCGACCGGCCAGCTCACGGTGCGCTTCGTATCGGAGTTCAGACTAGACCCCATCTACACCGGCTACGCCGCTACCATTTCCTGCGTGGTGGGGGCACCCATCGTCACCAGCTTCACGCCGGCCAGCGGGGCCCAGGGTACGCCGGTGGTCATCACGGGCAGCAACTTTACGGGCACTACGGGCGTGACCTTCAACGGTGCGCCGGCCCCGGGCTTTGTGGTCAATTCCAATACCCAAATCACGGTGAGCGTGCCGGCCGGGGCCACTGCCGGCCGCCTCTTCGTGACGAACGCCAACGGCACGGGCACTAGCCTGGCCAACTTCACGCCGCTGGCCCCGGTTATCAGCAGCTTCACGCCTACCAATGGGGTGGCGGGCAACAGCGTCGTCGTCACGGGCAGCAACTTCGCGGGCATCACGGCCGTGGCCTTCAATGGCACGTCGGCCCCGGGCTTTGTCGTTAATTCCAGTACCCAGGTTACGGTGAGCGTGCCGGCCGGGGCCACTGCCGGCCCCATCACCGTCACCAACGGCATTGGCACGGCCAGCAGCAGCACGGCCTTTGCCACCGACAACATCCGCATCGGCGTGGCAAGCATCACCACCTGCTCGGGCACCCTCTACAATTCGCGCGGGCCCAACGGCGGCTACGGCAGCAACGAGGACCTGACGACGACCATCAACCCCGCCACGGCCGGGGCTAAGGTGCGCGTCTCGTTTTCCCAGCCCAAATTATCTGCGGCCACGATTTATATCTACGATGGCTCCACCGCCACGGCCCCGCTCATCGGTACCCTCGTCAACGGCAGCAGCGGCAGCAGCCTCGTGCTGACGGCGACCAACCCCACGGGCCAGCTTACCGTGCGCTTTGTTTCGAGCAGCAGCTACACTATCGGGGGCTTTGCCGGCGTCATTTCCTGCGTTTTGCCCACCTTCGTTAGCTTCTCGCCCGGCAGCGGGCAGGCGGGCACCAGCGTGGTGCTCACGGGCACCGAATTTGCCACCACCTCGGCCGTGCGCTTCAACGGCGTGCTGGCCCCGGGCTTCGTGGTGAACTCCGATACCCAGCTCACGGTGAGCGTGCCGGCCGGGGCTTCCTCGGGGCTGATTTCGGTAACGACTTCCTACGGCATGGCCACCAGCGCCACCAGTTTCGTGGTGCTGGCGCCCGCCCTCACGGCGGTGAGCCCGTTCATCGGCCTGCCGGGCTCGGTACTCACCCTCACGGGTACTAACCTAGGCGGCACCAGCGCCATTGCCTTCACGGGCAGCGCCGGGGTAAAAATTGTGACTACCGGCTTCGTGGTGAACGCCGCCGGCACCCAGATAACGGGCGTGGTAGTGCCCGCTGGCGCCCAAAGCGGCCCCCTTACGGCCACCACGGCCGGCGGTACCTCTCCGCTAGCCCGGGCCAGCTTTGCGCGGGCCCGCACCCTGGCCGCCGGTGGCACCCACACGGTGGCTGTGCGCGCCGATGGCTCGCTCTGGGCCTGGGGCAACAACGCCAATGGCCAGCTCGGCCTGGGCAGCACCGGCGGGCAGCAAGCCAGCCCCGTGCGTGTGGGCCTCGATACCAACTGGGCCAGCGTGGCCGCCGGCGGCACCCACACGGTAGCTATAAAGACCGATGGCTCGCTCTGGGCCTGGGGCAACAACGCCAGCGGCCAGCTGGGCCTCAGCAACACCACCAGCCAGAATACCCCGCAGCGCGTGGGCACCAGCACCAGCTGGGCCAGCGTAGCCGCTGGCAGCGCCTACACCGTAGCCATACAGGCCGACAATACCCTGTATGCCTGGGGCCTGAACGACAATGGCCAGCTGGGCCTGGGCAACCTTACAAATCAAAATGCTCCGCAGCCGGTGAGCGCCGGTGCCAGCTGGGCTAGCGCCGCCGTCGGCAGCAGCCACACGGTGGCCGTGCGCCTTGATGGCTCACTTTGGGCTTGGGGCCTGAACACCAGCGGCCAGCTGGGCCTCAGCAACACCACCAGCCAAAGCACGCCGCAGCGCGTGGGCACCGGCACTAGCTGGGCCAGTGCCGCCGCGGGTGGCAGCCACTCGGTAGCCGCCCGCGCCGACGGCACCCTCTGGGCTTGGGGCCTGAACACCAGCGGCCAGCTCGGCCTCGCGAACAACACCAACCAAAACACGCCGCAGCCGGTGGGCACCACTACCAACTGGTTGAGCGCCGCCACCGGCGACGCGCACACGGTGGCCTTGCAGGCCGACGGCTCGCTCTGGGCCTGGGGCAGCAATGCCACCGGCCAGCTGGGCCTGGGCAACCTCGCTAATCAAAGCACCCCGCAAGCCGTGGCGGCCGTCACCACCTGGCTGAGCGCCACGGCGGGTACCGGCTACTCGGCCGGCGAGCAAGGCTGCGGCGCCACCTGGGCCTGGGGCCTGAACGCCAGCGGCCAGGTAGGCGACGGTAGCCCCAGCCAGCGCCCCAGCCCGGTTATTATTTTCAACCCCATCAGCCTGCTAACGTTCTCACCCGCTACGGCCGGGGCGGGCAGCCCCGTCACCGTGACGGGCCTCACCCTGGCGGGCCTCACGGCCCTGACCGTGAACGGCGTCAATGCCTTTGCCAGCGTAACCAACCGCACGGCCACGGGCTTCAGCTTCGTGGTGCCGGCCAGCGCGCCGGTCGGCGCGGGCACCGTGAGCGTGTTTGCGGACTGCGGGGCGGCCAGTAGCACGGCCTTCACGGTGGGCGTGCCCACGCCCATTCTCAACGCGGTGAGCCCCGCCGCCGAGCTGCCGGGCCAGGCCGTGGTGCTCACGGGCCTCAACTTCACCAGCGCCAGCACTGTCAGCTTTGGCGGGGTGCCGGCGGCTAGCGTGACCTATACCTCGCCCACCTCGCTCCGGGCCGTGGTGCCGGTAGCGGCCACGCCCGGCGGCAGCACCGTGGTGGTGAATACCAGCAACGGCACTACCCCCAGCAGCCCGGCTTTTGAGGTGCTGCAAGTGTACCGGGGCACGGAGGCCAGCGGCTGCCTGGCCACGGCCAGCGTGAGCGTGCCGGGCACCGGCGGGGCCAATACCTGGCGCTACCTGCGCCTACCCGGCGCGGGCGGGGCCGTGGTGGCTGCCATCGAAGACACCCGCAACCTGGGTACGGTGTCGGGTGGCTTGCTGGCGCTGGGCACGGCTACAGCCGCACCCGTGCGCGACGACGGCAACGGCCGTGCCTACCTCGACCGCAACTTCACCCTCACGGCTACTACCAAAACCTTTACGGGCCAAGCCGTGCGCGTGCGCTTCTTCGGGCTAGCCAGCGAGCTGACCCGCCTGGCGGCCGTGGATGCCAACGCCACCCTAGCCACCCTGAACGCCTCGCAGTACAGCGGTCCCAACGAAAACTGCGCCCTGGTCGATAATGTCGGCGGCGAGTCGCGCCTGCTGCCGGCGCCCGCCACGGTGCTCAGCGGGGCCGACTGGTTTACGGCCCAGGTGAGCGTGGCCGACCATTTCTCGGAATTTTACCTGACTGCGGCCAGCGCCCCGCTGCAAGCCGTGAGTCTGGCTCCCCTGGTCACGGCTGTGTCACCGGTGCGCAACCTGCCCACCGCCTCACAAGGCGCGAACGTGGAAATCACCTTTTCGCAGCCGATGGCCGCCAGCACGGCGGGCAACGTGCGCGTGTTTGGCTCGCAGCTGGTGCATGGCGGCACCGCCACGGCCAGCGGCAACACCATCACCGTGAACCCGGCCCGGTCCTTTGCGCCCGGCGAGCGGGTGTTTGTGACGGTGCCGGCCACGGTGCAGAGCACGGCCGGCTACGGCACCGTGCCCGAGGTGCACGAGTTTACGGCCGAGACCGGCCCGGCACCTGCCACCTTCCAGGATGCCCCGACGGTGCTCCCCACCAATGCCCAGGCCACGGCGGTGGCGACGGGCGACCTGAACGGCGACGGCTTGCTGGACCTCGTAACGACTGATACCTACAGCTCTAGCACCTCTCGCCCCCCGGCGGTAGTGGTGCGGCTGAGCCTGGGCAACGGCCAGTTTAGCGCCGCCAGGAGGTATATAGCCCGTCAGCCCGATGCGATTTCGCTGGGCGACGTGGACGGCGATGGCGACCTGGACGTAGTGGTGGGGACCGACCGCAACCCGAGCGCGTTCGGGCAAAACAACTCCGAGGTAAGCACCCTGCTCAACGACGGCACCGGCCAGCTGGCCTTGCCAATGAGCGCCAGCATCGGCACCAACCCCCGCCACCCGGTGCTGGGTGACCTGGACGGCGACGGCGACCTGGATATACTCACGGCGGCCACTGCGGCGGTGGTGAGTCTCAACAACGGTAGCGGCGCCTTTGTGGGCAACGCCGTCATTCCCATGGCTAATGCGGTAACTGATGTGGCGGTGGGCGACGTGGACGGCGACGGCGACCTGGATGCGCTGGTGGCCAACGGCAGCCGGGTGAGCATCCGGCTCAACAATGGCCGCGGCACCTTTAGTGGCGGCTCCGACGTGCCCGTGGGCGGCCCCACCACCAAGCTGACGGTGGGCGACGTGGACGGCGACGGCGACCTCGACCTGGCCACGACCAACAGTATCCAGGGCACTACCACGGGCTCGGTGAGCGTGCGCCTCAACAACGGCAGCGGCACCTTCGGCGGTGGTGCCGACTACCCGCTGACCTACTGCGTGGGCGCCGTGGCGCTGGGCGACGTGGACGGCGACGGCGACCTCGACCTGGTGGCGTCCGGCGGCGAAGACGGCACCTTCCGCACGCCCGGGCTAGCTACGCTGCGGCTCAACGATGGCCGCGGCACCTTTAGCGGCGGCGCCGATTTTGCCACCGGGGGCTTCCTGGCCCACCTGGCGCTGGGCGATATGGACGGCGATGGCACCCTCGACCTGGTCACGGCGCACTACGGCCGCCTGGATTTAGCGTCGACCGACCTGTACATCCGCTACAACAAGGCCTTGCCGCCCACCCTCGCCGGCTTTTCGCCGCAGAGTGGGCCGGCGGGTACGCCCGTCACCATCACGGGCACCGGCCTGGGCCTGGTGCGCGGCGTGCGCTTTAGTGGCAGCAGCGAGCTGGCCCTCATCACGGAGCAGTCGGCCAGCCGGCTCACGGTGCTGGTGCCGGCAGCGGTGGCCAGCGGGGCGCTCACCCTCACCACGGCGCAGGGCCTCACCCTCACCACGGCCGCGCCCTTCACCTACACCCCCCGCCCGGCGGGCCTGCTAGCCACGCTGAGCCCGGCCGGGCCGCTCGAGGCCTGCGCCCCGCGCACCCTCACGGCCACGGCCACCAGCCCGGCGTTTGCCACCGGGGCGGGCCTGAATGCCGGCGTTTCTGAAATGGTGGCCCGCCCCAACGGTCAGTTGGTGATAGGCGGGATATTCGCCACCTACGATGGGGCCACCGTCAACCGCATTTTGCAGCTCAACCCCGACGGCTCGCGCGATGCCGGCTTCCTCACCGGCACGGGCTTCGATTCGCAGGTGAACGCCGTGAAGCTGCAGGCCGATGGCAAGGTGCTGGTGGGCGGCACCTTCAGCAATTTTAACGGCACGGCCGCCCGCCGCCTCGCCCGCCTCAACCCCGACGGCACCCGCGATGCCACCTTCAACATCGGTACCGGCTTCGAGAGCGGCCTCGTGAATGCCCTGGCGGTGCAGCACGATGGCAAGGTGCTGGCAGTCGGCACCTTCCTGACCTACAACGGCGTCACCCAGAACGGCATTGCCCGTCTCAACCCCGACGGCTCGCTTGATGCTACTTTTACTAGTGTCGTGAGCTCCAGTTTTAGCGTGACGAACGTAGCCTTGCAAGCCGATGGTAAAGTGCTGGTGGCCGGCACCGTCACTACCAATAACATAACCAAAGGCCAGGTTATCCGCCTCCAGGCCGACGGCCGCCTCGATGCCGGTTTCACGGCCGCCACGGAGATGATAGTGCAGAGCCTGACTTTGCAAGTCGATGGCAAAGTGCTGGTGGGTGGCGCGCTCACCGTCAATAGCGTGACCAAAGGCCAGGTGGTCCGCCTCAAAACCGACGGCAGCCTCGATGACAGCTTCAACACCGGTACGGGCTTCGATGCGCAGGTGAATGCGGTGGCGCTGCAAACCAACGGCCACGTGCTGGTGGGCGGGCAGTTCACCACTTACAAGGGGCTGCCCCAAAGCCGATTGGTCCTGCTCGATGCCACTGGCAACCTCGATGGCTCGCTCAATATCAACGCGGGCTTCAATGAGCGGGTGCGCCGTCTGCTGGTGCAGGCCGATGGCAGCGTAGTGGTGGGCGGCAACTATACGAGCTTCAACGGTACTTCGGCCACCCGCCTCATCCGCCTGCGGCCCGATGGCACCGCGAACACCACGCCCACGCCGGTGAGCGGAGCCAGCTTCACCTTCACGCCGGGCAATGCCAGCACCAGCGGCGCGCTCAGCACGAGCGCACCGGGCACCTACTCGGCCGTGGCCAGCCTCAACGGCGAGACCTCGGCTTCATCCAACGTCGTCACCCTCACGGCCTGCACCTCGCTGCCCACGCTCACCGCGCTCAGTGCCTCGGCCGAGCTGCCGGGCATGCCCGTTACCATCACGGGCACGGGCTTCGCGGCCGGTAGCACCGTTAGCTTCGGCGGGGTAGCCGCCAGCAGCGTCACCGTGCACTCGGCCACCTCCCTCACGGCGGTGGTGCCGGCCGGGGCCGCGCCGGGTACCAGCTCCATCATGGTTACCACCCTCGCCGGAGTCAGCAGCCTGCTGGCGCCTGCCTTCCAGGTGCTGGCCGTATACGATGGCAGCGTGCTGGACGCCTGCACGGCCGCCGTGCCGGCCACGGCCAGCGTGGGCGACGGGGCGTGGCACTACCTACTGGCCGGCAACGGCCAGGTGGTAGCGGCTTACAACTACACCGGCCCGTCGCTGGGCACCCTGGCAGTTGACGTACTGCGCGCCAACCCCGCCCAGCCTGTGCGCCAGGATGCCGGCGGGCGCGCCTATCTGGGCCGCAACTGGCACCTCACGGCCAGCGCCGGCCGCTTCGACGGCCGCACCGTGGGCCTGCGCCTCTACGGCCTCAACACCGAGCAGGCCCGCTTGCAGGTGGCCGACGCCACCGCCACGCTGGCCAACCTCAAAGCCACTCAGTACAGCGGCCCCAATGAGGACTGCCAGCTGGCCAACAACGAGGCCACCGGCGAGCGCCGCGTGCTGCCCGCGCCGGCTGCCTCGCCGGTCGGCACCAGCTACTTCGCCGCTGAGCTGGCCGTGGCCGACCACTTCTCCGAGTTCTACCTCACCGGCAGCCCCACCCCGCTGCCCGTGGAGCTGACGAAGTTTACGGCTACGCTGCGCGGCACCACGGTGGCGCTGGCCTGGGCCACGGCTTCGGAGAAAAACGCCGACCGGTTCGAGATTGAGCGCAGCCTCGACGGCCGCACGTTTGCCCGCCTGGGCGCGGTGGCCGCCCACGGCACCACCAGCAGCCCCAGCACCTACACCTTCTCGGATGGCCGCTACCCCGATGGTACCGCCCTGCTCTACTACCGCTTGCGGCAGGTCGATGCTGATGGCAAGTTGAGCTACTCGCCGGTGCGGGTAGTCGCCGTGAGCGGTAGCGCTACGGCTGGCCTCCAGCTATTCCCAAACCCCGCCACCAAGGCCACCACGCTTATCGGCGCGGCCCCCGGCGCGGAGGTAACGGTGCTTGACGCACTGGGCCGCCAGGTGCTGGTGGCCACCACCGACGCGGCCGGTACGGCGGCGCTGGCCCTGCCGCAGGGGCTGGCCACGGGCGTGTACGTGGTGCGCGTGGGCAGCCAGGCCCTGCGCCTGGTGATGCAGTAGCACTCGGCTCTTTGAGCTATTTAAAAGCCGTCGGACCGCTTGGTTCGACGGCTTTTTTGCGCGCTGGCAGCACTGCGCTCCCTGGCCCATTCTTCCCAAGCTACGTCAAGCTCAGTACTACCCAAAAATTAACCTTTTCCGCAGCCTTCCGTTAGAGGCAGACCAAAAGCGAGTTCCGCCCCGGAATCCGCCCTACTTCATTCTTCCACAGAAAACACTTCCCTCCGATGAAAAAGCTGCTCATTCTCGCCGCCATGCTGACCGTAGGTGCTTACTCGGCTAATGCCCAAACCGGCACGACGACCACCACGACCCGCAAAACCACGACTACGCCCTCTACCACGACCACCTCGCCCATGACGGGCACGACCACGGAAACCACCCCGTCGTCGACCACAATGGAGTCGACCACCACCACGGCTACTCCCACCACCCCGGCCCCCGGCACCATCACCGTGCCCGCCGATGCCAAAGTGAAGTCGAACGGCAAAAAGATGAAAATCAAGTAAGCGCCTGCGCTTATCAAACCCAAAAAGCCCGGCCGCAAGTAATTGCAGCCGGGCTTTTTCGTGCGCAACGGCTCCGCCCGCCACGCCTGCGCCGTATACCCGCTAGCCCCGGCCCGCGCGCTCCAGGATAGTCTGCATCTGCGCCGCCAGTTGCCGGCGGTCAAACTGCTGCCGGGCCAGTTCCTGACCGCGCTGCCCGGCCGCTGCCCGCCCCGCCAGGTCGGCTAGCGCGGCTTGCAGCTGGCTGGCTAGCCCGGCGGCATCGCCGGCCGGCGCGTACCAGCCGCAGCCGTGCTGCTCCACCAGCGCCTTCGTCCAGCCCCGATTAGTCACCACTACCGGCGTGCCCATAGCTAGCGCATCGTAGAGCTTGGCTGGCGAATTGCTATCCAGCACGGGCATATCGAGGAAGGAAACCACCGCCACATCGGCCAGCGCAAACCAGCTAAACACCGCGTGGCGCGGCTGCCCGCCCACCAGCCGAATGCGCCCCTGCCAGCGGGCCGCCGCCGCCGCCACTAATGGCGCGTAGTAACCGTGGCCCAGGAATAAGAACGTTACGGCCGGGTTGGCCGCCACTAGCGCCTCGGCTGCCGCCACCACCGTGGGCATGTCGTTGGCCCGGCCAAACGTACCAGCATACAGCACCACTCGCTGCCCGGCCAGCCCCTGCGCTTGCCGTAGCTCTGCCACGGCCGTAGGCGTGGCGCGGGCCGCCAGGTCGAGGTCGGTACCGTTGAGGAGCGTCGTTATCTTATCGGGCGCAATGCCCAACCCGGCCACGTAGGCGCTCATATCGGGCGAGAGTGGCACAATGTGCGCGGCGCTTTGGTACAGCCGTTTTTCCAAGGCAAACAACTGCCGGCGTGCCAGCGCCGTGGGCACCGCGCCCATCGCTACTGGGAAGGAGGGCCACAAATCCTGCACCTCAAACACCCACGGCACCCGCCAGCCTCGCGCCACCCGCGCCGCTGCCCAGGCCGCCGTCAGCGGCGTGCTGATGCCCCACACCACATCGGGCCGCGCAATGCGGCGGCCCGCCCGCACCGCCCAGGCTGCGTACTGCGCAAAGGCCAGCGCCCGCCGAGCCGGCCCCATCTTGTTTTCGTACGGGATGTTAGCCTCCAGTAATTCTACGCCCGGCGGCACCCAGGGCCACTCCTGCGTGAGCTGCTGGCTGCGCCAGGCGGGCGTAGTCAGCAGTGTAATGCGGTGGTGCTTCGCAAGCTCAGCCAGCAGCGTGTAGTGCCGGCTGGTAGCCGGGCAATCGGGGCTGGTGTGGTACTGGCTGAAAACGGCGATGTGCATAAACAGCAATGAGTGAAGGAGTGAGTTGGTGAATGAGTGAAGGAAAGAGGCCGACATTCACCAACTCACTCCTTCACTCATTATTTCTTCGGTCGGTAGTGCGAGTCGTTGAGCAGGCGCTGGGTGTCCTTTTGGGCCATGAGCTGGGCCAGGGTCACGTTTTCGTGCTCGGCCATGTACTTGCGCACGATTTGCAGGCCCACCCACTGGCCCACGCGGCCGGGGCAGGTGCGGTCGATTTCGGGCACGTTGGGCCGCTCGCCCACGTACTTCTGAATCACGAAGGGCGTGGTGCTGAATAGCAGGTTATTCTCCAAAAAATGTCCCCAGATGCGCGCCTCATTAAATTTCACGTTAGCCAGTTCCTTAGCCGAGTAGCCCAGCAGCAGCGAGTCGGAAATGCATGGTAGCACTTGGCCCGCAAAGTAGAGGCGCTTGCCCTGGTCTACCATCTGGTCGAGCATGGAAGTAGACGTCAGCTGGTGGCGGTTGTACTTATCGGCTACCGAGGTGGCTAGCTCGGGCAGCACGTTGGCCGGGCGGTAGCGCCGCAGCATGTACTGCGGCAGGTCGGGCCGGTAGCTAGCCTGTGGCCCGGCGTACCAGTCTAGGTTGAGCACCAGCAGGCTATCATTCACAAAAATGCCCTTGCCCGACAGGCCGCTTACGTTGGTGACGGCTGCCGCCGGGGCCTTAAAATCGGGAAAGTAATACTTAACCCGCCCAAACAGCTCCTTTAAATCTCGCGTCAGCCCGGCCGAGTCGGCAAAGGCCGTAGCCGTTTCGCGGCCCAGCTTTTGCAAGCCTTCATTGGTAGCCAATTCGGCCAATGCCCGCGCGGCCGTATCGGCCGGGATGCGCCCCACTTGCAGGTAGTAGCGGGCAAAAATTGGATTGGCCTGAATAAATTGCAACCCTTGGGCCGGATTTTTAATCTGGAAAAAGGATTTTCCCAGGTGCTTCAGCTGCAAGGTAGCGGCTGGGGCATCGGCGGCGGGGTCGGGGCGGCAGCCGTCCTGGGCCTGGCGGCAGCCAGCCAGCAGCCCAACGGCTGCTACCAGCAGCGCCGCAATTGACGAGTAGAGTTTCAAGCGTAGAGTATTTTTGTCCAAAATTACACGTTCTCAACGATGCATCCCGTTCCGTAGTGCTAGGCACTAGTTTCAATTACCTTATGAAAAAAATACTTCTCACTATTGCGGCTCTGGCCGTTGCCCCTGCCGCTTTCGCGCAAGTTGAAATCGGCCTCAAAGTATCGCCTTCCATCACCTATTTGCGCGCTAACTCAACTTCTGTTAATTCCTTCGAAGGCGAGAGCAGCAAGTTTAGCTTCGGCGGCGGCATATTTATGGACTACTTTTTCGGCCAGAATTACGCCTTCAACACCGGCTTGTTTCTGACGGGCAAAGGCGGTACCATTTCCTACCTCGACCGTAACGCGGCATCCTCACCGGCAGGCCCCCGCATTGAGCAGAAAATTGCCATGCAGTACCTGGAATTGCCGCTCACTATCAAGCTCTTTACCAATGAAGTAGCGCCCGATATGCGCGTATACTTCCAAGTGGGCGGCTCGCTGGCTGTGCCGGTCCAGACGCGCATCAACGGCGAGAAAAACTACATTGACGCGTTCGATGGCAACAACGAAACCTCGGCCGGCAGCCACGTATTCGACATCGATGCCAACCTCATCGGCGCAGTAGGAGCGGAGTATCAACTCGGCCAAAGCACGAAATTCCTGGCTGGCATCAGCTACCACCACGGCCTGGTCGACCTCGACCGTTACTACGAAAAAAACCGTAAATTCAGCGACGTTTCCATCAAAAATAGCGTCTTCTCCCTCGACCTAGGCCTCAAGTTCTAGACCGCAGATTTAACGGATTAAACGGATTTCGCAGATACGCCCGCTAAAGCGGGCTGACTATCGAACGTTCTTAGTTACCCAAATAGAAAAAGCCGCCTAGTAGGGCGGCTTTTTCTATTTGATGCGTAGAAAATAGCTGACTGGTTAGCCAGCCCGCTTTAGCGGGCGTATCTGCGAAATCCGTTTAATCCGTTAAATCTGCGGTCTAGTCGGTTATTTCTACTACTTCGCGGTCTTGGGCACGGGCCATTGCGGCAGCAGCCGAGTGTAGCTCAATCTGCTCACCGTGCTCGTCTTCGATGCGGAAATCGGTGAGGCCAAGCGAAGTATCTTTCATCACCTTTACCCACTTGTAGTACTTGAGGTACCACTTCATCTGCCTAGATACCAAGCCTTTGGTATAAAACGCGTGCAGGAACGGATGCACATAAAGCGTAATGCCCGCCTGGTTCTGGTTGACGAGCAGGTCATCAATGCTGTTGTCAATTTCGTCCGTCACTTGGATGGAGGCCGAAATTTTGCCGGTGCCACCGCAGGTAGGGCACACCTCGCCGGTGATGATGGTTTCGGCCGGGCGCACCCGTTGCCGGGTTATCTGCATCAGACCAAACTTGGTGATGGGCAGGATGGTAAACTTGGCCTTGTCCTGCTTCATGATGTGGTACACCGCATCTTCCACCTTCTTGCGGCTCTCGGCGGCGCGCATGTCGATGAAGTCCACCACGATGATGCCGCCCATGTCGCGCAGGCGCAACTGGCGGGCTACCTCCTTGGCGGCTAGCAGGTTAATCATGAGGGCCGTGGCCTCCTGGTCGTTCTCCTGGTTGCTCTTCGAGCCCGAATTAACATCCACTACGTGCAGGGCCTCGGTGTGCTCAATGACGAGGTAACCGCCGCCCGGCACGCTCACCGTCTTGCCAAACAGCGTTTTAAGCTGCTTCTCAATGCCCAGGTGCTCAAACACCTTCGCCTTATTATTGTGCAGCTTCACCAGCCCGAGTTTGTCGGGGGCGATTTTCTGCACGTAGTCCTTCATCTCCTCGAAGCGGGCGGGCGTGTCCACCACAATCGAGTCGAACGACTCGTTGAGCATGTCGCGCAGCATGGAAGAGGTGCGGCCGAGTTCACCCAGCATCTTGTCGCGGGGCTGGCCCTTGCGCAGGTTGGCGTAGAGCGTTTCCCAGTTCTCGACCATGCTTTGCATGTCGCGGTCCAGCTCGGCTACCTCGTGGCCCTCGGCCACGGTGCGAATGATTACGCCGAAGCCCTCGGGCTTGATGCTGGCAATGAGGCGCTTGAGACGGTCGCGCTCGGCCTTGCTCACGATTTTCTTCGACACCGAGATGGTGTTCGTAAACGGCATGAGCACGAGGTAGCGGCCCGCCATCGAGATATCCGTGCTGACGCGCGGCCCTTTGGTCGAAATCGGCTCCTTCACCACCTGCACGAGCAGGCTCTGGCCTTTTTTGAAGACGCTGTCGGCCTTGCCGACTTTTTCGAGCGGCGCTTCCAGCTGAAAGTTCTCCAGGCCCGCCGATGGGGCTTGGTGCTTCAGCACGCTGCCGACCCATTTGTGGAGGGACGGAAATTGCTCGCCCAGGTCGCCATAGTGCAAAAAGGCATCCTTCTCGGAGCCAATATCGACGAAGGCCGCGTTGAGGCCGGGCATCACCTTGCGCACGGTCCCCAGGAAGATGTCACCTACCGCGTAGTTGGTGTCGTTGCGGTCGAAGTGATACTCTATCAGCCGCTTATCCTGGAGCAAGGCAATCCGTTCCCCCTCGGGGGTGGAGTTGATAATTAATTCATTGCTCAACGTAGTAGGTTAGTTAAAGTAGCCCACCCGGCCCCGAACTGAGGAGTGGATTGCCCCGAAACCGGCAAAAGGGAAGCCAGGACCAGTAGTGTCCCAGCTTCCCCTCGCGAGCCACGGCCCTGCCCCAAATAGGGCAGTCCGGCACACCACGGTAGTCGTCCGCGTGGCGGAGGCTACGTGAGAGATAGGCGGGCAGCCGGTGCTTACGCTGCCGGGTGCCCGCCTCTTACTCCGCACTAAGTCAGAAGATTACTTCTTCTTGTGACGGTTCTTGCGCAGGCGCTTCTTACGCTTGTGGGTGGCAATCTTATGGCGTTTACGTTTCTTACCGCAGGGCATTGTCGTGAGGAGTTAAAGTGTACTAAGAGGAGATGCTGAATACCAGGATTTAGCTTGGGGGTGTAAAAGTAACGCCCCGGCCGCTAGTTGCTAGTACGCAGCGGTTAGTTTCGGAGCTTGGCTAGCTCCTCATCCACCGACGCGGCCAAGGCCGGGTCGTCGCTGAGGCTCTTGGCCTTTTGGAAGGCGGCCGTGGCAGCGGCCGCCCGGTTGGTACGAGCCAGCGATACCCCGAGGTAAAACTGGCCCTCCACATTTTTAGGATTCACCTGCACCAGCTGGGCAAAGCGCTCCACGGCTTTGTCATACTGATTGCTCTGGATAGCCAGAATGCCCAGGTTATACAATACTTTTTGGTTTTTGGGGTCTTGCTCCAGCACCTCGCGCAGCAGCCCAATCCCTTTTACGGGGTTATCGCTGCTCATGTACGCCATGCCCAGGTTGGTCTTGGCGTCCAGGTTGTCGGGGTTGGCGTGCAATACGTTGTCGTACAGCTCCCGTGCCCGGTCGCCAAGCATTTTCTTACGGTCGGCCGAGGCCGCAAAGCTATACGCCTGGAAGTAGGCATCGGCGGCTTGCTGCCAGGCTTTCTCGCTGGGCTTGGCCGCCGCTACGGTAGCCAGGTAGTAGCCCGCGCTATCAAAGCGCTGCACCTTGGCGTAGCGGGCGGCCAGGGAGGTAGCCACCTGGAGCTTGCCGGCCGCCGGGGCGGCGCGGTACTGCGTGAGCAGCGTGCTCAGCTCTTTGCGCTGAGTGGCCGAGGCCTGGGTGTGCGGGGCGGCCGCCGTAGCGCCGCCAGCTTCGGCCACGGTGCCGGTAGAAGCCGGCTGCGGTCCCGAAGACGCTTCGGTTTTGGAGCCGTTGGTCGCCATGCCGCCGCCATCGCGGTTGGCCGTGCGGGCGGCATCCTGCTGAAGCGCCGCCTTGCCTTCCTTGGGCTTCACGATGCCCTTGGGCAGCGCGTAAAGCCCACCCGCCAGCGCCAAGGCGCCGACTAGTAGCAACAGTTGATGCGTACCGGAAGAGGAAGTGGAAGCCATACAGAAAAGCAATTGGGTCATTAAGCAATGAGGTGATAAGGAGAGGAACGATGGCTAGCCTCGCAGCTGGCCCGTCCGTCCTTATCACCCCACTGATTAACAACCTAATAATCTACTATAAACTAAGCTTTAGCTTTTTTAGCAGTTTTGGCAGCCTTGGGGGCTTTGTCCGAAGCTTCGCCGGTAATCTTTTTGCTGCCTTTGATTTTGGCAACAAACGTCTTGCTCGGCTTAAAGCTGGGGATGTAATGTTCGTCGATGATGAGCGACGTGTTCTTCGAGATGTTGCGCGCAACTTTGCGAGCTCGCTTCTTATTTACGAACGAGCCGAAGCCACGCACGTAAATGTTGTGGCCTTCGGTCATCGAATCCTTCACTACTTTGAAGAAGGCTTCGACGGTCGTCAGCACATCGGCTTTCTCAATGCCGGTCTTTTGCGAAATTTCGGAGATTACCTCAGCTTTGGTCACGTTGGTAAGGGGGGGTACTAGAAGTGAAAAAAAAATATCGGGCGGATAATCAGCCGTTTTGCGCGTAATTCCTTGCCCGGCAGGAGGTTCGCCATTCGAAACGGAGCGCAAAGGTACTTCTTAATTCTTGTTCGGCCAACGGAAACCTCCAAGTTTCTACAGTGGCCAAAATATTCTGCCTCATTATTTTGCTTAAAACTGCATCATCGACCGCCCCGGTTCCCTCCAATCCATTTCTGGCCACGGCACTGCTCGCCTGGTACCCGCGCCACCGCCGCGACCTGCCCTGGCGCCACACCCGCGACCCCTACGCTATATGGCTTTCTGAAGTAATTCTGCAGCAAACCCGCGTGGCCCAGGGTTTGCCGTACTACCTTGACTTTCTGGCCTCTTACCCCACCGTGCACGAGCTGGCCGCTGCGCCCGAGCAAGATGTGCTGCGCCACTGGCAGGGCCTGGGCTACTACTCCCGCGCCCGCAACATGCACCACACGGCCCAGCAGGTGGTAAGCGAGTTTGGCGGGCAGTTTCCAACGACGTACGCCGGGCTGCGTCAACTCAAAGGCGTGGGCCCGTACACGGCCGCCGCCATCGCATCTTTTGCCTTCGATGAGGCGGTGGCGGTGCTCGATGGCAACGTTTTTCGGGTGTTGGCGCGCATTTTTGGCCTGCATTCCGACATAGCAGCGCCCAGTTCGCGCAAAGAATTCCAGGCGCTGGCCGACCAGCACCTGCCCCCGGCCCACGCCGCTGAGTTCAACCAGGCCATCATGGAGTTTGGGGCCTTGCAGTGCACGCCAGCCAAGCCCGACTGCCTGTTTTGCCCGCTGCAAAGCCAATGCTGGGCCTTCCAGCACGGCGAAGTGGCGCTGCTGCCCGTCAAGAGCAAGGCCAAGGCGGCGCGTACCCGCTTCTTCCACTACTTAGTATTGCGCCACGGCGAGCAATTATACCTAAAAGAGCGGTTAGCCGGCGATATCTGGCAGGGCCTCTACGACTTTGCCCTGGCCGAAACGGACAGCACCGAGCTACCCGCCGCCGAGGTGCTGCGCCACGTCGAGGCGCTGGGTGGCCAGCTAGCCACCAGCCGCGTGGCTGAGGACCGGCCTGCCCCCGCGCTCCGCCACGTGCTGAGCCACCAGAAGCTGGAGGCGCGCTTCCACGCTGTGGAGCTAGCGGCGCCGCTGCCAGCGATAGCGTTGAAGGATACTGGCCTGCGGGCTTACTCAGCCGCTGAAATAGAGGACTTGCCCAAGCCGGTGCTTATCAGTAATTACCTGGCAAAGTGGGGCTAGCTATGCCCACCTCGTTTGTGGTGCTGAGTTTACGAAGCATCTTATCGCGCCAGAACAAGTCGTGCAAACTTGGTAAGATGCCTCGTAAACTTAGCACCACAAATGATTGAAGGGAGTGTATTAAAGCACTTTCTCACGGGTTAAATAATCTGCTATCCTGGCTAGAAATATTTGCTAAAAATATTTGCAATTAGCAAATTAAAATCGTACCTTTAGGTCGTCAATGGCAGCTGTGGTTGGCTGTCGCATACGTCATAAAGCATTTCGTTATGGCCGGAGTAAATAAAGTAATTTTGGTAGGCAACCTGGGGAAAGACCCCGAGGTACGGCACTTGGAAGGCGGTAACAGCGTGGCCCACTTCACGCTTGCTACCAACGAGTATTATAAGGACAAGCAAGGCACCCGCGTGGAGCGCACGGAGTGGCACAATATCTCGGCTTGGCGCGGCCTCGCCGAACTAGCCGAGAAGTACCTCAAAAAGGGTACTCAAGTGTATGTGGAAGGCAAGCTACGCACCCGCCAGTACCAGGACAAGGACCAGCAGACGCGCTACATCACGGAGATTATCGCCGAGGAAATCTCGTTGCTCGGCGGGCGGCCCGGTGGGGCCAGCCCTGGCACACCCAGCCAGGGCACCGAGGAAGCCGTGAGCCTGCGCCAAGAGCCGGAACTCGACCAATTGCCTTTCTAGGCTAACTAAAGCAGCCAAACTAAGAAAGCCTCGGCACCAAGCCGGGGCTTTTTGGCGTTGGGCGGGGTGCCGGGCTGCTAACTTTGAGCTTTGCCTAGCTTTTGGATACTTATGAGTGTTGTACGTTTTAGGGGAATGGCGCTGCTGGTAGCCAGCGCAGCTGGCCTGTTGGCCGCGTGTTCGTCGGCACCCGATTTTACGCCCAAGCCCAAGGGCTATAACCGCATCGACCTGCCGCCGCACCGCTACCGCACGCTGGCAGCGGGCCACCCGTACACGTTTCAGTATTCGCAAGATGCCAAGGTGCTGCGCGATTCGTCGTACCTGGCGCAGCCCGACTGGCTCAACGTGTACTATCCCAAGCTGCACGCCAACATCCAGATAACCTACACCAATGTGGTGCGCAACCGTCAGCTTTATAACAAGATGATGGAGGATGCGCGCAAGCTCACCGGCAAGCACCAGATTAAGGCTACCTCGATTGAGGAAAAGATTTTACGCACGCCCAATGGGATGCGCGCCTCCGTGTTTGAGCTGGAAGGGGAGGTGCCCAGCCAGTTTCAGTTTTATACGACGGACAGCACCAAGCACTTTTTTCGGGCGGCGCTGTATTTCCGCACGGCCACGGCTAATGACTCGCTGGCTCCGGTGATTGAATACGTGAAGTACGATATGATGCAGATGCTTAACTCGCTCAAATACACTAAGTAGGTTTTGTTCTGGTACTGCCATCATGCTGAGCCTGCCGAAGCAGCTCGCCCACGCTGCTTGGGCTGGCTACCCAACGATGCGGGCGAGCTGCTTCGGCAGGCTCAGCATGATGTTCTTTTAGGTTTTAGGCTGTCCTCGTTCTATTTCGGAAATGAGTAATTTTTTTCAAACTAAGCTCGAGTACCTGCGCGGCGTGGGCTTGCAGCGGGCACAGTTGCTGGGCAAAGAGCTGGGCCTGTTTACCTACGGCGACCTTATTCAGCGCTACCCGTTTCGCTACCTCGACCGCACGCAATTTTATAACGTTGTAGACCTGCATGATGACTTGCCCTACGTGCAAGTAAAGGGCGTACTGCGCGGCCGTGAGGTAATAGGCGAGGGACCCAAGAAGCGCCTCGTGGCGAAGGTGGGCGATGCCAGCGGCGAATTGGAAGTGGTGTGGTTCAAGGGTGTGAATTTCCTGGAAAAAGTTATCAAGAACCACCAGGAATACATTGTCTTCGGCAAGCCGACGATGTTCAACGGCCGGCCGCAGATGGCCCACCCCGACCTGGAGGAAGTGAGTGAGCAGAAGCCCGGCCAGAGCTTTTTGCAGCCGGTGTACAATACCAGCGAGAAGCTCAAAAACTACCACCGTATCGATAGCAAGGCGATAATGCGGATGGTGAGCGACCTGCTTAAAATCGCGCTGCCCCAGGTAACGGAAACGCTCTCGCCGGCCCTCATCCAGCACTACGCGCTAATGGGCAAGGCCGAGGCGTTGCAGCAAATCCACTTTCCGCAAACGCCGGAACTGCTGGAAAAGGCGCGGTTTCGGCTCAAGTTTGAGGAGCTGTTCTACATTCAGCTCAAGCTGCTGCGCCAGAAAGACCAGCGCAAGGTGACCCTATCGGGCCAGGTGTTCAGCGAAGTGCCCACGCTCACGCACTTCTACAAGAACATCATGCCCTTCGACCTGACGGGCGCGCAGAAGCGAGTTATCCACGAGATTTACAAGGACTTCCTGGCGGGCCAGCAGATGAACCGCCTGCTGCAAGGTGACGTGGGCTCGGGCAAAACCATCGTGGCGTTCATCGCCATGCTCATGGCCGCCGACAACGGCGCCCAAAGCTGCCTGATGGCGCCCACCGAAATCCTGGCCGACCAGCATTACCAGGGCCTGAAAGTGTACGCCGACCAGCTAGGCATCAACCTGGGCAAGCTCACGGGTAGCACGCGTACCTCGCAGCGGCGCATTCTGCACGAGCAATTGCGCGAGGGCTCGATGCAGATGCTCGTGGGTACCCATGCGCTGCTCGAAGACGTGGTGCAGTTCCGCAACCTGGGGCTAACCATCATGGACGAGCAGCACCGCTTTGGCGTGGCGCAGCGCTCCAAGCTGTGGCAGAAAAACCCGTACGTGATTCCGCACGTGCTCGTGATGACGGCCACGCCCATCCCGCGCACGCTGGCCATGACGCTCTACGGCGACCTCGACGTGAGCGTGATTGATGAGCTGCCAGCCGGTCGCAAGCCCATCGTGACGGTGCATCGCTACGACTCTAATCGCCTGAAGGTGTTTCAGTTTATCCGCGACCAGGTGGCGATTGGGCGGCAGGTGTACATCGTGTATCCGCTTATTGAGGAGAGCGAAACGATGGATTACAAGGACCTTACCGATGGCTACGAGAGCGTGCAGCGCGCCTTCCCCGACTTACAAATCAGCATTGTGCACGGGCGCATGAAGGCCGAGGAAAAGGACTTCGAGATGGCCCGCTTCGTCAAGAAGGAAACCCAGATAATGGTAGCCACCACAGTTATTGAGGTGGGCGTGAACGTACCCAATGCCTCGGTAATGGTGATTGAGAGCGCCGAGCGCTTCGGCCTTAGCCAACTGCACCAGCTGCGCGGCCGCGTGGGCCGGGGCGCCGACCAGAGCTACTGCATCCTGATGACGGGCTACAAGCTGAGCAAAGACAGCCGCACCCGCCTCGAAACAATGGTGCGGACTAACAACGGCTTCGAGATAGCCGATATCGACCTCAAGCTACGCGGCCCCGGCGACCTCATGGGCACCCAGCAGAGCGGCGTGCTGGACTTGCTCATTGCCGACCTGGCTAAGGATGGCCGCATCCTGAGCGAAAGCCGGGCCGCCGCCCAGACTATCCTGAGCGACGACCCCGAACTGGCGCGCCCCGAACACAGCAACATCCGGCGGCACATTGAAAGTCTACCGCCTACGGCCGTGAACTGGAGCCGGATAAGCTAGTTGGGGAGCTTGCTAAAACCATTTGGGCATAAAAAAAGCGGTTTCTACTGAAACCGCTTAGCCTTTAGAACCAAGTGAGGGGAAGCTCCTGCTTCTTTCGCTGGTTGACGGGAACAATAGTATTCACTGGCTCCTGCTTATAGGTAGTCAGCGTCATGCTGGTGGTGCTGGTGGGGGTGAAGAGCGTAACGGGAGCCTTCGCGAGGCCAGCCGAAGCGGCGGGCTGCGCCAGCTGCATGTAACGGCCGGCAATGATGAGGGCGAATAACGAACCGAGTTTCAGGATTGATTTCATAAGGTGCGGATAGCGGCACTCACTATCCCAAAATCTGTGCCAGTTAGTAGGTTTTAGGCTGAATATTAAAAACTTAAAGGTTGGGTGGGAAAGGAGGAACGAAGAATGGCTAGTTTGCCACCACCGCAGAGCGCGCCCATTAAACGAGCGCTCGGCGGCAGGGTTACGCTTTTCGATGTTAAAATTCGGTGAACAGCGCTTATTTGCAAAGGTACGCCCGCCAGACTGCCCCGCCGGGGCGTTCGGCCGGAGCTTTTGCTCGTTGAGCGGCGGGTAGCTTCGGCTGTAGCAGGTACTTTTGGGGCATTCAAGGCCTGCAAGGGCGGTTTTTCAACGACTATTATCCATGCGTTATTCTTTTGGTTTAACTACCCTGGCGCTGTGCGGCTTGCTCGGGCTGGCGAATGTGGCCCACGCCCAAAAAACCAAGTCGGCGGCCTTTAGCTACCTGCCCGAGCAGGGCGAGGACCGCTATAACCAGCGCGTGCCGCAGAAAACTCTGGCTCTCGCCGATGGCAGCGGCTTCGTGATTTTGGCGCACCAGAGCGGCAGCGCCTACGCCGTGGAGCGCTACAGCACCGACCTCAAAAAGCAGTGGAGTACCACCCTGCCCGTGGCTCCTGGCGAAACTGTGGAAGCCTTCGGCCGCAATGCCGAGCAGGTGTGGGTGGTAGTGCACCACGCCGATGAAAGTAGCCAGAACCTTACGGTACAGCCCTTTGCCCTGGCCGGCGGCCAGAAGGGCGCGCCCGTGGTAGTGGTGACCGCCCCGGCCCGCGACCGCCGTCCGGTGGTGCGCCTCTCGCCCGATGGCAGCCGCCTGCTGGCCTTTCGCTACGTGGCCCGCGAAGAGCAAGTAAAAATTCTGGAAGGCACGCTGTATGACCAGAAGCTGAGCAAAATCCTGGACCGCACCTACGACTTCCGCGACCAAGGCGACTTTTTTTCGCCCAACATTCTGCTGGCCAACGATGGTACGCAGTACGTGACGTTGCTCGGCGATGGCATGAAGAAGCTGACTGTGCGCCGCTACCCCGCCACCGCCGACCGCGTGGGCGTGGCCACCGCCATCGCCGTGATGGGCGTACCCGTGGGCGGCACCTTTGGGGGCCAGCCCATTACCATCCGCGATGCCAAGTTCAGCCTCCAAGCCGATGGCCAACTCTACGCCGCTGCCCTGTGCGCCAACGACCGCACCGGCCAACTGAGTGGCCTGAAATTGGTGCGCTTCGACTTTGCTGAGAGTAAGCTCAAGCTAGCCGAGGAATTGCCCTTCTCCCCGGCTTTCTTGGGGGAGATAACGGCCGCTACCGGTGCCGAAGTGAAGACCCTGGCCGATATCTACTTGGCTGATATGCTGCTGACTGACAACAAAAACCTGGTCATCATTGCGGAGCGCCACTTTGAAGAAGGCGGCCCCGAACTGCCCGTGCACGCCCGCGAACTGTATCTGTTCGGCTACAGCCCGTTTCTGACGCCCACCTGGCACACCATTATTGCCAAGGACCAGGTGGCCCCGGCCATCGACAGCTACACGGGTATCGGCTACCGGGCCGCCGTCTTCGGCGAGGAAATTCAGTTGATGACGCTCGAGACCATCGACGGTAAGTCGGACCTTTACTTACGCAAGGTGCAGGCCCCGACCGGTGTGGTAAGCGCCCCGCAGCGCCTCAAACTTAACGTAGCCAACGACCAGCAGCTCGCCTACGTCAAAGACTTCACTACCTGGCTAGCTCCCAAAACCATCATCGGCATCAGCCGCCCCAGCAAAAAATCCGCTGCTCTTCAACTTAATACCGTCAAACTCAAATAGACCGCAGATTTAACGGATTTCGCTGATACGCTTGGCTGCGCCAAGCTGGCTCACTACAGTGATAACAAAAACGGCTGCTCTACTGAGCAGCCGTTTTGCTTTATACTGGTCTGGTTGATAGATTACCTAGCTTAGTCAGCTTGGCAGAGCCAAGCGTATCAGCGAAATCCGTTTAATCCGTTAAATCTGCGGTCTAGTAGCAGTACTCGTTGGCTTCGATGAGCTTGGCGGCTACGCGGCGGCGGGCGTCCTTAACGTTGAAGAGGTCGGGCTTGGTGAAGCGCTTGAGGCCCATGCTGAGCAGGCGCTGCTCGTCGCCCTCGGTCATGCTGGCGATGGCTTCGCGGCCTGATTTTTCGACCAGGTCAATGGCATCGGAGAGGTACACGCGGGCCATGTCGAGCTGCTGGGCCAGGGCCTCTTCGCCTTTGGCAGCGATTTCCTTTTCGACGCGCAGCAGAGTGCTTTCGGCGGTGTAGGTTTTGATGGCCATGTCGGCGATGTTCATCAGCACTTCCTGCTCCTTAGCGAGCGAGTTCATGTACTTCTGCACAGCCGTGCCGGCTACCATCAGCACCGCCTTTTTCATGTTGGCAATGGCTTTTTTCTCGCTGGCAAAGGCCGAGTCGTCGCTCTCGCCCATGCTCGGGATGCTCATCAGCTCTTGCTGCACGGCCTGGGCCGGACCCATGAGGTCGATTTCGCCCTTCAGACCCTTTTTCAGAATCATATCGACGGCCAGCATCCGGTTGATTTCGTTGGTGCCCTCGAAAATCCGGTTGATGCGCGAGTCGCGGTAGTTGCGGTCCATCGGGTAGTCCGACGAGAAGCCGTAGCCGCCGTAAATCTGCACGCCCTCATCGGTCACGTAGTCAAGCACTTCCGAGCCCTCTACTTTCAGGATGGCGCACTCCACGGCAAACTCGCGGGCCGCGCCCAGCAGCGCCTCGTTGGTGCCGAGGCCGCTGGCCAGCAGCTCCTGCTCCTTACGGTAGATGTCCTCGCCAGCGCGGTAAATGGCCGATTCCACGGCGTACATGCGGATGGCCTGCTGCGCCAGCTTGTAGCGAATGGCGCCGAATTTCGAGATGGGCAGCTTGAACTGCACGCGCTCGTTGGCATACTTCACGCTCTGGGTAGCCGTGGCTTTGGCGCCGCCGAGGCAAGCCGCCGCTAGCTTAATACGGCCGATGTTCAGCACGTTGAAGGCGATGAGGTGGCCTTTGCCAATCTCGCCCAGCACGTTTTCCTTGGGCACCTGCGCGTCGCTCAAGAATACCTGGCGCGTCGAAGAGCCGCGAATACCCATTTTGTGCTCCTCATTGCCGAGGCTCAAGCCAGGCGTGTCCTTGTCCACGATGAAGCCCGTGAACTGCTCGCCGTCAATCTTGGCAAACACGATAAACACGTCGGCAAAGCCAGCGTTGGTAATCCACATTTTCTGGCCGTTGAGCACGTAGTGCGTGCCTTCGGCATTCAGCACGGCTTTGGTCTTCGCGCCCAGCGCGTCCGAACCGGAACCCGGCTCCGTGAGGCAATAAGCACCCATCAGGCTGCCGTCGGTGAGGCCGGGCAGGTACTTCTGCTTCTGCGCGTCGTTGCCGAAAAACAGAATCGGCAGCAGGGCAATGCCCGTGTGCGCCGCGAAAGCCACCGGAAACGAGTTGCCGCCGCCCACGCCTTCCGTCACGCGCAGGGCGGTGGGGAAGTCCATGTCGAGGCCGCCAAACTGCTCGGGCACGCTCACGCCAAACAGGCCCAGCTGGCCCGCCTTTTCCATCAGGCCGCGCATGAGACCTTCCTCGTGGTTGTCGAGGCGCTCCAGCAGCGGGTGCACTTCGGCCTGCACGAAATCGAGGCAGGTCTGGTACATCATGTTCTGCTCCTCCGTAAAGTCGGCGGGCGTGAAAACGTCTTGAGCCTCAGTGGGCTTGATGATGAATTCGCCGCCTTTAACAGCAGCTTTGTTCGAAGTTTCCATGATGGAAGTAACGTAAGGTGGGAAGTTAAACTGTTAGGCGTGCCGACTATTAAGGCAACACAGGTTAGCCGGCTTTGGTGTCGCAAGATAAGTGAAAAAATGTTAGGCGTGCCGACTATTTAGGGAAAAACGGGCGAAAATTTTCAGCGCCGCATAGTCAGGCTTTGCGGCACCAAAAGCGTTTTGAAAACAGTCATAAATCAAAAATGTCCTGCTGAGCTTGCCGAAGCATCTCGCTTGCCTCGTTGGATGAAGCGAGTAAGATACTTTGGCAAGCCCAGCAGGACGGACGTATTTAACAGCAGCTTACTGGGCTACTCGGCCCGCAGCTCCAGCGGCTGGCTGGCCAGCCCCGGCGCGGCCAGCCCCACGCGGATGGGGCCCGGCCCGGTAGCCTGCACGTAGAGCAGCAGCCGGCCCTGGTGCACTTGGTGGCGCGGTGCGGTGGGGCTGTCGTGGTTAGCAAGGTCACCGTTTTCGATACCTAGCAGGCGGGCGGGGCCGGTGAGCGTTATGGTTACTTCGTGGGTGGCATCGGGCACGGGGGTGCCAGCCTGGTCCACTACCTGCACGGCTATTTGGGCCAGCCCCTGCGTTTTGGCGGGGAGGGTGCGGCGGTCGGGCATGAGCTGGAGCGCGGCGGGTGCGCCGGCCGTTTTTAGTTTTATCTCGCTCACTATATTATTCTTACGGTAGCCTTTGGCCGATAGCTCACCGGTGGCGTAGGGCACGTCCCAGGTGGGCTGGCGGCCGGTTTTGCGGCCCAGCGACTGGCCGTTGAGGAATAGCTCGGTGGCTTCGTTGGTGGTGTAGGCCACCACGCGGATTTGGCTGGCGGCGGGCCAGTTCCAGGTGGCGGTGCCGCGCGGGCGCCGGCCGGGAGTAGCCCCGACGGCGGGCGCTTCGGCGGCCACCAGGTAGAGCATGGGCGCGCTGGTCCAGAGGCTTTGGCGGAGGTAGTATTCGGGCTTTGGGAAGCCAGCCATATCGAGCAGGCCCGCGCCGTTGGCGCGCTGGGGCCACTTGCCGGCCTCACCGAGGTAGTCGATGCCCGTCCAGAGGTACTGGGCCGACACGTAGGCGTTGCTATCGACGGCCGCCCAGGCGTCGCGGGCCATGCCGTTTTCGCTGCCGTAGATGATGCGATTGGGGTATTGCTTATGGTCTTCGGGGTAGCGGAACTCCTGGTAGTTGTAGCCCACGAGGTCGAGCGCGGCGGGGTAGTCGGTGAAATTGGACATCACTACCCCAGCCAGCGCGGCCGTGATGGGGCGCGAGCTATCGGCCTGCCGGGCCACGGCGGCCAGGCGCTTGGCGATGGGGCCCATCTCGCTGGCGGGCGGGTGGTTGGGCAGGTAGCCCTTGCCGTAAATCTGGGGGTTGCGGCCGGTGTTGAGCACCTCGTGGGTGTAGGGGTCGTTGGGGTAATCGATTTCGTTGCCGATGCTCCACATGATGATGCTGGGGCGGTTGCGGTTGCGCAGCACCATGTCGCGCAGGTCGCGCTCGCCCCACTCCTTGAAGTATTCGTGCGCGCCGAACTGCGCGGGCGTGCCCACGTTCCAGCCGGCTACCCACTTGTTTTTGCCATGTTCCCACTCGTCGAAGGCCTCGTCCATCACCAGGAAGCCCAGGCGGTCGCAGAGGCGGTAGAGGTAGTCGGCGTGCGGGTTGTGGCTCATGCGCAGCGAATTGCAGCCGCCGGCCTTCAGGGTTTTCAGGCGGCGCTCCCACACCTCGGGCGGCACGGCCACACCGAGCGCCCCGGCATCGTCGTGGATGCAGAGGCCCTTGAGCTTCATATTTTCGCCATTCAGGAAAAAGCCCTGGTTGGCGTCGAAGCGGATGCTGCGCACGCCTACTTCCTCAGTCACTTCGTCTACTGGCTGGCCCGCCACGGCCAGCGTGGTGCGCAGGCGATACAGGTTGGGGTGGTCGACGGACCACAGCGCGGGCTGCTTGATGGGCAGCGCCAGGCTGGCGGTGGCATCGGCTTTGGGCTTGGCGGTTACAGTTTGCTTAGCCGTGGCTACGGTCTGGCCTTTGGTATCGACTAGAGAACTGGTAACCGTGACGGTCGCGGCCTTAGCCGAGGCGTTGGTGAAGCTCACCGCTACCCGGCCAGTGGCGGCGCTGGCGCTCACGGTGGGCGTGGTGAAGGCCACGCCCCACGGCCGGATATGCACCGGCGCGGTGGCCAGCAAATACACGTTGCGGTAGATGCCCGAGCCGGTGTACCAGCGCGAGTCGGCCACCTCGTGGTGGTCGACTTTCACGGCCAGCACATTGGGGCCGGAGGCGCTGAGAAAGGGTGTTAGCTCGTACTGGAAGGCGGCGAAGCCGCTGGGGCGCTTGCCCAGCGAGTGGCCGTTGAGCCAGACCTCACTGTTCTTGTACACCCCATCGAAGTAGATGAACACCTGCTTGTTGCGAAAACCGGCGGGCACGGAAAACGTCTTGCGGTACCAGCCCACGCCGCCCGGCAAAAAGGCCGTGGCGCTGGCCCACTCCTGGCTGTACGGGCCCTCAATGCTCCAGTCGTGCGGCAGGCTGAGGCTGCGCCAGGCCTTGTCGGTGGCGCGGGGCTGCTCGCTGCCGGGCACGTCGCCGAGGTGAAATTTCCAATCGGCGTTGAAGAGAACTTGCTGGCGCTGGGCCAGCGCGGGCAGGGCCGCCAGCAGCCAGCAGGCCCCCAGCAGCGCGATGCACTTGCGTATCATAGCGAAGAAAATAGAGGCTTAGGGAAGGTAGGGTTTGCCCAGCACGAGCTTATTGCCCGACAAGTCAACCGCGAACAGGTGCGGCACGCGGTGGTAGTCGCCCTTGACGTCCAAGTGGCTGTGCAGCACCAGCAAATCCTGGCCCTCGAAGGTGCGAAACAGCATTCCGTGCCCATAATTGGGCGGCGTAATGGGGTTTGGCTCCTGCTTCCAGGGGCCAGCCAGGGTGCCGCTGGCCGAGTAGGCCACGCCTTGCGTGTACACGTCGTATATCCAGCTGGTCCAGAGCATCCCCAGCTTCCCGGTTTTGGTGCGGAAAACCCAAGGGCCGTCGGTCACCTTATTGGGGCGCGCGGGGCCGGTGCGTGGGTTTTCGCGGCTCCAGGGCGCGGCGCTGGCCTTGAATAAGATTTGGCCGGGGCCAGTGGTGCCACTGAGGTCGGGCTTGAGGGCGATTTTCTCCACTGTGCCGTCCTGGTTTTGTATCCACTCGTGGCAGTAGAGCAGGTAGGGCTGCTGGTCTTTATCGACCCAAAACGTGCCGTCGAGCGTCGATTTATTGGCTGGCAGGTACGTTTCGTCGCGCATGGGCCGGTAGGGGCCGGCGGCCTGGTCGCTCACCAAAATGTGGACGGCCCGGCGCTCCAGCGTGCCGCCTTTCGCCGCGTCAATCTTGAGGTCGCGGTTGGTGAAGGTGGCGAAGTAGTAGTACTTGCCCTTGTACGAGTGGATTTCGGCGGCCCAAATCTGGGGTTTCGGTCCCATCCAGGAGGCCGGGTCGGGCTGGGCTACCTGGGTGGGGCCGTCCCAGCGCTTCAGGTCCTTGCTTTGCCAGAGCAGGCCGCCGGTGCCGGTCATGTAGTAGGTGTGGGTGCGCTGGTCGGCCAGGATAAATGGGTCGCTGAGCCGGATGGAATCCAGCGGCACGTTGTGGCGGCTAGCGGGCGGCGCGGGCTTTTGGGCCGCCACGGCCAGGGGTAGCAGCCAGCCGCCCAGCAGTATTATGGTTTTCGTTATTCGATTAGTAGAGAGCATACTAAAATTGCGAAGGCGTAGAAAAAAGTAGTGCGGCTGCCTCACCGCAGCTCGCTCACCAGCGTGGTGACGGAGCGCGGGGCCACCCGCAGCGGCTGGCCCGCCGGCACGGGCGAGCCGGGCTGCAAGTCGCCCGTGGCCGAGGTGACGTAGGCCTTGCCCGCGCCCAGCCGGCCGCCCTGAAGCGCGAGCTGCACGGTAGCCGGAGTGTCGAAGTCGTTGACCACGACAGTTATCAGCTGCTTGCCAGTGGCGCTTTTGTAGGCCGATACCAGCGGCTGGCCGGCGCGGGCTGAGTCGGCGAGCTGGGCGGTGAGGCGCACGGCGCCGGGGCGCAGGTAGCGGCTGTAGTTGCCCAGCGCCCACAGCATTTTGCTGGGGTAGTACTGGCCGTCGGTCTTGCTTTTGTCGATGTAGACCAAGCCGTCTTTGTAGTCGTAGGGCGAGATGGCCAGCCACCACTGCCAGGCAGCGGCGTTGGCCACGGCCAGGTCGTGGTGGATGGCGCGGGCCAGGTACAGGGCCGGGGCCATGCCCAAGTCGCGCGGGCCGCCGTTAATTTCGCCCGCGTTATCGCCCAGGATGCAATATTCTGACTGCCAGTAGCCAAGCTTAGGCACGCTGGCCACTTTGGCCGCCAGTTGCTGGCGCGTAGCTACGGCCTGCGCCTGGGGCGAAGTAGTAAAGTAGCTGTGCCCCGCGATGAGGGGCGCCACGCGGGGCAGGCCGCCCACGTAGGTCGGCGACGCCCTATCGCCGAAGAAGGCCCCAATCTGGTCGCCCTGGCTGGGCTTATCGGCGGTGCTGAACAGGTAGTCGAGCTTGCCAGCCTCTGTGAGGAGAATCTGGGTAGGCAGCTTGCGGGCGGTGAGGCTGGCGTTCACGGCTTTGGTGATGCCCGCAATGTCGGTATTCTGGAAGGGCGTGCCCTCCTGGCCGCCGTCGCTCCAGTCCCACTGCGGCTCGTTGACGGGGCTAAGGTAGTCGAAGGTGATGCCGGTTTTCTGGCGCACGCCCTCGATTATGCGGGCGCAGTAGTCGGCCAGCGGGCCAAATTTTTCGGGCGCCAGGTTGGGCTGCTTGGCCGTGGCGTAGGCTTTGCCGTTGCGGGTGAGCGATACGGGCGGGCTGTTCAAAAAAGCCAGGAACTGCTTCACGCCCCGCTTTTTGGCGGCGGCCATAAACCAGCGCTGGCCGGCCAAGCGGTCCCAGTCGTAGGTGCCAGTGGGCGTCAGGAACGACTCGGCGCGGCGCCACTCGTCCTTGATGCCGCTGGCTTCGCCCTGCTCGGCGCTGCCCGCACCCAGGTTCACGCGCCACATCGAGAGGCCGATACCTTTGGGCTGGCCGCCCGCGCTGGCTTCGGTGCTGAAAAGCAGGTCGGCAATGGCTTCCTTTTTGGCCGCCGGCCAATTGCCCACGAACTGGCCGGCCCAGGCATCGGAGGCGGCGAAGTTGGCGATGGTCTGGCGGGGCTTGGTGGCGTCGATGCGCACCGTGGTGATGGCGGGCGCGGGGGCCTGGGCGTGCGCGAGGCCAGCGTTGGCCAGTAGGCCAGCCACGCCCAGCCAGCGGCGCAAGGGGAGATGATTCAGGTTTTCAAGCATAAGTCGGGAAAAGAAAAAAGCCCGGCGGCTACCCTCAGGGAGAAGGGGAGCCGCCGGGCGGGCAGGGCGGCGCGGTTAGCTTATTGCTGCCAGAGCAGCCACTGCTGGTTGGTGCCGTTGTTGCTGGGGTACTGGATGAGGGCCGTAGCAGCGGCAGTCGAGGCGTTATTCACATCGAGCACCTGGCTGCTGTTGCGGTTGGTGAGCTTGTAGTAGCCATCGGCATTGGCCGTGAGCAGCCACTGCTGGTTGGGGCCGGTGTTGCTGGGGTATTGGATGATGGGCGCGGCACTGGCGGTGGAGGCGCCGTTCACGTCGAGTACTTGGTTACTATTGCGGTTGGTGAGCTTGTAGTAGCCGTTGGTGGTGGCGGCCAACTGCCACTGCTGGTTGTTGGCCCCGTTCTGGTAGTACTGGATAACGGGCGCAGCCGAGGCCGTGGAGGCGTTGTTCACGTCTACCACCTGGCCGCTGTTGCGGTTGATGAGGCGGTAGTAAGCGGTGGGGTAGAAGGTGTCGGTGCCGCCCGCGCCCACGCCCCAGGCAAAGCGCACGCGGCCCAGGCCCGAGGTATTGGTGACGGTAGTATTAGTGCCGTCAAACTGCAAGAGGCTGTACTGGTCGCCGGTGCGCAGGCCGGGCCAGTACACGCTAGCGATGCCCGCCTGCCGGCAGTAGTTGCTGATGCCCAGTACGTACGACTTCTTCACGTCGCCAGCGATGGCCTCATTATAATTCACGCCCGTGGTCATAAACGCGCCCCACTCGGTGAGCACGGCGCGGCTGGCGTAGCTGCCGAGGTTGCTGGCAAAGGCCTTTTCCCAGCTGGCGGCCGTGGTGGTGGGGCTGCTGTAGAAGAAGTCGTAGAGGTGAATGGACAGCAGGCAGGAGCTAAAGCGGCTGTCGGCCCCGATGCCGGTGATGTTCTGAGCGTAGCCAGTGCCGTCGAGCAGCACGCGGCCGCGCGGCACGTTGGGGAAGGTGGCCAGCCAGGTGGCGTAGAGGCTGCCCAGGTCGGCCTGGCTGTAGCCGTGCGGCTCGTTGAATACCTCAAAGTACACGTTGGCATTGCCGCCGTAGGCGCCCACCACGGTCTGCCACATGGTGTAGAACTGGCTGGTGTTGTCCACAATGCCATTGCGCGAGGAATTACCTTCCCAGCAGCAGATTATCACCTTCATGCCCTTGCTCAGGGCCTTGTCGATGGCCCCGGTGTAGCTGGTCCAGGCGGCGCCCGTGGCGGTGGTGGGGTTGATGGGCAGGCGCACGGTATTAGCGCCCGTGGTGGCCAGGAAGCCGCTGATGATGCGGTCGGCCTTGGTTTGCACGGTGGCGTAGCTGTCGCCGGCGGCCAGCCCGGAGAGCACCAGGGCGTCGTCCACGAAGTTGTCGCGCGGGTCGGCCCAGTTGAGGCCGGCGATGCCGGCCGCGCCCACGGCGTTGACGGTTTCGGCCAGCGGCGCAGGGGCCACCGAGGCGTCTTGTTTGGCGCAGCCGGCCAAGGCTAGCGCGAGCCCCGCCAGCGCCAGGCCAGCGGAGGGGATTTGTAAGAGCTTGCGGCTCATAGGGAAAAGGAAAAGTGGGTGGGAAAAAAGGCCCCGCGAGCGGGGTAAAGCGCAAGGGATGAAAACAGGTGAGCGGCCCGCCGCGTGGCTCCTGGCGCAGGAGTAACATCACGCGGCGGGCCGCTCGCTTGGTTTTTTAGGTAAAAGGCGGAGGGCCTGCCAGGCAGGCGGCGACCTTAGTACCCTGGGTTCTGGGTCACGACGCCGCCCGAGAGCTGAATCTGGTTGGTCGGAATCGGGAAGAAGTTGTTGGTGGCCGAAATCTGGTCCTTCACCTTGCCCTTGTCATACGGGTCGGTGCTGGTGAGTTGGGCCTTGTTGAAGTCGGTGATAACCTGCACAAGGCGCTTCTGGCGCACGAGGTCGTAGTAGCGGTGGCCTTCCATGGCCAGCTCCAGGCGGCGCTCCAGCCAGATGTCGGCCAGCAGCTGCGCGCCCGACGAGGCGCGGGGCAGCACGGTGCCGGGGCTCAGGCGGTTGGCGCGGGCACGCACCAGGTTGAGCGAAGGCAGGGCTTTGTCGTCCTGGCCGAGCTTGTTGGAGGCTTCGGCGTGCATGAGCAGCAGGTCGGGATAGCGCAGCTCGATGCGGTTGAGGGGCGAGTGGTTGCCTTCGTTGGCGGGGCGGTCGGCCAGGGGCAGGAACATCTTGCGGCTGATGCGGCCCGACTCATTCTCCGCCGGCTTGGTGTCGTAGTTCGAGTAGTCGAAGTTAGCCGTTTTGGCCCCCACGTTGTCGCCCTGCTTGATGATGGTCCACTGGCGACGGGGGTCGTTGCCGAAGGCCTGCTCCAGATTGCTGGTGGGCGTGTTGAAGCCCCAGCCACCGTCGGCGCGGCTGCGCATCACCACCGTGAGGTAGGTACCGAGGTTGAAGGTCTGGTCGGCGTTGTAGTTAAGCTCGAAAATCGACTCGTTGCCGTTGGGGTTGCTCACGTTCCAGACGCGGCTGAACTCGTCGTTCAGGTTGTACTGGCCCGAGCTGATAACCGTTTCGGCGGCCGTTTGGCACAGCGCCCACTGCTCCGTAAAGAGGTAAGCCTTCGCCAGGTAGGCGTTGGCAGCGCCCTTGGTGGCGCGGCCTTTTTCGCTGCCGGGGCGGGCGCTTTTCTCGGGGAGCGCGGCGGCGGCTTCCTGGAGGTCCTTGATAATCTGGGCGTAGCAGGCGGCCGTGGTGGCACGCGGAATGGTAATCGACTCGGCCGGCGACACGGGCGTGAGCACCAGCGGTACGCCGCCGTAGCCCTTCACCAGTTCAAAGTAGTTGTAGGCCCGGATAAACTTCAACTCGCCAATCAATTGCTGCTTCAGCGCGGCGTCGATGGGCGCCTTGTCGATGCCCACGAGGCTGGCGTTGCAGTTGCCAATGGCCTGGTAGATAAACGTGTAGCGGTTGTCAAACCACTCGTTATTCGGCAGCCAGAAGAAGCGGGCGAAATCGCCAAACTCGCGCTGGTCGCCGGCGATGGCGTTGCCCTTCCAGGCATCATCCGAGCCGGCGTCGCCGAACATCCGGCTGCGGTCGATTTTCCACCAGTCGTCCTGGTCCGAGAGGGCGTAGCAGCCCATCACGGCCGCCTTGCACTCGTCGGCGTTGGTGTAGTAGTTATCGGTAGTCTGCTGGCCCTGCGGCTGCACGTCGAGGAAGCTTTTGCACGACTGCGCGCCCAGGCTCAAGCTCAGGCCCAGCGCCAGGGTAAAAATGCGGGGAAACGTTTTCATGATAAAGTCGGGTGGGAAGGATTAGAAGGCGATGTTAGCGCCCACGAGGTAGGTGCGCACGGTGGGGTAGTTGCCCAGGTCCACGCCCCGGTTGAGGGCCGACGAGCCATCGGTGTACGAGCGGCCGTAGCCGATTTCGGGGTCTACGCCGGTGTACTTGGTGAAGGTGAACAGGTTCTGGCCGCTCACGTAGAGGCGCAGGCTGGCCATGTGCAGGGCGCTCATCATCTCCTTGCGGAAGGTGTAGCCGAGTTGCAGGTTGCGCAGGCGGGCGTAGGAGCCGTCTTCCACGTAGAAGTTGGAGAAGCGCGTCAGGTTCTGGTTGTTGTCGTTGGCCGTGATGCGGGGCACCGAATTGGAGGTGCCGGGGCCGTTCCAGGCCATGCCCTCAAGGCCCGCGATTTTGTTGTAGTTGTAGCTGCCCGAGTACCACCAGCCTTTGTTGGCGTTCACCACGTCGTTGCCGAGGCTGCCAATGAGCGAGGCTTGCAGGTCGAAGCCCTTGTAGCCCAGGTTGAGGTTCACGCCGAAGGTCATGGCCGGCGTGGGGTTGCCGATGTACTGCTGGTCCTTGGCGTCGATTACGCCGTCGTTGTTGAGGTCGGCAAACTTGAAGTCGCCGGCCACCGCGCTGGGCTGGATGCGGGTGCCGTTGGCCGACTGGTACGCATCAACCTCGCTCTGGCTCTGGAAGATGCCCTGCGTCTGATAGCCGTAGAAAGCACCCACGTAGCCGCCCTCTTCCGTCTTGGACGGCCGGCCGAAGATGGGCGTGTTGCCCGAGTACAGCGCCTGGCCGTTGGCCAGCGTGCCGATGCGGCTGATGGCGCGGGTGGCGTTCACGCTCAGGCCGTAGGTGAAGTCGCCCTTGTTTTCGGCGTAGCCCACCGTGAAGTCGAGGCCGTTGGTTTTCATGCTGCCGATGTTGGTCACCGGGCTGGTGTAGCCGTAGCCGGCGTGCGCCGGAATGGCTTGGAACATGAGCATGTCGGTGGTGTTGCGGCGGAACACGTCGAACGTAGCCGTCAGCTTATTGCTGAAAAAGCCGAAGTCCAGGCCCAGGTCGTAGTCCTCCACCGTTTCCCACTTCACGTTGATATTGGGCACGTTGCTCTGGATAACGGCCAGCTGCGCGGTGCGGTCGTCGCCGGTCACGTAGTAGGTTTTCGAGAACGTGCCGGTGTAGGCGGCGTTGGTGAGGCTGCTGATGTTCTGGTTGCCCACGCGGCCCCAGCTGGCGCGCAGCTTCAGGAAGTTCATGGCCTCAAAGGACTTCATGAAATCCTCGTCGGTGATGAGCCAGCCCACCGACAGCGAGGGGAACGTGCCGTAGCGGTTGTTGGTGGGGAACACCGAGGCGCCGTCACGGCGCACGCTGGCCGACAGCAGGTAGCGGCCTTTGTAGTCGTAAGTCACGCGCCCGATGAGCGAGGCAATCGTGTTTTCGTAGGTGCGGCCGGTGGCGTTGTAGCCGGTGGTAGCCGCATCGGGGTAGCGCAGGCTAAAGGCGTTGCTGGGAATGGCCTGCCCCGAGCCCGACAGTGGCCGGTTGCTGAACTTCTCGAACGTGGCTGCGGCCAGCGCCGTGAAGTTGTGGTCACCAATCGACTTGTTGTAAGTCAGGGTGTTGGTGTTGTTCCAGTACAGGTTGATGTTGTGCTCGCTCGTCACCGAGTTCACCTGGTTGCGCTCGTTGGCGTCGATGGTGTAGAAGGGCGAGAAGGCGTTGCGCTCGTAGAAATTGGTGTTCGTGCCGAAGCGCGTTTCGGCCACCAGGCCGGGGATAAATTCGTAGTTAGCGTACACCGTGCCCACCAGGAAGTACTGGTTGCGCTTGTCGTCGTTGCGCTCCACGGTGGCCAGCGGGTTGCCGATATCGGTGGGCGAGGCGCCGTAATAGTCGTAGGGGTTACCCGAGGTGCCCACCACGCGCGGCTTAGTGATGGGGTCATCGTTGAACGCATCCCGGAACAAGCTGCCGCTGTTGAGGTAGCTCTGCTTGGTCATTGAGATGTTCAGGTCCTGGCCCACCTTCAAGTGCTTAGCGGCCTGGTACTGGCTTTTCACGCGCAGCACGAGGCGGTCGAAGTCGGAGCCGCGCACCAGGCCGCGCTCCTTGAAGTAGCTCAGGCCCGTGGAGTACAGCACCTTGTCGCTGCCGCCCGAGAGGCCCAGCGAGTAGTTCTGCGTGATACCGCGCTGCTTAATCTGGTCCCACCAATTAGTAGTTTCCGTGAATTGGTCGGGGTTGGCGTACACGGCCGGGCGGCCCGAGTTGATATTCGCCAGGTTCGTGATGCGGGCGTACTCGCTGGCCGAGGCCATCTTGGGCACCCGCGTGGGGTTCGACACGCCGTAGGTAGCATCGACCGTGATAACGGGCGCGCTCACCGTGCCGGCCTTAGTCGTAATCAGCACCACGCCGTTGGCCGCCCGCGAGCCGTAGATGGCCGCCGAAGCCGCATCTTTCAGCACCGTGAGGGTGGCTACATCCTTCGGGTTAAGGTAGTTGATGTCGTTCACCGGCAGGCCGTCCACCACGTAGAGCGGGCTGTTGCCGTTGATGGTCGAGATGCCGCGAATGAGAATCTGGGGCGTAGTGCCCGGCTCCGAGCCCGCACCCACCACCGTGACGCCGGCCGCCTTGCCTTGCAGCGCCGAGCCCACATCGGACACCGTCAGCTTAGCCAGCTCGGCGCCCTGCACGGTGGTTACGGCGTTGGTTACGGTGCGCTTTTCCTGCGAGCCGTAGCCGATTACCACGGCCTCGTCGAGGGCCTGGGCCGCCACGGTGAGGTTCACGGTCACGCTGGTTTGCTGGCCCACTGCTACCTCCTGGCGGTTGTAGCCCACCGACGAAATAACGAGCGTAGCGCCCGCCGTACCAGTGGGAATGCGCAACGTAAAGCTGCCGTTGGCGTCGGTCGTGGCGCCGATGGTAGTACCTTTTAATACGATGGTGACGCCGGGCAAGCCCACGCCTTTCTCATCGAGTACGGTGCCCGTGATGGGCGTGTCGGCCACGGCCGAGCGCCGGGCAGCAGTGGGCTTGGCCGCGTGGCCAGCACCGGAGGCAGCAGGAGCAGCCGCTACCGCAAGCGGCAGCAAGGCCCCGCAGAGGAGGATAGATTTAGCTTGCATAAGCAAGGGAATTATAGGGCCAGCCGAAGCCTGCCTGGGTGGGGAAAGTGAAATCAGGGCGAGGAGCCGGCCACCGTGGGCCAGCCTCAAACAGCGCTAAAAGCGCCGCTCGGAAGTGATGTAAAATTACGGGCTGCCCCCAAGCAAAAGGGCCCCCTTTTCGGGCGAAAAGGGGGCCAAAAACAGTCGATAACGCTCCTGATAGGCGGCTGAGCCACTAAAGGAGTTATGGGTTATAATTTTAGTTATCAGAGAATTGTCCCTGGTAATGCGTCAGCGCTCAGCTTACAGGGAGCGACTGGGGCGCAACTCGCTCAGGATGGGATGGTCGAGGAAGGAGAGGGTGCTCTGCTGGGGCTTGAGCAGCTCCAGAACCGTGATGGTGTTCTGGCCTTTCTTGAGCCACTCGGCCGGCACGTACAGCGTTTGCTGCGGGCCAATGGCCCAGTAGCGGCCCAGGTTGTGGCCGTTCACCCACACCGCACCCTTGCCCCACTGGCGCAGGTCGAGGTAGGTGTCGGTAGGGTTGGCCACGTTGAAAGTAGCCGTGCGCAGAGCCGGGCCGCTGCTGGCCGCCGGAGCCTTGGCGCCGGTGCCAGCCACGGCCGGGGCGCGGTCGAAGGGCAGGCCAAACTGCTGCCAGCCGGTTAGCTCCTTGCCGCCCAGGGTCACGCTCCTGGTGATGCCTTTCGTGTTTTGCAGCAGGTACTCACCGAAGTTGATACGGCCCAGGTTTTCCACCAGGATGTCGAGCTGCACCTGGCCGGCGGGCAGCTTCACGAGCAGGCTGTCCTGGCGCTCGCGGCGGTCGAGAGTACCCACGCGCTGGCCGTTCACCATGACCACGGCGTAGTCGCGCAGGTCGCGCAGCTTCAGCATTTGGGCGCGGCCGCCGGCCACGGTGGTGCGGTAGAGCACGAAGCCGTAGGCCTGCTTGAGATTTTCGAAGGTGAGCGGCTTCTGGCTGGCCACCGGCTTGGGCAGCTGGGCCAGCAGGCTGGCGCTTTGGGTAAGCTGGAGGGCGGGCAGGGCCACGCTGGGCTTGGCGGCGGGCACGGCCGGCAGGGCCGGCGCGCCGGCGGGCCGGTATTTGGCGATGACTTCGCGGAAGGCGCGGAACTTAGCCGTGGCGTTGCCGGCCTCATCGAGCGGCGCGTCGTAGTCGTAGGAGCTTATCTGCGGCTCGTAGTGCGAGGTGTCGCCCTTGAAATTGGCCCCGTTCATGAAGCCCCGCGTGGTGCCGCCGTGAAACATGTACATGTTGATGCTCATGCCGGCCTTCAGCACCGAGTCGAGGCCCGGCGTGTACTTGGCGGCGGGCACGGTGTGGTGCGGCGCGCCCCACCAGTCGAACCACGCTGGGTACCACTCGGCCACGTAGTAGGGGCCCTGGCCGCCGTGGTTGGTATTCACGAGCTGGCTAATCTGGCTGGGCTTGTCGGTGCCATTCACGGCGGGCAGCAGGCCGTCGAGGTGGCCCTTGGCCACGTCGGCCACCGGGTCGCAGGTGTAGAGCAGGCCGTCGAAGCCGGCGTCGATGAAGAGCTGCTTGTTCTGGGCCAGGTACTGCTTATCCGCGCCGTACGAGCCGTACTCGTTCTCCACCTGCACCATGAGTACCGGGCCACCGTGGTTGACTTGCAGCGGGGCCAGCTGCTTGCCCACGGCTTGCAGGTAGCGGGTGTAGGCCGCGATGTACTGGGGCTCCTGGCTGCGCACCTTCAGGCCGGGCACGTTTTGGAGCCAGTAGGGGTAACCGCCAAATTCCCACTCGGCGCACACGTAGGGGCTGGGGCGCAAAATCACCCACAGGCCTTCTTCCTGGGCCATTTTCACGAAGGCCGCCACGTCGTTATTGCCCGTGAAGTCGTACTGGCCCGGCTGGGGCTCGTGCACGTTCCAAAACACGTAGGTGCCGATGGTGTTCAGGCCCATCGCCTTGGCCATCTTGAGGCGGCTGCGCCAGGCCTCGCGCGGAATGCGCGGGTAGTGCAGCTCGCCCGAAATCATCTGGAGCGGCTTGCCGTCGAGCAAAAACTGGTTGGTGCCCAGCGCGAAGGTGTGCTGCGGCGGGGCCGGCGCGTGGCGGGGTGCCGGCTTGGCCTTAGGTTTGGATGGTGGCTGGGGGGCGGTGAAGCCAACCAGGCCACCCACGAAGCCGGCAGCGGCCAGCAGGTGGGGCAGGCGCTGGGAGTAGCGGTTTTTTTGCATGTGCAGGGGAGGGGTGGGAAAGGCGGGGCGGCGCTCGTAGCCGCCGCCACCGGGCTAGCCATTGCCGGGCGGAATTGCGCGGACAGCGGCCTGTTTTGCAAAGCAAAATTAGCGGCGGCCCGGCCGGGTAGAGGGGTGTTTTTTCGGCAGAAAACAGCCTTTAATCCTCATAAGGCAACTAATAGACCCGGTTTCAAGCTGGAAGCGTGAGGTAGCCGGGCGGCGCGCCCAGTCCTGCTGGCCGCGGCCGCTCGGCGGGTTTTAGCTTAGCTTTAGTAAATGATGGCCGCTACTTCGGGCGGCTCTTAGGGCTTTTTTACGTGCAGCAAGTAGCAGGTTTTTGGCGGGTATGGTGCTGGATGGCGTTGGCGTGGGCGGCGCTGCTGGCCCCGATGGCGCGGGCGCAGAATGCCGCACCCAGCGAATTTCGGTTCGAGCATATTTCCGTCGATGAGGGCCTGTCGCACAGCGACGCGATGGCCGTAGCCCAGGACCACGCCGGCTTTATCTGGATTGGTACCAACCGCGGCCTGAACCGCTACGACGGCCACACCCTGCGGCAGTATATGCTGCCCGTGAATCCCCGCAACGGCCTTTCGAGCAACCGCATCACGGCCCTGCTGCTGGCCCCCGACCAGCGCCTCTGGGTCGGGGCCGAGGGCTCGGGCCTCAGCTTCTACGATGCCAGCCACGACGCCTTCACCCGCCTCGATGGCCAGGCCCTGCCTGCCGCCGCCCGCGCCGCCGCCCGGCAGCTTGCCAAGAGCGACGTGACCGCCCTCGTGGCCGATGCCCAGCGCCGCCTCTGGGTGGGCACTGCCCAGGCTGGCCTGTTTGTGCTGAGCTTCGGAAATAAAGGCGAGGTGATGGACTTGCGCCAACTACCCGCCGTCGCGCCGAGCCGGCCGGCGCTGGCCCGCATCTCCAGCCTGGCCTACGATGCGGAGGGCACCCTCTGGGTGGGCTCGCTGGAAACCGGCCTGCTGGTGCTGCGGCCCGACGTGCCGGGCTGGCCGGTGCTGCCCACCGCGCTCACCGGCCACGTGAGTGCCCTGCACCTTGACCGCCGGGGCGACCTATGGGTGGGGGCCGAGCGCACGCTGCTTTGGGTATCGGCGGCTAGTCGCCGTACCCGGCAGGCGCTGGTGCCGCACGCGCTGCCGCACCGCTACTCGCGCATTCAGGCGTTGCGGCTCGACTCGTTCGGGCGGCTCTGGGCGGGCACGGTCCAAGGTTTGTACGTGTGGGAAGCCGGCGCCGTAACGGCCACCGCGCCGCCGCTGCAACCCACGCCCACCCGGTTTTTGCCCCGCGATGGCCAGCCGTATAGTATTAACTCCGAGCGCATTCACCAGCTTTTTGAGGATGGCCACCAGGTAATGTGGCTGGGGGCTTCGGCCGGCGGCCTCAATAAGGTGGACCTGCGCCAGCGCGCCTTTGGGCGCCTCCGCCACCAACTCACTGGGCAGTCGGCATTGAATAATGCCAACAACTACGTCAATGCCATTTATAAGGAAGAGGCCACCAATACGCTGTGGTTTGGTACCCGCAATGGCCTGACGGCCTACGACGTAGCCCAGCGCAGCTACCGCACCTACTTCAGTCAGCCCGCCGACACGGTGCGCGGCGTTGACGCCGCTACCATCTTCCGGGCCGCCGATGGCACGCTATGGTTTGGCACCCGCGACCACGGCCTGCTGGCCCTGCGCCGCGAGGGTGGCCGCGAAAAATTTACTGCCTACCGCCAAATGCCTGGCGGCTTCGACCTCACCGGCACTAGCCTCGAGCACCTGGCCCAGGACGGACAGGGTACGCTCTGGGTAGCCACGTTTACCAAGGGCCTGCTCCGCCTCAGCTCCGATGGTAAGCGGCTGCTGGGCCACTACGACAAAGCCACTGCCCACCTGCCCACCAGCCAGTTTACCTACCTGCTCTATGATGCGCCGCGCAACGTGCTGTGGGCCAGTACCCGCGATGCGGGCCTGCTCAAGCTACGCCCCACGCCCGACTCGTTGCAGCTGTTGGCACAGTTCAAGTACGCGCCCGGCCGGCCCAATAGCCTACCCGTCAACTACGTGTGGCCGCTGCTACTGGGCGAGCAGGGTGCGCTCTGGATTGGCACCATTGGCGGCGGGCTGCACCAACTCACCACCGATGCCCAGGGCCACGATACCCTACATGCCTTCAACAAGGACCTGCCCGAAACCGACGTGGAGGGCCTACTGGCTGACGACGCGGGCAACCTCTGGATTGGCGGCACCGGCCTCTACCGCTTCACGCCCGCCACCCGCCGCTACCTGCGCTACGACGTGGCCGACGGCCTGCAAAGCAACGCCTTCAAAATCGGGGCCGCCGCCCGCGGGGCCGATGGCACGCTCTATTTCGGGGGTATTAATGGTATCACCTATTTTCAGCCCGCGGCTATTCAGGCCAATCCGTACCCGCCGGTAGTGCAGCTCACCGGGCTGCGCATTGCCAACCAGCCGGTGGCCGTGGGCCAGCCCTTCAATGGCCGGCTAGTGCTGGCCGGGCCGCTCTCGCAACCCCAAACCGTCACGATAAAGCCCTCGGAAAACGACTTTTCGGTGGATTTCGTGGCGCTTAACTATACCAATCCGCAGAAGGACCACTACGCCTACCGCCTGCTGGGCTACAACGACGACTGGGTGTACCCCGGCCCCGGGCAGCGCACCGCCAGCTTTACCAACCTGCCACCCGGCCACTACATCCTGCAAGTAAAGGCCGACAACGGCGAAGGCGTGTGGGCCAAAACCCCGGCCACGATGACATTCATCGTACTGGCCCCGTGGTACAAAACCTGGTGGGCCTACCTGCTCTACGCCGCCGCCCTGCTGGGCGCGGTGGCCCTGTACCGGCACTTCGAAATGGCTCAGCAAGCGCTGCGCAACAAGCTGAAGCTGGAGCAGTTTCAGGCCGAAAAGGAGAAGGAGCTGACCAACCTCAAGCTCGGTTTTTTCACCAACGTCAGCCACGAGCTGCGCACGCCGCTCACCCTCATTCTGGGGCCGATGGAGGAGATAATCGGCGCGCACGGCCCCGTAAGTGGCCTGCGCGACAAGGTGCTGCTCATGCACAAGCAAACCCACAAGCTGCTGGACTTGGTCAACCAGTTGCTCGATTTCCGCAAGGTTGAAGCCGGCCATGTCCCGCTACGCGCCAGCGCCGGCAACGCCGTGCAGTTTCTCACCGACATCTTCCAGGTATTCCGGCAAAAAGCGCAGGAGCGCCGCCTCACCTATACCTTGGATGTGCCCGCTGAGCCGGTAGTGCTGTACTTCGACCGCAGCAAGCTCGAAATCATTCTCACCAACCTGCTGGCCAACGCCTTCAAGTACACGCCTGAGGACGGCCAGCTTACGCTCGCAGCCACGGTGGTGGGCAGCCCCGGCGGCGAGGCCGTGTTTCAAAACAGCCAGCTAGTAGGTAATTATCTGGAAATAAGCGTAGTCGATACGGGCGTGGGTATCCAAGCCAGCGAGCTGGCGCATATTTTTGACCCTTATTACCAGGCCTCGCACACCGACACGCTGCGCATGACGGGCACCGGCATCGGGCTCTCGCTCGTGCAGCAGTTTGCCGAGCGCCACGGCGGCACCGTTCAGGTGGAGAGCGTGGTGGGGGCAGGCACCACGTTCCGGCTGCGGCTGCCCTTCGGCCAGGCGCACTTGCAGCCCGGCGACCTGCTGCCTGATGCTGACCAGCCTATCTTGGCCGAAACGGCGCCCGACCTCGACCCTGCTGGCCTCGCCCTCACCAACGAGCCGCTGACCCTGGCCACCCTGCCGCGCCTGCTCGTGGTGGAAGACAACGACGAAGTAAGCCAGTACCTCCAGCAACTGTTCGCCGCCGACTTTGAGGTGACCGCCGCCGCTGATGGCCTTGAAGGCTGGGAAAAAACGCTGGCTCACCTGCCCGACCTCGTTATCTCCGACGTGATGATGCCGCGCAGCGACGGCCTGGAGCTATGCCGCAAGCTCAAGCAGCACCCCAAAACGGCCCACATCCCGGTGCTGTTGCTCACCGCCCGCACCGCCGCCCTGCACGAGGTAGAGGGCCTAGGCCTCGGCGCCGACGACTACGTGAGCAAGCCCTTCAACCCCCAGGTGCTGCAAGCCAAAGTGGCCGCCCTGCTGCGCAATCGCAGCAAGCTGCGCGAATACTACCAGCGCCAACTCCTGCTCGAACCCACCGAAATTGTCATCGCTGACGCCGACCGCACCTTCCTGGAGCAGGCCATGCGCGCCGTGGAGCAGCACCTCGACGACCCCGCTTTCGGTGTGCAGGTGCTGGCCAGTGACCTCTGCATGAGCCAGTCGGTGCTCTACCGTCGCATCAAGCTCATCACCGGCCAAACCACCGTTGAGTTCATCCGCGACGTGCGCATGAAGCGCGCCGCCCAGTTACTCACCCACAGCCAGTTGCGCATCACCGAAATCGCCTTTCAGGTAGGGGTAGAGAATGTCAAATACTTCCGCAAGACCTTCCAGAAAATCTACGGTATGGCCCCGTCCGAGTACGCCAAGCAGCACCGCCCCGAGGCCGAGCACAAGCTGCTGAATCTACTGGACGAGTAACCTTAGAAGTCAGACTACTGAGTTGCTGTTCGGAAGGGCATGTTAAAGCTTACCCGAACTGGTTTGCCTTGCTGGTAGCCGGGCCGTAGGGTTGGCAGTGAGCGCACCGCCCGTAGCAAAGCTGAATCTACTGCCGGCGACTGGCTTGCCGCCGCAATTCTGACATGCTGTACCGCCCCGGTTGGGCTCACCTCGAAGTAAACTATAGTGCGGTAGCAGCTTTGCTCAATTTTGCCGGAAAGATGCAGGCGCTTCCCAATAGCCGCCGCAATCTGCTGAGTTCCTCCGCCGCCTGGTAGCTGGGGCATTTGCTCCACGTATGTATAAGCTTGGGTAGTATGCTGCTGCGCATGAGTTTGGTTACCTGCAACAGCTAGAAAAACAAGCATGCTGAGCCTACCAAAGTATCTCTTTTGTGCTGTTGTCAGAACCAAATTAAGGTGGCCAACAGTGCGGTAGAGATGCTTCGGCAAGCTCAGCATGACAAGCGTTTTTTAGCAGTAGTTACTTCAGCAGCTCGTAGATGCCGGCCACGCCCTGGCCGCCGCCCACGCAGGCAGTTACCAGGCCGTATTTCTGGCCCCGGTCGCGCAGCTCATCGAAGAGTTGGATGGAGAGCTTGGCGCCCGAGCAGCCCAGCGGGTGGCCCAGCGCGATGGCCCCGCCGTTCACGTTCAGCTTCTCGGGGTTGATGCCGAGCTCGCGCACCACGGCCAGCGACTGCGAGGCGAAAGCTTCGTTCAACTCAATCAGGTCGAGGTCGTCGAGCTTCATGCCGGCCTGGCGCAGGGCCTTGGGCACGGCGGCAATCGGGCCCATGCCCATGATGCGCGGGTCTACGCCCTCGGTGGCGTAGGTGACCATGCGGGCAATGGGCTCCAGATTCAGCTCCTTCACCATGCGCTCGCTCATCACGAGCACAAAGGCGGCCCCGTCAGAGGTTTGCGAGGAGTTGCCGGCCGTTACGCTGCCGGTGGCCGAGAATACGGGGCGCAGGCGGGCCAGCGCTTCTACCGACGTATCGGCGCGGGGGCCTTCGTCGGTGTCCACCACGTAGGAGCGGTTTTTCTTCTTGCCGCTAGCCTGGTCGAGGTAGGTTTCCTCCACCGTGATGGGCACGATGCTCTTCTTGAACTTGCCTTCGGCGATAGCTTTAATGGCCTTCTGGTGCGAGTTGTACGAAAACTCGTCCTGGTCCTGGCGGCTGATTTTGTAGTCGTTGGCCACGGCTTCGGCCGTCAGGCCCATGCCCATGTAGTAATCGGGGTGCTCGGTGGCGAGCTTGTAGTTGGGCACGGTTTTCCAGCCCACGGTGGGCACCATGCTCATGCTCTCGGTGCCGCCCGCGATGATGCACTCGGCCATGCCAGCCGTGATTTTGCCCACCGCCATCGCGATGGTTTCCACGCCCGAGCCGCAGTAGCGGTTCACGATGAGGCCCGGTACGTTGATGGGCAGCGCCAGCAGCGAGATGAGGCGGCCCATTTGCAGGCCCTGCTCGGCTTCGGGCACGGCGTTGCCCACTATCACGTCGTCGACGCGGCTGGGGTCGAGGGCGGGCACCGACTTCACTAGGTGCTTGATAACCTCGGCCGCCAGGTCGTCGGGCCGGGTAAAACGGAAGACGCCCCGGGGCGCTTTGCCAACGGCCGTGCGGTAGCCGGCCACGATATATGCGGTATTAGCCATTTTAATAGGTTCTGTCATGCTGAGCCTGCGAAGCATCTTATCACGTTCGCATAGCTCGGGTGATTATATAAGAAGTGATTGAGCGGCACGACATTGGTCGCAAACGCCTTCTTTATCAAGTGCCAACGGTGGAAACATCTGGCGAATGTTAGCAGGTGCAAATTCACTAACACCTATCATGTTTGGCATTTCAGGCTTGTATCCCTCACTTTGACAAAAGTGGCACTGCTGTACCCACTTGCGAAGTTGCGGGTACATTGATAAGTACTGTTTGCCTCCGCGATGCTGATTAGCGCCCATACTGCTCATTCCTGATAAGATGTTTCCTTCGTCAGCATGACAATTAATTACGCAGCGGCTTGCCAGTGGTGAGAATCGACTGAATGCGTTCCAGCGTCTTGCGTTCGCCGCAAAGGCTCAGGAATGCCTCGCGCTCCAAATCCAGCAGGTACTGCTCGCTCACCTCGGTGGGGGAGGAGAGGTCGCCGCCGCACATCACGTAGGCGAGCTTGTCGGCGATGAGCTGGTCGTGCGCCGAAATGTACTTGCCTTCTTTCATGGCGTACACGCCAGTCTTGAACATGGCCAGCGCGCCCTTGCCATGCACCTTGATGTTGGTTTTCTGGCTGGGCTGCGAGTAGCCGGCGTCGGCTAGCTCGATGGCCGCCGCCTTGGCCTGGGCAATCACGCGGTTGGAATTCACCACGATTTCGTCGCCCCGGCGCAGGTAGCCCAGGTCGAACGCCTCGGCCGCCGAGGTCGAAACCTTGGCCGTGCTGATGGTCATGTACGTGTTGCGCAGCAGGTTAAACTCCGGCTCGCCTTCCTCATATTTGGCCGCCGTGCGTAAGGTCATTTCCTTGGTGCCGCCGCCACCGGGTATCAGGCCCACGCCAAATTCCACGAGGCCGATGTACGACTCGGCCGACGCTACCACGCGGTCGCAGTGCAGGTTGAGCTCGCAGCCGCCGCCCAGCGTGAGGCCGTGCGGGGTGCCCACCACCGGAATGCTGCTGTAGCGCATCCGCATCATGGCCTGCTGAAACTGCTGAATCATCATATTCAGCTCGTCAAACTCCTGCTCCAGCGCCTGCATGTACACGAGGCCCAGGTTGGCGCCGGCCGAGAAGTTCGGCCCGTCGTTGCCCACCACGAGGCCGCGGTAGCCGGCTTCGGCCATCTCCACGCCTTTTAGTAATCCCTGGATAACGTCGGTACCCAACGAGTTCATCTTGGAGTGAAACTCCACGTTCAAAATGCCGTCGCCCAGGTCGATAACCGACGCGCCGGCGTTCTTCCACAGCACTTTGCCGCTGGCCCGCAGGTTGTCGAGAATAATGAAATTCTCCACGCCCGATACCGACTGGTACTGCTTGCTTTCCTTGTCGTAAAACTTGCGTACGCCGCCCTCCACCTTGTAGAAGGTCGCGTTGCCCGCCGCCAGCATTTCCTCCACCCAAGGTGCCACGGTGCGCCCGGCCGCCTTGGCTAAGTCGATGCCAGCCTGCACGCCCAGCGCGTCCCAGGTTTCAAACGGCCCCAACTCCCAGCCGAAGCCAGCGCGCAGCGCGTCGTCAATTTTATAAAGTTGGTCGGCGATTTCGGGAATGCGGTTGCTCACGTAGGCAAACAGGCTGCCGAAGCTCAGGCGGTAAAACTCGCCCGCCTTGTCCTTGCCGCTCACCAGCACCTTGAAGCGGTCAGCCAGCTTATCGATGCTCTTGGTTAGCTCCAGCGTAGCAAACTTCACCTTCTGCGAAGGCTTATATTCCAGCGTGTTGAGGTCCAGCGCGTGAATCTCCGACTTGCCATCCGCGCCCTTCACCTTCTTGTAGAAACCCTGGCCGGTCTTATCACCCAGCCACTTGTTCTCGCCCATCTGCTTCACAAAGTCGGGCAGCACGAACACGTCCTTGGCCTCGTCATCGGGCAGGCCCTGGGCTAGCCCATTGGCTACGTTGATGGTGGTGTCCAGGCCCACCACATCCGACGTGCGCAGCGTAGCCGACTTGGCGTGGCCGATAACCGGGCCGGTTAGCTTGTCGGTTTCCTCCACCGTCAGGCCCAGCTTCTGCATGGTCTGCATGGCGTCGAGCAGGGCAAATACGCCCACGCGGTTGGCAATAAAGCCGGGCGTGTCTTTGGCGAGCACTACCGTTTTGCCCAGGTACAGGTCGCCGTAGTGGAGTAAGAAATCAACCACTTCCGGCTTGGTCTCCGGCGTCGGGATAATCTCCAGCAGCTTCAGATAGCGCGGCGGGTTGAAAAAGTGCGTGCCCGCAAAGTTCTCCTTGAAATCCTGCGAGCGGCCCTCGGCCAGCAGGTGAATCGGGATGCCACTGGTGTTGCTCGTAATCAGCGTGCCCTTCTTGCGAAACTGCTCTACGCGCTCATACAGGCTCTTTTTGATGTCGAGCCGCTCCACCACCACCTCAATCACCCAGTCGCAAGATGCGATTTCCTTGAGGTTATCATCGAAGTTGCCGGTCTTGATGCGGCTGGCCTCGCTCTTGCGGTACAGCGGCGACGGATTCGCCACCACGGCCGCCTGCAAAGCGCTGTTCACGATGCGGTTGCGCACGGCGGGCGCATCCAGCTTGAGGCCCTTTTTCTCCTCGTCGGCCGTCAGCTCCTTCGGCGCGATGTCGAGCAGCAGCACCGGCACGCCGATGTTGGCAAAGTGGCAGGCAATGCGCGAACCCATCACGCCGGAGCCCAGCACGGCAACTTTCTTGATTATGCGTTTCATATAAAGTAGCGCGGACAATGTTGTCCGCGTTGGGTGGGAGTTTAATACCAATCAGCGAAACGCGGACTACAACGTCCGCGCTGCCTTATGCCGAAGCTTCCTTGCGCAACGGCCTCAGCTCAAAGTCATCAAAAAGCGTCTTGCCCTCAATCATGCCCGTAATCTGGCTGGCCACCTTGAAGAAGACATCGAGCTGGCTCTGCGGGATTTTCTCACGCGCCTTCTGGTTGAAATGCCGCACCGTCTGGCGCGAGACCTCTTTCTTCTCTAGCCCCAGCTCGGTCAGAAAAATGCGCACCGAGCGCTTATCCTGCGTGTCGGCCTGCTTGTAAATCAGTCCCTTTTCTTCCATGCTGCGCAAAATGCGCGTGAGCGAGCGGGTTTCGAGGCCCAGCAGCGGCGCAATTTTGGTGGCTGGCGTGCCCAGTTCCTGGTCGATGTTGAGCAGCACGAAGCCAATACTCGTGGTGATGTCGTAGCGGGCCGCCTGCGTATTGTACATGCGCGAAATGGCGTGCCAGGCTACCTTAATGTTATAATCGACGGTTTCTTCAGGTTTCATATCGCAGCGAAAGTGCGGTAAACATACGAAGAAATTTGTTAGGCTTGCATACTACTTACGCTTAAAAGTAGCTTGGACTTTGTAGTCCGAGCGTGAGCGCAGCGAGCATTCTACGCGTAAGACTACCCTCACGTAAAATGCTTGCTACGCTTGCGCTCGGACTACAAAGTCCAAGCTACTCTTTAGTGGGCAGTGCGCTCGTGCGGCTCTTTCTCGGCCCGGGCGTACAAGTCCTCAATCAGGGCTTTGTTATTCTCGGTTATCACCTTGCGCTTCACCTTCATGGTGGGCGTCATCTCGCCGCTTTCTACCGTCCAGTGCTCGGGTAGGAGAACCGATTTCTTAATCTGCTCCCACTGCGCAAAACCCTTGTTGTATTTCTGCACCAGGTCGTGGTAGAGTTTGACTACCTTTTCGTCCTTCACCAGGTCGGCGTTGGATTTGGCGGCCACACCGTTCTGGCTGGCCCACTTCTTAAGCTCATCAAAAGCGGGAATGATAAGCGCCGAGGCAAACTTCTGGTCGGCGCCCACCACCATCATCTGCTCGATTAGCGGGTCCTCTTTCATCTTGTTCTCAAGTACTTGCGGGGCAATGTACTTGCCGCCGCTCGTCTTGAACATCTCCTTCTTGCGGTCGGTAATTTTCAGAAAGCGCCCGTTCACAAACTCGCCGATGTCGCCGGTGTGAAACCAGCCGTCCTTATCTATAGCCTCTGCTGTCAGCTCCGGCTTGTTGTAATAGCCCAGCATTACCGACTCCGACTTGGTGAGAATCTCGCCATCGGCCGCGATTTTCACTTCCATGTTGTCGATGAGCGGGCCTACCGCGCCAATCATGTTGTTCTCGCGCTCGTAGCCGTTCACCGCAATTACGGGCGAGGTTTCGGTGAGGCCGTAGCCCTCCATCACCCGGATTTGGGCTGCCCAGAACACTCGCGCCAAGCGCGGCTGCAAGGCTCCGCCGCCGCTCACGATGCAACGCAAGTTACCGCCCAGCGCCTCGCGCCACTTATTAAAAATGAGCTTGTTGGCAATTGCCAGCTCCGTGTTGTAGATAAATCCCTGGTCTTTCTGCGTGTCGAACTTCAAGCCCAAATCCAAGGCCCAGAAGAAGAGCTTGTGCTTAATGCCGGTTTGCTCGTGGCCCTTGGCCACAATCTTGTCGTACACTTTTTCGAGCAGGCGCGGCACAGTGGTGAAGATGCTGGGATGCACCTCGCGCAGGTTGTCGGCGATGGTTTCCATGCTTTCGGCGTAGTAGATACTCACGCCCGAAATCATGTAGATGTACGTCACCATGCGCTCAAAAATGTGGCACAAGGGCAGAAAGCTCAGCGCCTTATCATCATTGCCGACCGGCACGTAACGGGCCGAGTTGCGGCAGTTGCTCAGTAGGTTGTTGTGGCTGAGCATCACGCCTTTGGGCGCGCCGGTGGTGCCGCTTGTGTAGATGAGCGTCAGTAGGTCGTTGGGCTGCACGGCGGCTTTGAGCGGCTCCAGGTCGGCAGGGTTGCCCTGCTTACCCATTTCCAGAAGTTCGCCAAAATGCCGGGCGCCCTCGACCTTATCAAAGGTGAACACGTTCTCGGCCGGAATATCCAAGTCTGCTGTGGCTTCCTTCACCTTGTCGAACAAGTGCTTATCGGCCACGAACACGGCCCGCACGCCAGCATCGGTGAAGATGTACTTGTAGTCCTCGACCGTGATGCTGGGGTACATTGGCACGCTGGTGCCGCCAATCTGGGCAATGCCAAAGTCGGCGAGCATCCACTCGGGCCGGTTCATGCTGATAATGGCGACTTTATCGTCTTTTTTCAAGCCCAGCTTGAGTAGGCCCAGGCTCACCAGGTTGGCCTGGTCTTGCACCTGCTGGCTGCTCAGCGGCTCGTAGCGGCCGTTGATTTTGGCCGCGAGGGCATCAGACTTGGGAAACTTTTCGAGTTGATTGGCAAGAATATCGAAGGAGCGGCGAACGTCCATAAGGCGAGGCGAGGTGCAGTCGGCGTGGGAATAAAGGACTAAAGAAACAGGATTCTGAGCGAAATCCCGCCAGTCGGTGCAATGCGTACGGCCAAAAAGCCAATCTGGACCGGGTGGCGCGTAAATTTGGCGGCGCCCCGCCGCGCTTGCTGATGAACCTGGCCCTCTTTTTTGACCCGCTGCCCGACGAGCTGACTGCCCCCACCGCCGCGCCCACTTCCGTCGCGGCCTACGTCGCGTGCTTCACCGAAACCTTCCCCGACTGGCGCTCGGCCGACCTGGCCCTCATCGGCCTCGACGACTGGCGCGGCACGGTAGCCGGCGCGCCACCCGCCGGGCAGCACGGCGCCAACCGCGTGCGCGAGCGCCTCTACCAGCTTCAGCGCGGCAACGGCCCCCTGCGCCTCGTAGACCTGGGCAACCTGCGCCCCGGCCTCAGCCTGGAAGACACCTACCAGCGCCTGCGCGAAATAGTAGCTGCCCTGCTGGAAGCCAACACGATACCCCTGCTGCTAGGCGGCGGCCACGACCTCGACTACGGCCAGTTTCTAGCCTACGAGCCGCAGCACGAAGCCGTACCGGCCATCAACTTCGCCGTTATCGACTCGCGGCCCGACATGGCCATGCCCGGCCCCTACGCCGCGCCCGAAGACAGCCACCTGCGCCGCCTACTGATGCACACGCCCAACTTCGTGTTTAGCTGCGCGCACCTGGCTCACCAGCAGTACCTCACGCCGCCCGACGTGCTGGCTGCCTTCGAAAAATTGTATTTCGAAACGATGAGCGTGGGCGAGCTGCGCACTGACCGCCGGCTGGCCGAGCCGGTGCTGCGCCAGGCCAATTTTCTAAGCTTCGACATTGCTGCTCTGCGTTGGCAGGATGCGCCGGGCTACTACCCAGCCAGCCCCTTCGGCCTGACCAGCGAAGATGCGACGCAGCTGTGTTGGTACGCCGGTCATAATGAGCAGCTTACTTCTATCGGCTTGTACGGCTATCGGCCCGACCACGACCCGCACGGACTGGCCGCGGCTACGCTGGCTACCATGCTCTGGTACTTTATCGAAGGCTACTACCACCGCCGCCCCGAAACGGGCTTCGGTACCTACCGCTTTCTCACCTATACGCTGGTGCTGCCCGGCAACAGTGGCGGCGCCCCGAGCGAACTGGTATTCTACAAATCGCGCCGCGCCGATACCGATAAGTGGTGGATGGAAGTCGAGAGCCTAGCCGACCAAAACGTGAAGCGCATCGTGCCCTGCACCCACCAGGATTACCTGCACGCCGCCCAAGGCGACTTGCCCCAGCGCTGGATTAGGACGCAGGCGCTACTAAGTTAAATTTCGGAGTAAACGAAGTGACTGACAACGAACCACTGCCCGTATTCACCCGCTCACAGTTGGCCCTACGCAATGGACAGGACCGCGACGAAATCTGGGTGGCCTACCAGGGCAATATCTATGATGTGACGCGCTCGCGCCTCTGGCAGCGCGGCAACCACTATGAGCACTGGGCCGGCCAGGACCTCACCCGCGAGCTGGATGAAGATGCCCCCCATCTGGCCACCGTATTTGATAAGTTCAAGATAATCGGCACGCTCAAAAGCTAGCCGCCCACCTCTACCATCCCCCAAGCCGTGACGACCGAAACGCCCTCCACGTACCAAAACCTCGAAACGCTCCCCACCGCCGCCCTGCTAGCCGGCCTGAACGAGCTTGACCAGACCGTACCGCTGGCCGTGCAAAAAGCCCTGCCCCAGATTGAGCAGCTCGTCGAAACCATCGTGGCGCGGCTGGGGGCGGGCGGGCGGCTGTTCTACATCGGGGCGGGCACCAGTGGCCGGCTGGGCGTGGTCGATGCCTCCGAGTGCCCACCCACGTTTGGGGTGCCCGCTGGCCTGGTGGTCGGCATTATCGCCGGGGGCGACGGCGCCATCCGCCAGGCCGTGGAAGGCGCCGAAGACAATGCTACCCAGGCGTGGGCTGATTTACAGCGGTTTAATGTTACTGAAAAAGACGTGCTCGTCGGCATAGCTGCCTCGGGCCGCACGCCCTACGTGATAGGCGGCCTGCAAGCCGCCCGCGCCGCCGGGCTGGCCACCGGCTGCGTAGTTTGCAACGCCGGCTCGGCCGTGGCCGCCGCCTGCGAGTTTCCGGTGGAAGTAGTTACCGGCCCCGAGTTTATTACGGGCAGCACCCGGCTCAAAGCCGGCACCGCCCAAAAACTGGTGCTCAACATGCTGACTACCGCCACCTTTATTCGCTTGGGTAAAGTAAAGGGCAACAAAATGGTGGACATGCAGCTCAGCAATGACAAGCTGGTAGAGCGCGGCCAGCGGATGCTGATGGATGAGCTCGGCATTGCTCAGCCCGAAGCCGCCGCGCTGCTGCGGCAGCACGGTTCCGTGCGCGCCGCGCTGGTCGCCCGGGTACAGTAAAAAAGGGTGCCGAAAGGATTTAATTTACTGCTGAAAATCAGGCGATAATCGCCGGTAAGCGCCGCCCGCCCGAACGATTCGGGCGAGGCGGCGTTTTTGCATCGGGCCAGCCCCAGCCAGCCCCGCCGCCATGCATACCATCGAGCCCCACTACAACTGGATTGAGCAGTACTCTGCTACCGACGACCCGCGCTCCCCGCTCTTTGGGGCCGAATACAGCCTCGATACCTACTCCAATACGATTTATGGGTACTACATTCATCCCCAGTGGGATAGCCTGGAGTCGGATACGTTGTTCTTTAAAATCCTGTGGGCTGATTACGAGGAAGGCGGGGCCATTCTGGAGTTCATTGGGGAGTGGAACGACGCTATCGAAAACGACATCATGAACCTCAAGCGCAACATCCTCGACGTGCTGCTGCACGAGGGCATTAAGCGCTTCATCCTCATCGGCGAAAACGTCTTCAACTTCCACGGCTCCGACGATAGCTACTACGAAGAGTGGTTTGAGGAAGTAGAAGACGGCTGGATTGCGGGCATCAATTTCCAGGACCATGTACGCCGCGAAATGAGCCAGTACAACCTCGACCACTACATCAACTTTGGCGGCGAGCTCGATGACCTGCCTTGGCGTACCTACGAGCCGCGCCGCCTGTTCGAAACGGTTACCGGCCTGCTCCAGCGCCGCCTCGGCTAAGTCAATGAAAGTGACATAAAAAAGGGGAAGCCAGCGTGCGCTGGCTTCCCCTTTTTGCTGGCTAAGTAGTTGCCTACTTATTCTTTTTCATTTTACGCTCCTTCTTGGGCGAAGTGGCGTCGTCGCCGTCTTCCTTCTCCGCGCCGGGGGCGTCGGTTACGATGCGGCGCTGCTCGGCTACGGTGCCTTTGTACACCTCGGGGCCGTTCTGCTTGCGCTGCTTACGCTGGCGCTTCATTTCTTCTTTGCTCATCGGCGTCTGGCTGGGAGCCGACACGGTGAGGGCCGTCGAAACGGCTACTGCGGGCGTAACGGGGGCGGCTTGCACAGCGGAAGCACCGGCGAAGAGGGCAACGAAAAGAATGTTTTTCATGGGGGTCTTGAAGATTGGTCTCTAAAGGTAGAGAGCAAATATGAGACCTAATACACGAGCTTAGGATGAAAAAGTTTAACCCTGCGCATTTTTATTTGCACTGAGCAACTGCAATATCCAGTCCAATCGCCAGTTAGTACTTATTGGCCACCGGGCCTAGCTAGCCGCAAAAGCCCATTACGACTATAAGAGCACAAAAAAAGCGCCACCCGGCTGGGTGGCGCTTTTTGCATTATTTCCTGGCCTAACAAAATGAAAGGCAAGGAAATAATTTTTTACTTAGGGTCTTTAGCGTCAGCAGCGTCGCCGATAGCTTCGCCTTTTTTGTCAGCCGAGTCACGAACGGCATCAGCCTTGTTCTCGAGCGAGTCAGCCTTAGCTTCGCCAGCTTCTTTTACTGCGGTGCCGGTAGCCTCAGCATTGTCTTCTTTCTTGCTGTCGCACGAAGCGAGCGAGAGGGACATGGCAGCTACGGCGAGGAAAAGTACTTTTTTCATGGGGAAGGTGGAAATTGTTTTTTAAGATTTCCGACCTTAATACCTCCCTACCGTGGAGGTAACCCAGGGAATGAAAATTATTTTTTCCGGAACGCTAAGCCGATGGGTACGCCCGTGAAGTCGAAGTGCTCGCGCATCCGGTTTTCCAGGTAGCGGGCGTAGGAATCGGGGATGTACTGCGGCAGGTTGCAGAAGAAGGCAAATACCGGGTTGTGCGTCGGTAGCTGCGTAGCGTACTTGATACGGACCATCTTGCCCTTCTGAATGGGCGGCGGGTATTTCTCAATCTCCTTCAGCATCACGTCGTTGAGCTGCGAAGTCGGGATTTTGCGGCGCTTATTGCCGTACACCTCCATGATAACTTCCAGCGCCTTATGCACCCGCTGCTTGTTGAGCACCGAGATGAACAGCACGGGCGGGTAGGCGATGGGCGCAATCTTCTCCTTAATCTTGGCTTCGAAATCGCGGGCGGTGTTGGTTTCCTTGCCCTCGATTAAGTCCCACTTGTTCACCAGGATAACGATGCCCTTACGGTTTTTGTCGGCTAGGGCGATGATGGCGACGTCCTGCGCCTCAATGCCGCGGCTGGCATCGAGCAGGATAACGCACACGTCGCTGGCCTCCATAGCACGTAGCGAGCGCATGTTGGAGTAGAATTCCACGTCCTCGTTCACGCGGGCCTTGCGGCGCAGGCCAGCGGTATCCACCAGCATAAACTCGTGGCCGAAGGCGCTGTACTTGGCTTCGATAGAGTCGCGGGTGGTGCCGGCTACGTCGGTCACGATGCTGCGCTCTTCGCCCAGCAACAGGTTAACAAACGAGGACTTACCCACGTTGGGGCGGCCCAGGATGGCGATGCGCGGCAGGCCCGAGTTGGGCTCTTCCTCGCCCACTTCGTCGAAGTGGCTCACGATGGCATCCAGCAACTCGCCGGTGCCCGAGCCATTCTGCGAGGAGATGGCAAATACCTCGGTGTCGCCAAGGCCCAGGGCGTAAAACTCGCCCGAGCCGTGCGCCCGCAGATTGGTATCGGCCTTGTTAGCAACCAGGTAGATGGGCTTTTTGTCGATGTAGCGGCGCAGTACCTGGGCAAATTCCTCGTCCAGGCCGTGCAGGCCAGCGTCGGCATCCACCATGAAGAGGACTACGTCGGCCTCGTCGATGGCGAGCTTCACCTGGCGGTTGATTTCGCTCTCGAAAATATCGTCCGAGTTGTGGACGTAGCCGCCCGTGTCGATGACGGTAAAGTTGTGGCCCGTCCAGTCGCCGTAGCCGTAGTGACGGTCGCGGGTGACCCCGCTTTGGTTGTCCATGATGGCCTGGCGGCGACCCACCAGGCGGTTGAATAGGGTGGACTTGCCCACGTTGGGGCGGCCCACTATTGCAATGGTATTCATGTAGTTGGCTCCAGCCGCCGGCCCGACCAATGGCGCGGCAGTACCCGGAGTATTTAGGGTTAAAATGGTCGGGGATTTCAGTTATCAGTTATCAATCAGCAGTTGTCAGCCGGCTGGCTGAGTTGCTGTCGTTGAAAAGCTGATAACTGCTGATTAATAACTGATAACGGACTATTGGTAGCCGAAGCGGCTGAGGGCCTTAGCGTCGGTGCGCCAGTTCTCATTCACTTTGACGAACATTTCCAGGAACACTTTTTTCTGGAAAAACTTCTCCATTTCCTCGCGGGCCCAGGTGCCTACTTTTTTCAGCGCCTCGCCTTTCTGGCCGATGATGATGCCCTTCTGGCTGTTGCGCTCCACGTAGATGACGCCCCGGATGCGGATAATGTCGTCGTCTTCCTTGAATTCTTCGATGACAACCTCGCAGCTGTAAGGAACTTCTTTTTTGTAGAGCTTAAAAATCTTCTCGCGTATCATTTCGGCAGCGAAGAAGCGCTCGGGCTTGTCGGTCAACTCGTCCTTGGGGTAATAGGGCGGGTGAACGGGTAAGCTTTCGAGGGCCAGCTGCAACACGCGCTCGGTGCCAAAGGCGTTGAGCGCCGAGATGGGCAGCACGTCGGTCGCGTTGGGAAGCTGCTCTTTCCAGTAGGCAAGCTTGGCTTCTACCTCGGCCTGGTCGGCCTGGTCTATCTTGTTGACCAAGATGTAGATGGGCGTATCCTGGGTTTTGCGCAGGCGCTCTACTACAGGCTCTTCGTCGTGCTTTTCGTAGATGTCGGTGACGAAAAGGATGACGTCCGCGTCTTCCAGCGACGAGTACACGAAGGCCATCATGGCGTTGTGCAGCTCGTATTTGGGCTGGATGATGCCGGGCGTATCGGAGTACACCAACTGAAAATCTTCGCCGTTGAGGATGCCCAGGATTCGGTGGCGGGTGGTCTGGGCTTTGCTCGTGACGATGCTCAGGCGCTCGCCCACGAGGGCGTTCATCAGCGTCGACTTGCCCACGTTGGGCTTGCCGATGATGCTCACAAAGCCGGCACGATGGGGCTTAGGTTCGGGGTTCACGCTAGAGATAGGGGTAGAATAATTTTGAAAATCAGCCTGCAAAGGTACGGCGTTTGGCAGTGATTACTGATTAATGGTGAATGATTAACGATTTTTGCAGCCTGAATGAAGCCGAAGCCCCGCGTTTTTGGTTACAGATGCAGCTACTCCAAAACAGGTGGCTAGTGGCCGCCGGGCAGGCTCGTAAGCGCTTACCCGTGAATCACTAACCATTAATCACTGTAAATAATGCCTACCCCTGCCCGCCGCATTGGCGTTTTGCTAGTTAACCTCGGCACGCCCGACTCGCCCCAGACCAGCGACGTGCGCCGCTACCTCAACGAGTTTCTGACCGACGGCCGCGTGGTCGATATGCCGGCCGCCGTGCGCTACCCGCTCTTTCGGGGGCTGGTGGTGCCGCTGCGCGCCCCTAAATCAGCTAAAATCTATCAGGAGTTGTGGGACGCCGAGCGCGGCTCGCCGCTACTTTTTCACGGCCTCGACCTGAAGGCAGCCTTGCAGCAGACGCTGGGCGACGAGTACGTGGTGGCCTTTGGGATGCGCTACCAGAAGCCCAGCATTGAGACGGCGCTGACCGAGCTGCGCGACGCGGCGGTGGACCGTATCGTGGTGCTGCCGCTGTTTCCGCAGTACGCTTCGGCTAGCACGGGCTCGGTGCAAGAGAAGGTGATGGACATCGTAAAAGATTGGTGGGTAGTGCCGAGCATCAACTTTATCAGTTCATTTGCCGATGAGCCGGGCTTTATTGCCAGCCTCGTGCAGCGGGGCAAGGACGAGATGGCTAAGGCTGACTATGACCACTTTGTGTTCAGCTACCACGGCATCCCGGAGCGGCACGTGCTCAAGGGTAGCTTCAAGGGCTACTGCCAGCTGGGCAAGTGCTGCAACACCTATAACAAGAATAACCGCTACTGCTACCGGGCGCAGTGCTTTGCCACCTCGCGCCTGCTGGCCGCTGGTCTGGGCCTACGCGACGACCAGTACACCGTCACCTTCCAGAGCCGCTTGCAAAGCCGCCTGCGCGACCCGTGGCTGCAACCCTATACCGACGAGGTGCTCAAAGACTTCCCTGCCAAGGGCATCAAAAAGGTGCTGGCCTTTTCACCTGCCTTCGTGGCTGACTGCCTCGAAACGACCATCGAAGTGGGTATGGAGTTCCGCGAGCTATTCGAGGAAAACGGCGGCGAGCACTGGCAACTGGTGCCCTCGCTCAACTCGGAGCCTTATTGGGTAACGGCCGTGGCCGAGATGGTGCGCAGCAATTAATACGTTAACTTAAGCGGGCTTAAAAAAGAACGTCATGCGGAGTTTGCCGCATGACGTTTCTCTATAGGATTGCTAATCCCTTCTCTAGCTTTTGACCCCAAAAGCGGCTAGCATTTGCGACTCAAAATCGGGCGGTAGCATGAAATCCACAAACAAGGGGTAGTACTGTACGTTGTCGCGGTTGAGCGCGGTCACAAATACGTTGCTGCCATCGGTATCGAGGTTGACTACTGCGAGCGGCAGCAGGATGCGGCGGTCGGCGTGGGGGCCGGGCGGCGGCACGCCGGGCAGGCCCGACTCCAGGAGCACATTCAGGTACAGTACGCGCTGCGAAACGGGGTCTACCAGCAGCTCATCGACGATGCCAAACGAATGGCCGTCGCTGCCGCGCACGGCCCAGCCGCGCGGGTCGGGGTCGCCGGTGGCTAGCTCAAAAGTAGGGAGGTCGCGCAGGCGACGCAGGATGGGGGAGGCCATAGGATTCAGGGTTAGAGCACGTCGCGGGCGGGGTAGCTCATGGTATTGAGCAGCGAAGATACCTGGCTGAAGTAAGCGCGGTTCTGGGCCTGCTCGGCGGGCGTGGCATCGCGGCCCGAAAGCTGGCTGGCTTGCAGCGTAAGCGCGTTGGCTTCGGTTTCGAGGTTCGGGTAGCCTTTTTGCTGCACGGCCAGCAGCAGGTTGGCGGCGGCTACGAGGCCAGGGCGCAGGCTGGCTTGTGGGTCGCCATCGGCCAGCCGGGCGGTGGCACTCGTGAAGTTGTCGCGCTGCTCGCGGATGCCCGCATCGTCGCGCAGGTCGGAGCGGTCGGCGAGTTGCGTGAGCGGGTCGCTGAGGCGAAGCAGGCTGGCGCGGGCCGCACCGGCGGCGGCCGGGGCCGTGCCGGCGGCGGCCGGGGCCGTGCCGGCCGAGTCGTCGGCCGGTGGGGGAGTGGCGCGGGCGGCCGACGTATCGGTAGCCAGGCTATCAGTGGGGGCGGTGGCTACCGGGGTAGCGGCGGGCATGGGCTCCTGGGCCGGGTCGGGGCGCAGGAAAAAATAGGCGGCGGCAGCAAGCACCAGTACCGCCAGCGCCACGAGCAGCCAGGGGCTGGGGGATGATTTTTTGGGTTGAATACGAAGTTCGGCCATAAGAAAGCAAGTTGACAACTAGCCTTACGAAGAGGAGCCAGTGGCAGTTGAACTAACCTGCCAAGTAGCCGGGCTTACCTCGACTCTAGTAGCGGCCCTATGTTTACGGTTGGTTTTACCTGCTTTTTGCTATGGCCCAAGCTTCTCCTACCGCCCGCCTGCTGGCTAAGCTAGCCGCTGAAGGACTATTGCCGCCCGCCCAGGCGGCGGCCATCGCCGACGACGAGCGTACACGCCCGTTTTCGTTGCACTACGAGCTGCAGGCCTTCCTCTACCTCGGCATCACGCTGCTGACGGGCGGCGTGGGCGTGCTCGTGTATCAGCACATCGACAGCCTGGGGCACGGGGTTATCATCGGGGCGCTTGTGCTGGCGATGGCCGCGTCCTTCGCCTACGCCAACCGCCACCGGGCGGCCTTCACCTGGGGCGAGGCCCCGCGCACCTCTACGGCGGCCGACTACCTGCTGCTGCTCAGTTGCCTGCTATTCCTGGTGCTGGAGGGCTATCTGCAAGTGCAGTACGGCCTATTCGGCAACCGCTACGGCCTGGTGACGGTGCTGCCAGCCGCGCTGTTCTTGTGCCTGGCTTACCTCTTCGACCACCGGGGCGTGCTCTCGATGGCCATTACCTCGCTCGCCGCGTGGGTGGGCGTGAGCGTAGCGCCCCTTACCCTGTTTAACGACGGATTTCCCTCGCAGGAGTTGAGCGGGCCGGGGCTGTTATTGGGGCTGGCCCTGCTGGCGGCCGGGCTCGCCTCGGAGCAGCTACGCCGCAAGCCGCACTTTGCCTACACCTACCTGCTGCTGGGCAGCAATGCGGCGCTGCTGGCGGCGATGGTCCGGCTCTTCGACGGCGACGGCAGCACGGCAGCGCCCGAACTGCTGCGCGCCTTGCTGGTGGCGCTGCTGGTGCTGGGCATTTGCACCGTGCTGGTATGGTATGCCCGGCGCACGCAGTCGTACATTTTTCTGCTGCTGGCGGTGGGCTACGGCTACGTGGCGTTCACCGTGGTGCTGATGGTGATGGTCGGGTTTGTGAACCTTTCGGATGTGTTTATTCCGCTGCTGATTCTCTACTTCCCGCTCAGCCTGGCCGGGCTGATAGCGTTGCTAATCAACATCAAGAAAATCCTGCGCATCGCATGAGCACCAAAGCGTATCCGGCCGCCTGGGCCGATGACGAGGCCACCCGGACGGCCGCCGACCGCTGGCAGCGGCGCGGCCTGCTCACGCCCGCCCAGCAAGCGGCCATCGACGCCGCGCATCCCGTTGGCTACTACCGACCCCACAATTGGATACGGCTGCTGCTGCTCATTGCCACGCTTTTTGGGGCGGCCAGCGGGCTAGGTTTCCTGTTGCTGGCCACTGAGTTTAAATGCAGTTCCGGCGTCTACGCCGCGCTGGTGGCGCTGGCCGCCATCGCCCTGCTGGAGGTGATTGTCAAGCGCTCCCAGCATTACCGCTCGGGGGTTGATAACGCCCTTCTTTACATAGCGGTGGTTGCCTGGGGCTGCCTGGTTTATGAGCTGACTGACAATGCGTTTTCTCTCTCCTTTATCTCCATCAACTGGCTGCTGCTGGTGCTGGCGGCGTTGCTGGTGGCCCTGGTCCGCTACGCCGACCCGGTGGTGGCCGCTGCCTGCTTTATCATAGCCCTGTGGCTGGCAGCGCTTATCCTGATGCATAGCAAGCTGGGCCGCCTGCTGCTGCCGTTTGGCCTCATGGCCATTGTGGGCGCGTTGCTGCTAGCCCTGCGGCAGCTACCCGCCCGCGCCGACTACTACTATTACCGTAGCGCCGGACTGGTGTTGCGGGCGCTGGGCCTGGCTGGGCTGTACCTGGCGGGCAACTACCTGCTAGTGCGCGAAGGCCACGCCGCGTTACTGACTAGTGGTGGCCCATCGGGGCAAGTGGCGCTGGCGCCGCTCTTCTACCTGCTTACGGCCGGTATCCCGCTGGTGTATATCGGGCTGGGCCTGCGCCGGCACGACCGGCTGCTGCTGACCGTGGGCTTGCTCACACTGGCTTTTTCGCTCTTCACGCTGCGCTACTACCGCAGCCTGCTGCCTCCCGAAATAGCTGCCACGCTGGGCGGCCTGCTGCTGCTGCTGGGGGCACTGGCAGCCCTGCGCTACCTGCGCACGCCGCGTCACGGCCTCACCGCTGAGGCCGACGAATCCACCCCGCCACAGTTTAACCTGGAGTCGATGGTAGTCGCCCAAACAGTTCACGTCGCCGCTCCGGAGGCCGAGTACGAGTTTGGCGGTGGCCAGTCGGGTGGGGGCGGGGCAGAAGGCAGCTATTAAGTAAGCCTTAAAACTGCTTCAACGCTGAAATTAGCCCCCTGGGAGCGCCGCTTCTCTCCAAAACAGGAGCCTGGGAGGTAGCCGGACATCTGCCGGTTTACCTCCCAGGCTCCTGTTTTTACTAAGCTGTAGCTAAGCGGCTTCAGTTGGCTTGGCCGTCGATTAGATGCCGCTGCTGGCGCAGGTGTTGCCCGCGATGGTAGCCCCAGCGCCCGAGGAGGCCGTCACGGCCGACTTTACGCCCGACGCACTCAGCACCGAGAGGCTGTAGGGCGGCGTAAAGGCAGTTTTGCCATTGCCGGCTTTAGTGCCGCTGGTGTTGGTGTAGAGATTGCCAAACTCCTGCACGGCCGTGGAGTTGTTGGCCATCAGGTCGATGGGGTTCTTCACGTTTTCAAACACGTTGGCCTCAATCCGCAGGTTAGCCAGGTAGCCAGCCTGAATGCACGAGCTGCTGACGGTGCTGTTAAACAAGCTGTTGACGACGTGCACCTGGCCAAACCGCACGCGGGGCATCCGGGCCACGCAGCCAGCCGCCCACCAGCACCGGGCGAAGGTGATGTGCAGCTTGTCCTTATCACCCGTGGCACTGTCCGACGAGCCAAGCAGGTTGGAAAAGCGGTGGTCGTTGGAGCCGCCCGAGCCACCGGCCCGCGGCGCTTTGAGGTAGGTAAATTTGGTCCAGGAAACGGTGATGTAGTCGGAGGCATTCTTAATGTCGAAGTTGCCATCTACCCCGTCGCGAAACTCGCAGTGGTCGACCCACATATTGGTGCAGGCATCGACCGTCACGTTGTCCCAGCCATCGGTGTCGTAAGCCCCTGGCCCCTCAAAAATCAGGTTGCGGATAACCACGTTGCTGCACCGCTTCACGTACATAATGCCCGAGCTGGCCTGCGTCTGGTCGGTCGAAACGAGCTTGGCCCCGGCCGAGCCGAAAAGCGTTTTGCCGCTCTGGTCCTGGAAGGAGATGCGCCCGCCCGAGGGAATGGTAATCGTGCCGTTGACCTGCACCACCTTCACGGCCGCGTTGGTGATGGCGGCCTTTAGCTGGTCGTAGGTGGTGACTACGGTGGCCGTAGCGGTGCCTCCGCCCTTGGTGCCCGAGCCTTGCGCGGCCCAGCCCTGGGCAGTGCAGCTGGCTTCCACGTTGGGAGTGGCCGAGGTGCCGGTGAGTGCGGCGGTGCTTGGCTCGGGGTTTTGGTTGTTGCAGCCCGTGGTAAGGCTCGCGAGCCCTGCTAGCAGGGCCGCCGAAATGTTGGTAAGCTTCATGGGTGGGAAAAGGAAAATGGTTTGGTGGAAAGAAAGCGGCCGTAGCCGTGAAATCCAGAGAGCGTAGCGCCGCTGCATAACTGGCAGACGTACCTGTTGATTGACAAGTACATCAGTAGCGCAGCAAGCGAGAGATTGGTAGCTGTAAAGGTGCTGGCTTTAACGGGCATAATCGTAGGCCGTCCGCTTGAAAATTTGCGCAATCGTTTCCGGAAACGATTGCAATTAATTATTTGATAGATAATGCGTTTTGTAGGGTAGGAGAATTCTTTTATAAAGCAGGATGATGCCTATTAGCCCCCGGCAACCTTGGCAAAACCCGCCAGGCGGATAGCGCCCGGGCGGCTGGCCAGCCAAGACTGTTGCGGGCCGCGAGAAGCCCCGGCTGGCCCGACCTTTACGGCCGCCGCCGAAACCTTCCGCCCCCCGCTGGGCGTTATCCCATTCATGTCCGACAATTCCGCTCTGCAAGTGGCCGCCCCGGCCCACGACGAAATCGACCACCTCGACCCGCGCCAGTTTATCGTTATCAAAAACGCGCGCGTCCACAATCTCAAAAACCTGAGCGTAGCCCTGCCGCGCAATAAGTTTATCGTCGTCACGGGCCTGTCCGGCTCGGGCAAGTCGAGCCTGGCTTTCGATACCCTGTACGCTGAGGGCCAGCGCATGTACGTGGAAAGCCTGAGTAGCTACGCCCGCCAGTTTTTGGGCCGCATGGACAAGCCCGATGTGGACTACATCCGGGGCATTTCGCCGGCCATCGCCATCGAGCAGAAGGTCAGCATCAAGAATAATCGCTCCACGGTGGGCACCAGCACCGAGATTTACGACTACCTCAAGCTGCTGTTTGCCCGCGTGGGCCGCACCTATTCGCCGGTGAGCGGCAACCAGGTGCGCAAAGATTCGGTGGCCGACGTGGTTGATTTTCTGTTCAGCCTGCCCGCCGATACCCGCGTGACCATCCTAGCCCCGCTGCTGCGCACCGAGCCCGACCGGCCCATGAGCAAGGAGTTGGATTTGCTGCTGCAAAAAGGCTACGGCCGCGTGGTGCTGGCCGGCGGCGAAAACGCGTTTATCGAAGACCTGATTGGCGAAGGCAAGCCCGAAGTAGAGGGCGAGGTGTACATTCTCATCGACCGCTCCACCATTCAGCACGGCGACGAGGACCTGCAATTCCGCCTGTCCGACTCGGTGCAAACGGCCTTTTTTGAGGGCCACGGCACCTGCCTGGTGAAGCTGGACGACGAGACGCGCACTTTCTCCGACAAGTTTGAGCTGGACGGGATGACGTTTGAGGAGCCGAACGTTAACTTCTTCTCCTTCAACAACTCCTACGGCGCTTGCCACACGTGCGAAGGCTTCGGTTCGGTGCTGGGTATTGACGAAGACCTGGTGATTCCTGATAAAAGCATGACCGTGTACGAGGGGGCCATTGCGCCCTGGCGCACCGAAAAGCAGGGCGAATGGCTCAAGCCGCTGCTGAAGAACGGCATCCGGTTCGACTTTCCCATTCACCGCCCTTACAACGAGCTGAGCGCCGCCGAGCAGCGCTTGCTCTGGACCGGCAACAAGCATTTTGAAGGGCTGGATGCGTACTTCAAGTGGGTGGCCGAGCAGACCCACAAAATCCAGTACCGCGTGCTGCAAAGCCGCTACCGGGGCCGCACCACCTGCCCCGACTGCCGCGGCACCCGCCTGCGCAAAGACGCGCAGTACGTGAAAATCGACGGCCGCAGCATCACCGATATCGTGCTGCTGCCCATCTCCGAAGCCCAGGTTTTCTTCGAAACCCTGAACCTCTCGGAGCACGAGATGGCGGTGGCCGACCGCCTGCTGGCCGAAATCACCAACCGCCTCGGCTACCTCAATCGGGTGGGGCTGGGCTACCTCACCCTCAACCGCCTGAGCAACACGCTGAGCGGCGGCGAGAGCCAGCGCATTTCGCTGGCCACGTCGCTGGGCTCGGCGCTGGTAGGCTCGATGTACGTGCTCGACGAGCCGAGCATCGGCCTGCACCCCAAGGATGCTGAGCAGCTCATTGGCGTGCTGCGCTCGCTACAGGCACTGGGCAACACCGTGGTGGTAGTGGAGCACGAGGAGAAGATGATGGAGGCGGCCGACCAGATTATCGACATCGGCCCCGAGGCCGGCAGCGGTGGCGGCCACCTCATGTTCCAGGGCACGTTCCCGGAGCTGATGCAGGACACGGCCACATACACCGGCAAGTACCTGAGCGGCGTGCTCGACGTGCCGGTGCCCGCCGGGCGCCGCCCCTGGCGCAACGCGCTGGAGCTAACCGGCGCCCGTGAAAACAACCTCAAGAACGTGAGCGTCAAGATTCCGCTGGGGGTGATGACGGTGGTGACGGGCGTATCGGGCTCGGGCAAATCGACGCTCATCCGGCGTATCCTGGCCCCGGCTCTAATGAAGCAGCTGGGCGGCGGCGCGGGCGAAACTACCGGTAAGTTTGACCGCCTGCTGGGCGTGAACGGGCAGGTGACGCACGTTGAGTTCGTGGACCAGAACCCCATCGGCAAGTCGTCGCGCTCCAACCCGGTGACCTACGTGAAGGCGTATGACCAGATTCGGACGCTGTTTTCGGAGCAGCCGCTTGCGAAAGCGCGCGGGCTGAAGCCGTCGCACTTCTCGTTCAACGTGGAGGGCGGGCGCTGCGAAGTGTGCCAGGGCGAGGGCCAGGTGAAAATCGAGATGCAGTTCATGGCCGATATCTACCTGACCTGCGAAAGCTGCGGCGGCCACAAATTCAAGCAGGATATTCTGGAAATCAAATTCCAGGAAAAGAACATCTACGAGGTGCTCGACCTCACGGTGGAAGACGCCGTGGAGTTCTTCAAGGGCCAGCCCAAGGTGGCCGAGCGCCTGCGCCCGCTGCTCGACGTGGGCCTGGGCTACATCCGGCTGGGGCAGTCGGCCAACACGCTCAGCGGCGGCGAGGCCCAGCGCGTGAAGCTGGCCAGCTTCCTTACCAAGGGCGCGACCTTGCAGCAGGACAAAATCCTGTTCATCTTCGACGAGCCGAGCACGGGCCTGCACTTCCACGACATTGCCAAGCTGCTGGGCGCGCTCAACGCGCTGGTGGAGCAGGGCAATTCGGTGCTCATCATCGAGCACAACATGGACATCATTAAGTGCGGTGACTGGCTCATCGACATGGGGCCGGAGGGCGGCATCAACGGCGGGCACCTGCTCTTCGAGGGCACGCCCGAGCAGTTGGTGCAGCTCAAGGATACCAACCACACGGCGCGCTTCCTGGCCGAAAAGGTGAAAGGCTAGCTTATACAATCGCAACTATGCATTTAGGCACTGAAGCAAAAGTCACTGTTGGCACCGACGATATTTTCTTGGATAGTACTGCGGTGGGTGGTAAGAACAGCGTGGTTTTCGAAGATGACGGCACGACGGGCTATTTCTATGCGGTGCGCACTGGTATTGAGCAGGAAATACTCGATGCCCTGCATGTGTATGATGTTGCAAACGTCACCGACCGGCAGATTCCGGTAACGGTTCAAATCTTCTGGGATGAAACCTGGACTGCTGCGCTGTTACTTATCAATGGTTACGGCCACGCACTGTACGATTTTCAGCGTTCGGCTGGCTTTTGTCGCAATGCCTTTCCGGCGGCTCGGAATGGGCAACTCTTAAAGCGTGAGTTGACCGACGAGCTAATAGAACAATATTTTGCTGCCTAAGCAAACCTGCCAAGCTGGCAAAAAATGCCCGCACGGCCTATGATAGCCGTGCGGAAAAACGCGTAGCTTGCCCACCTTCGCCCGAAGCAATAAGCTAATGTTGAAACCCAAGTACCTCGTCCTCGCCGCCATTGTCCTGCTGCTGGGCTGGTTTGTATTCGACTCGCTGAGCCAGCCCGGCGTGGGCGACCTGAAAGGCGATTTTCAGGAAGCCGCTACCTACCGCAATGAGAACAATACCGGCCCCATCGTGCGCGTGTACGCCGTGACGGTGGCCGATACCCTGTGGCAGCAGATGCGCCAGTACGGCGACTTTATGCCCCACACCAAGTACGGCAATACCAAGGTCTATTTCTTCCGCCAGGGCCAGCCGGTGCCGAAAACGGTGCAGCCCGGCGCGGTGAATTTCGATGCTGAGTTCAATAAATACTGCCTGGCGAAGTACGAGAAGGAAGTGATGGGCAACGTGTCGTTTGCGCGCTACCCCTTACAGTAGAGGTGCGGTGCCGCCCGGGTAGCCGACGATAGCTGGTAAGAATAAAAGAGGCCGGCCCGAAATACTTACCACAGGTTGGTAAGTATTTCGGGCCGGCCTCTTTTATTCTTACTAGGGCTTTTTAGGAAGCGAGGCCCGCCAGTGCGGGCTGGCGCTTCTTGGGCGTTTTGTGGCGGCGGCCCCACCACAGCAGCGTGCCCGTGACGGGCAGGCTAGCCGAGAGCAGGCTGATGAGGAAGGCCACGATTTTGCCGCCCAGGCCCAGAATCTGGCCGGTGTGCAGGTCGTAGTTGAGGTCGCCGAGCTTCTTGCCGGGGCTCTTGGTGGCGTGGGGCAGGGCGCGCAGCAGCTGGCCCGACACGGGGTGGAAGTAGTACTCGTCGCGGTTGTAGTAGTGCAGCGCCTTCTCGTAGGTGAGGCAGTACACGGGCAGCTTGCGGTCGGTGGCTGGCCCCACTACCACCATGGCGGCGGTGGGCGAATGCTGGCGCACCTGGGCGTAGGCTACATCCACGAGCGGCCGGGCGGGCGCGGTGGCCGAGTCGCGGAGGGCGATGGTGGGCGGCATTTCTTCCAGCGGGTAGTGCCGGCCGGCGTTGGCGACGGTGCTGGCCGCTTGCAGCCACGAGCCGAAGCTCATAAACAGGCCGGTGAGGGCGATGATGAACGCGCCGGCCGCGATGTAGAAGCCCAGCACCTGGTGCAGGTCATAATTGAGCCGCCGCCACTTGGCCCCCCACTTGATGGTGAGGCGCTGCTTGCGCTCCTGCCGGCGCTTGGGCCACCACAGCACCAGGCCGGTGCCCAGCATCACCAGGAAAATGGCGATGGCCACGCCCACTATCCATTCTCCCAGCTCTACCGGCAGCAGCAGGTACATATGGATGGCCTGCACGATGATAAAGAAGTCGGTGCGCAGGTTTTGCTCGTGCAGCACCTGGCCCGAGTAGGGGTTGAGCGAGCTGATGTAGCTGCCGCCGGCCTTGTCGGTAAAGTACACCGTGGCCGAGCGGCCGGGGCCGTAGTACGTGGTGTAGGCCGGCACCGCGCCCGCGTGGCTGGCCACCACGGCCGCGTGCAGGCGCGAGGGCGGCAGCGGGGCCGCTGCGGTGGGCGTGGCTACCAGCCGCCACGGCTCCACGGCATCCCGAATTTCGTCCTGAAAGGTGAAGATGGCCCCCGTCAGGCTCACGATAAAGACTATCAGCCCCGAGCCGAGGCCTAGCCACAAATGCAGTTTGCCGACAGCTTTTTTCAAGGTCATAAGCAGCGCGTAACAGTAGTGAGGCAAGAATAACTAACGTAAGAACGTCATGCTGAGCTTGCCGAAGCATCTTGCTCGCGCCGCTAGGGTGGTAGCCTAACGAAGCGGTAAAGATGCTTCGGCAAGCTCAGCATGACGTGCTGGCCTGGGATAAAGCGCGGCCTATTAGAACTTATAAGCCACCGAGCCGACGATGTTGCGCAGTTTCTGGGGGCTGATGGTGGTGTAGCCAATCCAGTACTGCGTGTCGGCCAGGTTGTCTACCTTGGCCGAGATGCGGTAGTGCGTCTGGTCGTAAAACACGCTGGCATTGAGCACCGTGTAGCTAGGCAGCGTAAACTGGCCCAGCGAAGCCCGGTTGACAATCATGTTGTCGCTGGCGTAGTTGCCACCCACGCCCAGGCCCAGGCCCTTGAGGGTGCCGGTGGGCTGACGGTAGCTAACCCAGGCGTTGGCCAGGTAGGGCGAGGAGGCCGTTTCGGGGCGGCGGCCGTTGAATTCGGCGTCGGTATCCACGGCCACGGCGTAGTTGTAGGCAAAGCCCCCCACAATGTTGAGGCCCGGCAGCGGGTTAGCCGTCAGGTTAAGTTCGGCACCGCGGCTCCACTGGTTGCCATCCTGGCTGCTGAGGGTCACGCCGGCCTGGGTGCGGCCAACGGTGCGCAGGATATTGCTCACCCGGATGTCGTAGTAGCTCACAGTAGCGCTCAAGCGGCCGCCGGCCGCATCCAGCTTCACGCCGGCCTCTACCTGGTTGGCGCGCTCGGGGCGGGTGGCCAGCGACTGCCCTTGGGTGTCGAAGAAGGTAGTGTTCTGGTTGCGGAAGCTATTCTGGTAGTTCGCAAACACCGCCACCCGGTCTTTGAGCGGCTGATAAACTACGCCGAATTTGGGCGATACGGCCGTTTGGGCGTAGGAATCGACCGGGAAATAAACCAGGCCCCCGCTGTTGGAATAACGGTCTACCCGCACGGCGGCCAGGATGCTCAGCTGCTCGGTCAGGTTGAGCACGTCCGAGGCGAAGGCGCTGTAGGTATTCACCTTAGTCGTGACGGGGTAGGCAGCGGGCGGGCTCGCGGCGTAGGTGGCGTCTACGAGGCCGTTGGTGAAGTTGCGGTAGTCGTAGCCGCCCGGGTAGCCGGGGCTGATGGCCCGCACCGGCACCTGGTCGATGATGCCACCCAGGAACTCCAGGTTGGAGCCGATGTGCAGGTAATCCAAGCCCAGCACCACGCGGTTGCGCAGGTTACCGAGCTGGAAGTCGCCGTTGAACAGCTGCTGCACTTCGTAGGTCTGGCTGTGGCTGTTGCGGGTCGACTGGTCGGCGCGCTGCAAGGTGTTGGCACCCGGCGTAGTGATGGTGCCACCGCTGGCCGTGGCGTTCGAAATCAGGTAGAAATAGGGGCCGTAGCCCTCCGAAAAGCTGCGGCTCGACGAGAGGTAGGTAGTCGAGGTAAAGCTGGGCGAAAGGCGGTACTGCACCTGGGCAAACAGGTTGGTGCTGCGCGAATCCTGCTGCAAGCCCGGGCCCAGGTACGACTGCCGGTAGTCGAGCGGCGACTCATCGGCCCGCGAGAAGCCCAGGTTGCGAATGGGGTCGCCGAAGGTGAGGTACACGAGCTGCTGCGTGGTGTTGCGGCCCCGGAAAATCTCGGCGTCCAGGTTGATGGTCAGCCGGTCATTGGGCTGAAATTGCAGGCTCGGCGCAATGGCCACCGTGCGGGCAAAGCCGGGGTAGCCCTGGTTTTGCCAGCCGTCCTCGTACTGGTAGGCCGCGTTGAGGCGGAAGGCCAGCGTCTTGGCCGCGTTGAGCGGCGTATTCACATCAACGCTCGCGCGGTGAAAGCCGTAGCTACCGCCCGCCAGGTTCACCTCGCCGCCAAAGTTGCCGTAAGGCTTCTTGGTCACGCGGTTGAGCAGGCCGCCGTAGGTAGTGAGGGCGCCGCCGTAGAGCGTGCCCGACGGTCCTTTAATTACTTCAAGCTTCTCCAGGTTGACGGCGTCGATGGCGCTGGTGACGTTGCCGGCCACGCCGTTGCGCAGCTGGCTGGATACCACGAAGCCCCGGCTGGCGTAAAATGCGCCCCCATCGCCGCCGCGGCCGGTGGCATCCCACATTTTTTGCAGGCCCGGCACGTTGCGCGTGGCATCATCTACCGAAAACACCAACTGCTCGGTCAGCAGCTCCTTGGCCACGGTGGCGTACACCTGGGGGTTTTCCAGGTTTTTGAGCGGCATTTTGGCCACGTCCACGCTGCTGGGGCGGTTAAACTTGTTGGTGCGGGCACCGCTCACTACCACTTCCTTCAACTCGGCGGCGCTTTCGGCCAGCGCCACGGTTACGGTGGCCGTTTGCCCGGCCGTTACGGTCACGGTTTGCTGCTCGGTTTTCAGGCCCACCGCCGATACTACCAGCGTGTACTGGCCCGGGGCCACCTGCCGAATGCGGAAGCGGCCTTGCTCGTCGGTGATGTCGCCTTTCGTTTGCCCCTGCAAGCCCACGCTCACGGCCTCCACGGCCCCGCCGTTGCTATTGGTAACGCGGCCGGTAATGGTGCCGGTTGTCTGAGCCTGGGCCGTAGTGGCCGCCGCACAAATCACCAGCGGAAAGAGCAAGTAACGAGAGTTAGTCATAAAGGTGTTAATTAGACAAAATCTAAAAGTCCACAAAGAAACTACTCAAACGGCCCTGCCTCAAAATCTATTTAGAATTAATCCAGATTGATTTGTCGTCTATCCAGCAGCTTAGCCACGAAAAAGCCCAGGCTGGGCGACACCTGCCTGCGCAGCGCATCACCCAGCCTGGGCTAAGAAACGGGACGGTAATTACGGGCGAATTCCCGCCACAAACTCCTTAATGGCAGCTGCTTGCTGCGCGGCGGGCGTTTGCTGCAACAACCGGATAAACGCGCTGCCAATGATGGCGCCCGTGGTGTGCCGACTAGCCGCCGCGAAGCTAGCCGCGTCGCTGATGCCGAAGCCCACGAGCGTGGGGTTGCGCAGGCCCAGCGCCTTGGTGCGGCTGAGGTAGGCGTCCACGTCGGCGTTCATGTCGGTTTGGGCACCGGTGGTGCCAGCGGCGGCCACGAGGTAGATGAAGCCATCAGCCAGGGCATCGAGCTGGCGCACGCGGGTGGCGCTGGTCTGCGGCGTCACGAGGAACACCACTTGCAGGCCGTGCTTAGCAAAAAGCGGCTTGTACTCGCGCTCGTACACCTCCAGCGGCAAGTCGGGCAGGATAACGCCATCCACGCCCACGGCCTGGCACTGCTGGCAAAATTTCTCGATGCCAAACTGTACCACCGGGTTGAGGTAGCCCATGAGCAGGATAGGCACCGTAATGCCCTGCGCCCGGATGCCCGCCAGCTGCTCAAAGAGCGCGGCCACGGTCATGCCGTTGTCGAGGGCCTGCTGGTTGCTACGCTGGATGGTTTCGCCATCAGCCACGGGGTCGGAGTAGGGCATGCCGATTTCGACGAGGTCGGCCCCCGCGTCTTGTAGGGCTTGCAGGATGGGCACGGTATCGACGAGCTGCGGGAAGCCGGCGGTGAAGTAGACGTTGAGCACGTCCGAAGTTTTGCGTTGGAATAGGTCGGTGAGGCGGTTCATGGAGAGCAGAGCAATTGCCCGTCCTGCGGAGGTTGCAACGCATGACGGGCGAAAAGGATGAGAGGGCTAAACAGGGTATTCGTCCAGGTGCTTGGTGTAGGTAGCCAGGTCTTTATCGCCGCGCCCCGAGAGGCAGACCACCACGATATCATCCTTCTTGGCCCCAATCAGCGGCAGGCAAGCCAGCGCGTGGGCCGTTTCGAGGGCCGGAATAATACCCTCCAAGCGGCTGAGCTGGAACGCCGCATCGAGCGCCTGCTTGTCGGTAATGGAGATAAACTCGGCGCGCCCGGTGGCGAAAAGCTGCGCGTGCTGCGGCCCGATGCCGGGGTAGTCGAGGCCCGCCGAAATGGAGTACGGCTCCGTTACCTGGCCATCGTCCGTTTGCATAAGGATGGTGCTGGCCCCATGCAGGATGCCTGGCTTGCCCAGCGCCGTAGTGGCGGCCGAGTGGCCACTGCTCACGCCCTGGCCCGCCGCCTCGGCGGCCACGAGGCGCACGCCGGGCTCATCGAGGTAGTGGTAAAAGGCCCCCGCCGCGTTGGAGCCGCCGCCCACGCAGGCCAGCATAAAATCGGGGGTCGCGCGGCCGGTTTGGTGCAGCAATTGGCTGATGGTTTCGGCCGAAATGACGGACTGAAACCGGGCCACCATATCGGGGTAGGGGTGCGGCCCCACCACCGAGCCGATGATGTAGTGCGTGTCGGTGGGGTTGCTAATCCAGTGGCGCATGGCCTCGTTGGTGGCGTCCTTCAGGGTTTTGCTGCCGCTTTTAGCGGGCACCACTTTGGCGCCCAGCATGCGCATGCGGTCCACGTTGGGCTTCTGGCGCTCCATGTCGATTTCGCCCATGTACACAATGCACTCGAGGCCCATGAGGGCGCACACCGTGGCCGTGGCTACGCCGTGCTGGCCGGCGCCGGTTTCGGCCACGATACGCTGCTTGCCCAGGCGCTTGGCCACCAGAATCTGGCCGATGGTGTTGTTGATTTTGTGCGCACCGGTGTGGCACAAGTCCTCGCGCTTGAGGTAGATGGTGGTGCCGATTTCGGCCGACAGCCGCTGGGCCAGGAAGAGCGGCGTGGGGCGCCCCACGTAGTCGGTCAGCAGCTGCGTAAACTCGCGCTGAAAGCCGGGCTCGTCGATGAGGCGCAGGTAGTTATCGCGCAGCTCCTCCACGTTGGGATAAAGCATTTCGGGCACGTAGGCCCCGCCGAAGGTGCCGTAGTAGCCGCTGGCATCGACGCGGTAAGGGGAAGGGGCGGTGATAGTCATCTCGTTAAGTATGAATTATAAATCAGGAGTTATGAATTGGCTACTTGCTGATTCAGCAGCAACAGCAGCTCGCGGGTGGCGACCACATCCTTGAGGCCGGGCGCGGTTTCGAGCTGGCTGTTGAAGTCGTAGCCCGCCAGGTAGGGGTGGGTAAAACTCAGCAGCTCGGTGGCATTTTCCGGCCCCAGGCCGCCGCTCAGCAGAAAGGGCGCGGGGCCATTGTAGCCCGCCAGAAGGTCCCAGTCGAAGGCGTAGCCGTTGCCGCCCGGCTGCTTCCCCTTGGTATCGAAGAGGAAGAAGTCGCACGTCGCCCCGTACTCGGCCAGCGTGCCGAAATCAAAGTTTGCATCCACCGAAAAAGCTTTGATGAGGCGCAGGCCCTCCTGGTGCGCCTCCTGGCAGTAGGCCGCCGACTCGTGGCCGTGCAGCTGCACGTAGTCGAGGCCATAGCGGGTGGCGACATCCAATAGCTGGGGTAGCGGCGCATCCACGAACACGCCGACTTTGCGCACGGTGGGCGGCAGGCTGCGCAGCAGCTCGGCATCAAGCGCGTCGCCGACGTAGCGGGGCGACTTCTCGTAGAAGATAAAGCCCAGGTAGTCAGGCGAGAGATTGGCGATGTCCCCCAGGTTGACCGCCTCGCGCATACCGCAGATTTTGACTTGCATAGCGAAGTTAAGAAGCCGCAACGGGGGCAGTTAGTTCGGCCACGAGGCCAGCCAGCGCCGCGGCTGGGTCGGCCGTTTTCATAAACGTTTCGCCGATGAGGAAGCCCTGGTAGCCTGCCTGACGCAGGCCCCGGATGGTGCTGGCGTGCTGCAAGCCGCTTTCGGCCACCTTCACAAACGAGCTGGGAATAAGGCTGGCCAGCCGGGTTGAGGTGTCCACGTCGGTCACAAACGTGCTGAGGTTGCGGTTGTTGACGCCCACCAAATCTACGCTGTTGGCGAGGTGGCTGCGCAGCTCGGTTTCGTCGTGCACTTCCAGCAGCACTTCCAGGCCCAGCGAGTGGGAAAACTTGCTGAACTGCACCACCTCGGCCGGGGTGAGGCAGGAGGCAATGAGCAGAATGAAATCGGCCCCCAGCGCCCGCGCCTCAATAATCTGGTACTCGCTGATAACAAAGTCCTTGCGCAGAATTGGCGTGTGTGGGTTAGCTGCCCGCGCTGCCTGCAAATCAGCTGGCGTGCCACCAAAAAACGGCTCATCGGTGAGCACCGACAGGCAGGCTGCGCCCGCCGCCACGTAGCCAGCGGTAGTGGTGCCCGCCTCGGCCGTGCCGTTGATAACGCCTTTGGAGGGTGACTGCCGCTTAAACTCGGCAATGATGCCCGACGACCCGGCCGCCGTGAGCGCCGCCCGCGCCGACAGCACCGGGCGGGTGAAAAGTGGGGCGTTGTGCAGCGTGGCGGCGGGCGTTTCGGCTTCGCGCCGGGCTACTTCCTGGCGCTTTTCAACGATGATTTTATCGAGGATAGTCATGGGATTACGAATTAATTCAGCGCCAGCAGCTTCTCAAAGGCTAGCCGGGCGCGGCCGCTGTCCAGGCTTTCGGCAGCCAGGGCCAGCCCTTCGGCGGCATCGGCGGCGCGGCCGGCGGTGCGCAGGGCCAGGGCGGCATTGGCCAGTACGGCATTGCGGTGGGCGAAGGGGGCTTCGTTGCGCAGCACGCGCTGAAAAATGTGCGCCGCTTCGGCCACCGTGTCGCCGCCGAAAAGGGCTTCGGGCGTGGTGCCGGGCAGGCCCAGGTCGCTGGGCGACAACAGTTCCTCGCCCTGGCGGCTGATAAGCTTCACCGGCCCCGTGAGCGATACCTCGTCGTAGCCATCGAGGCTATGCACGATGAGAAACTCGCGGTTCGCCTCCTGCTGGTGCAGGTAGGCGTAGAGGCGCGCCAGCTCCAGGCTGAATACGCCCACGAGCTGCAAGCGCGGCCGGGCAGGGTTCACGAGCGGGCCGAGCATGTTAAAGAACGTCTTTACACCTAGCTCCTTGCGCAGCGGGGCCACGTTTTTCAAAGCCGGGTGGAAAAGTGGCGCGTGCAAAAAGCAGATATTAGCCTCGTCGAGCTGGCGCCGGAGCGCGTCGTTGTCGGCCGTAAACTTCACGCCCATGTGCTCCAGCACCGTGCTGCTGCCGCTGATGCTGGACACGCCGTGGTTGCCGTGCTTGGCTACCGGCTGGCCCGCACCGGCCACCACAAAGGCCGATAAGGTGGAGATATTGAAGGTATTGCGGCCGTCGCCGCCGGTGCCGCACACATCCATAGCATCCACGCCGCCCAGGTCTACGGGGCGGCACAGCTCCAGCAGCGCGTTGCGGAAGCCGGACAGCTCCTCCACCGTCACGCTGCGCATGAGGTACACGGTGAGGAAGGCGGCAATCTGGGCGGGGTTATACTGGCCCTGCGCGATGCCCAGCACCACGCGATGCGCCTCCTCTTGGGGCAGCGTGCGGTAGGCAAAGAGGTGATTTAAGGTATCCTTCATAAGTAGCGCGAAGCTCTGCTTCGCGTATCGTTGCGCTGAAAAAAAGTCGTTCGGACGGAATGCGAAGCAGAGCTTCGCGCTACTTTACCCAGTTGGCCAGCATGGTTTTGCCGTGCTCGGTGAGCACCGACTCGGGGTGAAACTGCACGCCCAGCACGTCGTAGTCGCGGTGAGCGAGGGCCAGCACCTGGCCGTTTTCGTCGAGGGCGGTGATGCGCAGCTCGGCTGGTACGCCCTCGGGGGCGATGGTCCAGGAGTGGTAGCGGCCCACGCGCACATCGGTGGGCACGTCGTTGAAGAGGCGGTTTTCGGCGGCGGCCGGCGTCTGGTGCAGGGTGTGGGCCACGCCGTGGTGCACCTCGCCGAGGTTAGCCAGCTGGCCACCAAAGGCTTCGCCGATGGCCTGGTGGCCCAGGCACACGCCCAGAATGTGCTTAGTGGGCGCGTAGCGCTTTATCAGTTCGGGCATGATGCCCGCCTCGCTCGGGATGCCGGGGCCGGGCGAGAGTAGGATGTGCGAGTAGTTATCGACCTCGTCGAGGCTGATTTTATCGTTGCGAAAAACGTCCACTTCCTGCCCCAACTCGCGCAGCATATACACGAGGTTGTAAGTGAAGGAGTCGTAGTTGTCGAGAACCAGGATAGCCATTAGTTTAATTATCAATTAGCAGTGAGCAATTAGCAAGTTGCTGACAGGGATTATGTAGCGGTAGACTTTGGAGCTTTACACCTGTTCGGCCTGTTGCAGCGCGGCGCGTAGGGCGCCGAGCTTGTTGTGGACCTCTTGCAACTCATTGGCCGGCACCGACTTGGCGACCACGCCCGCGCCGGCCTGGTAATACAGCGTGTTGTCCTTGCTGAGGAAGGTGCGAATCATGATAGCATGGTTGAAGTCGCCGCCGAAGTCCAGCGCCCCGATGCAGCCGCCGTAGAAGCCGCGCTGCGTGCTCTCGTACTCATCGATGAGCTGGATGGCGCGGTACTTGGGCGCGCCCGAGAGCGTGCCGGCCGGGAAGGTTTCGCCCACCACGTCGAGCGGCTCGGTAGCCGCGCCCAGCTGGCCCACTACCTTGGAAACCAGGTGAATGACGTGCGAATAATACTGGATTTCCTTGAAGCGCTCGACCTGCACCACGTCGCAACGGCGGCTGAGGTCGTTGCGGGCCAGGTCTACGAGCATGACGTGCTCGGCGGTTTCCTTGGGGTCGTCGAGGAGCTGCTGGGCCAGCCGGGCATCGGCCGCGTCGTCGCCAGTGCGGCGGAAGGTGCCCGCGATGGGGTAAAGCACGGCCTGGCCCTTGCTCACCACAATCTGCGACTCGGGCGAGGAGCCGAAAATCTTGTAGCTGCCGTAGTCGAAAAAGAACAGGTATGGCGACGGGTTGAGCGAGCGCAGGGCGCGGTACACGTTAAACTCGTCGCCCTGAAAACCCTGCTGAAAGCGCCGCGAGAGTACAATCTGAAACACGTCGCCGCGCTGGCAGTGGTGCTGCCCCAGCCGGATAAGCTCCAGAAACTGCTCGTCGGTGGCGTTCGAGGTTTCCTCGCCGGTGAGATGAAAGCCGTGGGTGGCGAAGTTGCGGTTCTGGATAAGCCGCTCGATGTAGTCGAGCGTATCGGCGGCCGGCTCCTCGCCTTCGCTCAGGTATTGGTGCTCAAATAGGTACAGCTCATCTTTGAAATGGTTGATAACGATGACGTAGCGAAACGCCTGGTACACGATGGCCGGCACCGTGCTGGCCCCCGGCTTGTCGCGCAGCGCCACATCCTCAAAATACTGCACTGCTTCGTAGGCCATGTGCCCAAACAAGCCGTTGGTAATGAAGGGAAAGCCCGACGGCGCGGCCGGCTGGAAGCTGGCCCGAAACTCGCGCAGCTGGCCCAGCGCCTGGCGCGGGTCGGGCAGGGTCGTGGTGCTGGCGGGCTGGCCCGGGTGCTGGGTGGTGAGCTGGTTTTTATCCAACTCAAAGCGGGCTACCGGGCTGAAGCAGAGGTAGGAAAAGCTGTTGTCGTGGCCGTGGTAGTCGGAGCTTTCGAGCAGTAGCGTGCCCACAAACTGGTCGCGCAGACGCAGGTAGAGGCTCACCGGCGTGAGGGTATCGGCCAGCAGGCGGCGGTGGCGGCTATGGACGATGGTGGCGGAAGAAATGGCAGTAGCGGCCGGCATGGCAGGAAAAGCGAAAAACTGGACAACAAAAAAGCCCGCTGCGGTGAGCAGCGGGCTTGGAGAATCTCTAGGGGTTCAACCAACTATAATGCCTAATGCTCAGCCTCTTGGGAAGGTTGAGTGCCACCAGCTTTGCGAAACGGTTGCGAAAAAGGACATGATTTAGAGTCGGTTTGCGGGGCAAAGGAACGATGCTTTTTGGGAAAAGCAAATTTCCGGGGCAAAATCTTTAGGATGGGGTTTACGGGAAGTTACTGCCGGGGTTGCCGCAGAAGCGCTCAGGTTTATAGCGGCTACTCCGGGCTAGCCAGGCGGGTTTCTTCCGGCTGCAATTCTACCAAACCTTGCTTGTAAAGTGAGCCCAGTGCCTTTTTGAAAACCTTTTTGCTGATACCGAGGCGGCGGTAGATGTCGTCGGCCAGGCTCTTGTCGCCGAGGGGCAGGCGGCCGTCGGGGCGCTGATTGAGGGCGGCTAGCACGAGGCGGGCGGCGGTTTCGACTTCGTCGTAGCCGGCCTGGCCGAGGCGCACGTCGAGCTTGCCATCGGGCCGCACCAGGCGCAGGTGGCCGGGCAGCATTTCGCCGATGCGGAGCGGGCGAAATACCTCATTGTGATAGAGTAAGCCCAGGTGCGTGCCGTTGACGATGACGGAGTAGCCGAGTGGCGTTTCCTCGGCGATGAGCACTTGCACGGCGTCGCCCACGGCCCCGGCAAAGGGCTCGGGGCTCAGGAAGTGCTGCCACTTGGCGGAGGCTACGAGGCGGTCGCTGGCCTCGTCTAGATACACGTAGACGAGCACGCGCTCGCCCACGCGCACGGCGTGGCGTTGGTTGCGGTGGGGCAGGAGCAAATCTTTTTCGAGGCCCCAGTCGAGGAAGGCGCCGGGCGGGCCCACGTCGCGCACGGTGAGGGCGGCGAAGCTATCGACTACGGCCAGCGGCTCTAAGGTGGTGGCAATGAGGCGGTCTTCGGAGTCGCGGTAGACGAAAACGCGGATGACGTCGCCGACGTGCGCGCCCACGGGGCGGTACTTCTCGGGCAGTAGCAGGTCGCCGTCGTCGCTGGTAAGGTAGAAGCCAATGCTGACTTCGCGGGCTATTTCGAGGTCGTTAAAATCGCCAAGGCGCATAGGTAAAGAAGCGACAAGCGCGGTAAATGAGTGATACGAAGGTAGGGCTAACGAGCAAGGCGTAGGAGAAGCAATGCAAAACCTAGATTTTTTAGTATAATCGGGGGAATCGGTAGACTAACGGAAAAATAATATTAAGTACCCAAAAGTAAGCTGTAATTTTGGCAAGCCGAAGTGCTGTTATTTGTCACATAGTATACGCTAGCAGTTATGATTATACGATACGCTTGTGGCTTTTTATCGCTGGCTTTAGTGCTGCCTGGCTTGGCAGCGGCGCAGCAAGGCCGGCCGGCCATCAATGCGGTCACAAGTACTGCTAGCAGCGCTGGCGGGAGTAGTAAGGCCATTGCCGCCGCCAAAAGTCAGGCATTTAGTCCTGATTCCGTCTTTGTTAATCCCGATGTGCGGCCGCAGTTTGTGGGGGGAGAGCCGGCGCTGCAAGCCTACATGACCAAGAATATGCGCTACCCGGAAAAGGCGCGGCAGCAGAAGGTGGCAGGTAAAGTGTATATACGTTTTGTCCTAAGCGCAGCCGGCCGTGTAACCGATGCCTCGTTTGTGCGTGGCCCAGGGAGCGGCCTCAACGAGGAGGCGCTGCGCCTGGTGTGGATGATGCCGGCCTGGCAGCCGGGCTATCAGCGCGGACAGGCCGTGCGGGTAGTATGCACCATTCCAATTGAGTTTCAGCTATAATTTGGTCGGCCAGTAAGTTGCTGCCTTTGCGGTATTTGTAGCGCGGGCTTCAGCACTACTACTGAAAGCCGTACTGCACTACGCTGGGCTGGCCGAAACTGAAATCGGAGAACTGGTACGAGTCGCGGTTGGTCTCGAAGAGGCGTACGCCGTTGGTGTTGAGCTGGCCGCGGGGGTAGTAGCCCAGCAAAATCTGGAAGGTGCGGAGGGCCGTGAGCTCGTTGCGAAAGCGCAGGCCCAGCCCAAAGCCCGTGTAAGGCGCACTGCCGCCGAAGGGCGAGCCGCCGCCGATGCGCTCGTTCACCACCGCTATATCGGCAAAGGCCAGCATGGCCACCCGGAAGCCCAGCAGCGAGAGCGGCGTGTACACCGTGCCCTCGTAGTTGGCGAGCAGGCGGCTGGTGGGCAGGATGCGACCCGCCGCCTGGAAGCCGCGCACGCCGTCGGGGTTGGAGTTGATGCCCGAGAGCAGCACCTCGGCGGGGTAGCGGTTGAAGCCCGCCGTCACGCGAGAGCTGAGCAGGTGGCGGCTCTGGTAGTTGCCCAGGCGGTAGCGCCGCGTGAAATACAGGAACTGCCCGCTCAGCAAGCCCTGCTCCCAGCCGCCGTCGCGCACGCGCTGGAAGGTGCCGAAGCTGACGCTGCCAAAGAGGTAGCCCTGGCGCTCGGAGTAGCCGGCGGCGGCAATGCGGGCGTCGAAGTAGCGGCGCGGGCCCACGGTATTATTTTCCCAGCCGGCGGTGAAGCTGAGCAAGGTGCCGGCCGGCACGTCCTCGGTGCGGCCGAAGCCGAAGAGGTATTTGTCTTTATAATAGCGGCGCACCGAGTAGCCTACCGAGCCCAGCACGAGGGTGCGGGTGCGGTCGTCGGGGCTGCCAGCGGGTAGCTCGGGCGTGGCGGTGGGGTTGGTGGTGTGGTTTTCGTGGGCAATGCTGCTGGCCACGATGAGCCGGCCGGGGTTTTCGTAGCCCAAATCGTAGGAGCGCAGCCGGAAGGCGCGGCCCACCCACAGGCTTTGGCTGGTGAAGGAGCGGGTGCGGTAATTGGGCTGCTGGCCCTCGGGCGGGGCATCGTCGCGGGGGAGCACCACGCGCAGGTTATTGACGTCGGCCGTGAGGGCCCCGGCCCAGCGGGCGCTGGGCGAGTAAAAATCGCGCCGTACCGATAAGCCACCGGAGTGCGACTCAAACTCGTTGAAATAATGCCCCTCGGCGTACACGAAATTGCGGAACGGTATCCGGTAGTTGCCTTCGTAGCCCCAGGTCTGGGGCAGGTCGCGGCCCGACTGGTAGCGATTTTCGAGCCGGTGGCCCAAGCCCAGAAAGTTCTGGTCGCCGAGCGTATAAATGGCCTGGCCCGGCCCGCCGCGCAGCTCGTAGCCCACCGTGAAGCTGAACACGTCGGTGGTATACACCACGATATCAACGCTGTCGCGGGTGGCGGTGGCCTCGTTTACAACCACGCGGGCATCCAGAATTTCGTCGGTCTGACGCAGCAGGCGCTCGCTTTCGGCCAGGGCCTGGGGCAATAGCGGCCGGCCGGGCCGAAACAGCAGCACCTGCCGGATGCGTGAGCGCGCCGTGCGGATGTGCAGCGCATTGCCCGACTTCTCCAAAACGTTGCGGGGCTGGCGCAACGAGTCGTTGAGGCTGTAGCCGAAGGCATCGAAAGGCGTGATGGTGACGCGCCGCACCACCTTGAAATTGTGCTGGTCGAACTGCCGGTTGAGCAGCACCGCGTCGAGGCCGTGGTCTTCCTCCCGGGGCCGGGTGAGGCGGAAAAATGCCTGCATGGCCTGCCCGGCAATGGTTTTGCGGCGGGTGTAGCGCTGTAAGCTCAGGCGCACGCGCTCCTCATCGAAGCGCCGGCCCAGGGAGTCGGCGGGTGGGGCGTCGGTCTGCTCGGCGGCTCGCAGCGAATCGGGCGGCACCGCCAGGCGCGGGCTGAAGGCAGGCACGGGCGTTGGCGGCGGGGTTGGCACCGGCGTAGGCTGGACCTGGGCGCAGGCCAGCCCACCGAGCAGCAGCCAGCCCAGCAACAGAAACAACCGACGGGAAGAAATCCAAACCATTGGGCATAGCAGCACTACGCGCAAGTTACGGAAGGCCGGCGCGGTTTCCTATGACGAGGCCGGCGGGATGGACGCGACTAAGCTTAGCCGAAAGGAAACTTTTTCTAAAAAAATTAGCTTATCAAAAGCTTGCCTGTATCAATGGCTTGCGCTACTTTTACCCCCGCTAACCCCTCTGTTGCAATGAACGAGCGCATTCAGGAAAAGCTAAGCATCTTAGCTGACGCCGCTAAGTACGACGTATCGTGCAGCAGCAGCGGCGGCAAGCGCAAAAACGAGCAGAAGGGCCTCGGCAACGCCGAGGGCATGGGCATCTGCCACAGCTTTACCGAGGACGGCCGCTGCGTGAGCCTGCTGAAAATACTGCTCACCAACCACTGCATCTTCGACTGCGCCTACTGCGTGTCGCGCCGCTCGAACGACGTGAAGCGCGCCGCCTTTACGGTGGAGGAAGTGGTGGACCTCACCATCAACTTCTACCGCCGCAACTACATCGAAGGGCTGTTTTTGAGCAGCGGCATCTTTTCCTCGCCCGACTACACAATGGAGCGCCTCGTGCGCATTGTGAAGAAGCTGCGTACCGAGCACAATTTCAACGGTTACATCCACGTCAAAACCATCCCCGGCGCGTCGCCCGAGCTGATTCAGGAAGCTGGCCTCTATGCCGACCGCCTGAGCGTGAACATCGAGCTGCCCTCGGAGCTGGCCTTGCAAAACCTGGCGCCGGAGAAAAACTACGCCGAGATTCTGACCCCAATGGGCCAGATTCGGGACGGCATTATTCAGAATAAGGAGGAGAAAGCGCTGTTTAAGAAGGTGCCGCAGTTTGCCACCGCCGGGCAGAGTACGCAGCTTATCGTGGGGGCCAGCGACGAGAACGATTTGCAAATCATCAAGCTCTCCGACTCGCTCTACCAGGGCTACGGTCTGAAGCGTGTGTACTACTCGGGCTACGTGCCGATTACCGACGATGCGCGCCTGCCGCAGGTGACGCAGCCGCCGCTCGTGCGCGAGCACCGCCTCTACCAGACCGACTGGCTGATGCGCTTCTACGGCTTCGAGGCTGATGAAATACTGGACCCCGCGCACCCGTACCTCGACCTCGAAATCGACCCTAAGCTGGCTTGGGCGCTGCGCAACCGCCACCTCTTCCCGGTGGATGTGAACGTGGCCGACCGCGCCATGATTCTGCGCATCCCGGGGGTGGGCGCCCGCTCGGCCGAGCGCATTGTGCAGGCCCGGCGCTTCACCTCGCTCACGGCCGAGCACTTGCAGCAGTTTGGGGTAGTGATGAAGCGGGCGCGGCACTTCCTCACGGCGCGGGGCATGGCCCCGGCGGCGCTGGGCGAGCTGGATGCGCAGCAGGTGCGCCGCCAGATTTTGTTCGGGGGCAAGGCCACCCGCTCGGCCCTGGTGACGCAGCAGCTGGACCTGTTTGCGCCGGCTGGTTGAGAAACTAAGCGCGGCGTTTTAATCACCTGTTGAATAGTAGGACGAGGCTCAGTAATTGAAATACCCTGAATCAATCCGCGAGTGGCTTTCGCGCCACTCGCGCTAGCTTACCCGGCGCAGGTGCGGCGGGTGTTTAAATCCGGTTCTTTTCACGCATGAAAATCACCCACCGCGCACTTGCCGACGCGTCGGCCCCGCTTACTCTCGCCGCTGAGCCGGCCCTGAACCTAGCTGCCGTAGCCGCCAGCCCCGACAAAGCCCCGCGCTTGTCGTGCTGCTGCCGCCTCTCTGAACTGCTGCCGCTGGTGCGCCAGCTGCACGATGCTGCCCGCGCTACCCAGCAGGCCAGCGAGCCCCAGCCCGGCGTGGCCGCCTAAGCCGGGCCATAACCTTTAGGCCACTGCAAGGGGTATTAGCCGCATGGAATATCCTTTGACGCACCACCAGGTGCCTACCAATGGCCTGCACCTGCACGTGGTGCAATGCGGCCCGGCCGATGGCCCGCTGGTCGTGCTGCTGCACGGCTTTCCCGAGTTTTGGGGCAGTTGGCGCGAGCAGATTCCGGCGCTGGCCGCCGCGGGCTACCGCGTGTGGGTGCCCGACCAGCGCGGCTATAACCTAAGTGATAAACCGCTGGGCATTAGCGCTTATGTATTACCCATTTTGGCCGCTGACATTCTGGGGCTGCTCGATGCGGCGGGAAGCCAGCGGGCCCACATTGTGGGGCACGACTGGGGTGGTATCGTGGCGTGGTACCTGGCCGCGCAGTACCCTGAGCGGGTGGCTAGCACTACCATCATCAACGTGCCGCACCCGGCCGTGGCCCTGCCCAACCTGTGGCGCGTACCCAGCCAGCTGGCGCGCAGCTGGTACATCGGCTTTTTCCAATTGCCGGGCCTGCCCGAGCGGCTCATGCGGCGCAATAACTGGCGCTTCGGGGCGCAGTCGCTCAAGGGCACGAGCCGCCCGGGCACGTTCCCGGCAGCCGAGGTGGCGCGCTACAAGGAAGCCTGGGCCCAGCCAGGTGCCGCTACGGCCATGATAAACTGGTACCGGGCGCTGCGGCTACCCACCGGCACCCGCTGGCGGCCCATCCCGGGGCCGGTGCAGATTATCTGGGGTAAGCAGGATGCTTTCCTGGCTGCTGAGCTGGCCGAGTTCAGCTTAAAGCAGTGCGTGCAGGCCGAGCTGCATTACTTTGCTGAGGCTACGCACTGGGTGCAGCTGGAAGAGGCGGTGGCAGTGAACGAATTGATTTTACGCTTTATAGAGGCTTAGCCAGCGGTTACTCATGACTTTTCTTCCCTTCGTTTGAGTCAGCTTACTCCCCTAAATCGCCCCGGTGCTAGCACGGGCGTGGGGCCGGTGGCGCCGCGCCCACCCGCGCCCGAGCTGCGCAATCCGCCTGCCGGTTATACCTACGATGGCAGCTTTGAAGGGCTGCTGACGGTGCTGTTTCGCATTTATGACCGTCGCTCGGCGCCCAACAGCATCCAGCCCGCGGGTACGGCGCAGGGTGGTTTGTTCGCCCAGGCCGTGGAAATCGCCACCGACGAAACGCTGGCCACCCGCACCTGGGACGGCCTGCTACGTTTTATGCCCGAGCCGGCGCGGGCGCGGCTCTACCACGTATTCCTGAGCGAAGACGCGGAGCGCGAGCTGCTCATTTTTCGCTACGCCGATATGGCGCTGCGGGCCGGACGCGATATTTCGGATAATTACGCCGACGCCACCGTGCGCCGCTGCCAGCGGCTGGCCCAGCAGCTTTTTCGCGAGAAGCACCGCATGGAGGCGTTCGTGCGCTTCGAGAAGGCGCAGGATGGGTTGTTTCACGCCACCATTGAGCCTGACTTTGATACGCTGCCGCTCATTGCCAGCCACTTCACCAAGCGCTACGCCGACCAGCGCTGGCTGATTTTTGACAAGAAGCGCCGCTACGGCCTGTACTACGACCTCACCCACACCACCCTCGTGGAGTTTGAAACCAGCGGCACTACCACCCGCCGGGGCGAGGTGTCGGCCACGGTGCTCGACGAGCGCGAGCCGCTGTTTAAAATCTTGTGGCAGGCCTACTTCGACCACGTCAACATCCCGGAGCGCAAGAACCTCAAGCTGCACCAGCGCCACATCCCCAAGCGCTACTGGAAGTATCTGAGCGAGAAGCAGCCCCGCGAGCGGCGCTTCGAGCCCATCAAAAACAAGCGTCCGCCCGGGCCGCCCATGCTGCCGGGCCAGCCTTAACTTGCGCCCCGAACACTATTGCGGCCCTGCCGCGCGCCTTTTAGCATGAATACGACGCTGGTTTTTGGGGCCTCGGGCCAATTGGGGCAGTGCCTGGCGCACGTAGCGCAGGAGCGCAACATGCAGGGCCTGGTTTTTCCGCCCGAAGCTCAGGCCAACATCCTTAATGTGGAGGGCCTACGCGGCTTATTCGAGCAGCACCGTCCCGCCTACGTCATCAACTGCGCCGCCTACACAGCCGTGGATAAAGCTGAGGATGAAGTAGAAATAGCGCGCAAAGTAAACCGCGACGGCGTCCAAAACCTGGCTCGGCTGTGCGGTGAGTTCGGCACCACGCTCCTCCAGATTTCGACCGATTTCGTGTTTGCCGGCAGCGGCAACCAGCCGCTCGTCGAAACCGACGAGGCCGCGCCCATCAGCGTCTACGGCCTCACTAAGCTCGAGGGCGAGCAGGTGATTCCGGGGCTGGCCAGCCAGCATTTTATCCTGCGCACCAGCTGGCTGTACTCCGAATTTGCGGGCAACTTCGTGAAAACCATGCTGAAGCTAGGCCGTGAGCGCGACGAGCTGCGCGTTATCTGGGACCAGCTCGGCACGCCCACCTACGCCATCGACCTGGCTGGCTGCATCCTGCACATCATCGAAACCCAGAGCACCGCCTACGGCCTCTACCACTACAGCAACGAGGGCGTGACCTCGTGGTATGACTTCGCCACGGCCATTTTCGAGCTAAGCAATATGCTGGTGAAAACCGTGCCCATCCGCACCGCCGAATACCCCACCAAGGCTACCCGGCCAGCCTATTCGGTGATGGACAAAACCAAGGTGAAGCAGGCGCTGGGCGTGGCCATTCCGCACTGGCGCACGAGCTTGCAAACGTGCCTGGGGCGGCTGGGATAATAGGTAATCCCAAGCGTTTTACAAATGAAAGCAGTTATTAAGCACTGGCATTGTGCTGATAGTGAAGACCTGTCAACCTATGAAGTGGGTGACCCACTAATATTTAGCTTTTCTCTAAATTTTGCTATTGGCACTGCTGATAGCGAGGGGGTAGATTATTTTGAAGTCTTGGTAGCTTCTGCTGGCTACTTGGCACAGCGTAAAGAGGCGCAAGCTCCAGCTTTCTTGCGGCATATTGTCTTGGCACAGGATTACAATGTGCCAGCAGCGGTAGCTTTAATGGAGAAATACGTAAGCTCATTAGAAGAAGACTCCTGGCAGAAGTTGGCTTCTAAAATAAGCCGAATGGCCCGTTGGGAATATGAAGATTATCAGAGCTTTTAAAGTATTCCCCTTTTCTCAGGAGCCCAGAAAGGTGCCCGCTTGAACCAAGCCCCGACCTTATCGCTCGTAGCTGCGGTGTACCAGCAGCGCCAGCGCCACGAAGGCCCCGCCCACGGCGCACACGCCCAGCCAGCCGAAGTGCATCCAGACGAACCCGCCGACCACCGAGCCGATAGAGCCGCCCGTGAAATAGCCCGTCATGTACACCGTATTGAGGCGGCTGCGGGCCTCAGGGCGTAGCGAGAAAACCAGCGTTTGGTTGGAAATGTGGGCTGCCTGCACGCCCACATCGAGCAGAATAACGCCCAGCACCAGCCCGATGAGGTAGGCGCCACCCAGCCCCAGCACGCCGTACGCCACCAGCGCTAGCACGATGCCCACCGTGATAGCGTAGCGCGGCCCCCGCGTATCGGCGGCCTTGCCAGCCAGCGGGGCGGCCAGCGCGCCCACAGCCCCCACGAGGCCGAAAAAGCCCGCCACGTCGCTGCCATAATGGTAGGCCGGGCCCGCCAGGTAAAATGTGAGCGTAGTCCAGAAAACGCTGAACGCCGCGAATATGAAAGCGCCTACCAGCGCCGAGCGCCGCAAAGGCGCCAGCTCGCGGGTGAGCGTGAGCAGCGACTGCATCAGCGAGGCGTACGTGCCCTGGAATGCGGCCCGGTCGCGGGGCAGGCGCCAGGCGAGCAGGGCCGCCAGGGCCAGCATGAGGCCGGCCGCGCCCCCGAATACCGTGCGCCAGCCCAGGTGCGCGCCCACGTAGCCGCTCACGGTGCGCGAAAGCAGAATGCCGACGAGCAGACCACTCATCACGCGGCCCACAATGCGGCCCCGGTCGGCCTCGGGGGCCAGGGTGGCCGCCATCGGCAGTAGCAGTTGGGGTACGGAGGAGCAGATGCCAATCAGCACGCTGGCGACGGCCAGCAGGATAAATGTGGGGGCCACGGCGGCGGCGGCCAAGCAGGCGGCCGCCGCGCCCAGCATCCACAGGATTAGGTTTTTGCGCTCCAGCTTGTCGCCCAGGGGCACTACCAGCACCATGCCCAGCGTGTAGCCCACTTGGGTAGCCGTGGCAATGAGGCTGGCCCGGCTGTCGGAAATGGCGAAGGTGTGGCCGATAGCCGCCAGCAGCGGCTGATTGTAATAAATATTGGCAACTACCAGCCCGCAGGTGAGCGACATAAGCCACACCAGGGCTTCGTTGAGGAGGGGTTTGGTGGCTTGGGGGGCAGCTAAATCAGGAGTCAGTACGTCGGGCATGGGAGCTAAAACCAGCCGCTACCCCCGAAAGTTGCGCTGTGGGCTACTACGCTGGCTGGGCTAAGCTCCGTTTTGCTGGGGCTTTTGGGGCCCGACCGTGCGCACTGCCGCACCCTGCTACAGCTTTTTGTAGGCCCCCGGCGTCATGCCCTCGTGTTTTTTAAACAGGGCTTGGAAGTAAGATAAGTTGTTGAAGCCCGCTCGCATACATACATCGGCCACGGTTGTGAGCGGCTGGCGTAGCAGGCGCTTAGCCTCCGCCAGCCGTTCGCGCACGATGTACTCCACGGGCGTGAGGCCAAACTCGCGCTTAAACACTCGAAAAAAGGTGGCCTTGCTCATGCAGGCCAGCGCACTCAGCTTCTCTACCGACAGGTTATCAGTCAAATGTTCCTTAATATACTGCACCACCGCCGCGAAGCGGTGCGTAGTGAGGTGCCGGGCATAGTCATGAAAAATCAGCTCGCGGGCCTGCGTTTGCATCAGGCGCACCAGCAGTTCTTGCAGCGTGAAGCCAGCCAGTACATCCTTCGCTGCGTCGGCGGTGCGCGCCACGGCCACGAGGCGCTCCAGGGTGCCGGTCAGTTCGGGGGTGTTGGTGAGGTGCGCGTACTCGGGACCAGCTAGCGTCCAAGGTGTGTGCGTTTCGGCACGCGGGTAGCGTTCGTTCAGTAAGTCAATGGTTTGGCGAATAGTGTCGGGGGCGATAGCTACCGCTAGGCACTGCGTGGGCTGGCACAGGCAGGCCTCGGGAAAGTCGATTTCCATCAGTTCGTCTTCGCCCACTACCACGGTTTCGCCGGGCAGGTAATCGAAGGCCGGGCGGTCGGGCAGGTGCATCACTTTCTTGCCGCGCAGCATGGTGGTGAGAGCCAGCCCATCGAGGCGCAGGGGCACGCGGTGCGCAGCCTGGTGCGTTTCAAAAATATTCAGCTCAAAGGCATCGAGGGAGAAAACCGTACGGTTTTCAACCAGCGACTGCAGCTTTCCCACTGTCAGCGGAGGCACTGCGGCAGGCAAGTGAACGCGAGAAGGCATTTGGAAGGAGTTAGGAGTTGGAAGTTAGGAATTGTAAGTTGAGGGAGACGCCACCGGGCAACTCATAACTGCTAACCCATAAGTCATAACGCTACATAGTGAGTGAGGACTTACTAACGCAAGTTGCGGCAATTTCGATATTTTCTGCGAGAATACCACAAACCGGCCAGCCGGGTGGCCAGCCACCTTTGTCCTGTTCCCACTTTCCTTTAATTCTCACGTACTCATGGCAGAAACGCTCGAAGCGCCCACCACCCTGGTGGCCCGTCCCCAGTTCAAGACGCACTACGACAACTTCATCGGCGGCAAATGGGTAGCCCCGGTCAAAGGGCAGTATTTTGACAACCCGTCGCCCATCGACGGCAAGAATTTTACTAAGGTGGCCCGCTCCAGCAAGGAAGATATCGACTTGGCGCTCGACGCGGCCCACGAGGCATTCAAAACCTGGAGCAAGACTTCGGCTACCGAGCGCAGCAACGTGCTCAACAAGATTGCTAACCGCATTGAGGAAAACCTGGCCTTTCTGGCGGCAGTGGAATGCGTGGAAAACGGCAAGGCCATCCGCGAAACGACCTACGCCGACCTGCCGCTGGTAGTAGACCATTTTCGGTATTTTGCCAGCGTTATTCGGGCCGAAGAAGGCAGTGCCACTGAGCTGAACGCCACCACCGTATCATTAAATATCGACGAGCCGCTGGGCGTTATTGGCCAGATTATTCCCTGGAATTTCCCGCTCCTCATGGCCACCTGGAAGCTGGCCCCGGCCATCGCCGCCGGCTGCACCGTGGTAATGAAGCCCGCCGAGCAAACGCCCGCCAGCATCCTGGTGCTGATGGAGTTGCTGCAAGACCTTATCCCGGCTGGCGTGGTCAACGTGGTCAATGGCTTTGGCCTCGAAGCGGGCAAGCCGCTGGCCTCGTCGCCGCGCATCCAAAAGGCGAGTTTCACGGGCGAAACCACTACCGGCCGCCTCATCATGCAGTACGCCGCCGAAAACCTGATTCCGGTGACGATGGAGCTGGGCGGGAAGTCGCCCAACATCTTCTTCAAGAGCATACTGGACGCGGACGACGACTTTCTGGACAAAGCCATTGAAGGCGCGGTGATGTTTGCGCTTAACCAGGGCGAAATCTGCACCTGCCCCTCGCGGATGCTCGTGCACGAGGACATTTACGATGACTTTATTGCCCGCGTCATCGCCCGCGTGAAGGCCATCAAGCTAGGTAACCCGCTCGATATGAATACCATGATGGGCGCGCAGGCCAGCAACGACCAGTACGAGAAAATCCTGAGCTACCTCGAAATCGGCAAGGCCGAAGGCGCCGAGGTGCTGACTGGCGGCGAAGCCTACTCGCAGGCCGATGGCGAGCTGGCCGAGGGCTACTACATCCAGCCCACGATGTTCCGTGGGCATAATAAGATGCGCATTTTCCAGGAGGAAATATTTGGCCCGGTGGTGTCCGTCACGACCTTCAAAACAGTGGAGGAAGCCATCGAAATCGCCAACGATACGCTCTACGGCCTCGGTGCCGGCGTGTGGACGCGCGACGCGCACGAACTGTACCAGGTGCCCCGCGCCATTCAGGCTGGCCGCGTGTGGGTCAACTGCTATCACGACTACCCAGCCGGCGCGCCCTTCGGCGGCTATAAAGCCTCCGGCTTCGGCCGCGAAAACCACAAGATGATGCTGGCGCACTACCGCCAGAATAAAAACATGCTCATCAGCTACAGCCAGCAAAAGCTGGGCTTCTTTTAGACGAACGCGTTGTGTAAAAAGTCCGTCATGCTCATCTGGCGTCCGCTTGCCGAAGCATCTCGCCCGCTTCATTCAACGAGGCGGGCGAGATGCTTCGGCAAGCGG